>Ga0306923_10002435_pt1 | contig 17039 bp, 18 predicted proteins | sample sta12Can44000108_FD_203841 | JGI IMG/M metagenome (GOLD analysis project Ga0306923, IMG submission 203841) | Lab enrichment of tropical soil microbial communities from Luquillo Experimental Forest, Puerto Rico - statanox.12C.anox.44.000.108 (v2)... | ecosystem: Environmental > Terrestrial >... | reverse complement strand
TCACTCCGGTCACCCCGGCGTAGCCAGAAGAGCAAGCAGCTCAGCCGGAATCTACGCATCCGCTGCGTGGTAACTCCGGGTCAGGAGTCATAGCCGCACAATCTGGCGGATCACTCCGGCCACCTCATCGATGCTGGCCGCCCCGTCATGCTGGGAACCGCGGGCGGCTGTCAATACGCAGTGACGCAGATGCTCGTTGAGCAGGCCTACTGCCACCTCCTGCAGCGCCCGGGTGACCGAGCCGACCTGGATCACCACGTCGGGGCACCAGGTGTCGGCCTCGATCATCTTCTGCAGGCCGCGGACCTGGCCCTCGATCTTGCGCAGCCGCCGGAGGTAGTCTTCCTTGCCCGAGGCGTAGCCACGCTGAGGCCGGCTGGGCCCGGTTCGGGGCGGACGGCACTCGCTGGCCTGCAGGCGATCAGGGCGGTCGGTGATGGTTGTCATCGCTCGCTCCCCCTGCCAGCCGGGCTGCGGTCATCGCTAGAGGCGAGCACATCGCGCAGCCGCCGGTACTCATCAGTATCGATCTCACCGCGAGCCAGGCGCTCGTCCAGGATGCGCCGCGCGGGATCGCCGCTGCGCTCGTCGTCCGGAGGCTCGGCGCCGGGCCGCCGGGTAGCACTGGTGATCAGGGCGTATACGGCCCAGATCAGCAGGCCCCAGAAGGCGATCATGCCGACCCACATCAGGGCGACCTCCCAGAAGGGCCAGCCGCCGCCGTTCCAGAACATCATGACGACCATCTCCTTATAGGCCCGGCATGCCCGGGCTCCGTCACAAGTCCAGGATCAGCGGCCATACCGGTGGGGGGTAGGGCCTTTGGGCCTGCCACGAGGTGACCGTCGGCCCGTGGCGCTGCATCTCTATGGCCCTGCTCTCCACGCGTATGCGCGGAGCATCGTCAGAGCAGCGTCATCAACGGCATACACGAGTGAGGGATCTCATGACTCGCAAGCGGATCGGCGTGCTGGCCGGCCTGACTGTGATCGCTGCGGTAGGGATCGGGGTGGGTGTGGCGGTCGCCACCAGCGGCCCTGGCAGCCGGCCCGCCGCGGCCGGGACACCGGCTGGGGCGGGGTATTCCTGGTACCAGTCGATGATGAGCCGCTACTACGGCGGCTCGATGATGGGCGGATCATCCGGCAGCTGGATGATGGGCCGTCAGGGCTACCAGTGGATGATGGGCGGGACCAGCGCGCCCGGCTGGATGCGAGGCGGCAGGCTGCCTGGCTCGATGATGATGAGCGGCACCACCGACCCCGGTCAGATCATGGGCAAGCTGTGGGCCGACGCGCCCGGCCCCCGGGTCGGCGCGGCGCAGGCGATCCGGCTCGGCAGTCAGGTCCCGGCCGGGGCGAGCATCAACCGTGCCGCGAACACCCTCACCTTCACCACGGCCGATGTCCGCATGGCGGCGGTCGCCAGCCCGTCGGGCGGCCCGGATGAGACCTTCCGCATCGCTGGCCTGGTCAACCCGGCCATCACCGTCCCGGCCGCGGCCAGGGTCAGCATCGAGGTCATCAACGCCGACCCGGACACCGCCCACGGCCTGGTCATCACCGCCAGCGCGGACACCTCCTCGCCGATGCCGATGATGACCAGCCAGCCCGCGTTCGCCGGCTCAGCGGTATGGTTCCTGGGCAACCCGACCACCGCCGGGATGCACGCCGGTACCCTGACCTTCACCGCCGCCACGCCAGGCACCTACCAGTACCTGTGTCCCGTCCCCGGCCACGCTCAGAAGGGTATGGCGGGAACCTTCACCGTGAGCAACGCCAGCTGACCAAGCCAAGCACGGCTTGTCCGGCACCGGCTCCTTGCCGAATCGGGTGGCTCACACCTGGACCGGTCATGCGCCCAGGCCACCGTCGCATCAGCGCGTCGTTGTCGTTGGCGTATCCCGCAGATCGCTCTCCGACCGTCGCCGCTAGCATGGGTTTACCTCCTGGGGGTATCGATGCTGGTTTGCCGCCGCGGCCCGCGGGTAACGCACCACGGCCCGGAAGTCGCCAGCACGTGAGCGGAGCCGCTGATGATCAGACAGGCCGTCACGCCGCCATCGCGGTGGCGTGCTCCACATCTGGCCGCCGGTTACTGGCGCGGATGCCGGATTCCCGGGCGTGATGTTCCGCCGCCGACGAGAAGGGAGAAGCGGCTGAGTTGACTGGGTTCACTGCGGTGCCGGCGCTTCTCGGGCTGGTGCTGCTGGTATACGGCGCGGTCTACGGCCTGTGGTGGCTGGCCGGCGTGACCCGGTCGCCGCTGCGCGCGGTGCCGTTCACCGGCGGGTTGCCGCCGGCCGAGCACGCGGTCAGCCGTTTCCATGTGCGTTGGTACACGATCACCATGCTGTTCCTGGCGTTCGACATGGAGATGATCTTCATGTACCCGTGGACCCTGGTCATCTCGGCGGTGGGTGCCAGCAGCGTGATCGAGATGTTCACCTTCCTGGCGGTGCTGCTGGCGGGCGTGGCGTATGCGTGGCGGGAGGGCGCGCTGCGGTGGGCGTGACCGGCCTGCTGGTGCGGGCCGGCGCGATGCGGCCGCATGTGCTGGTGGCCGCGATGCCCGGCGGGGCGGCTGTGCGGTTGGCGGCCGAGGCGCAGTTGCGCCGTCGCGGCTGGCCTGCCGCGCTGAGTCCGGCCGACGCCGACGTGCTGCTGGTGGCCGGTGCTGCCGCGGCGGACATCGCGGCCGCGGTGGAGACTACGTGGGCGGCGGTCCCGGCACCACGGGTCCGTGCCCTCGTCGCCAGCCCCGGCGAGGTCGCCGCGGCATTGGATGCTGCCCAGGCTGAGCTGGCCGCAGGCGCGCCTCGGTGGCTTCCGGCTGGGGACGCTGCCGTCCTGCCGGGCGCGAATGGTGGCGCGGCGTCCGGGGCAGGCGGCAGTCACGAAGCCCACGGGACGGGGAGCCACCACGACATGGGCGATATGGACATGGAGATGCCGGGCGGGCTGTCGATGGCGGAGCGGGGTGAGGACCGGGACGGGCTGAAGCTGGACCGGCTGCATGTGCCGCTCGGCCCGGTCCTGCCCGACTGGTCCGCCGGGCTGGTGGTCCGGCTGGTGCTACAGGGTGACGTCGTGCAGCACGCCGAGGCCGCTGCCGTGGGTCTGATGGAGGGCGCCGGGTCGTTCTGGACCGAGCCGTGGCGGCGCGCTGCGGCCGGGGAGCCGGTGACCACCGGCGTGGCGGCACGCAGGCGCGCGGCCGCGCATCTGGACAGCCTGGCCCGGTTCCTGGCCCTGGCTGGCTGGGACGACGCGTCCACGACAGCCTGTGAGCTGCGTGATGACGCGCTGGCCGGCAGGCCGGCGCCCTCGCTGGGGCTGGCCGTGCGGCGGCTGGCCGCGCGGGTGGCCCGGTCCCGCGTGCTGGCGTGGTCAACCCGCGGGGCGGGGACGCTGCCGCCCGATGAGGCGGCCGCGGCGGGGGTGACGGGCCCGGCGCGGCGCGCGGGCGGGGATGTCACGGCCCGTTACCGCTGCTGGTGCCGCGAGCTCTCCGGCCTCACGGCCGCCTTCGATGACGGCTCGCGGCTGGACCCGGCGGTGCTGGAGCCTCCCCGCGGCCGGCTGGATGGCGGACAGGCTCCGTCGGCGTCGCTGCTGGCGGTGCTGCCGCGGCTGCTGGCGGGCTCGGAGTTCGCCGTGGCCCGCCTGATCGTGGCGAGCCTGGACCCGGACCTGGACGAACTGCCCGCACGGGTGGAGACGGGCCATGATCACTAGCGCGCCGCTGTGGTCGGTGCTGGTGGTTCCGGTGCTGCTGGCCGCGTTCACGGCTATCGGGGCCCTGGCGGATGCGCTGCTGGCGGCCCGCGCCGACGCCCGGCGGCTGTCGATGGGTGTACTGGTGGTGCCGCTGGCGGAGGTGCCGCGGCTGCTGGCCGCGCAGCGGCGGACCACGCTGGCGCCGGATTCGCTGGTGTGGCGGCTCGGGCTGGCGACGGTCCCGGTGGCCGGGGTGCTGGCCGCGGTGGTGATCCCGTTCGGTCAGGTGACGGCGAGCCGGATGAGCGTCGGCGTGGTGTGGTTCAACGCGATGGAGGTGCTCACCTGGGCCGGGCTGTGGATGGCGGGCTGGGGGCCGAACGCGGCGCTGAGCCTGGTCGGCGGGTACCGGTTCGTGGCCCAGGGCCTGGCTTATGAGCTGCCGCTGATGTTCGCCCTGATCTCGGCCGCGGCGGGCGCGCAGTCGCTGGACGTGGCCGGTATCGCCGAAGCGCAGGGCCGCCTGTGGTTCGTGGTGTGGATGCCGGCCGCGTTCGCGATCTACCTGGCCAGCGTGTACGCGTTCAGCTTCCTCGGCCCGTTCGGCTATCCGGCCGGCCGTGACCTGGCGGGCGGGGTGCTCGCCGAGCTGTCCGGGCCGGACCGGCTGGTGCTGCAGGCAGGCCGGTGGCTGCTGCTGACCGCCGGGGCGGCGATGGCGGTACCGCTGTTTCTCGGCGGCGGGGCCGGGCCGCTGCTCCCGGCCTGGGCATGGTCGGCGGTCAAGACTGTCGCGGTCCTGCTCCTGCTGGTGTGGGGGCGCCGCCGGCTGCCGCTGATCCGCGCCGACCGGTACGCCGAGCTGGCCTGGGTGGTGCTGATTCCGCTGGCTATCGCGCAGGCCCTGGCGGTGGCGCTGGTCGTGCTGATGACGGGAGGTACGCCGTGACAAGTGTGGTGTTCTGGGTGCTGGCGCCGCTGGCTGTGGCGAGCGGGGTCATGGTGTTCCGGTTCAACTCGATGGCCCGGGCCACGTTCGCGCTGCTGATCTCATTCCTGGCCGCCGGCGGGCTGCTGATCTGGCTGGGCCTGGCCTACCTGGGCACCGTGGTGATCTTGATGATGGTCATGGAGATGGTCATCATGGCCGTGTTCATGATCGCCTACATGATGAACCCGGCCGGCCTGATGCCGATGTCCATGGTGCACAACAGGCGGGGCTCGCTGGCGATCAGCGTCGCCGCGTTCGCCCTGCTGGCGGCCGGCATCGTCGTCACCCCGTGGCCGCACCGGATGGGCGCGCCGCCGCGCGATGCCACGTTCGCACTCGGCGCAGCGCTGATGGGCCCGCAGATGCTCACCATGATCACGCTGGGGTTCACGCTGTTCGCCACCATGGTGGGAGCGGTCGTGCTGGCCACCCACCGGGGCCGCTACGACCGGTTCGGCGATGACCTGAAACGCCGGCCGCCGGCGGACCCGGCGCGGGGCGGGGTGGGCCAGTGATGCTCCAGCTGTTCCTCCTGCTCGCGTCGGCGCTGTTCGCGATCGGGCTGTACGGGGTGCTGTCCCAGCAGTCCATCGTGATGATCATGATGGGGCTGGAGCTGATGCTCAACGGCGTCACGGTGGGGGCGGGTGCGTTCTGGCATTACCTGGCCCCGGCCAGCGTGGCCGGCCAGGTCATCGTGGTCGTCGTGCTGGTGGCGATGGCGGTGGAGATGGCGATGGGATTCGCCGTGGTCACCGCGATCTTCCGGGCCCGCGACGTGGACATGGCGGACATGGCCGCGGACCTGAAGCGATGACCGGCCCGGCGTGGCTGGCCTGGCTGCTGCCCGCGGTGCCGCTGGCCGGCGGCGCGGGCCTGGCCGTGGCCGGGATGCGGGTGAACCGGGCGGCGCCGGCGGCCGGCGCCGGGACGGCCGCGGTGACCCTCGCGCTGGCGTGCGCGGCGGCGGCGCTGCGGCCGTCCGGGTCCGCGCCACTGCTGGCGGGGGTCGCTGTCACGTTCCGGGTGGACGGCCTGTCCGCCGTGATGGTCGTCACGGTTGCGGTGGTCACGCTGGCCGTGCTGGTGTTCGCGGCCGGGGAGTTCGGGCCGCGAGAGAACCGGGGCCTGTTCTTCGGGCTGATGCTGCTGTTCGCCGGGGCGATGCTGGTCACCGTCACCGCGGCGACGCTGCCGCCGCTGCTGATGGGCTGGGAGGTGATGGGCGCCACCAGCTACGCGCTGATCGGCTACTGGTGGCGTGAGCCGCGGCGGGTCTCGGCGGCGAATACCGCGTTCCTGACTACCCGCGCGGCTGATCTGGGCCTGTACGTGGCCGCCGGCGCGGCGATGGCCGGCGGGGCCGGGAGCCTGGCCCTGGCCAGCCTGCCGCACGCGACGCGGCCGTGGCTGGCCGTGATCACCGTGGGGGTGGTGCTGGCGGCGCTGGGCAAGTCGGCGCAGCTGCCGTTCAGCTTCTGGCTGTCCCGGGCGATGGAGGGGCCGAGCCCGGTCTCGGCGCTGCTGCACTCGGCGACGATGGTCGCGGCCGGGGCGTACCTGTTGCTGCGCCTGAACCCGCTGCTGGCGGCCTCCGGCTGGGGCGCGCCGGTGACCGCTTGGGCGGGCGCGGTCACCGCGGTGGTGCTCGGGCTGGTCGCGGTGGCCCAGGCCGACCTCAAGCAGCTGCTGGCCGCCTCGACCTGCGCCCAGGTGGGGTTCATGGTGCTGGCCGCCGGCGCGGGCGGTGTCCGCGCCGGGACGCTGCAGCTGGTGGCGCACGCCGCGACCAAGAGCCTGCTGTTCCTGGCGGCCGGGGCGTGGCTGGCCGCGCTCGGCACCAAGCAGCTCCCGGCGCTGCGCGGCGCCGCCCGCCGCTACCCGCTGGTCGGGGTGACGTTCACCGTCGGCGCCGCGGTGCTGGCCGGGCTGCCGCCCGGGTCGCTGTGGGTGGCCAAGGATCAGGTGCTCGCCGCCGCGCTGCGCGACAGCCCGGCCCTGTACGGTGCGGGCCTGGCCGCCGCGGTGGTGTCGGCGGTCTACAGCGCCAAGGCCGCCTGGTACGTGTGGCAGCCGGCTCCCGCCGATGCCGCCGCCGGGTACGACGCCGAACGAGTTGGCACCCGCCGGGTCGCGCCCGCCATGCGGCCGCCGCTGTGTGTCCTGGCGGTGCTTTCCGCGGTCCTCGGCGTGCTCGCGGTGCCGGCCGTGGCCGGTCCGCTGGGCCGGGCGCTCGGCGTCGCGGGCGGGCCGTCGCCCGCGTGGTGGGAGCTGGCCGTGAGCGCGGCGGCCGCGCTGCTGGCCAGCGGGGTGACCTGGTGGTGGGGTGCCCGGCCGGTGCCTGCTCCGGCGCTGGCCCGCGGCTGGCTTACCGGATGGCTGTACCTCGAGCGGGCCGCCCGCGTGCTGGTCGCGGACCCCACCGTGCGGCTGGCCCGCGGGCTGGCGGCCTTTGACGACCAGGTCCTGGACCGCGCCGTGCACCAGATCGGCCGCGGCGGCCTCGGCCTGGCCAGGGCGGCGGCGCGCGCCGACGATGACGGAGTCGACCGGCTGGTCGCCGGGGTCGCCGCGGCGGCGCGGTCGCTGGGGCGGCTCGCCCGTCGCCCGGAAACCGGTCAGCTGTACACCTACTTTGCGCAGGCCACCGTGGCCCTGGCGGTGCTGGCGCTGATCTTCGTGCTGGTGAGGTAGCCGATGCTGTCCCTGATCGTGTTCCTGCCCGCCGCCGCCGCGGTGGCGCTGCTGGCGGTGCCGGGCCGGACGCCGCGCGGCGCCTTCGTCTGGGCGTGGATCGGCATCAGCGCCGCGGACCTGGCTCTCGTCGCCGCCGCCTGGGCCGGGTATGACCCGCGCGGCGGGTTCGGCTGGACCGAGGACGTCCCCTGGATCCCGACCGCGGGTGTCCGCTATCACGTGGGCGTGGACGGGCTGTCCCTGCCGCTGATCGCGATGACCGCCGTGCTGTTCCTGGCCGTGGCGGCCTGGTCGCTGCGCGAGACCCGCCGGGTCAAGAGCTACGTGTGCCTGTTCCTGTTCCTGCAGACCGTCTCGCTCGGGCTGTTCGCCGCGCTGGACCTGATCTTGTTCTTCTTGTTCTTCGACCTGTCCATCGTCGGGATGTACTTCGTCATCGCCGGCTGGGGGCACGGCGACCGGGCCCGCGCGGCGGCGCTGAAGTTCTTCCTCTACACCTTCACCGGGTCCCTGGCCCTGCTGCTCGGGTTCATCGGGCTGTACCTGTCCATCCGCCCGCACACCTTTGACATGGTCACCCTGATCCGCGCTGATCCGCTGGCCGGGCGCGGCGTATACGGCGGGCTGGTGCTGCTGGCCATCGCGGTCGGCCTGGCGGTCAAGACTCCGGTGGTGCCGTTTCACACCTGGCTGCCGCCCGCGCACACCGACGCCCCCGCCGCCGGGTCGGCCATCCTGGCCGGGGTGCTGCTGAAGATGGGCACCTACGGGTTCGTGCGGATCGCGATGCCGATGCTGCCCGGCACCTGGCGCCACTACGCGCTCGTCTTCGTCATCGTCGGCGTGGTGTCGGTCGTGTACGGGGCGCTGGTCGCGCTGGGCCAGGACAACTTCAAGCGGATGATCGCCTACACCTCGGTGAACCACATGGGCTACATCCTGCTGGCGGTCGGCGCCGCGGGGATCCTGGCCGGCACGTCCGCCCAGGCCCGCACCCTCGCCGTCGCCGGAGCGGTCACCCAGATGGTCAGCCACGGCCTGCTCACCGGCGCGCTGTTCCTGCTATCCGGCGTGCTGCTGGACCGCGGCCGCACCTACGAGATGGCCGCCTATTCCGGGCTGGCCGGCCGCACGCCGGTGTTCGCCGCGGTCACCGCGGTGGCCGCGTTCGGCTCCCTCGGCATCCCCGGACTGTCCGGGTTCATCGCCGAATTCCAGATCTTCACCGGCAGCCTGCCCTCGGCCACGGTCGCCACCGCGATCGCGGTGACCGGCATCCTGATCACCGCGGCGTTGTTCCTCCGCGCGCTGCAACAGGTCTTCCTCGGCCCGTTCCGGCTCCCGGACGCCCCCGGCACCCCGGCCGCGCTCGGCGACCTGCGGCCAGCCGAGGCGGTCAGCATCATCCCGCTGCTGGCCGCGTCCGTGGTCATCGGGATCGCGCCCCGGTTCCTGCTCGATGTCATCGAACCCGCCGCCCGCACCCTCATCGCGCTGGTGGCGCGGTGAAGGAAGAACTCGGCCCGCTCACCCCGGAGCTCATCCTGGCCGTCAGCGCCGTGGCCGGGCTGCTCGCCGGATCGTGGCTGCCCCGCGGCCGGCAATGGGCGGTCCGGCTGCTGGCCGCGGCGGCGTGCCTGGCCACGCTGGCCACCACCGCCTTCACCTCGGCCGGGGCCACCACTACCGACTTCGGCGCCAGCTATGCCATCGACACCGCCACCGACGCCGTCCGCGTCGTCGTAGCCGCCACCACCCTGATGGTCATCTGCCTGTCCGGCGACGCCATGCGGGCCCATGTGCGGGAGACCGAGTTCTACGTGCTGCTGCAGCTGGCGGCGCTCGGCACCATCGTGCTCGCCGGGGCGAACGACCTGCTGTTGCTGTTTGCCGGCTACCTGCTCGCCTCGGTGCCCGGCTACGCGCTGGCCGGCTTCCGCAAGGACGCCGCCGGCACCGAGGCCGCGCTGAAGTACTACCTGATGGGCGCGCTGTTCGGCGTCGCCATGCTCACCGGGATCACGCTGCTCTACGGCGCCGGGCGCAGCACCGGCTACCCGGCCCTGCCCGCGGCGCTCGCCGGCGCGCCGCACGGCGTGGTCGCCGTGGGCGTCATCGGCGTGGTCGCGGGACTGATGTTCAAGGCGGGCGGCGTGCCCGCGCATTTCTGGGTTCCCGACGTCACCGAGGGCACCTCGGCCCCGGTCGCGGCGTTCGTCACCACCGTGCCCAAGGTCGGTGCCCTGGCCGCGCTGTTCCGCCTGCTCGCCGTCGCGATCCCCGCCGCGGCGGTGAACTGGCCGATGCTCGTGGCGGTGCTGGCCGCCGCCTCCATGACCCTGGGGAACCTCGCCGCGTTCTTCCAGACCTCGGTGAAACGGCTGCTCGCCTACTCCACCATCAGCCAGGTCGGCTACCTGCTCATGGCCGTCGCCGTCGCCACCGCGAGCAGCACGGCGCTGCGCTCGCTGCTGTTCTACCTCGCCGCCTACGCGGCCACCAACCTGGCCGCGTTCGCCGTCGTCGCCGGACTACCGCACGCCCGAACCATCGCCAGCTACCGCGGGCTCGCGTTCCGGCACCCGGGCCTCGCGGCTGTCCTGGTGGTGAGCCTGCTCGGCCTGGTCGGCACCCCGCCCACCGGGGTGTTCTTCGGCAAGCTGCAGATCTTCACCGCCGCCATCGACGGCGGCTACGGGTGGCTGGCCGGCCTGGCGGTCGTCAACACCGTCGCCAGCCTGTTCTACTACCTGCGCTGGCTGGCCCCGGTGTTCCTGCAGCGGCCAGGCGAGGCCGGTGATGAGGCGGCTGCGCTGGCGCCCGCGGGCCGCTGGGCTCCGGTAGCGGCCTACACAACCGGCGCGGCCTCGCTCGCCCTCGGTCTCGCCGCCGCCGTCATTCTTCCCCTGGTCACGGGCCACCTCATCCGCTAGTCAGCGATCACTGCCGCCGAGGACGCTACGGAACCGCCGATTCGGACGCAGCCAGCGAAACCTGCTACGGGCTCCGGCCCGCACCGGAAGGAGGGTTGCCATGCCTGCCAAGAGGAAATGCCGAATGCCATGAGCGGCTGGTATGCGTCCATCTACGCCAGCGCCGCGCGTCCGTAGCGCCCGCCAGCCCCTCCCGCGCGGCGATCGATTCGTCCGGCGCTTCCGGTGGTACTCGCGTCAAGCTACTGCGCAGGCCAGCTAGCCGCCGTTTCGTGATGCATGCGTCACTCCGCGAGGGCCGAGTTCTACTGACCTAAGCGACCTAGGTATAAGCTAAGCCGTTCTTGTCATCGCGACGCTGATATCCCTGCCACGACCCCTCGCCTACGGTCGCCCAGCCATCACGGGCATCCGTAAGCCGACCCAGTGGGGGTGATCCCGCCGGTGAGCGTTCCCGACCGCCGGACCGTGCTGCGGTCCGGGCTGGCCGCCGCCGCGTTGGGGGTGGTGGGCGCCGCCACCGGGTGCACGGCCCAGCCGCCCTCCTCGCCGGCCCGGCATCACCTGATCGGGCCCGGCAGCCCGCAGGTCGCCGCGGCCGAGGCGGCCCGGCATGCCACCGGGGGCACCGTGCTGGCCGGCGTGGCTCCGGAGGCCGGGCACATCGACCTCGGCGGCCCGGTCGTGCCGACCTGGACCTACGGCGGGCAGATTCCCGGGCCGGAGATCCGTGTCCGCAAGGGCCAGGTCCTGCAGGCGCTGCTGGTGAACCAGCTTCCGGTCGAGACGACCGTGCACTGGCACGGCGTGGCCATCCGCAACGACATGGACGGCGTGCCTGGCATGACCCAGGCACCGGTCCCGGCCGGCCGCGAACACACCTACCGCTTCGCGGTCGCCGGGCCCGGCACGTACTGGTATCACCCGCACGTCGGCGTCCAGCTCGACCGGGGCCTGTACGGGCCGCTGATCGTGGAGGACCCGGCCGAGACCGCCGGTTACGAGCATGACTGGACCGTCGTCCTGGATGACTGGATCGACGGCACCGGCTACACCCCCGATCAGGTCCTGGCCGCTCTACGCCAGGGCATGACCGGGATGGGCATGGCCGCCGCGTCCCCATCCCCGTCGCCGATGACGAGCGACATGAGCGGCATGCCCATGCCGAGCGGCTCCCCATCGATGAACATGACCTCCCCGGCGGCATCACCATCGTCCGGTATGAGCGGCATGAGCAGCGGGCCAACCGGGCCGAGCCCGGTGATGCCGAGGGCACGCAGTTCCCTGCTCGGCGGCGACGCCGGCGACGTCCGGTACCCGTATTACCTGATCAACGGTCGGGTCCGCGGCGCGCCCCGGACGTTCACCGCCCGCCCCGGCCAGCGGGCCAGGATCCGGTTCATCAACGCCGCCGCCGACACCAGCTTCCGCGTCGCCCTGGGCGGCCACCGGATGACCGTCACCCATACCGACGGCTATCCGGTCGTCCCGGCCCGTGCCGACGCGCTGCTCATCGGGATGGGGGAGCGCTACGACGTGCAGGTCACCCTGGGCGACGGCGTGTTCCCGCTGACCGCGCTGGCCGAGGGGAAGAACTCCACCGCGCTGGCCCTGATCCGGACCGGGTTCGGGGAGCCGCCGCCTCCCGCCATCCGGCCGGCCGAGTTCGGCGGCGCGCTGGCGCACTACGGCCTGCTGCGCGCGACGCCGTCGGCGCGGCTGGCGGCGCGCGGGCCCGACGTGACCTACCGGCTCAAGCTGACCGGCGGGATGGCCCGCTACGACTGGGGCATCAACGGCCATGCCTTTGACATGTCCCGGCCCGGAGCGCTGCAGTTCCTCATCAGCCAGGGCCAGCGGGTCCGGGTGGTCTTCGCCAACACGACCACGATGTACCACCCGATGCACATCCACGGGCACACCTTCGCCCTCGGCCCGGCCGGGCCGCGCAAGGACACCGTGATCGTCCGCCCCGGCCAGCAGGTCGCCTGCGACTTCGACGCCGCCAACCCGGGCCAGTGGATGACCCACTGCCACAACCTCTACCACGCCCCGCAGGGCGGCATGATGGCCACGCTCAGCTACCAGACCTAGGACGCACGACGACGGCGACCGCAGGCGTACCCCGGCCCCCAGCCGGCGTACCGTGAGCACCGGCCCGCCTCATCCGCATGGCCCACGTTGCTGCGGCTGTGCAACCGGCTGGACGTACCCGACAGGGACATGGTCAGCTACCGCCCTATGGCACGTGATCGGATTCGCCTAGCCGGGCCCGGCGCGGGTCGTCCAGGTGAGGCTACCTGCTTCGGGAAGCTGCTGGGCGAGTGAACTGGCAACCTGGCGGCCCAGCGCGTCGGCGTTGCGAACGGGCAGATCAGGGTCGACCCAGCCTTCGATCTCGACGCGGAGGGTCCGGCCAGTCCACCGGGCGCGGGCGTGCGCGTGGATTACGCCGGGTACCGATCCGGCGGCTGCTTCGGCGGCGGTGATGATCTGGGGATCCACGCCGTCGGCCAGCCGACGCACCACATCGGCGGTGACCTGGTAGCCGACGTGACAGATAAAGGCGGTGACCACAAGTCCGGCGACCGGGTCGCCCCAGGTCTGGCCGAAGGCAACCGCGATGAGCCCAGCGAGCGCTCCGGCCGAGGACAGCGCATCGAGCCAGGAATGCCGCGCGTCAGCGACAAGCGTGGCCGAGCCGATGCGCCGACCGACAAGGAGCTTGTACCGGGCCACGACCTGATTGCCGGCAATGCCGATCAGCGCGCCGACAATGCCTGCCCCGACATGGGCCGTGCCGCCGTGCTCAAGGAACTTGCGGAGGCTCTCGATCCCGGCGAACGCGGCGCTGACCCAGATGACCACTGCGATCCCGATCCCGGCCAGGTCCTCGGCCCGTTCCAGCCCGTACGGATAGCGCTCCGTGGGCGGGCGCCGAGAGAACCGGAAGCCCAGGAACACCACAGCGCTCGTCAAGACGTCGGACAGATTGTGGATCGCATCCCCGAGCAGGCCCACCGATCCTGTGATCACCGCAAGGAGCAACTCGATCAGGCCGGTGGCGGCCAGGCCGAGCGCGCTGACTGCAACGGCCCGGTTGGCCTGGCGGCGGTCCTGGGCGTCATCTCGATGGCTCGGCAGCGGGAACGCCGCCGCCGGGTCACGGAGGCCAGATGTCTTGTGCATCCTGTCAGGCTAGGGGCGCCTGCGGGCAGCAGAGCGGGGACGCGACTCACGGGCCTGACGCCTGGGCTGGCGGCTGTCAGCGGCTGATCGCGTCCGGCTGTGTCAGTCGCGGCGGGTGAGGCGCATGCGGACCGGTCCGGCCGGGCGGAGGGTGACGAACCCGCGGGGGCGCGGCAATCCGGGGCCGACCAGGTCCAGCCGGTAGTGACGGCATATCCGGGCGAGCACCAGCACCGCCTCCTGCCGGGCGAATCCGGCGCCGATGCAGCCGCGCTTCCCGCCGCCGAACGGAATCCAGGCCTAGCGGTGCCGACCGGGTGCCGGTGACAGGAAGCGGGCCGGGTCGAAGCCGGCCGGGTTCGGCCAGACGGCGGGGTTGCGGTGGATCAGGTAGGGCAGCACGGCGACCATGCTGCCCGCGGGCACCGGCGTGCCGCACACGTCATCGTCGGCCACCGCGGTCCGCTCGAGCGTCCAGGCCGGGGGGTGCAGCCGCATCGCCTCGCTGACGACGGCAGCATCCGCGGCGACGCCGACCCCGAGGCGGCCGCCTGGCTGCTGCTGTCGGTCTTGTCGGCACGCCCTTGGCGCGCCGCCGTCATGCCCGGCCCGGACCGCCTCGAGGGTGATGTGGCCGATCTCGCGCTCCAGGCCCTCGTTCCTCCCGGCCAGCAGACGTAGCACGTCAGGCCGACCGGGCTCATCACCGCGACCCTGGCCGCGGCATTCACCCCGCCGGGGGGCGAGTGGGTTCCCCAGGTCGTTCGGCACACTTATTTCCGAACGGCCCGTGGCGCGTGCCTCAGCCGCGGCTGTCCTGCCAGTGCACGGTCAGGTGCTCGCGCCGGCTGAACTTCTGCAGGCGTGCGGTGAGCAGATCCTGGATCCGCCGCAGGCTGTCCTCGTCGGCGGCTTCGGCGCGGACGGCCAGCAGGCCGGGCGAGGCCCGCATGGTCCACTGGCCCCAGTTCAGGGTGACGGTCCCCTCGGTCCCGGAGCAGTCCACCCGCCGTATCTCGGGAGGGGCGTCGCCGCGGGCGTGCGAGGGTGGCCGGTGGCCCAGGCGGCGGCCGGCCATGCCGCCCATCTTGCCGGCGTGGCCGCAGAGCCGGGTGAGGTACCTGGCGGCGTGTTCGGTCCGGATATCGGCTTGGGCGGTCAGCATGGTGTTTCCTCCTGGTTATGCGTCGCGGCGGCTGATCAGGACGAACCCGGCGGCGAGGGCGGCCGCCGCGTACAGGCAGAACACGCCGAACCCGGTCCACGGCTGCAGCGTGTGCGCCTCGGGACGGACGATGTAGATCGCGTCGCCGGCGTTCATCGGCAGGTAGGGGCCAATCGTGTCCTGCCACGATGACGGCAGCAGCGCGACCAGCAGGGTGGGCACGAACAGCACGCCGAACAGGGCCGCGACGGCTCCGGCGCTGGAGCGCAAGACGGTGCCGAGACCGAAGCCGAGCAGGCCCAGGACGGTGAGATAAAGGCCGGCCCCGGTGACCGCGCGGAGCACGCCCGGGTCGGTCAGCGTGGTCCGCATGGCGTCCCCGGCGGGCAGGAAAGCCTGGAAGACGAGGTAGGCGGCCAGGCACGCGGCGATCCCGGTCGCCGCGACGGTGGCGGTGAGCACCAGGGCCTTGGCGGTGAGCAGCAGGCGGCGCTGCGGGACGGCGGCCAGCGTGGCGCGGATCATGCCGCTGCCGTACTCGCTGGTGACGGCCAGCACGCCGAGCAGGCCGACCGCGACCTGAGACAAGTGCAGGCCTCCGAGGCTGACCCGGACCGAGTCGATGGTGGCCTTCTGGTCCGCGCTGAGGTGGCCGGGCAGCAAGAGGCCGAGGAGCGCCGCGGTTACCACGTTGAAGCCGATAGCCGCGAGCAGGATCCAGAACGTCGAGCGAACCGTGCCGAGCTTGCGGGCCTCGGATCGCAGGACGCCGGCGAACAGCGGCACCGGGCCGACCGGAGGCTGAAACGGTTTCGTGGCGGTCATCGGCGGTCCCCGTTCCTCGTTGCCGCCGCACGGTAGTCGGCGGAGTCCCGGGTGAGCTCCATGTACCTGTCCTCGAGGGTGGCCTGGTGCGCGGTCAGCCCGGTGAGGGTGAGCCCGTCCGCGCGGGCGAGCTCACCGATGGCCTCGGGGGTGGTCCCGGCGACAGCCAGGGTGTCTGCGTCCTGCCGGGTGACCGTGGCCCCACGCGCGGTCAGCAGCGCGGCCAGCGCCCTGGCCTGGGGTGAGCGGACCGTCACCGAGCCGCCGGGACCGGCGGCGAGGAAGTCGGCCATCGTGGCCTCGGCAATCAGGCGGCCGCGGCCGATGACGACCAGCCGGTCGGCGGTCATCGCCATCTCGCTCATCAGGTGGCTGGACAGCAGCACGGTGCGGCCCTCGGCGGCCAGCGTCCGCAGCAGCGTGCGGATCCAGACCACGCCCTCGGGGTCCAGGCCGTTGACCGGTTCGTCGAGCATCAGCACCGGCGGGTCGCCCAGCAGCGCGGCGGCGATGCCGAGCCGCTGGGACATACCGAGGGAGAACCCGCCGGCCCGTCTGCGCGCGGCGCCGGCCAGTCCGGTCAGGTCCAGGACCTCATCGACGCGGGCGCGGCTGATCCCGTTGCTCAGCGCCAGGCACAGCAGGTGGTTGCGGGCACTGCGGCCGCCGTGGCACGCCTTGGCCTCGAGCAGCGCCCCGGCCTGGAACAGCGGGCGTCGGTAGGTCGCGTACGGCCGCCCGCCGACCGTAACCGCCCCGGAGTCTGGCGCGTCCAGGCCGAGGATCAGCCGCATCGTGGTGGACTTGCCCGCCCCGTTCGGCCCGAGGAAACCGGTCACCTGACCGGATGGCACCGTGAAGGACAGGTCATCGACGGCCACGGTGGCGCCGTACCGCTTGGTCAGGCCCGTTGCCTCGATCATCGGCGGGCCGCCTGGGCGGTGGCGGCGCTAGCCATGGCTGCCAGCACCGAGGGTGCCGGTCAGGTGCAGGATCACCATGGCCGCCAGCAGCCCGATCACGATGACCACAACCGCGGCCGTCTTCCAGCGCGGTCGTGCGGCAGGCGGCGGCCCGGAGTCCTGACCGGTGATGCCGGTGTCTGGGTGCGAAGGCGGGCCAGCCATGCGGACGTCCTCTCCCGTCGGGGATTTCATGACCGCTAGTCTTATCGAGACAAAGTGTCGTTGTCAATTCAGATTGTCTCTGTTGAAACATCATGTATCCTTGAGGGGTGCCGAAGCTGTGGACCGAGACGATCGAGGAGCACCGGCGTACGGTCCACGACGCCACCCTGGACGCCACCGCAGCGCTGGTCCGCGAGCACGGGCTGGCCTCGGTGACGATGTCGCAGATCGCCGCCGCGGCCGGGATCGGGCGGGCCACGCTGTACAAGTACTTCCCGGACGTCGAGGCGATCCTGGTCGCCTGGCACGACCGCCACATCACCCGCCACCTGCGCCAGCTCGCCGAGGCCCGGGACGCCGCCGCCGACCCCGCCGGCCGGCTCGAAGCCGTCC
>Ga0306923_10002433_pt1 | contig 17043 bp, 14 predicted proteins | sample sta12Can44000108_FD_203841 | JGI IMG/M metagenome (GOLD analysis project Ga0306923, IMG submission 203841) | Lab enrichment of tropical soil microbial communities from Luquillo Experimental Forest, Puerto Rico - statanox.12C.anox.44.000.108 (v2)... | ecosystem: Environmental > Terrestrial >... | reverse complement strand
AAGGCGATCGGGGAAGCCTAACAGCTATCGCCGCAGATTCCGCTGCAGTGGTCGGCGAGATGGGTCGAGCGAGGAACGTGAGGTTTCGGACCCCAGGAGAGGAGCAACATGACAAATCTGAAGGCCGCGCAGATCGTTGCGCTGCTCATGGCAATCGGCATCTTTGGTGCCAATCCCGTGCCGGAGGTAATCCGGATCGTCATCGTGCCGGCCGAGGCGGCAACTGCCGCGAAGCTCGGCGATCTCTCCGCCTATCGGGCTATCGTTGTCGACACCGCATTGCTCGTTGACAAGGGCGACCTGACAGGTGCGAAGGCGCGCATCAAGGAGCTGGAGGTGACCTGGGATGACGCGGAAGCCTCGCTAAAGCCGCGCTCGCCAGCGGAGTGGCACGTTGTTGACAAGGCTATCGATCGCGCGCTCGACGCGCTGCGCGCGAGCAAACCAGAGGCGACGGCCTGTAAGCAGGCCCTTGCTGACCTGCTCACGATAATCGATGCCAATAACGAAAAGTCGTGATCATGCTCGCGGGATGAGAATGAAGATCCTGTTGGCCGAAGACAACGAGGAAAACCCGGATGATGCTCCGATGGCGAGCTCATTCGTCGCGTTCACGGTAGCTTCGAAGCGTGCCGTCGAAACCGGGCGGATGCTCCCGATTGCATCGGGCGTCCCGCTCGCGATCGGCGCCATGCTGCTGTGGCGCGGGGCGCGCGGGCGTGGGAGGCGTCCGCGATCCGAGGATGCCGGATGATGAAGATCCTCGTCATCGAAGACGACAGCGATACCGCGAACTATATCGTCAAGGGGCTCACTCAGCAGGGCCATGTGGTCGATCGCGCGCCGGACGGTCGCGACGGTCTGTTTCTGGCGGCAGGCGAGAAATATGATGTTCTGATTGTTGACCGCATGCTACCCGGGCTCGATGGCCTGGCGATCGTGAAGACGATCCGCGGCGCCGGCGTAAAGACGCCGATCCTGTTTCTGACCGCGGTCGACGGCATTGACGACCGGGTCGAGGGACTGGAAGCCGGTGGCGACGACTACCTTGTGAAGCCCTTCGCATTTGCCGAGCTCGCCGCCCGCGTCAACGCGCTCTTCCGCCGGCCCGCACTAGCGGAAGCGGGGACCGCCCTCTGCGTAGGAGAACTTCAAATGGATCTACTGCGGCGAATTGTCCGGCGCGGCGATCAGGTGATCGAACTCCAGCCGCGCGAGTTTCGCTTGCTCGAATACTTGATGCGCCATGCAGGACAGCTCGTCACGCGAACCATGTTGCTCGAACATGTCTGGGACTTTCATTTCGACCCACAAACAACCGTCGTAGAGACGCACGTCAGTCGCCTGCGCAGCAAGCTCGATCAAAAACAAGACGACCGGAGTCTGATCGAGACAGTGCGCGGCGCCGGATACCGCCTGCGTGAAGCGCCGTCGCTGGGCTGATCTCGTCCGGACGACGAGCTTCCGGCTTGCGCGGCTATACGCCCTTCTGTTTGGCAGCTCCGCACTCGTCGTGTTTGCTGTCATATACTGGGCGGCAACCAGCGCGATGTCGGATCAGCTCGATGCCGGGCTCGATGCAGAACGTGCAGCGCTCGATGAGCGGTACCGGGCTAGTGGTATCGACGGTCTTTCCTCGGCAGTTGCCGAGCGCATGGCGCAACCCGCGCAGCCTTTCCGGTATTCGCTCGAAGACGCATCGGGACGGATGCTGGTTGGCGATTTTCCCAATACGCCCCCGCCGCGCGGCGGAAGATCTGACACTGCAATACCAATTGGGGCACCTGGCGGCGATGTCGATGAACATCGACACCTGTATCGCGCGCTCGGGGTCGCCCTCAAGGATGGCGGCTTTTTCTTCTTGGCCGAGGACGCGCATCCGCTTGAGGAACTCCGGGAGTTTCTGCTCGGCGCCTTCGGCTGGGGCGCAGGCGCGACGCTCCTTCTGGCAGTGCTTGGCAGCATGGGGATGAGCGCCGGAGTGCTACGGCGGGTCGAAGCGATCAATCGGGCGAGCGAGCGCATTATGGCCGGCGAGCTCCACCGACGGCTGCCAACAACCACCGGCGTCCGGAGCGGTAGCGGCGATGAGTTCGACCGGCTGGCCGCGAATTTGAACGTCATGCTCGACCGTATCGAAGTGCTGGTGCAGGGACTGCGCCAGGTCTCTACCGACATCGCCCACGACCTGCGCACGCCGCTGGGGCGTCTGAGACGCATATTGGAGTCGGCACGCGAGAATGCGCTTGTCCAGCCCGAATCTGCAGTGGTGCCTGTGATCGACCAGGCTATCGAGGAGGCCGACGGACTCCTGAACACCTTCGGCGCATTGTCGCGTATTGCGCAGATCGAGGCGGGCGCCTCCCGACGCGGCTTTGGCCCCGTCGACCTCTCCGCCGTACTCGAGGACGTCCTCGAAGTTTATGCTCCGGCCGCCGAAGAGAAGGACCAGACCCTGACTAGGCAAATCCCCGCCGGAGTTGCCGTTCTCGGCGACCGCGCCTTGCTCGTACAAATGCTGGCTAATCTGGTCGAGAACGCGATACAGCACTCGTCCTCCGGCGCGCATATTGAGGTCGCGCTTCGTGCCGCGGGTGATCGAGAAGGGCCCCAGGTGACGATCGGCGATGATGGCCCCGGTATTCCCGAGGCGGAGCGGGACAAGGTTTTTCGGCGTTTTTACCGCCTCGACACGAGCCGTTCGACCGCAGGTAACGGGCTGGGTCTGGCCTTGGTCGCCGCGGTCGTCGATTTGCACGGCGCCAATATTCGGCTCTCTGACAATCCGCCCCGCGGTTTATGCGTGACCCTGATTTTCGCCGAAATGATGACCGCACGGGTAGCGGCAGAGCAACCCACAGGAGGAGCGCATTGCGCTGGACTTCGCGGAATTTAATCCCAGCATTTTTCATCGCCGGGGCGGTAGGCCTATCGTTGGTCCTTGGGCGCGGCAACTCAGCACCGGCTGCCTCGGCCGTCGCGCCGGCCGTGCCGATCACCGAGGGGGCGAGCCGAGACCCGGGATGTTCCGATATGGCTGTCCGGGATCGGGTCGGTGCAGGCGCTGAACGCGGTCACGGTGAAGGTGCGGGTCGACGGCCAACTAGACCACGTGGCATTCACTGAAGGGCAGGATGTACACAAGGGTGACGTCCTCGCGCAAATCGACCCGAGACCCTTTCGCGCACAACTAAAGCAGGCGCAGGCGAACAAGGCCAAGGACGAGGCCCAACTCGCCAATGGGCGCCTCGATCTGGACCGCTCGCTGACGCTTGAAGCAAAGGGTGTGGCCACCAAGCAGACCCTTGATACGCAGCGCTCGCAGGTGGCGGCGCTCGAGGCCACTCTCGAAGGTGATCAGGCGGCGATCGAGATGTGCCAGCTGCAACTCGAATTCTCGACCGTTACCGCGCCTCTCAGTGGCCCGGCCGGACTTCGGCTCGTCGATCCTGGGACGGTTGTCCATGCCTCCGACGCAAATGGGCTTGTGACAATCACCCAGATGCAGCCGATCGCGGTGCTATTCACCGCCTCGCAAGATGAGCTTCCGGATGTGTTGGCGGCTATGTGCCGAGGCGACCCCGTTGTCGTTGCCTATACAAGGGGTGGCGATCGGCCGCTCGCTTGCGGCAAGCTGGTCTTTGTCGACAGCCAGGTCGATCAGTCGACCGGTCATATCAAGCTCAAGGCGCTGTTCGACAACGCGTCCCGTGCCTTGTGGCCGGGCGAGTTCGTCGATGCACGTGTGCAGGTCGCGACTGTCAAGGCCGCTACCGTCGTCCCGGCCAAGGCGATCGAGCGCGGCCAGAACGGCACTTATGTCTATCGAATCAAGCCCGACAATTCGGTCGAGGTTAGCTCCGTGACCGTGGGGCACGTCGCCGAAGGCATCGCCATCATCGCGAATGGCTTGGTGTCCGGCGACCGGATCGTTGTCGACGGCCAATATCGGCTGCAGCCCGGTGCGCGCGTCGAGCCCCGCCAGGCGACTGTCAGCGGTTCGTAACGGGTTGCGCCCCGCGGATGTCATGAGCTTCTCCGAGCCATTCATAAAGCGGCCCGTCGCAACCTCGCTTTTGATGCTCGGCCTGGTCCTGGTCGGGAGCGTGGCCTTCACGCTGTTACCGGTGGCGCCGTTGCCGCAAGTGGACTTCCCGACGATCCAGATTGACGCCGATCTGCCCGGCGCCAGCGCCGAAACGATGGCGTCGACGGTTGCTACGCCGCTCGAGCGCGCGCTTTCCGATATCTCGGGCATCTCGTCGATGACCTCGTCTAGTTCGCTCGGGACGACGAGCATCACGATCCAGTTCGATCTGAGCCGCAACATCGATGCGGCCGCTCAGGATGTGCAGACGGCAATAAACGCCGCCGGCGGCAAACTGCCAAAGGAGCTGCCGAGCCCACCGACCTACCACAAGGTCAATCCGGCCGACTTCACGATCCTGTCTTTGGCGCTGACCTCGGACACCTTGCCGCTGCCCGAAATCGACCGCTATGCCGACGACTTCATCGCTACGCAAATCTCGCAGGTTGCGGGCGTCGGGCTGGTCGACTTCCACGGCGAGCAGAAGCCGGCAGTCCGGGTGCAATCAACCCGGACAAAGTCGCGCAGCTGGGGCTGAGCCTCGAAGACGTGCGGACGGTCCTGGGCGCCTCGACGGTCAATGGGCCCAAGGGCAATCTCGACGGTCCCAGTCGCGCCATTGTACTCGACGCCACCGACCAGCTGTTTGATGCCGACGCGTATAAGAACCTCGTCGTCGCCTACAAGAATGGCGCGCCGATCCGAATCATGGATGTCGGCACAGCAATTGCTGCCGCAGAAGATGCCAAAGAAGCTGCTTGGCTGCAGGACAAGCGGACGATCATCATCGACATCCACAAGCAGCCCGGTTTCAATGTCGTCGAGACCATCAGGCGAATAAAAGATCGCCTGCCGGCCTTGACCGCCACGCTGCCGCCGAGTGTCAAGCTCACTATCGCCGGCGATCGGACCCAGACCATCGAAGCCTCGGTCCATGACGTGCAGGTGACATTGGGTATTACTGTCTGCCTGGTCGTTCTGGTGATTTTTGTCTTCCTCCGGGATGTCCGGGCCACCGTGATTCCTGCCCTCGCGATCCCGCTGTCGCTGATCGCCACTTTCGGGGTCATGTACCTGCTGGGCTACAATCTCGATAACCTTTCGCTGATGGGGCTGACGATCGCGGTCGGCTTTGTCATCGATGATGCAATTGTCGTGATCGAAAACATTCACCGCCATGCCGAGCGCGGCGTCCCACCGCAGCAAGCTGCAGTCGAGGGCGTGCGCCAGGTCGCCTTCACCGTCGTGTCGATGACAACCTCGCTGATTGCGGTGTTCATTTCGGTTTTGTTGATGAGCGGCATCATCGGTCGCCTGTTCCGGGAATTCGCAATGACGGTCAGCACCGCCATCGTCATGTCGGGACTGATATCCTTGACGCTCACACCGACGATGTGCGCAACGCTGCTCCGGCATCACCGGCCGCACGAGCACGGGCGCATCTATCGGGCCTTCGAGCGTGTCTTCGAGTGGATGCTGCGATTTTACGATCGCGGTCTGCAGAGGGTCTTGCGCCATCCCGCGATAACCTTGCTGGTCACGCTCGCTACATTGGCGGCCACGATTTACGGCTACGTGGTCATGCCCAAGGGATTTTTCCCGACGGAGGACACCGGTCTGATCCTCGGCGTAGCCGAGGCGGCGCCCGACATCTCCTTCGCAGCAATGGCCGATCGCGTTCAACAATTGGGCCATATCGTCATGGCCGACCCGGATGTCGATAATGTCTATTACTGGATCGGTCCCAATCCGACCGTGAGCCAAGGCCGGGTGATGATCAATCTGAAGCCCCGCAGCGATCGCACGGCTTCTGCCAGTCAAATCATTGCACGCCTCAAGCCGAAGCTTGCTGGGGTCGAGGGCGTCGCTCTGTTTATGCAGGTCCGCCAAGATGTCCAGGTCGGCGGCCGACCAAGCAAAACGCAGTACCAGTATACGCTACAGGATGGCAACATCGATGATCTGGCTCATTGGGGGCCGATGTTTGAGAAGAAGCTGAAATCCCTGCCACAATTGCAGGATCTGACGTCGGATACTCAGGCTTCCGCCCCGCGAGCTACTTTACGCATCGACCGCGATACCGCGTCCCGTCTGGGGATCACGCCGCAGGCGATCGACGACACCCTGTACGATGCTTTCGGACAGCGGCAGGTCGCGACGATCTTTACGCAGCTCAATCAATATCATGTCGTGCTCGAGCTTGATCCTCGCTTCCAGCTGGACACCAGAGCGCTGCGGCACATTTATGTGCGCTCTGCAACCGGCCAGCTGGTACCGCTCAGTACTTTTACCCGGGTCGAAGAATCGGTCGCGCCGATCGCGATTAATCATCAGGGGCTGTTTCCGTCGGTGACATTGTCGTTCAACCTATCGCCGGGATATTCATTGGGCGATGCCGTAGGCGCCATCCAGGCGTTCGAACGAGGGTTGAGCGCGCCAGCCTCCCTGATCACGAACTTTCAAGGAACAGCAGAGGCGTTTCAAGCCTCATTGAGGTCGCAGCCTTACTTGATCGCGGCGGCAATTATCGCCGTCTACATCGTTCTCGGCATCCTTTACGAGAGCTATGTCCATCCGATAACGATCCTTTCGACCTTGCCTTCGGCGGGCATCGGCGCGCTGTTGGCTCTGACGCTGTTTCACCAAGACCTGTCAATCATCGGATTTATCGGAATCATCTTGTTGATCGGTATCGTCAAAAAGAACGCGATCATGATGATCGACTTCGCCCTTGATGCGGAGCGACGGCAGAGTCTGCTACCCGAGCAGTCGATCTATCAGGCGGCACTGCTGCGATTCCGGCCGATTATGATGACGACAATGGCAGCGTTGCTTGGTGGGCTCCCGCTCGCCTTTGGTACGGGGGCGGGGGCCGAGCTTCGTCAACCGCTCGGCATTACGATCGTCGGGGGTCTGATATTTTCACAGGTTCTGACACTCTATTCCACCCCTGCCGTCTATCTTTATCTCGCACGGCTCAGTCGGATGTTTCAGCGCAAACAAATGCGGACGGAATTGCCGGCAAAGGAGCGGGGCACTGCCCAAGGCAACGTCCCTTATGCGGCGAAATAGGCGGTCTACAAAGCGTCTCGCGGCAAGTGGTTCCCGCAAGATCTTCTGGTTCGCAAGAGGCGCTGGTCAGCTTCTGGCGCCAAGCGTAATTGCCTAGGGGCACACGAAGCTGGGTAGACCGGCTGTACCATCAACCTGGCGACGAAAGCCGCCCCTGACCCAGAAGAGACATTCAGTCGCCGTCGAGGTCAATGTCCCGTCGGGCGCATTAGTCTAGTCTAGTGTAGGCGCTTGCCAGTCCAGCGATCACGACCGGCCCAGAACGGGCACGCCGGACAGGTGCGCCCTTCGTAATCGATGCCTTCTTCGTGCGGACAGCCGATAATTCTGTCTGTCATCACGATGGACATAGCTCCGGCCGCGTCGATGAACGCGAGCACTTCTTCTGCTACGCCGGCATCATTGCGGATATCGGCCCCTTCGGAGAACCAGCGTCGAAGATCGGTGGCTTCGGCATCCTCTGCCGGCACGATGCCGACGGTGAGCTTGGTGGCTCTGGAATCGTTTGGGCCGTAGAGGGCGACGGTCGCAACGGGGTGGCCGCGAAGTCCTCTCTTGGCTCTCTTGCGCAGCCGCTTGCGTGCACGCTCAATCATCTGTTCGTTGTCGTGCGTCGACGACCCCCTTGCAGCTTTGGGACATCCGGTGCAGATTTTTTCCCGGTCCAGAACGGTCCCGAGACTGTTGGCGTGGACGGAGGCGATGCTGTCTCAGCCATTGGCTTGCGTTTCGGCGGTATCGTGACCTTCTGCTGCTCCTTGTCGCTATTAGCGGCAGTCCAAGGATCATCCCTCATCGTTTCTCTCCCTCGATTTGTTCGCCGCGTTGATTCGATCACAGTGTACCCCGCGACGGGAAGGGAGCGCTGGGCTGTTCCTGGCGACAAAAACCCACCAGCGCCCAGTGCTCGGGCCGCTCTCGATGGTTGCACGGTCGGCGCGTTGTTCGTGCCTAAGGCCGAAATCTGCCTCCGGGCACCGGCACTCGGAGCAGACCAGCCACTCGTGGAAATCGGGGACCCGCGCATCAGGACCGCGCCCGCATTGCGACATCGCCCGCCGCGGCTCTCGGTAACATTTCCGTGATTGGTCAGTCCCTCGCGATCAACCACGGAAAGGACCTGGGCTCTGCGGAGGCGGCCGGGATCGGGGAGAGCGCCGGCTCGGGCAGTCAGCGCATTGCTTCCGGGGTTTGGCGGGTACGGTAGAGCCCCCGAATACCGCGCCGTAACCCTCTTTCCTGCTCAATGATTGCGATAATAAAGGTGCTGGATGCGACCGCTGTACGTTCTCAGTCCGCATCTAACAAATTTTTTATCGGAATAGAAACTGAACTGGCGAGTCTTAGTGGCCAGGACCTCGGCGCTCCTACCTCTGCGATCGCATGAGCCAGGGTTTGTCGCTGTCCACCAAAGGGAAATGGAGCAGGGATCATGCAACGACAGACAGTCAGTGGAGTACGAACCATGCGGTTCTGCTCCGCCTTGGCGCTTGCCTTTCCAGCAGTTCTAGGGGTCAGCGGTGCCAGAGCCGAACAGCCGCTGCCACCGTGTCACCCGAACCCGACCGCTGCAGCGGACGAGGCTGCGGTCCGCGCCCGCGGCGATGTTATCAATCTCCCCGGGCCCCTACAGGATCGCCTCGCCCAGCTGGCCAACCGGCCGCACACCTACTTGCCGTTGCAAGTGTTCGCCGAAGCCGATGGCGCAAGCCAATTGTTCCAGTACTACCTCCTGGATACGACGGGTTTCGAACCCAATGTCTTTACCACGATATTTCCGGGGGTAAACGACCACGTGCAGTTGACCGTGACCGGGGGAAATTGCGGATTGCCGACAGTGGGCGCTGTACGCATCGTGCTGGAGCCTAAGCCCGGCCTGCCAACTGATCCGAACAACCCGCGAGCCTTCAACGATGTCTTCACCGACATTTCGCCCTTGTTCGTGATCAACAACGAAAGCGGGTGGTATGAAGGGTGGATGATTCACGACATCACCGTCCCGAACGTCGTCGCTCCCCGCAACGACGGGCATGCCCAATTCGGAACGATCACCCAACGCGACGCCGCGATCCTTGCCCGGATGGGTACCGGCAATAATATGCCCGGCAACGTCTTTACAGTCGATGGCCGCGCCCCTCACTTTCCCAGCGCGGCCGATCATTTTCCGGACGTGCAGACGAATGTCGTGCCCTTACATGTCAGCATGGGCGCTTACAATTCCATGCAGCAGTCGGACGCCCATTCCTATTGGGAGTTCAACTATCAAGGGACGAACTGGGTCCACCCGCTCTATGAACTACCGTTCACCGGCGGCTTTCCGGACGATTTTGGGAAAGCTCCTGACGCCTTTCAGGACGGCGAGATCGGCAAGCTGCAGTCAATCGTTCCTGGCCCGGGTCCGAGCGGCGAAGAGAACAAGCCACAAGACGTCGGAGACAACCCCAGCCTTCCGCGCGATCCCGATAAGTTTGACGCGGACAACGGCTTCGACGCCCGGCGCGAGTTCCGCGAACGCGGTGTCCCGAGCGGTCTCGCCAATCAGATCTATCTCGACGTTTACGAACGGTTGGCCTCGTTCGAGCCGCAGGTTCGAAACCTTCAACAACGGTTGTTCGATGCCTATGCGGCAGAGGTAAAGCGAGTGGCCGGGAACGACGACGGAATCATCACCGCTGCGCAGGGGGACATCGACACGCCCACCGACGGGTTTGCGGACAATACACGCCTGTTCCTGCCGCCGACGGAGTTCAACCGTTTCGCTGTGACCAGGGAGATCAATGATGGGCTGCTGGCGCCTCGCTTTGCTCCGAGCCAACGCGCTTGGATTCTGACCGGATTTCGGGTGCCGGTGACTCCGACAGTAGATGCATCGGCCGGGCGCGACGCCGACGATCGTTGATTCCTGGAGCGGTAGAGGCGGTCTGTCCGCCTCTACGCGCTCGTCCGCCCGCCCTCTGTCCTCGACCTCGCCGACGAGCTAATCGAGGGAAACGACCAAAAGTCATCAGGATAAATGTTGCTACCGATCGAAAGTTAACCCGTCGCGATGTTTGGATGCGATACTTCGACGACATGCGAACGAAAATTTTGAGCGTCTGCTTTTGTAGAGGCTTTCGGACGACCGCCCGGTGCTCGTGGATAGGATCGTGACGGGGCCGTCATCCGAAACCCTCTACAGCCTGAGACCTCGGTTGCCGTGGCCTTCTGTTGGTTTATGAATACCCCTCTTAATTCTCAGCGCGGCGCCAGCAAGCCGATATAATCCCAGGCGATTGTCGCCGCGGCGAGTGCGGTGATCTCGGCAACGTCGTAAGGCGGCGAGACCTCGACAACATCCATCCCGGCGAAGCTCAGTCCGGCAAGTCGGCGCAAGATCGCCCGCGCCTGCCAGGTGGCGAGTCCGCCTACCTCGGGCGTGCCGGTGCCCGGTGCGAAGGCCGGGTCGAGCGCGTCGATGTCGAAGCTGAGATACGATGGCCCGTCGCCGACCACCGCGCGAATGCGCTCGGCGACCGCTTGCGGCCCGGTTTCGTGGACGTCCTCGGCCGAGACGATCGTCACACCCTTGCCGACGGTCCAGTCGTAGATATCGCGGTGCAGCGGCGAGCGAATGCCGATTTGGATCATATGGCGAGGGTCGACGAGGCCTTCTTCGATCGCATGATAGAACGGCGAGCCGTGTCCCCAGACGAGGCCGAAGCTCTCCGGCCAGGTGTCGACGTGTCCGTCGAAATGTACCAATCCCAGCCTGCCCCTGCGTCGAGAGAGCGCGCGCAACAGGGGAAGCGTGATCGTGTGATCGCCACCGAGCGAGACCAGATGTTCGAAAGGGGCCGCTTGCTCGGCAATCTTGGCGAGCGTGCCCGGGATGTCGCCGTGTGATATGCGGAAATCGCCGACATCGGCGAGGTCCAGCCGCTCCGTCTCAGCCCAGGATGCCGGATGATCTCCGTCGACCAGCATCCGACTGGCTTGACGGATTGCAGCCGGTCCGAACCGCGCGCCAGGCCGGTTCGAGGTGCCAAGGTCGAACGGGATCCCAGCGATACAGATCGCCGCATCGCTATTCGTTTGCTCGATGCCGAGAAAGCTCGGCCGGATTCCGAAGGTCGGCGTTTGGGCCATAGACCTTTATCTGGCCTGAGGACCCCGGATATCAATGATCCGTAAATGCTCTCTCAAAGTTCACAAGATATCGCCTTCAAGCCTAAGAAAGAACGGTGGCGGCGCCTGAATAACAGGCGCTGAGGCGTCCAAGATCTCACGCCGGCTGCCGGAACGGGGTGGGTAGATGCGCTGACGGTTGATCAGCTCCTTGGTGCGCTTAGCTTCGACGCCGGTGGTGACGACATGGCGGTCCCAGCCGGCAGTGCAGACCGCACCCCAGGGCCCGAGGTCGAGGATCGTCGTGTACCAATCGATCTTGAGCGGCAACATCGGCAGGCCGAGGAGGTCGCACACGACATTGTGCCCGGCAAAGCGGCCCATCGGCCGACCGTGCTGGCACGACATCACGCAAGGTCGGCAGCCGTCGATCGGAAACCACGCCGCGTCGCCGGTCGCGAACTCGGCTGCCATGCCCTTGACCTTCAGAAAGGTGTCGACCGACAGCCGGCCAAACTTGTCTCGTTCCACCGGAAAGCGGGCGGTCAAGGGGTGGGCCTGCATGCCGGCGCACCAGACGACAGTCTCGGCGGCAATGCGCTCGCCGGTCGTCAGGGTGGCGCCCGCCTCGTCGATCGCGGCGACGGAGACGCCGGGCCGCGTTTCGACGTCGAGCACGGTCAGCGCCTCGTCGATGACCGCGCGGGCCTCCTCACCCATGTCCGAGCCGATCCATCGTTGCCGGTCGGCAAGGATGACGCGAGGCCGCGCCCGGGCATCGGCACCGAACGCAGTGCACAGTTTGACCGGCATCTCGGCAGCCGCCTCGACGCCGGTCAGTCCGCCGCCGATCACGAGAACGGTGTCGCGGCCCGGCGACGGCGGGCGGCTGGGAAGAGCGGCTATGTGCGCATTGAGGCGGCTCGCAGCGTCGTAAGTGTCGACATCGAAGGCGTAAGTGTCGAGACCGGGGATCGGCGGGCGGGCGAGCCGGCTGCCGAGGGCGAAGACCAGCCGGTCGTACGAGAGACGCTGCCCCGCCCCCTCGCAGGCAACCTCGCGGCGCGCAAAATCGATGTCCGCGACCTCTGACTCAACGCGTCTTACGCCGATCGGGCGCAGCACCTCGTCTAACGGGACCCGCGTCCCGTCGAGGTCGGCCTCGTAGTTGCGCACCCGGATCGAATGCCAAGCGCTCCTGTCGACGACGGTAACCTCAACCCGGTCCGGCCCAACGCCAAGCTCGTCGAGTTTGCGGGCGGCGCCGATGGCGGTCCACAGCCCAGCAAAGCCGGCGCCGAGGACGAGGACCCGTCCCATTACCTCAGACGCGTTCGAGGACTGCGGCGATGCCCTGACCGACGCCGACGCACATCGTCACGAGCGCGTAGTGACCGCCGGTGCGCTGCAGTTGACGCGCCGCGGTCAACGCGATGCGCGGTCCCGAGGCGCCGAGCGGATGACCGACTGCTATCGCCCCGCCATTCTGGTTGACCCGGCTGTCGTCGAACGGCAATTCGAGCCCGCGCAGGCAGGCCAGCACCTGGGCGGCAAACGCCTCGTTGATCTCGATCACATCGATGTCAGAGAGGCTGAGGCCGGCGCGGGCGAGCGCCTTTTTCGAGGCTGCGACCGGACCGATGCCCATGATCCGCGGCGGCACCCCGGCGACGGCACTGGCGCGCACCCGCACCAGCGGCTCGGCCCCGGCAGCCTCGCCGGCGCGGCGACTGGCGACGATCATCGCCACCGCACCGTCGTTGATGCCGGAGGCGTTGCCCGCCGTCGTCACCCCACCCTCCTGCAGCGGCCGCAGTTTGGCGAGTGCCGCCAGATCGGTCTGCGGCCGCGGATGCTCGTCTTCGGCGACCTTGACCGGCCCCGCTCGGCCGCCCGGCACCTCGACCGGCAGGATCTCGCCATCGAAAAAGCCGGCGGTTTTTCCGGCCGCGTATTTCTTTTGCGACTCTTCGGCAAACACATCGCAGGCCTCGCGAGTGATTTGGTAGTCGCGGGCCAGATTGTCGGCGGTCTCGGGCATCGTGTCGGCGCCGAATTGGCGCTCGATCTTGGGGTTCGGGAAGCGCGCTCCGATCGTTGAATCGAAGACGCGGCCATCGCGGCCGAACGGGGTCTCCGCCTTGTTCATGACGAACGGTGCGCGGCTCATGCTCTCGACCCCGCCGGCGATGAAGGTCTCGCCCTCGCCGCAGGTAACCGCCTGCGCCGCCATGACGATCGCGTTGAGCCCGCTGCCGCAATTGCGCTGCAGGACCGAGCCGGCGACCTCAATCGGCAAACCGGCCAAGAGCCCGGCGTGTCGCCCGACACAACGGCTGTCCTCACCCGCCTGGTTGGCGCAGCCGACGACGACGTCCTCGATTTTCTCGGGATCGAAAGGGCTCTGTTTGACGACCTCGGAAATGACCGCGGCCAGCATGTCGTCGGGCCGCATGCGGGCGAGTGCGCCGGCGTGGCGGCCAAAAGGGGTACGCAAGGCGTTGTAGATGTAGCCGTCGAGCATGGTCGGTTCCTCCTCCCCAGCATCTCCTCGCGTCGGCCGGCGGCTGTCAAGCCCGGCGATCGAGCAGCGACCGACGGAAGTCCAGCCGGCCGCTGCGGCCATTCCAATCTGACGAATCGGCGATTCGGTGTTCGGCCGAATTACTTCCCTGATCCTCGATTTTGTCTCGCTGTTCGCCGGATTTATTTCCCTGTTCGGCGGCGTAGGGAAATGGCATTCGGGTTTTCTGCGATATCAAATACTTACGGTGAACACCTCGGTCCCGACACAGGCCGGGATCGGGTTTTTCGCAGTACCTTCCCGGGACCAGGGAACTCTATCCCGACCCTATCGGGCTCCGATCGGCGCTCCTGGTTCTGCTCGGTCAGCGCTATGCACGATGTCCAACGAGGTCACGACGCCAAGGTCGAGCGCCGTTTTGGTGATCGGCTCACAGGCGAAGACAAGTCCGGCCGGCTCGTCTCCCTGGCACATGAAAGTCGACGCACCGGCCCGCTTGAGCAATCCGGGATGAAAGAAATGGATCATGCCGCGGCTGTTGGGAATATTGATCCAACGCTCGACCAATTGCGGGTCGGCCTTGCCGTCGCTGAATCTGATGATCCAGTCGCGTAGACCGTATTCACTAACCAGGCCGGCGTTCAGGCGCCCGTTGCCGTAATAGTGTCCATGAAAGCCGACATTGGTGTCCTCCGGCGGATAATCATCGGTGTAAAAACGAGTGCGGCCGCCGAGAAACATCCTAGAGCACGATGAGTAGCAATAGCCGGACACGGCCGTGCGAAAGCCGCCCTGGCGCAACAGCTGACCGACCTTATAACCCGCCGGCGCATCCCCGCCGGGTGAATTGCGCAGAATTACGGTGTCGATTTCCGGATGTTTTGCCAGGACGTCCGTCACCCTTCCCGGCTCATCTCCGACCACCCGACCGCTGAGAATGAGCTCGTTGCCGGCGATGTTCAGCTCCATGGCCGACGATCCGGTCGCGGAAAGCGTCGCGACAGCAAATACCAAAGCGGCGACCGCGCCAAGGCTAGAGAGGCGCCACATCAGCGATGGACCGGCCCTTGGGGCCGCAGCCGGATGCCCTTGCGCAGGTTGCGATAGGGCAGCTCAGCCGGGTCGGTGACGTGCGCACCAGGCGATTGCACGCACAGGACGGCCTCGGCGATCGGCTGAAAGGGTGCGCGGAAATGGACGGTCGATTTGAGCGCGAGGATCGGCACATCGGATGGCTCAACGCCGACATGGCGGAACATCTCCCGATCGACCGCCTGAATGCGCCGGCAGGCGAGCACAGCAGAGACGCCACTCTCATCGTCCGTGAGAAGCGCCATCGGCCCGATGTGGAACTTGGCGCCGCCATACATCGGGCCCGACCCGGTAAAGATGCCGCTGGCGAGGCGCGCGATCCGCCAGGGTCTTTCGACCGGCCTCTCGCCGGCGAAGCCAACGGCAGCGCCGATGCCACGCTGGAGCACCGCGCCTTCGCCGGTGACCGTCGCCGCCTCGGCTGCTTCGGGATCGACGATCATTCCGATCACCGCGCCACGCGCTCGATGGGTGATCAACGCCTGCAACAACCCGACGGTATCGGAGGTGCCACCTGCGCCGGGGTTGTCCTGAATATCGGCGAGCAGGATCGGCCTTGCCGCGGTCCGCGCCAAGCGCATCGCTTCTGCGACCGCTTCGTCGGGGGTGTAGAGCCGACCGGCGAAAGCCGGCTCCTTCTCTTTGACAAAGCTGGCGAGCCGATCCGCCGCAGCCTCGGCCGCCTCCTTGTCGTGGCCGTAGACGACCAGCGCGGGGCCGCATTGGGCGATGTCGGCCGGCGGGAACCCGGGTGTATGTGTGATGCTGACGATGCCCTGATTGTGCGTCCCGGTCGGGCCGCCGGAGTCATCGCTGCCGCGCTCGATCTCGCCAATCAGCTCGAAGATGCCCTTCGCGGGCTCCATCAGAGTGCATTGCCAGACCAGCGGGATCAGGAAGTCGAGCTGCCGGTAGGCCTTGTGAAGCGGCCGGCGGTCCTTCAGCATTCGGTCGAGGAGACGGGCGGCGCGGCCGCCGGTCTCGGCCATGTCGATGTGCGGATAGGTACGATAGCCGACCATGGCACTGGCATGGCGCACCATCTCCGGCGTCATGTTGGTGTGATAGTCGAGGCTAGCGACAAGTGGGACGCGCTCGCCGATTAACGCGCGAACCCGGCGCATCAGCTCGCCCTCGCCATCCTCAAAGTGCTCGGCCACCATCGCACCGTGCAGATCGAGATAGACCGCATCGACCGGCCCGTGCGCCTGGAGATCCTCGGTGATCCAGCCGGCTACCTTCTCATAGGCTTCGCGCTCGACATAAGAGGAGGGCGGCGCGGAACACCAGCATAATGGCACGAGGTCGTGCCCCAGCGCCTGTAACGCCAGCACGGCGCCGGCAATCGGGATGTTGAATCCTTCGATCGCTTCGATCAGCTCTGGCCCGCGCACATAGGGTGGCCAGGCGTCGGCGCGCTCGAAATCTTTCCACCCCGCTTTGAGCGGGGCAAAGGTGTTGGTCTCGTGCTGGAACCCGCCGACTGCGATCCGCGCCATGGGTAAGCTTCTCCTTAATCGGGCTGTCGGATCGTAGACCCGGCATCCGGCTTATCGCCACCCCGCCCGATATTTTCGATTATGATCGATTCCATGGAGCACGATCACCGCGCTCGCGCGGCCGAACATAGTCACGCGCCTGCCAACCTGGATTACGGGCGCGCCTTTGCAGTTGGGATCACCCTCAACCTTGTCTATGTTGCTGGCGAAGCGATTGCCGGGGTCCTCTCCGGTTCGCTTGCTCTGATTGCCGATGCCGGGCACAACCTCGGGGACGTGCTCAGTCTCTCGCTGGCCTGGGGTGCGGCGGTTCTGAGCCGTCGCCGGCCCAGCGATCGGTTCACCTACGGGCTGCGCAGCAGCTCGATCCTCGCCGCCCTCGCCAATGCGATCATTCTGCTGGTAGTGACCGGCGGCATCGCCTGGGAGGCGGTGCGGCGGATCAACCATCCGGTGTCGGTCGCCAGCACGATCGTCATCTGGGTGGCCGCCGCCGGCATTCTGGTCAACGGGGTCACGGCCCTGCTGTTCGCCTCTGGGCGTCCGCGCGACCTCAATCTGCGGAGCGCCTTTGTCCACATGGCCGCCGACACACTCGTCACCGCCGCCGTCGTCGCCGTCGGAATCGCGATCTGGCTGACCGGTTGGCTGTGGCTGGATCCGGC
>Ga0306923_10002431_pt1 | contig 17048 bp, 13 predicted proteins | sample sta12Can44000108_FD_203841 | JGI IMG/M metagenome (GOLD analysis project Ga0306923, IMG submission 203841) | Lab enrichment of tropical soil microbial communities from Luquillo Experimental Forest, Puerto Rico - statanox.12C.anox.44.000.108 (v2)... | ecosystem: Environmental > Terrestrial >... | reverse complement strand
GAAGGCGGCCGCACCGTCGGCGCCGGTGTCGTCGCCAAAATCATAAAATAGCCGCGGGATAGGAGTGTAGCTCAACTGGTAGAGCACCGGTCTCCAAAACCGGGGGTTGGGGGTTCGAGCCCCTCCACTCCTGCCATTAACTGATCGGGGTTCCTGGAACCAACACAATTAGGCGCCCATATGGGCCGATGAGGCCGCGCTATGGCCCGAAGCGAACAGGTTTTATGGCAAAGACGAGCCCGGTAGAATTTTTTCAGCAGGTCCGGCAGGAGGTCTCTCGGGTCACCTGGCCGACCCGCAAGGAGACCTTGGTCACCACGGCGATGGTGTTCGTGATGGTGTTCATCGCGGCCGCTTTCTTTTTCCTAGTCGATCAAGTGTTCTCGGCAGGCGTGCGGTTGATCTTCGGGCTAGGACATTAGGTTTCGGGACGCTGGCTATGGCAAGCCGATGGTATGTGATCCACGTTTACTCCGGCTTCGAGAAAAAGGTCGCGGCGTCGATCCGCGAGCAGGCCGAGCAAAAGGGAGTCTTAGACAAATTCGAGGAAATCCTCGTGCCAACCGAGGAAGTGGTCGAGGTCAAGCGCGGCGCCAAAGTGAGCTCGGAACGCAAATTTTTCCCCGGCTATGTGCTGATCAAGATGGATATGAGCGACGAGACGTGGCACCTCGTTAAGAATACCGCCAAGGTCACCGGCTTTCTGGGCGGGCGGGGCCGCCCCTCGCCGATCAGCGATCACGAGGCGGCGCGGATCATGCATCAGGTGCAGGAAGGGATCGAGCGGCCCAAACCCTCGATCACCTTCGAAGTCGGTGAGCAGGTTCGTGTCTGCGACGGCCCGTTTACGTCTTTCAACGGCCTCGTCGAGGAGGTCGACGAAGAAAAGGCGCGGCTCAAGGTCGCGGTTTCGATCTTCGGACGGGCGACGCCGGTAGAGTTGGAATATTCCCAGGTCGAGAAGGTGTAGGCCCTAGGGAGCGGCGATCCGGAGACGTAAATGGCGAAAAAGATCATCGGGATCATCAAATTGCAGGTGCCCGCCGGCAAGGCGAACCCCTCGCCGCCGATTGGCCCGGCGCTCGGCCAGCGCGGGCTCAACATCATGGAGTTCTGCAAGGCGTTCAACGCTGCAACGCAGAATCTCGAACCCGGGATGCCCATCCCGGTGGTCATCACGGCCTTTGCCGACCGCTCCTTTAGCTTTGTGACGAAGAGCCCGCCAAACAGCTATTTCTTGAAAAAGGCGGCCGGGATCGAAAAGGGATCCCAAACCACGGGAAAGGCTCACCCGGTCGGCAGAGTGACGATGGCGCAGATCCGCGAGATCGCCGCGCAGAAGATGCAGGACCTGAACGCGAAGGATGTCGACGGCGCCTGTCGCATGCTGATCGGCTCGGCACGGTCGATGGGGCTGGAAGTGGAGGAAGGCTGATGGCCAAGGCGGGAAAGCGACTGAAGAAGGCCTACGACGGTATCGCTCCGACTGCGGCGCACCCGCTGGAAGAGGCGTTGAAGCTGGTCAAGGAGCGTGCCTCGGCGAAGTTTGACGAGACAGTTGAGGTCGCTATGAACCTCAATCTCGACCCGCGCAAGCCGGATCAGAACCTCAGAGGCGCCGTTATGTTGCCGCACGGCACCGGAAAGATAGTGCGCGTCGCGGTGTTCGCGCGGGGTGACCGCGCGAAGGAAGCCGAGGTTGCCGGGGCCGACGTCATCGGGGCCGAAGATCTCGCCGAAAAAATCCAAGCTGGCCAGATCGATTTCGACCGGGCAATCGCCACGCCCGACATGATGTCGCTGGTGGGGCGGCTGGGTAAGATCCTCGGCCCGCGCGGCCTGATGCCTAACCCGCGTCTCGGTACGGTGACCCAAAATGTGACCGAAGCGGTACAAGCCGCCAAGGGCGGCCAAGTTGAATTCCGCGCCGAGAAGGCCGGTATCGTCCATGCCGGCGTCGGCAAAGCGAGCTTTACCGACAAGGCTTTGGCGGATAATGTGCGGGCGTTTGTCGGCGCGATCACCCGCGGTAAGCCAAGCGGCGTTCGAGGCACGTATATTAAGAGGGTCAGCGTCAGCTCGACGATGGGGCCTGGCGTCAGGGTCGAATTGGCCGGGTTGGCCGAGGACCCACAGGCCTAGCCGGCTGCGCGAGGCTCGCCGACTGGTTGGAGAACGGAGTGGACCGAACACAAAAACAGAAAGTGGTCGAGGGGCTGCAGAAGGATCTCGCAGGGACGGCTTGCGTCGTCGTCACGCACCAGTCCGGGTTGAGCGTCGCCGAGGTTACACTGCTGCGCCAACAGGTTCGCCACGCTGGGGCGAACTTTCGGGTTACCAAGAACCGATTGGCCAAGCGTGCGCTAGGCGGGACACCGTTCGAGCCGTTGTCATCGCTGTTTACCGGCCCTACGGCGATCGCTTTTTCCAGCGATCCAGTCGCCGCTGCGAAGGTGGTGGTTGGATACGCCAATCGGAACGACAAGCTGACGATCATCGGCGGCGGCCTTGCGGGTCGCCTGATGGATGCCGCCGAGGTCAGGGAATTGGCGAGCCTGCCCTCGCTCGACGAATTACGAGGCAAGCTGATTGGATTGCTGCAGGCGCCGGCGGCGCGTTTGGCGCGCGTGTTGCAAGCGCCGGCCGGGCAGGTTGCGCGGGTCCTCGCCGCCCATGCTGAAAGCCCAGGAGAGAGCGGCATCTAGCCGGCCTCAGTATAAGTGTTAGGAAATCAGGAGTAGAACAATGGCGGATCTGGCAAGATTGGTCGATGATTTGTCGACGCTGAGCGTAATCGAGGCGGCGCAGCTGTCCAAGATGCTCGAAGAAAAATGGGGCGTATCGGCAGCTGCCCCGGTCGCTGTGGCCGCAATTGGCGGCGGAGCCGCTGCCGCAGCCCCCGAAGCCGCAGTAGAGCAGACCGAGTTTGACGTAATACTCGCGGCCATTGGCGAAAAGAAGATTAATGTGATCAAGGAGGTCAGAGCCATAACCAGCCTTGGTTTGAAAGAAGCCAAGGATCTAGTCGAGGCCGCGCCGAAGCCCGTGAAGGAAGGGGTTAATAAGGAAGAGGCGGCGAAAATCAAAAAACAGCTAGAAGACGCGGGTGCTACGGTTGAAATAAAGTAGGCGGATCACGATATTCACAAGGCTCGGGCGGGCGTCCGCTCTCGCGGACGCTACTTGACATCAAATACCGCCAACCGGGGCGCGAAGACATCGCGCACGCCGGAATTTGGCGTCTTTGGGGTTGGGAACCTTGGTTTAGCAGACCACCCTTAGTCACGTTTTTATGATCGGGCGACGGGCCGCCGCTGTTCAGAGGTCCGCAATGTCCTAGCAATCGCGGGCCGTCGAATGGCGGCCCACACCGAGGAGTATGCATGGCCATTTCCTTCACCGGCAAGAAGCGGATCCGCAAGACCTTCGGGCGCGTCGCCGAAGTTGCCCCGATGCCAAACCTGATCGAGGTTCAGAAGAGTTCCTACGATCACTTCTTGCAGATGGAGATTGCGGCGGAGCAGCGCGCCAATGTTGGGTTGCAGGAAGTCTTCAAATCGGTGTTCCCGATCCGCGACTTCTCGGAGCGCGCTCAGCTCGAGTTCGTGCGGTACGAGCTTGAATCGCCGAAATACGAGGTGGATGAGTGCCAGCAACGCGGCATCACCTTCGCCGCCCCGTTGAAAGTCACGCTGCGGCTCGTCGTATGGGATGTCGACGAGGACACCGGATCGCGCTCGATCCGCGACATCAAGGAGCAGGACGTCTATATGGGCGACATGCCGTTGATGACGAAGAACGGCACCTTCATCATCAACGGCACCGAGCGGGTGATCGTCTCACAAATGCACCGCAGCCCCGGCGTCTTCTTTGACCACGACAAGGGCAAGACTCACTCATCGGGAAAGTACTTATTTGCGGCGCGGGTAATCCCCTATCGGGGCTCGTGGCTCGATTTCGAGTTCGACGCCAAAGACCACGTCTATGTGCGAATCGACCGGCGCCGGAAGCTTCCGGCGACGACATTGCTGCTGGCGCTCGACGGCGCCGCGACCGAAAGGGTACGGGTAAGCCGTGCCGCCGAGAACAGGCCGCTTCAACCTGGCGAAGCGGTGGGAATGTCCAAGGAGGAGATCCTCGCCAATTTTTACGGGACGATCGTATTCCGGCGGGGCGAACAGGGCTGGATGACCCCATTCAAGGAAGAGAATTTCAAAGGCAAGCTGGCCAGCGATTTGCTCGACGCCCGCACCGGCGAGATCGCCCTGGCCGCAGGCGAGCGGATGACGCCGCGTGTCGCGAGGCGGTTGCGCGAGGGAGGACTGACCGATGTTCTCGTCCCCGATGAGGAACTCATCGGTCGGTATTTCGCGTCCGACCTGATCAACGAACAAACGGGCGAGATATACTTCGAGGCCGGCGACGAGATCACCGCTGCCGCGCTCGCAGAACTAACCACCAATGGCATCGACGAATTGCCGGTGTTGGACATCGACCACGTCAGCGTCGGCCCCTACATCCGCAACACGCTCGCAATAGACAAGAATGCGACCCGCGAAGACGCGCTGATCGACATCTATCGCGTGATGCGCCCGGGCGAGCCGCCGACCCTGGAAACCGCCGAAGGGCTGTTCAACAGCCTGTTCTTCGACCCGGAGCGCTACGACCTGTCGGCGGTCGGTAGGGTCAAAATGAATTCTCGCCTCGATCTCTCGACCGACGATTCGGTTCGTATCCTGCGCAAAGCCGATATTCTGGCGATTTTGAAGGTTCTGGTCGATTTGAAAGACGGCCGCGGCGAGATCGACGACATCGATCATCTGGGAAATCGTCGCGTCCGTTCGGTCGGCGAGCTGATGGAAAACCAGTACCGCGTGGGTCTGCTGCGCATGGAGCGAGCGATCCGCGAGCGCATGAGTTCCGTCGAGATCGACACGGTGATGCCGCACGACCTGATCAACGCAAAACCTGCCGCGGCGGCGGTGCGCGAATTTTTTGGCTCTTCGCAACTGTCGCAGTTCATGGACCAAACCAACCCGCTGTCGGAGATCACGCACAAGCGGCGCCTGTCGGCGCTGGGCCCGGGCGGGCTCACGCGCGAGCGGGCCGGTTTTGAGGTGCGCGACGTGCACCCGACCCATTACGGCCGGATCTGCCCGATCGAGACCCCGGAAGGCCCAAACATTGGCTTGATCAACAGCCTCGCGACTTATGCCCGCGTCAATCAGTACGGTTTTATTGAAAGCCCTTATCGTCGCGTCATGGGCGGCCAGGTGACTGATGAGGTCGTTTACCTGTCGGCGATGGACGAGGGGCGCTATGCGATCGCGCAGGCCAATGTCGAAACCGACGCGGAGGGCCGCATTACGGTCGATCTGACAAATTGCCGTAAAGGCGGAGATTTCGTAATGACCCGCGCGGAAGACATCGACTTGATCGATGTCTCGCCAAAGCAACTGGTTTCCGTGGCGGCGGCCTTGATCCCGTTTCTGGAGAATGATGACGCTAACCGCGCTCTGATGGGCTCGAATATGCAGCGTCAGGCGGTGCCGCTGATCCGCGCCGAGGCACCGCTCGTTGGTACCGGCATGGAGGAGACCGTCGCCCGGGACTCCGGGGTCACGATCATCGCCCGGCGGTCGGGGGTGGTCGACCAGGTGGACGCGACCCGCATCGTCGTCCGCGCGACCGAGGAGACTTCGACGACCGCTTCCGGCGTCGACATCTATAATCTCCTCAAATTCCAGCGCTCGAACCAGAACACCTGCATTACCCAGCGCCCGCTGGTCAAAGTCGGCGATCAGGTGATGGCCGGCGACATCATCGCTGATGGCCCGTCGACGCAGCTCGGCGAGTTGGCGCTCGGGCGCAACGTGCTGTGCGCCTTCATGCCGTGGAACGGGTACAATTTCGAGGACTCGATCCTGATCTCGGAGCGGATTGTGTCCGACGACGTGTTTACCTCGATCCATATCGAAGAGTTCGAGGTGATGGCGCGCGACACCAAGCTCGGTCAGGAGGAGATCACGCGCGACATCCCGAATGTCGGTGAGGAGGCGCTCAAGAACCTCGACGAGGCCGGGATCGTTTACATCGGCGCCGAGGTCAAACCAGGCGACATCCTGGTCGGCAAGGTCACCCCGAAGGGCGAGTCGCCGATGACGCCGGAAGAAAAGCTGCTGCGCGCGATTTTTGGCGAGAAGGCCTCCGATGTGCGCGACACCTCGCTGCGCCTCCCGCCCGGGGTTTCGGGCACGATCGTCGAGGTGCGGGTGTTCTCGCGGCGCGGCGTCGACAAGGACGAACGCGCTCTCGCGATCGAACGGGCCGAGATCGAGCGGCTGGCGAAGGATCGCGACGACGAGCGCGCCATTCTCGAGCGCAGCTTCGCCGCGCGGCTGAAGGAGTTGTTGCTCGGCCAGACCACGGTCGGCGGTCCCCGAGGCATGAAGTCGGAAATCGAGATCACCGAGGAGGTCCTCGCTGAGCACCCGCCGGCATTATGGCGGCAAATCTCGATACGTGACGACGCCAGGATGGGGGATATCGAGGGCCTGAAGAGGCAGATGGAGGATGCGATTGCGGCGCTGACCTCGCGCTTCGAGAGCAAGGTCGAAAAGCTCCAGCGCGGCGACGAGCTGCCTCCCGGCGTGATGAAGATGGTCAAAGTCTTCGTCGCCGTGAAACGCAAGCTGCAGCCCGGCGACAAAATGGCCGGCCGGCACGGCAACAAAGGCGTCATCTCACGCATAGTGCCGGCCGAGGACATGCCCTATCTCGAGGACGGGACACCGGTCGACATCGTGTTGAACCCACTCGGGGTGCCAAGCCGGATGAATGTCGGTCAGATTTTGGAGACTCATCTCGGCTGGGCGGCGGCGGGGCTCGGTCGGCGCATCGGCGACGTGCTCGCCAAAGTGCAGCGGGGCGCCGCGGATGGAGAGCTGCGCGGCCTGGTAGGCGAGATGTACCAGGACGAACAGAAGGCCGAGATCGATCGTCTTCCAGATCAAGATCTGATCGAGCTGGCGGGCAACCTCACTCACGGCGTGCCGGTCGCGAGCCCGGTGTTCGATGGCGCTCGGGAGGAGGACATCGTCGCGATGCTGGAAGGAGCGGGTCTGTCGTCCTCAGGTCAAGTCACCTTGGTCGATGGCCGCACCGGCGAAGCGTTCGACCGCCCGGTGACTGTCGGCTACATCTACATGATGAAGCTGCACCACCTGGTCGACGACAAGATCCATGCGCGGTCGATCGGCCCTTACAGCCTTGTCACGCAGCAGCCGCTCGGCGGCAAGGCCCAGTTCGGCGGCCAGCGGTTCGGCGAGATGGAAGTTTGGGCGCTCGAGGCCTACGGTGCGGCATACACCTTGCAGGAGATGCTGACAGTGAAGTCGGATGACGTTTCCGGCCGGACCAAGGTGTATGAGGCGATCGTGCGTGGCGACGACAATTTTGAGGCAGGCATTCCCGAATCTTTCAACGTCCTGGTGAAGGAGTTGCGGTCGCTCGGCCTCAATGTCGAACTCGAGCAGCGCGGTTATTGAGAACCGCCCGCTTGAGTCCTTTTGCCTTAATCGTCGCCCTCGCGAAAGCGGGGGTCCAGGGCGTCCGGGCCGGTGCTGATGGCCTTGGGTGCGTGCTTTCGCGGGTATGACGGCGTTAGTGACCGAAAGGGGTCGTTGATGAACGAATTAATGAACATCTTTGGCCAAGTCAGCGGGCCGCAGAGCTTCGATCAGATCCGCATCTCGATCGCCAGCCCGGAACGCATACGCTCGTGGTCTTACGGGGAGATCAAAAAGCCCGAGACGATCAATTATCGGACCTTCAAGCCAGAGCGCGACGGGTTGTTCTGCGCTCGGATCTTCGGGCCGATCAAGGATTACGAGTGCTTGTGCGGCAAATACAAGCGCATGAAGTATCGCGGGATCATCTGCGAGAAATGCGGCGTCGAGGTGACCCTTTCCAAGGTCCGGCGCGACCGCATGGGTCACATCGAGCTTGCCTCGCCGGTCGCGCATATCTGGTTCTTGAAGTCCCTGCCGAGCCGCATAGGGTTGTTGCTCGACATGACGTTGAAGGATCTCGAAAGGGTCCTCTATTTCGAGAACTACGTCGTCATCGAGCCGGGGTTGACCCCCCTGAAGCAGCATCAGCTGCTCAACGAAGACGAATACCTGAAGGCACAGGACGATTACGGCGATGACCAGTTCACGGCGGCAATCGGAGCCGAGGCGTTGCGTACGATGTTGTCCGCAATCGATCTCGGCGAGGAAAAGGAGAGGCTGCGCGATGAGCTGCGCGACACCAATTCGGAGGCGCGCCGCAAGAAGCTCGTCAAGCGGCTGAAGCTCATCGAGGCTTTTGTCGAATCCAACAGCCGGCCGGAGTGGATGATCCTGGAGGTCGTCCCGGTAATTCCGCCGGAATTGCGGCCGCTCGTGCCGCTCGACGGCGGCCGCTTTGCGACCTCCGACCTCAACGATCTCTACCGCCGTGTGATCAACCGCAACAATCGGTTGAAGCGGCTGATCGAGCTGCGCGCCCCTGACATCATCGTGCGCAACGAGAAACGCATGCTGCAGGAAGCCGTCGACGCGCTGTTCGACAACGGTCGGCGCGGACGGATCATTACCGGCGCCAACAAGCGGCCGCTGAAGTCTTTGTCAGACATGTTAAAGGGCAAGCAGGGCCGGTTCCGTCAGAACCTGCTCGGCAAGCGGGTCGACTATTCCGGCCGTTCTGTCATCGTGGTCGGCCCCGAGCTCAAGCTGCACCAGTGCGGGCTGCCGAAGAAAATGGCGCTCGAACTGTTCAAGCCGTTCATCTATTCGAAGCTCGAACTCTACGGCTTGGCCAGCACGATCAAGGCGGCCAAGCGCATGGTCGAGAAGGAGCGGCCGGAGGTCTGGGACATCCTCGAAGAGGTGATCCGCGAACACCCCGTTCTGCTCAACCGCGCGCCGACCTTGCACCGGCTCGGGATTCAGGCGTTCGAGCCGGTGCTGATCGAAGGCAAGGCGATCCAGCTGCACCCGCTGGTCTGCACCGCCTTCAACGCCGATTTCGACGGCGACCAGATGGCCGTGCACGTGCCGCTGTCATTGGAAGCTCAGCTCGAAGCGCGCGTCCTGATGATGTCGACCAATAACATCCTCAGCCCGGCCAACGGCAAGCCGATCATCGTGCCATCCCAGGACATCGTACTTGGGCTCTATCACATTACGATGGAGCGCCCGGGCGAGAAGGGTGAGGGCATGCTGTTCACGAGCATCGGCGAGATCGAGCAGGCGCTCGAGTCCAAAGCGGTCTCGCTGCATGCGCGCATCAAAGCGCGGTTCCACACCGTCGACAGCGACGGCAAGCCGGTCGTGCGGCGCGTCGAGACGACGCCCGGCCGCATGCTGCTTTCGGAGATCCTGCCGCGCAACCCGGCGATCGGCTTCGATCTGATCAATACGCTGCTGACCAAAAAGGAGATTAGCAATGTCATCGATCAGGTTTACCGCCACTGCGGCCAGAAGGAGACCGTGATCTTTTGCGACCATGTGATGGCGCTCGGCTTCCAACAGGCTTGTAAGGCCGGCATTTCTTTCGGCAAGGACGATCTGATCGTTCCGGAGGAGAAGCGCCGCCTGGTCGGCGAGGCGCAGGAGCAGGTCAAGCAATATGAGCAGCAGTACCAGGACGGTCTGATCACGCAAGGCGAGAAATACAACAAGGTCGTCGACGTGTGGTCGCGCTGCACGGACCGCGTCGCGGACGAGATGCTCAAGAAAATCCGTGAGCCGCAGCCCGGTGAACCGGTCAATTCGGTGTGGATGATGTCGGATTCCGGGGCGCGCGGTTCGGCGGCGCAGATCAAACAGCTGGCCGGCATGCGCGGGCTCATGGCGAAGCCCTCGGGCGAAATCATCGAGACCCCGATCATCTCGAACTTCAAGGAGGGGCTGACCGTCCTCGAGTATTTCAACTCAACGCACGGCGCCCGCAAGGGCCTCGCCGACACGGCGCTAAAAACGGCGAATTCCGGCTACCTCACTCGCCGCCTCGTCGATGTTGCGCAAGATGCGATTATCACCGAGGAGGATTGCGGCACAACGCGTGGCCTTATAACCAGCGCTGTCGTCGAAGGCGGCGAAATCATCGCTCCGCTCGCTGATCGCATTCTCGGCCGTACCGCAGCAGTCAATATCCTCGACCCGCTGAGCGGCGTGGTCGTGCTCTCGGCTGGCGCGTTAATCGACGAGGATGCGGTCGACCAGATCGAGCGCGCCGGTATCGATACCGTTCCAATCCGCTCGGTGTTGACCTGCGAGTCCCGTGTCGGCGTCTGCGGCAAGTGCTACGGGCGCGATTTGGCGCGCGGTACCGTTGTCAATATCGGTGAGGCGGTCGGTGTCATCGCTGCGCAATCGATCGGCGAGCCCGGCACGCAGTTGACGATGCGCACCTTCCACATTGGCGGTGCCGCGCAACGCGGCGCCGAACAATCGTCGGTGGAGGCTGCCTTCGACGCGAGAGTGGAGGTGAAGAACCGAAACGTCGTGATCAACTCGGCCGGTGTGCCGGTGGTAATGGGCCGCAACACTGAGATCGTGCTGTTGGACGAGGCTGGGCGGGAGAAGGCCCGGCACCGGGTTCCTTACGGCGCGAGATTGCTCGTCGACGATGAAGCCCAGGTCAAACGCGGGGATCGTCTCGTCGAGTGGGATCCATATACGATCCCCATCATCACCGAGAAGGACGGCATCGCGCATTACGTCGACCTGATCGAAGGTCTGTCAATGCGCGAGACGGTTGACGAAGCGACCGGCATCTCGTCAAAGGTTGTCGTCGATTGGAAGCAGCAGCCACGCGGCAGCGATTTGCGGCCGCGGATCACCTTGCGCGACGAGAACGGTGAGGTGTTGACCCTGGCCAACGGCCTCGAGGCGCGCTACTTCATGTCGGTCGACGCGATCCTTTCGATTGACAACGGGGCGCACGTCAAGGCTGGCGACGTTCTGGCTCGCATCCCGCGCGAATCCTCGAAGACCCGCGACATCACCGGTGGTCTGCCACGTGTCGCCGAGCTGTTCGAGGCTCGCAAGCCCAAGGATTTCGCCATCATCAGCGAAAGCGAGGGTCGGGTCGAATTCGGTAAGGACTATAAGGCGAAGCGGCGCATTATCGTCGCGCCGACCGAAGACGACAAGGAGGCGGTCGAATACCTGATCCCGAAGGGCAAGCACATCAGTGTGCAGGAGGGCGATTACATCGAGAAGGGCGACCTTCTGATGGACGGCAACCGGGTGCCGCACGACATCCTACGGATCCTGGGGGTCGAGGAGCTCGCGAGCTATCTCATCAACGAGATCCAGGAGGTCTATCGCCTGCAGGGGGTGCGGATCAACGACAAGCACATAGAGGTGATCGTTCGCCAAATGCTGCAGAAGGTGGAAATCGCGGACCCGGGGGATACGACCTTCTTGGCCGGCGAGCAGGTCGACCGCTCGGAGTTCGAGTTGGAAAACGCTAAGGTCGAAAGCGAGGGGCTGCGGCCGGCAGAGGCACGTCCGGTGTTGCAGGGGATCACCAAGGCTAGCCTGCAGACCAACTCTTTCATCTCGGCTGCTTCCTTCCAAGAGACGACGCGTGTGTTGACCGAAGCGGCGGTGTCCGGCCGTATCGATGCGCTGACCGGTCTCAAGGAGAATGTGATCGTTGGGCGGCTGATCCCGGCAGGGACCGGCAGTGTTATTGCCCGCCTGCGTGAGGTGGCTGCCGAGCGCGATCGGGAGCTCGCCGCCATCGCAGCCGCCAACGAAGAAGAGGCGGCACAACTCGTCGAAGCCGAAAAGCAAACGGCCTAGCCCAGCCCCTCTCCGCCTCTGGGCGGAGAGGGGCGAGGCCCGGCGACTGAGTTGAGGAACGTTCTCCCGGTGAGGGTACTTGACCGGATTGGTTTGGATCACTAGTAATATTGCTCGTTAAGGGCTGGCCGTAGGAAGCCACCTAGACGCAGCTCTGTTTAGGCTTTTGGCTCGGCGCCCTTGTGAGGGGGCGTGGCAAGAAATTCGCTACGGAGACTCATCGCCCCGGCGGCGCCATGCCCCGGGCGATTGTCGTGTTGGACGAGGAAGTGACGATGCCGACGATAAACCAGCTCATCCGCAATCCGCGGAGGCCGGAAGTGGCACGCAACAAGGTTCCTGCGATGGAAGCCTGCCCGCAGAAGCGCGGGGTCTGCACGCGCGTCTACACGACCACGCCGAAAAAGCCGAACTCCGCGTTGCGCAAGGTAGCCCGGGTGCGTCTGACGAACGGCTTCGAGGTGACGAGCTATATCCCAGGCGAAGGGCACAATCTGCAGGAGCACTCGGTTGTGTTGATTCGCGGCGGCCGCGTCAAGGATCTTCCTGGGGTGCGGTATCACATCATCCGCGGCACTCTCGACACTCAGGGCGTCAAGGACCGCCGCCAGCGCCGGTCGAAATACGGCGCTAAGCGGCCGAAATAAGGAGATCGCCATGTCGCGCCGCCGCGCCGCAGTCAAACGAGAGGTCCTGCCGGACGCCAAATTTGGCGATAGCGTATTAACCAAGTTCATGAATTGCCTGATGTATGAGGGCAAGAAGTCGGTTGCTGAGCGGATCGTCTACGGTGCGCTCGACCGCATCGCCAAGCGTAGCGGCCAAGATCCGCTTCAGGTGTTTCATGACGCGCTCGGGAATGTGCGACCCGCTGTCGAGGTGCGCTCCCGCCGGGTTGGCGGCGCCACTTATCAGGTGCCGGTCGAAGTCCGGAACGACCGCAGTCAGGCGCTGGCCATTCGCTGGCTGATTTCGAGTTCACGTGGCCGCTCGGAAAACACGATGCAAGAGCGGCTTTCGGGGGAGCTGCTCGACGCCTCGAACAATCGCGGCGCTGCGGTGAAACGGCGGGAGGATACGCATCGTATGGCCGATGCTAACAAGGCCTTCTCGCACTACCGCTGGTAAACGACGCAGCCACCACAGACGAAACACGATTTTCCTTGACGGCCCTCGCCTCCTGTGGCGCCGGGCGGAGTTGCTTTGATGGCACGCACCACACCTCTCGAGCGATACCGAAATATCGGCATCATGGCCCATATCGATGCCGGCAAAACAACCACGACCGAGCGCATCCTCTACTACACCGGCCGCGCTTATAAGATGGGCGAGGTGCACGAAGGCACCGCGACAATGGATTGGATGGCTCAGGAGCAGGAGCGCGGCATCACAATCACCTCGGCCGCGACCACCTGCTTTTGGGCAGACCACCGTATCAACATCATCGACACGCCCGGCCACGTCGATTTCACGATCGAAGTCGAGCGCAGTTTGCGCGTGTTGGATGGCGCAGTCGCGGTATTCGACTCGGTCGCGGGTGTCGAGCCGCAATCGGAGACCGTCTGGCGGCAAGCCGACAAATATGGCGTTCCGCGGATCTGCTTTGTCAACAAAATGGATCGCATCGGGGCGGACTTCCCGCGCTGCGTGGTGATGATCGACGACCGGCTCGGCGCAAAGCCGCTCGTGCTGCAACTGCCGATCGGGGTCGAGAGCGATTTTGTTGGGATCGTCGACCTAGTCGGCTTTCGCGCCATCAAATGGCGCGACGAAACCCTCGGTGCGGAGTTCGACATTGTCGAGGTACCCGCCGAGCTGATGGAAGAAGCCAGGGCTGCCCGGACAAAATTGGTCGAGGCTGCGGTCGAGCAGGACGACGCGGCGCTCGAAGCTTATCTCGGAGGCGAGGAGCCGAGTGAAAGCGCGCTGAAGCATTGCATCCGTAAAGGAACGATCGGTGGGGCCTTTGTTCCGGTGCTGTGCGGTTCGGCCTTTAAGAACAAAGGGGTGCAGCCGCTGCTCGACGCGGTGGTCGATTATCTGCCTGCCCCTACCGATGTCGCCGCGATCAACGGCATCAAGGTTGGCTCGAAGGAGCCGGTCGTGCGCCGTTGCTCCGACGACGAGCCGTTTGCCGGACTCGCCTTCAAGATTATGAGTGATCCCTTTGTCGGCTCGCTGAGCTTTGTCCGTATCTATTCCGGGGTCGTCACGGCGGGCAGCCAAGTGCTCAACAGCGTAAAAGGTTCCCGCGAGCGAGTCGGCCGCATGCTGCAGATGCACGCAAATCACCGCGAGGACATCAAGGAAGCGCGCGCTGGAGATATCGTCGCCCTGGCCGGGCTCAAGAACACCACGACAGGTGACACCCTGTCCGACCCCAGCGACCCGGTCGTGCTCGAGCGGATGGAATTTCCCGAGCCGGTGATCGAGATCGCGGTCGAACCCAAGACCAAGGGGGACCAGGAAAAGATGAGCCAAGCGCTCGCTCGCTTGGCCACGGAGGACCCGTCATTTCGCGTCACGGTCGACCATGAGAGCGGCCAGACCGTGATCAAGGGGATGGGTGAATTGCATCTCGAGATCATCGTCGACCGCATGAAGCGCGAGTTCAAGGTCGACGCCAATGTCGGTGCACCTCAGGTGGCCTACCGCGAGACTATCACCCGCACATCGGAGGTCGATTACACCCACAAGAAGCAGACCGGGGGTGCCGGTCAGTTCGCGCGGGTCAAGTTGCGCTTCGAGCCATTGCCGCCGGGCTCGGGCTTTGCCTTCGAAAACGCGGTGGTCGGCGGGGCCGTCCCGAAGGAATATGTGCCCGGAGTCGAAAAGGGGCTGAAAGCCTCAACGGAAACCGGCGTGCTCGCCGGCTTTCCGGTCATTGATCTGCAGGCGACTTTGGTCGACGGCGCTTTCCACGACGTCGACTCGAGCGTGCTTGCCTTTGAGATCGCGGCTCGCGCTGCGTTCAAGGAAGGCGTGATGAAGGCCTCGCCGAAATTACTCGAGCCGATCATGCGGGTCGAAGTGGTCACGCCGGAGGAGTATATGGGAGACGTGATCGGTGACCTGAACAGCCGCCGCGGCCAGGTCACCGGGATGGACACGCGCGGCAATGCGCGGGTCATCGACGCGATGGTCCCGCTCGCCAACATGTTCGGATACGTCAATACCTTGCGGTCGATGAGCCAAGGCCGGGCCCAGTACACGATGCATTTCGACCATTACGAGCAGGTGCCGCAGGCGGTGGCGGACGAAGTCCGCGCCAAAATGGCTTAATACTTCAGCGCGAGCTGGATCGGACGGAGAAGAAGGCAATGTCGAAGGCGAAGTTTCAGCGGACGAAGCCGCACTGCAATATTGGGACGATCGGTCACATCGATCACGGCAAGACGACGTTGACGGCGGCGATCACCAAGGTACTGGCGGAGAAGGGCGGGGCGACGTTTGTGCCGTTTGACCAGATCGACAAGGCGCCGGAGGAGCGGGCGCGGGGCATCACGATCGCGACGGCGCATGTCGAGTACGAGACCGACAAGCGGCACTATGCGCATGTCGACTGCCCGGGGCACGCCGATTACATCAAGAACATGATCACCGGGGCGGCGCAGATGGACGGCGCGATCCTGGTGGTGTCGGCGGCCGACGGGCCGATGCCGCAGACCCGCGAGCATGTGTTGCTGGCGCGCCAGGTCGGGGTTCCGGCCTTGGTGGTGTACATGAACAAGGTGGACATGGTGGACGACCCGGAACTGTTGGATCTGGTGGAGTTGGAAGTGCGCGAATTGCTGTCCTCCTACCAGTTTCCGGGCGATGACATCCCGGTGGTGCGGGGCGCGGCGCTGTTTGCATTGGAGGGTCGCAACCCCGAGCAGGGGCAGGCTTCGATCATCGCGCTGATGGAGGCGGTGGATTCGTACATTCCGCAGCCGGAGCGTGCGAAGGACCGGCCGTTTTTGATGCCGATCGAGGATGTGTTCACGATCTCGGGGCGCGGCACGGTGGTGACGGGCCGGGTCGAGCGCGGTGTCGTCAAGGTCGGCGACGAGGTCGAGATCGTGGGCTTGCGGCCGACCGCCAAGACGGTGGTGACCGGGGTGGAGATGTTTAGGAAGCTGTTGGACCAGGGCGAGGCGGGCGACAATATCGGGGCCTTGTTGCGCGGCACCAAGCGCGAGGAGGTCGAGCGCGGCCAGGTCTTGGCGGCGCCGGGGTCGATCACGCCGCATACCCGCTTTCAGTGCGAGGCCTACATCCTGACCAAGGAGGAAGGCGGGCGGCACACGCCGTTCTTTGGCAATTACCGGCCGCAATTCTATTTCCGCACGACCGATGTGACCGGCACGGTGCACCTGCCCGAGGGCACCGAGATGGTGATGCCGGGCGACAACATCTCGATGGAGATCGAGTTGATTGCGCCGATCGCGATGGACGAAGGCCTGCGCTTTGCGATCCGCGAAGGCGGCCGCACCGTCGGCGCCGGTGTCGTCGCCAAAATCATAAAATAGTTAAGGGCTGAGATCGGCGGACGGTCGTAGAATTGGACCAAGAAGATGGCGATTGATAATCAGAACATCCGCATTCGCTTGCGAGCCTACGACCACCGGGTGCTCGATCAATCGACCAGCGAGATCGTCAACACCGCTAAGCGCACCGGGGCGCGGGTACGGGGCCCGATCCCGCTGCCGACCAAGATCGAGAAATTCACCGTGCTGCGCTCGCCGCATGTCGACAAAAAGTCACGTGAACAATTCGAAATCCGCACCCACAAACGCGTTCTCGACATTGTCGATCCGACACCGCAGACCGTCGATGCGTTGATGAAACTCGACCTCGCCGCCGGCGTCGATGTCGAGATAAAGCTCTGAAGGCGGAGTTATGCGCACCGGCCTGATCGCTCGGAAACTCGGTATGTCGCGTGTCTTCAGCGACGACGGAAACCACATACCGGTGACTGTCCTGAAGGTCGACAACTGCCAGGTCGTCGCCCTGCGCACCCAGGAGAAAGACGGTTATACCGCCTTGCAGCTCGGTGTCGGCAGCGCCAAGACCAAAAACGTATCGAAGCCGCAACGAGGCCATTTCGCCAAGGCCAAGATTGAACCCAAGGCGCGGCTCGCCGAGTTCCGTGTCTCGGAAGATGCTTTGCTGGAGGTGGGCGCGGAGATCACTGCGGCGCATTTCCTT
>Ga0306923_10002428_pt1 | contig 17051 bp, 16 predicted proteins | sample sta12Can44000108_FD_203841 | JGI IMG/M metagenome (GOLD analysis project Ga0306923, IMG submission 203841) | Lab enrichment of tropical soil microbial communities from Luquillo Experimental Forest, Puerto Rico - statanox.12C.anox.44.000.108 (v2)... | ecosystem: Environmental > Terrestrial >... | reverse complement strand
ATTCACGTTGCCCGACGTCAGCGACGTCGGGGCGCGCATATCCGCTGCGCCGGGCGATCGTTGCGAGCGATGTTGGAGGGTGTTGCCCGAAGTCGGCCAAGTTCCGGGGCACACCGATCTCTGCCGGCGCTGCGCCGCAGTCGTCGATCGGAGCCATATCCCGCCGAGCGCCGGCTGATGCTGGTGCGCGGCCTCGCCGCGGCGATTTCGGTCGTGGTCCTCGATCAGCTGAGCAAGTCTGCCGTCCGGGGCTACTTTGCCGGGCACGCCGCGGGCGAGCACGAGAATGTCACGTCGTTCTTCAACATCGTCCTGATCTACAATCGGGGTATGAGCTTCGGCCTGTTCAACGGCGGTGGCGGATTGAATGCGCTGCTGTTTTCGCTCGTCGCCGCGGCCATTGTCGCCGTCCTGGTCTATTGGCTGAGCCGCGTCGAGAGCCCGCTGCTGGCGGTTGCCATCGGTCTGATAATCGGCGGCGCCATCGGCAACGTCATCGATCGAATTCGCTTCGGCGCCGTGGTTGATTTTCTCGATTTTCACGCCGGATTTTGGCATTGGCCGGCGTTCAATGTCGCCGACAGCGCGATCTGCGTCGGCGTCGCGGTGATGTTGCTCGATGGCTTGCGTCTGCGGCGGGAAGCGCATTAAATTACGGGACCGGGAGGGGGGTCCACTATGTCGAGACTTTACCGGGTTCGCGGCGCGGGCCGCGGTTTGATTGTTTTGAGCACTCTGTGCCTTGCCGGGACGTTGCTGACTACGGGATGCAGCGATTTCAAAAAGTCGATGGGCCTCGAGCCGACGTTGCCCGACGAGTTCGCGGTAGAATCGCGAGCACCGCTGACGATCCCACCCGATTTCGAGCTGCGGCCGCCACAGCCCGGAGCCTCGCGGCCGCAGGAAAAGAGCGCCGACCAGCAGGCCAAACAGGTGATGGAACAGGCCGGGCCCGGTGAACCGGGCAAGCAGGCGTCTGATTTCCGCCTGCGCCGCACCGAGGACGGGCTACCCGACATCGGCGCGCCGAGCGGCCAGGCACCCGACCAGAGCGCAGCCGTTGCCGACAAGAGCTTGTCGAGCAAGCTCCTTGATTACCAAGGGACGAGCGAGACCGGCGCAGCGGTCGAAAAACGCGAAACCACCCCGCTGAAAGGGGTGTATTAGGCGCGGGTCGGGATTAGCTGCTCGGGCATGAGGCCACGGCTGAGCGCCTCGCCCCGGTGAGGGTCGAGGGCCGGATGCTCAGGCCAGCAGATCCGGCATTGGCGACACGGTGAGACTGTCGGGAAACACACCGGTCCCGAGATAGTGGTCGTCGACGCGCAGGTGTTCCCTGAGCAGCCCCTTCAACACGGCGCGCAGATCGGTTGTGGCGCGCAGGTCACGATGCTCGTAAAGATCGGCGTCCTTGAGACCCGGCCAGTCGGTGACCACCCGACCGCCCTTGAGCGCGCCTCCGGCAAGGATTGCTACCGTCGCGGTGCCATGGTCGGTGCCGTCATTGCCGTTGATGCGGGCGGTGCGGCCAAACTCGGTGACGAAGACGACGACCGTTTCACGCCAGGCGTCTCCCATATTGGTCTCGATCTCGGCAATAGCGCCATCCAGCGCGCCCAGCAAATTGGCCAGCCGGCCCTTGATCATACCCTCGTTGACGTGAGTGTCCCAGCCGTCGAGGGCGAGCGCGCCGACCCGAGGACCCTCGGCGCGCGCGAGGAATTTCGCTGCGGCGCCGGCCGCGTCGGCGAAGTATTTGCGTACTTGCTCGATCCCGCCAATCTGGGGCGCCGGGCTATTTATCTCCGGCTCGCCGACTATGCCGCCGGCGCGGGCGATTGCGGCGAGCCCGATGCGCTCCTCGAGCGCCCGCGCCAGTGCTGGATCGGTATGACGATAGAGATCGAGCAGCCGCATTGTCGTCTCGTCGCCGACCGGCGGCAGCCGCGGCGGCGTCCAGGCCAGCACCGGCGCCGGACCGCGCACGACGAGCGGTGCAATCGGCCCAACGGCAAAGGCGTGCCGGCACCCCTGGTCCGCCCGGCCGCCAGGCTCCAGCACCACAAGCGCACGATTAAGCCACCCCGTGTCGACAGCGCCAGGCTTCGCCTGCCCGCTTTCCAGCACATCCTGCCCGTCGAAGTGCGAGCGCTCACGATACGGCGTCGCGACAGCGTGCACGATCGCAGCTTGGCCCGCGTGATAGAGCCGATGCAGGTTGGGCATCGCCGGGTTCAGCGCAAAGAAGCCGTCGAGCGGCAGGGCCGGCGTCTGCCCGTCTGACGTCAGCCCCTGGTCGCCGCGCAGCTTGAGCCAATCCGGGTCGCCGACTGGAGCAACCACGGCCAGCCCATCGAGCGCTCCGCGCAGCACGATGGTCAAGAGGCGCGGGTCGCGGCCTTCCGCGCGCGCCTTGCCGGGCATCAAGGCCCATGCGAACAATGCGCCCGAGCCGAGCAGCAGCTCGCGGCGCGTCGGCGCCGGGGTTATCGACTGCATGATTACCTCCGTAGAAACTCAGGGGTCATCAGCAACATTGTCAGCGCCCGAGGCCTGCTCTCTGCGGTAGCAACAGCGCGACGCGTCTCCGCGCAGGCCAGCGGCCCAATCGTGGTGTCCATGACCGCCTGGGGCTCGTGACCTAGGCCCTCGCGGTGCGCAAAGGCATTGGCAATCTCGAGGCGTTGCCCCAACCCGTCGAGCCACGCTGCGTTCTCGTCCGAAAAACCTTTGGGTGCCGGCGGCCGCCACAGAGGTTCCCCGAGCAGGTTACCCGCTTGGATTATGCGAGGTATATCGCCCGGCTCCCCGGTCGCCCGCAGCGCTGCGACGATCCACTCGTTCGGCCGCTTGATCTTTGTCTGCTCCGGCTCCCAGGATTCGGGCGAAACAATCATCGCAGCCACCACCTCTTTGAGGTCGCCGTGAGTATCGAGGAAGCATTGCGTCAACCGGTCGACGAGCGGTGCCGGCGGGTCGTCGGCGATAAAATGACGGCCCAGCTTGGTCGCTATATGTCTCGCCGTCGCCGGATGACGCGCGAGGTCGGCGAGCACCGCGCGTCCCTGCTCGACGCCACCCTCGCTGTAAGCGTTACCGATCACGGTCTCGCCGCCGGGCTCGTGGGCGCGGCCCAGAAAGGCAAACTCGCCGCCGTGGTCGGGGTTTGTCGCGGTCGGCAAGATGGTCCAGCCGGTCAGGACCTTGGCGAAATTCGTAACGTCGGCTTGCGAGTAAACGGTGCGCACACCAAGCGTGTGCAATTCGAGGATCTCGCGCGCGAGGTTCTCGTTGAGGCCTTTGTCGCGATTGATGCCGGCGACCGAGTCGGGTCCGATCGACTGCGCGTTGTCGAGATAAAGCAGCATCGCCGGATGGCCTTCGACCGCGAGCAGCATGTCCTCGAAGCGGCCCAGCACATGCGGGCGGATCGCTTCGCGCTCGTAACCGCCTGCCATTACCGTGGCGTTGGCGTTGACGCAGAAATGGTTCGACCAGAACCACACGAGACGCTCGACCAGACCGATTTCGGCATTGATCGCGGCATCGAAACGCGCCTTGGCCTCGTTCCTGAACAGCTGTCGGGGCAGCGGCACAGCCTCGGGCTGGGCAGCGATTGGAGCCGCCGCGTCGGGCTTCGCCGCCGTCATGGCCTCCGTGCCGGCATTCTGCATCGCGACTTGGGCGGAAACCTCACGACGGCGCTCTTCCCGCTTTTTGTTCGCCGCGCGCTCGGCGTTGTACTCGAAGACCGTGCGATTGGCGGCAGCGCTGCTCGGCAAATCCGCATCCGCAATCTGCCCCGCATTCGGCTGCTCCAATTCTGCGAGCAGCGCGCCGCGCGGATCGGAGGCAATGGCCGAAATAGAGCCGGCGCGCGGGCCAAAGCCGAACCGGTGCAGCACCAGCGCCGCTTCCTTCGGGTCGAGGGCCATCGGTGTCGTCCCTCCCTAAGACCACCGAACGCGGTATGGGATGTTATATGCGGTCGCTCAACGATGCATTTACACGTTATCCCCGCGGCAGAGCCGTTGCGAGCACCTGATAGGCCTCCTCGTCGGTCCGGTCGTAGCGCAACGGCGTCACGACGACGCGGCCGGCGTTGAGCGCTTCGATATCGCTCTCCGGTCCCTGCTCACGCGGGCCGCGGCGAAAGCCGATCCAGTGGTAGGGGATATCGCGCGGATCGGTTCGCGTCTCGACATGCATGCCGTGGAGCAGCCCGACACCCTGCCGTGCCAAGGTCAACGGTCCGACCTCTGCCGCCGGGAGGTCCGGAAAGTTTACATTGAGGCAGGTCGTTTCACCCCAGCCGATCGCCAGCAACTGGCGCACGATGCCGGGCCCGACGGTTGCGGCGGTCCGCCATCGGACATTCGTGCGGTCGGTCCACGCCTGGCTCAGCGCAATCGATGGAATCCCCAGCATCATGCCGGTCATTGCGCCCCCCACAGTGCCGGAAAACACCGTCTCCATGCCGAGATTGGCGCCGCGATTGACGCCGCAGAGCAGAAGATCGGGCGGCGCACCAACCATCAAATGACATACGCCGATCACCGCGCAGTCGCCGGGTGTTCCGGTTATGCCGTAGCGGCGTGCACCACGCTCGGTTACTCGGATCGGGTGATGCAGGCTGACGGCGTGCGACACGCCGCTCTGGTCGTGCTCGGGTGCCACCACCCAGACCTCGCTGGCGAGCTCGCACGCGATCTCCTCCAGCACCGCGAGGCCCGGCGCCTCGATACCGTCATCGTTGGTCAGGAGGATGCGATCCAGCAAACTGCCGTCCCTGCGTGGTGGCTGGATCGCCGAATGCTGCGGCTATTCGGCTTTTTCCGGCGGCCCCTTGAGCTCGACGACGTTGCCGTCGGGATCCGTGATGTAGAGCGAGGAGCCGTAGCCCTCGGCACCATAGCGCCGCCGGACCTCTCCGACGGCGACGCCGTGCCGTCGCAGATGGGCTGACAATGCCGGGAAGTCGAAGGTGCCGATGCGCACGGCGAAATGGTCGAGGTTGCGCCCCGCCGCGGCGTCCGCCGATTGGGGCGCGGGACCGGCCGGCACCAGATCGATCAGCGAGGTGCCGGCGCGCAGCTGGACGAGCTTGGGCTCGTCGAGTCGGCGCTCGACGTGACAGCCCAGGACGTCTCCATAGAAGCGGATCGCACGGTCGAGATCGGCGACCCGCAACACGAGATGGTCCAGCCCGGCGACTTGGATCGCACCGGTCTGCGAGGCTTCTCTACTCTCCAGGGTTCCTATATCCGCCATTGTCGGCTCCTTTCGATCGCGGTCGATCATCCTACCGCGATTTCCCGGAGCCGGCAGGCAGATTATTGCGGCGGAGACTGGTCCGACCGCGATCCGGCGCCGCGCGAATGCTGGCTGCGCCAAGCTTGCATCTCGCTCGGTTCGAGGACACCGTTATGGTTCGCATCCATCCGGTCGAATTGCGCCGCTGCCCGCCGCGCCGCGCGTTGCTCGGCGCGCTGGATGTACTGCTCTTTGGTTAGGCTACCGGATGGCGATGCGACCGGGCCCGCGGCAGCTGAGCTCGGGGGAGCGGCTGCTTGCTGGCTCGCCTGAGCCAAGGCGATAGCCGGGAATAGGGACAGGGCGACGAGGGCGAAGACGGCGGAAGAACGCATTGGTACGACCTTCAGTTGATGCTCTATCTCTTCTACCGCATATGGCGTGTAGAGGCAAGCCCGATCGGACGATGGTGAGAGCGATGCATCCGGTTCATGTCGCATCGGCAAAAAAGCAGAGTAAGCATCACCGGGACCGCTAGGACATCCCGTCGACGAAGGAGTACAGTCAGTTCGATCCTTCGTAGAGCGGAGAAGAACGATGCAATACCGCAGAATCTCGGCCGATTGTCATCTCGACATGCCGTGGATGCCGCCCGATCTGTTCGTCTCGCAGGCGCGGCGCGACTTGAAGGACCGCATGCCCTACGTCGCGGACGGTCCGGACGGCCCGCAATGGATCGCTAAGAACGGCGCCAATTTCGGCCTCCTCTACGGCGTCGGCCCGGGTGGTGCCAAGCATGTACCGGGGCAGAACGTCCGCGTCGACATCATGGCGGCGCGCGGCCTCTACGAGGATGCCAAGAAAGGCAAGACCCGGTGCAGCGACCCGCATTTGCGCCTCAAGGACATGGAGGCGGACGGCGTCGACGCCGAGATCATCTACGGCGTCCTCGGCACTGCCTCCAAGCTGAACGACAGCGAGGCGTCAAACGAAGTCCTGCACATCTACAACGATTGGCTAAAGGATTTCTGCAGCCATTACCCGGACCGCCAGATCGGCCTCGCTTGCCTACCCTATGGCAGCGTCGAGCTCGCGGTGCAGGAGGTCCATCGCGTCGCGAAAATGGGGCTCAAGGGGCTCGAACTGTCGTGCTCATGGGACATGGAGCCGATGTGGCACCCGAGCTGGGAGCCCTTCTGGCAGGCGGTCGACGAGGTGCGATTGCCGCTCCACTTCCACACCTTCCCGACGACCCCGCCGCGCGCCCGCCAGGAGGCGCCGCGGGTCCGTCGCGCGGCGATGTTCACTGGCGTCTCGGCGTTCCAGATGGGGCTCATCCACATTATCGCGGGCATGATGGGAGCCGGCGTGTTCGAGCGCTATCCCAACCTGCGCGTGTCGTTCGGCGAGAGCGGCGCCGGCTGGCTCGCCTATGCGCTCCACCGCATGGATTTCGAGTTCGAGGACCGCTTCCGCGACCTCATGAAATTGAAGCCCTCCGAATATTGGCGCCGCCAGTGCAAGGCGACCTTCCAATTTGACCCGATCAGCACCAAGCTGATCGATGACATCGGCGTCGAAACAATGATGTGGGGCTCGGACTACCCGCATACGGACGGCATCTGGCCGGAATCCTCGAAATACATCGAGGAGCAATTTGCCGGGCTGTCGCCGGAGGTCGTGCATAAGATCACCTGCGAGAACGCCGCCAAGTTCTACAACCTGATCAACTGAAAGTGCAGGCTTGCCCCGGCCGGCCGCAGCGGAGCGGCCCGGTCGTGGCAATCCGGCTACGCACATGGAACTCGGGCGGAGGTGTGGCTTAGCAAAAAACGGCGCAAACAAGCGAGGCTCGCATGCACACGATGGAGGAGTTTGCCAACCCGGAGTTTCTGATCGCGACCGATGCGCTCGCGCGCCGGCTTGGGGACCCGGATCTGCGCATCTTTGACTGCACCATTCACCTGATCCCCAATCCGGACACCGGCTACACGGTCAGGCCGGGGCGCGAGGATTTCGAAAAAGGCCACATCCCCGGCGCGCAGTTTATCGATCTGCAGGAAGATCTGTCGGCGCCGCACCCGAAGCTGCGTTTCATGCTGCCGAGTACGGAAGCGTTCGCGGCGGCGATGGGCCGCTTTGGCGTCGGCGAGAACAGCCGCGTGGTCCTCTACAGCACGACCACGCCGCAATGGGCGGCCCGCGTCTGGTGGATGCTGCGTAATTACGGGTTTGACAACGCCGCGGTGCTCGATGGCGGGTTTCAGAAATGGTCTCGCGAAGGACGTCGGATCGAGACCGGCCCGGCACGAACCGGTCCGCTAGCGACCTTTGTCGTGCGGGCCGACAGGAGGCTTATGGTCGGTAAGGAAGTGGTGCTTGCGGCGATCGGCGACGGCGCAATCTGTACGATCAATGCGTTGAGCCGCGAGCAGCATACGGGAACTGGCGGTACGGTTTACGGACGGGTCGGCCGGATCGCCAAAAGCGTCAATGTGCCGGCCGCGGCGTTGCTCGACCCCGAGACTGGGGCGTATCTGCCAGCACCAGAATTGCGCGCCAAGTTCGCCGCCGTCGGCGCTTTTGATAAGCCGCAGGTCATCACCTACTGCGGCGGCGGCATTGCCGCCAGCTCCGATGCCCTGGTCCTGACAATGCTCGGGCATCCCGACGTACGGTTATACGACGCCTCGATGTCGGAATGGTCGAACGACCCGACGCTGCCGATGGAAACGGGCTAAACCAGAACACTGACTTTACGATCAGACAATCGCGTTGGAGATCGAAACAAAGCAAGAACAACAATGTTGGCGTCGCGCCGAGCGCAATACAATATAAACCAAAATAATATTCGGATATAAGCCAATCAAATCACATAGAAAAATTATCAGCTAACTTGAAAGTTAGCGTCATATTCATCAATCCCCGGCAATCCTCCGGCTGCCGATGCGGATTTTCGCGGGAGTTCCGGTCGGCTGGGCGCAGGCGGAAGGAGTGATCCTCGGTCAGGTCGACCGTTATATGTCGACCGCTATATATTGCTTGGAGATATCATCTATGACCAGTGACGAGGCGAGCCGCGGGCTGGGCGGATCAATCATCGTCCAGCATCGATTTGCCGCACCTCGCCTGCCGCGCGTCAACCTGACGCTTCGACTGTGCATTCTCGTCCTTATCGCCATCTTCCCGGCGATCGTCATCCAGGGTTACAACGAATACAAGCTGCACAAGGCCCGCGAGGCAGATATCCGGCAACAGGTCATCCAGATCACCAAGCAGTTTGGTGAGGAAATCGGCGAGCTGCGGGAGGGAGCCCGCCAATTGCTGCTGGCGCTCGCCCAGCTGCCGGCAGTCAGGCTGCGGGATACGGAATCCTGCAGTGAGCACTTCACCGCATTGAAATCCCAGTACGCCAATTACAGCGTGCTCGCCGCGGCCGGCACCGACGGCAGGATTTTCTGCTCGAGTGCGCCGATTAACGACCGGTCGGTGGCGGATGAACCATTCTTTAGACGTGCGATGGCGCGAGACGGGCTCGCGGTCGGCAATTACTGGGCTGATCCGGCGACCGGCCAGCGCATGATCCATTTTGCCGTGAGATTTGGCGACGGCGACGGCCACACGGCAGGAGTGGTATTCGCGGGACTGGACCTCGGGTGGCTTTCTGAACACCTTAAAGAAAGGGGATTGTCGCCGACATCTTCGATTCTGATTGCCGATCGCGAGGGCAACATCATCGCTCGGCTGCCAAATCCCGAGGCCCTCGTCGGGAAAAACATGAGAAAGAGTCATGAGGCGATCATGGACGGCTCCGCCGCGGGGTGGGAGGAGGCCGTTGGCGTGGATGGCGCTAAGCGGATCTTCGGGTATGTGCCGCCCGCGCTGCCGCCACGGGATTTTTTCCTCAGCGCCGGACAATCGAAAGCAGAAGCGTTTGCAGCTATCGACGAGGCGACTAGGCGAGGAGTGGCACTGATCGTTGCCGGTCTGCTCGCGGCAACTCTGGCGGCAATTTACGGAGCCCGCAGGTTCCTTCGTGAGCCGATCGAAGGCTTGCTCAATGTCGCTGCGGAGTGGCGTAACGGCAACGACGATGCCCGCGTGCGGGTGCAGGATCCGGGTTCGGAAATTGGCCATCTCGGAGCCGCGTTCAATGCCATGGCGGACGCGCTCGCGGCGCGCCACACGGCACAAAAACGCGCCGAGGAGGAGTTGCGGCAGTTGAACGCCACGCTCGAATCGCGGGTTGAGCGGCGAACGACCGAATTGGCCAATGCCAATAAAGCGAAGTCGATGTTCCTCGCCAACATAAGCCATGAGCTGCGGACACCATTGAACGCCATCATCGGATTTGGCGAGATGCTGCACTGTCAGATCCTGGGGCCCATTGGCGTTCCTGCCTACCGGGAGTACGCGCAGCATATCCATCAGAGCGGCATGCACCTGCTCTCCCTGGTCGAAGAAATGCTCGATCTTTCAAAGGTTGAAGCAGGAAAGCTCGAGATCGAGCGGGTCCCGAATGAGCCGGGCACCCTGCTCTCAGAGAGCCTTGTGATGCTGCATCCCACGGCCGAGGCGGCCAAGGTCGAGATCATCGTCGAAGGGGCCCCATCGGCCTGGCCCGCATTGCAAGGCGATCCGGTCAAGCTCAAGCAGGTGTTTGTCAACCTTCTCGGCAATGCGATCAAGTTCACTCCCGCGGGCGGGCGGGTAACCGTCTCCGGTGAGTTCGACAATGCCTGGTTGCGAATTCGCATAAGCGACACCGGCGTCGGCATGCGAGCCGAGGAGATCCCGTTGGTGGTGCAGCCTTTTTACCGCACGACCTCGGCTTATGATGCCAAGCATCAGGGTGCCGGGCTCGGATTGCCGTTTGCCAAGGCGGTAGTCGAGCTTCATGGCGGCAGTCTCGCGATCGAGAGCCGTCCGGGGTCAGGAACGACAGTTACGATCACCTTGCCGGCAGTCCCTGTCGCGGTTTGAAGCAGTCGGGTTTGGGCATGAGTGTCCGTTGCTCTCTTCAGCTCAGGTCGATCGCTTCGGTCTGAGAATGCGCTGCGTTCGGCACGACGGCCTGATTGATCATCCATCCGGCAATGGCGATTGCCGCCGAGATCTTTAAATTTGCCGTAAAGCCGCCATGGGCGATGGCCTGACCGCCGACGACGGATCCAAGTGCGATACCGAGAAAGAGGGCACTGTTGTTCCAGGCAAGAACAGTGGCGCGCTGACCCGGGAAGTCGTCTGCAAGGCCGGTCTGCTGAGCTGGAAAAAATAGCTGAGCCGCAGCAGAGGCCACCCCGAGGGCGAGTGTGACGAGCATTCCGGCATCGATGGCAAGCTGAATTAGCAGAAGGCATACGCTGAGGCCGGCAAGGGCCGCGCCGCTCGTCGGCTTTGTCCCGATCCGATCGACCATGCGTCCGCCGATCAGCACGCCGCCGATCGCCCCGCATCCGTAGAGCAGAATGGTCACGGCGATTTTCTCGGTCGAGAAGCCGTATGCGGCCAGCCCCGCTCCGAGATACGTATAGACCCCGTAGAGGGCTGTGCTCCACGCAACCATAGGCGCCAGCCGACCGCTCACAACGGCCAGCGCCCAGCCATGGTGTTGCGCGGCAACGTTGCCGCTGCCGTAATCTTCCGGCCAGACCCGCTGGTTCACCCAGACAAGCAGCAAGCTGAAGCCCCCGAGGATTGTGAATACACTGGGCCAGCCAAAGGACGCTCCCGCCAGCCCGCCAATCGGTGCGCCGAGCGACAGTGATACGAGAAGCCCGGATACAACCAGTGCCAGCCAGGTGGCGCGCCGATTCGGCGGAGCCAAACCGCTTACGAGAGCATAGAGCGATGGTGACACACCCGCTGCCGCAGCACCAGCAAATAGTCGCGCCGAGACCAACCAGGCGAAACTCGCTGCGGAAGCCGTCAGCAGGTTGGCGGTGGCAAAACCCAGCAGGCAGCAGGTCAGCATTCGCCGCCGTCCAAGCCGATCTGCAAGATGGCCAAGGAGCGGTGCACTGATCATGTAGCTCACCGCGAACATCGTGACGCTCAGCCCTGCCAGCGCCGGAGAGGTCCGGTAATGCGCCGTGATCAGAGGCAGCAGCGGCGAGACAACGAACAGGTCTGTCCCGATCAAGAACATCGTAAGCCAGCCGATCGCCAATCTCGCTACTGGCGCGTTTGCAAACATTTTCATTGGTCCAGCGCCCAGACTCGTGCTGCCCGTTGGGCATCGCCAGCCGTTTCCTACGCATTTTTGATAAAAAAGCGGTTAATTCCGCTCGCCGGTCTCGGCCGGTTATCGGCATGATTTTTCATGGCGCACTGCATAGCTTTTAACGTTAATTTTACGCTCTGGTCATAATGTTCGTCGCCTGTGTTGATCGAATCGACCACTCCGCCAATGGCGTTGGGAGGAGGTTACAGTGAAAGCTCAGGGCAAAATAGCAGACGCGGGATTGCATTACACCGAGCCGCCACTTTCCACGATCGAAGAGTTTCCACGCGCTATGACCGACATGCTCGAGGAACACCGGCCATCACGAATGCCGTTCTTTTCGCGACTGGCCGCAATGCCTCGCGAGACGGCGGCCGACCCGTTTCTCCTCGGCCAGATACATCTGATCTATCAGTCGGCGATGCACGCGACCCGCGTTGCAGTCTATTACCTGCCGCATCTCGACAGTCCGGCATTGCGCAAACGCAAGCTGCAGATCTTTATGGACGACGACGGTCTGCCAGATGGCGATACGCACCATTACCAACTGACGCGAGCTTTTCGCAACATTGGCGCAAAGTGTGTGCTGGCGGACGACGACTTCAGTGACCCCGAAGAGCTGTGCCGCTACCTCGACGGAGAAACGGCATATTTTGTTCGTCTTGCACGGAAGCTCTACGCGCGTTCGCTCGGTCCATGGTGCGCGATCGAGACAATGTCGGTCGATTGGATGCGAGCGCTTGCCGAGTCTCTCTCCGTTCACTTCCCGCAGTTCAAGCACGAGCCATATTTCGAGGAATGCTTTTCGCATTTGGTCGAGGAGCGCCACGCCCTCGAAGCTCTCGAAGTGACGCAGTTGATCCTCAGATCCCGGCCGGAGCTGCTGGCCGAAACGTGGCGCGACGCCGAGACCATTGCTGGCGCGCTCGACGGGGTATGGACCCAATTGGACAGGATCTTGCAGGGCACCGCCGCAGCCGCTTTACTTGCCGAGGGACGCGTAGCTACAGATACGGTGTCGTTCAGCTAGAGCCGGGACAGCACCTCGTCCTTGAACCGGCGCATCTCGGCGATCGAGGATTCGCAATCCGGACGTTCGAAGTCGATATCGACGGCAGTGACGCCGAGCGCGCGCAATGCCTGCAGATCGCCGGCAATGTCCGCTGTGCCGCCGGAGAACAGTCGCCGCTCGCCGTCGGATGCTTTGTCGGGCACCGCCTCGCCATAGCGCTTGACGCGGTAGGTCAGCCCAACGGCCGCCGGGTCGCGTCCCGTCTCGGCAGTGAATCGACGCAGCCGAGCAATGCCCGCCCGGTAGCGCGGCAAGGTGTCGAGCAGGTGCTTGTTGTTGCTGCCGATCGGGTACCAGGCGTCCCCCAGCCCCGCGGCGCGACGCAGTGCCGGGGCGCTTTCGCCACCGACCCAGATTGGCGGGTGCGGCCTCTGCACCGGCTTGGGCGCGAAGACGATCCCGTCGAACTTGACCCAGCGGCCATTGGCACGCGGCATTTCTTCGGTCCACAGCACGCGGAAGGCTTTCAGATATTCGTCGGTGACCGCGCCGCGCGCGGCAAACGGCGTCGTCACCACAGCGTCGAACTCCGCCTGGAGCCAGCCTGCGCCGACGCCGACGACCAGGCGCCCGCTGGACAAGACGTCGATCGTCGCGAGCATCTTGGCAGCGAGCACGGCCGGGCGGTGCGCCATGACCATGACCGCCAGCACCAGGCGAATTCGCGAGGTTTTGGCCGCAATATAGGCCGCCGTCATCAGCTGCTCGAAGCGATGCTCGGGCCCCTCCGAGAAGAATTCGCCGCTCTCGGAATAGGGATAGCCGGGTACCCGCAGGTTCGGCAGCACGATGTGGTCGGTCAATGTCAGATAGTCGTAGCCCAGCGCTTCGCCTTCTTGCGCGATCCGAGCCACGATCTCGGGCGAGCAGAGAGGTCCGCTAATCGGCAGGTTGAAGCCAAACTGCATATCGCCTCCTGGCGTCGGTGGTCGACCCGCCCGTGTCAGTTCATATCGATTGGCGGATACTCCCGGAACACGTTTGCTGCAGTGACCAGGATATGATGCGTCACCGTACGCGGCGGCAATGTGTCGCCGGCGAGCAGACGTAAGGCGAGCGGCAGCACGTCGTAGCCGTAGCGGTCCATGTAGTAGGCAACTGAGCCAAGCACCACGCTGCTGCGGTTGTTGGGGTCGAGCTCCTTCTTCTCGCTAACCCCGCCGTGAATATTCGGGTCGAGCCCCTGGCTGACGATGACGCAGTCCCCTTGCCGCCGATTCATTTCGATGGCCCGCGTGGCGTAGACAGCCGCCAAGTCGTCGAGGGTCGCTATCAGCAGCCGCTGGCCGGGTTGCGTCAGCAGAAATTTTGTCAACAGCGCGTCGGCGCGCACCGACTGTCCGCCGGTGTCGAGAGCGGCGAGTCGCAGTGTCGGGAACGCCTCGTGCACGCCTTCGTTGATGCCCTGCAAGCGGTCCTTGATGGCGGCGCTGGGAGCGGCGAGGTCACCGATCAGCACACCGCGAACTTGCTCGCCCGGCCAGTTTTCCTGCGCGAAAGCGGTAAGCGCGCGCCCGGCGATTTGTCCGGCGGCGCTGTTGTCCGGCCCGTAGAGCGACGCGCCCGGCAGCGGATCGACGAGCGCCAGGGCTGGGATTCTGGCGGCTGCGAGGCGGCGGGCGATCTCGGCGTTCGCCTCGGCATCGGCGTTGTATTCGATCAGCAAGTCGATTTTAGCACCAATGGCGGTCTCGGCATTGGCGATGGCGCGGGTGGGGTCGCCGGCATTGTCAAAATAGAGCATGTCGACCGGCCGGGTGCGCGCCGCCAGCTCGAAGCTGCTGCGGACATCGGCGCCGGTGAAGCCCAGCCCCTCCAACGTCACACCGGGCGTCTCATCGAGATTGGCGAGCGCGATGCGGAAACGCCGCGGCTCGGCCCTGGCGGCCTTTGCGGCGCCGAGGCCGCTGACGAGGGCGGGCAACCCGACGAGGAATGACCGGCGCTGCAGTCCCCGCCCCGAATTCATGCGCTACTGGATCGCCTCGATGTTGACAAAGGTGCCGGTCAGGCCGACCGCTTTCGGCACCGTCATATTCAGGAAAAAGGTGCCTCGACCGGTCTTTGCGGCTTCCGCTGCTATGAGATCGGTGCGCACGTTCTCGACGATGTGAATGCCGTTGTCGGTGATCAACGTTTGGTGCACCGGGAAGGCGATGCTCTCTTCCTCGCCCGGGATAACCTCGATCGCCCAAGTGTCGGAGCCGACCAGGATCACCTTCTGCGATACGAGCCAGTCCGCCGCCGCCTTGCCGATACCTGGTTCGCTCTTGTTGTAGGTCGCGTTCTGCGCCGGCCACTGCTGGAATAAATCTTCCCAGCCGGTATGGATGAACACCGCGTCGGCCTCGCGCAAAGTCACGTTGTACATCTTCAGGCCGGCCTCCAGATCGGCTACCGTGATCAAGGTGCCGCCGTCGAGGCAGGGGGTGCGGCAGGCCGGGTTCGATTTCAGCTTGCCGGCGGCTTGGAACACTTTGACCATGTCGAGGATGACGCCGCGGGTCGCGAAGCTTTTCAGGTTTTCGAGACCGAGCCGCTTGAGATAGTTCTGGGTGACGTATTTGCCCATCGGCGTCTGGTTGTAATAGCAGTCCTGGACGCCGATGTGGCCCACTCCGTCGATATGGGTGCCGACATGGCTCTGGCTGAGATAGGTGTCCTCCATATAGGTCAGCTTGTTGTTGCCGAACTCGGCACCCGGCGTGATGGCAAAGCTGCTCAGGACGGTTTTGCTAAAGCGGGTGCCGAAGAGCGGTATGCCGTCGACGAGGACGTTGGCCATCGGGGTGACGACGCCGGTCTGGACCTCGGCAGCGGCGGCCTTGGTGACCGCCGGGGTCACGCGGTTGGTGGCGCCGGTTTGGTCGTCGGGACCGAATGGCGACGGTTTTACGAGGGCCTTGCAGTCGGCCGCCGCGGCGGGTGCGGATGGTACAAGGAGCGACAAGGCCGCGATTCCCACGAATGCGACTAATCCGGCCATTCTCATGGTTTCTCCTCCCAGTCTCGTTCTGCGCCTTACAGGCGATGGTAAACTCGCCCCTAGAATGGCGTATTAACGAAGATTATACCACCCTCGTCTCGCCCGCGGCTCAAGGTTAATGCAGGCATCCTCAGACGTACACGGCAGATTGGTTGGGAGGGGAACGGTTTTGCCCCATCGGATAAATGCAGGCTGACGGCCGCGTAGCCTTGCACAATGTGACCGTGCGCTATGGGCGGCGCGTCGCGTTGGAAGCGGTGAGCGGAGAGTTTTCAGCAGGCAGCTTGACCGCCGTTGTCGGGGCGAACGGGGCGGGCAAGAGCACGCTGCTTGCGGCGATCGCGGGTGCCGTGCGGTTGGCCAGCGGGACGGTGAATTGTGCGGCGCACCGGCGATTGGCATATCTGCCTCAGCTGGCCTCGATCGATCGCGACTATCCGCTTACCGTGGCCGAGCTGATCGCCCTCGGCGGGTGGCGGCAATTCGGCGCATTTCGCTCGCCCACGGCCACGCTTCGCGCCCGCGCGGCGGTAGTGGCGGAAACGGTGGGGCTGGCGGGACGGCTGAGACAACCGATTGCGGGGATTTCGGTGGGCGAGCTTCAGCGGGCCCTATTTGCACGGCTGGTACTGCAGGATGCCGCGGTCATTCTGCTTGACGAGCCGTTTGCCGCGATCGATGCGCGGACCGTGCTGGTGCTGCTTGATCAGGTGACGCGATGGCATAGAGAGGGCCGGACGGTGATCGCCGTGATGCACGATCTCGACCTGGTGCAGGCACGTTTTCCTGCGACCTTGGTATTGGCACAGCGCTGCCTCGCCTGGGGTCCGACTGAGGTGGCCTTGCCGGCGATAGCGATATGATGTCCTTCCATACGCTGATCGTCGAGCCATTCGCGACCCTCGCCTTTATGCGTATAGCGCTGGTGGCTTGCCTGGCGCTGGCGCTGATGAACGGCGCGGTCGGGACATTGCTGGTGCTGCGGCGGATGAGCCTCGACGGCGAGGTGCTGGGTCACGCGGTGATGCCCGGTGCCGCGGTCGGATTTCTCTATGCGGGGCCATCGCCGATGTGGCTGTCTCTGGGCGGGCTGGCGAGCGGGCTTGCCGTGGCCGCGCTCGGTGGGCTGATCACACGCGGAGGGGCCAGACGCGATGCCGGGCTCATAGCGTTCTATCTGGCTGCCCTTTCGCTCGGTGTCGTTCTGGTGGCTTGGCGGGGCAACAATGTCGACGTAATGCGGGTATTGTTCGGCACCGTGCTGGCGATCGACCGCCGAGCGCTCCTGCAGATAGCCACCGCGAGCAGCGTGATCATGCTGGTTATCGCCGCGTTGTATCGGCCGCTGGCGGTGGGCGCCTTTGATCCGGCGTTTCTCCGCGCAGTGGGTATGCGCGTGCCGTACGGGGCGGCCTTCTCGGCGCTGGTAGTGCTCGCGCTGGTGGCGAGCTTTCAGGCCTTTGGCACACTCTTGGCGGTCGGACCAATGTTGATGCCGGCGGCTGCGGCGCGCTGCT
>Ga0306923_10002427_pt1 | contig 17051 bp, 15 predicted proteins | sample sta12Can44000108_FD_203841 | JGI IMG/M metagenome (GOLD analysis project Ga0306923, IMG submission 203841) | Lab enrichment of tropical soil microbial communities from Luquillo Experimental Forest, Puerto Rico - statanox.12C.anox.44.000.108 (v2)... | ecosystem: Environmental > Terrestrial >... | reverse complement strand
CGAGCGTTCGGCCGTCGTCGAACTGAACCGTCGGCACCTGTCCGGCGCTGTTGAGCCTGAGAAATTCCGTCGTGCGCGTCTGGTGCTTGAGTGTATCGATCTCGACCCAGCTATAGGGCAGCGCGAGATGATCGCAAACCCATTTCACCTTCATGCAATTTCCGGAATTGCTGTCGCCGTAGATTTTCATTCCTGCCGCCTTTCTCGAACGCGAAAGAGCAACAGGCGTGCGAGGTGCTGTCAACAGGATTGGCCGTTAGGACCGAAAAGCAGCGCTTCCTAGAACTTGTAGCCGAGGCCGGCGCGCGCGGTGTTGATAGTGGTGCCGATGCGGGTCGTAAAGCGGACATATTCCCATTCGGCGCGCATGAAGAGGCCCTGGATCAGGTTGATGTCCACACCGAGACCTCCTGTGTAGCCGTAGATCAAGTGGCTATGCACCGCATCGGTCGCAGTCAAGATTGCCGGCGGACCGAAAGGTCCGGGCACCGGAGGGGTAACTCCGGTTACCGGGGCCGCGACGGAATCGCTGATGGAGACGAAGCGCGAGATGTTGGCGTTGCCGAGCGCGACACCGCCGAACGCGTAGGGAAGGAAACACTCATACGCCCAGGCTGCTCGGCCGCGAAACGTCGCCATGTCCGAGATCGAAATCGCGGACGTGGAAGTTACCGCGACGTCATGGAAAAGGCCGTCAGACAACGGCTTGCCACTGAAGAGCTCCTTGAATGCGCTGGCCGTGCCCCCGAACGAGGCGTGCAGGTAGCTGGCCTCGACGCCCAGCACGGCGTCGTCCCATTGCCAATTATAGCCTGCAAACGCGCCGTAGCCGGTGGATCGTTGCGATTGGCCTCCGAAGCCAAGGTTCCACTGCGAGACACCCATTTCCTGGATGACGTTGTGGTCGAGCAGGACGGCGATCATGTCCGCGTTCGAGCCGGTAAAATGCTCGTCGGAGGAACCGTAGCCGGCCTGGCCGCCGACATAGAAGCCCTGCCAGTTGACGCTGGACGTGGAAAGTCCGTCGGTCAAACCGCCGCGAAGAACCGGAAGATCGGCCGCGTAGGCGCCGGAGCCAATCCAGCACGTCGCCGCCGCGAGCAGAAATCGACGCATCGCCATACTCCAATCGAGCTCCCGAACTTGGCGCTGATCATCGCTCGTTAACCTTAACCAATCGTTGTCATGCCGCTCGGGAAAGCGATTGTCGCAGCAAAAACAGCGCGAGGGGCTCCCGCGCCGTTAAGCAAGGTTAACGAATGAGAAGTGTTCGATCAGCCCTTGGTAACGGGCTGCGGTGCGGAGAGCCGGGGTTGCTCCATCGACCAGAGCGCGCCGAGTGTCAGGTCATTGGAGGTGATGCTCTTGAGCCCAGTCGAGGAGGGCCAGGTCGTTGCATCGAACGGGGTAGATGCTCCGGCCCGGGCGGATCCGAGATCGAAGTAGCTGTGGGCAAGCTCCAGGGTAACCGAAGGGGTGACCCTGTAGGCGAGGCCGGCATGAGCTGCTTCGGCGCGAAAGAGATTGTTGGTCCGATATCCAACACCCGGGCTGGAAAGCGGCGAGCCGCCGAATCCGGGGCCGAGTTGGGCGGTCTGCGGAAACAGCGACGCGCTGTTGCTGTCGATCCTGGACAGGCTCTGGTTGGTCATGCCGATATCGCCGCGCAGATACCAGCCGCCGAAATCGGCAGGCGGCGCGTAAACCGGTGGCGCCGCGATCGGCAGGTCGGAGGCAAAGGCCATGGTTGAGAACGATACCGCCGCGGCGGTGAGGAGAAACTTGACGCTGCGCATTCGGCTTCGTCCCTTGGGCCCGTGAGGCGATCAACGAACCCCACATCGAAACCCGCAACGAAGATCGCACCAATTGCTTAAGCGCCACTTAACCCTAATTTTTAAGGTTAATGCTTCGTTGACGGCGAGAAGCGAACAGCGAGTAGCGAACGGCGAGGAAGGCCGTTCTCAATTCCCCGCTCGCTAATGCCTACTCCCCACTCCCGGCATTTTCGGCAGGAACACCGCAAGCAGCCCGATCGCCGGCAGGAAGGAACACACCTGATAAACGAAACCGATGGAGGTGAGGTCGGCAAGCTTGCCAAGCACGGCGGCGCCGAGGCCACCGATGCCGAAGGCTACGCCAAAGAAAAAGCCGGAGATCATGCCGAAGCGATGCGGCATCAACTCCTGCGCAAACACGATGATCGACGGCGTCGTCGCCGAGAGGATCAGCCCGATGAACACCGTAAGTACCGCACCCGCGTAGAGTCCCACGTAGGGCAGCGCGAGCGTAAACGGCAGCGCGCCGAGCACTGAAATCCATATCACATATTTGCGGCCGAATCGGTCGCCGAGCGGACCACCGAAGAATGTGCCAAAGGCATTGGCGGCAAGAAAGATGAATAGATAGACCTGCGCGGTCTGGGTCGAAACACCAAATTTGTCGATCAGGTAGAAGATATAATAGCTGGACAGGCTGGAGATATAGAGTTGCTTTGAGAACAACAGCGCGACCAACACCGCGAGCGCGATCATGACACGCCGCGAGCCCGGCGCATCGGGATGGGCGTGAATCGCCGTTGTCTTCCGGTCGGTGATTTGCGGCCTGTACCACACGCCGATACGCCACAGGATGACGATCGCAAGAAACGCGATCGAGGAAAACCAGGCGATCGAACCCTGGCCAAACGGCACGATGATCAGCGCCGCCAGCACCGGGCCCATCGAGCTGCCGAAACTGCCTCCGAGCTGAAATACGGATTGCGCAAAACCGTAACGGCCGCCCGAGGCAAGGCGGGCGATCCGCGCCGATTCCGGATGAAACACCGCCGAACCAAGTCCAACCAGCGCCGCGGCGAGCAGGATCACGGCGTAGCGGTGCGCAACGCTGAGCAGCAGCAGGCCAAAGAACGTTGAGCTCATGCCGATCGCGAGCGAGAACGGCCGTGCCTTTCTGTCGGTGAGGTGCCCGACCACCGGCTGCAACAGCGATGCGGTGAACTGGAACGCCAGCGTGATCAACCCGATCTGGGCGAAGTCCAGCGCATAGCTCTCCTTCAGGATCGGATAGATGGACGAGATCAACGACTGCATGGTGTCGTTGAGGAAATGCGAGAAGCTGATGCCGACAAGCACGATGTAGGCGGGGCCCGCAGCCTTTGCTGCGATGCCCGGCCTGGTGTCGGGAACGGCGACCGGCGTGGTCAGCGCTGGTTCGGGGACGACGACGGCCTTGTTCAAGTCAGAAATTCCCGCGCGGTTTTTTTTCGTTCCTACGACACCAGTGCGCCCGTCACCACCATCAATCGGCGATGGCTGCGATGCAAGGAGTCGGAACAAGGTCCTGCGACCAAGCGAACCAAGCCCTAAGCCGCGGCCTCCCCGAGCGCGGAGACGATGTCGTCGACCACTTCCTCGACCAGGATACGGTCATCGCCCTCGCCCATCACGCGGATCACCGGCTCGGTACCGGAGGAGCGGACCAGGAGTCGGCCGTGGCCGTTGAGCCGCTTCTCGCCGGCATCGATCGCGGATTTGACGCAGGGCTCGTCGAGCGGCTTGCCGCTGCGATAGCGCACGTTCTTCAGGATTTGGGGCAAGGGATCAAAGCGATGGCAGACTTCGGATACGGGTCGGCGGAGCTTTTGCACCACTGCCAGCACCTGCAGCGCGGCGACGAAGCCATCGCCCGTGGTGGCGTAATCGGACAGGATGATGTGACCCGAGGGTTCGCCGCCGAGATTGTAGCCGTCGGCCAGCATGCGTTCGAGCACGTAGCGATCGCCGACCGGTGTGCGCACGAGCTTGAGGTCGATACTTTCCAGGTAACGCTCGAGCCCGAAATTCGACATGACGGTGGCCACGATGCCCGGACGCGCGAGCCGACCGTCATCCTTCCAGCTCTGCGCGATCACCGCCAGCAGCTGGTCGCCATCGACGAGATGGCCGCGCTCATCGACCAGGATGACGCGGTCGGCATCACCGTCGAGCGCGATCCCTATGTCGGCGCGCATTTCGCGCACCTTGCGGCACAGCGCTTCCGGCGCGGTCGATCCGCATTCCTTGTTGATGTTGAAGCCGTCCGGATCGACGCCGATCGAGATCACGTCGGCGCCCAGCTCCCATAACGCTTCCGGTACCACCTTGTAGGCGGCACCATTGGCGCAATCCACGACAACGCGCAGTCCGTCGAAAGAAAGAGCGCGCGGCAGCGTGCGCTTGGCAAACTCGATATAGCGGTCGTGAACGCCATCAATGCGGCGGGCGCGACCGAGGCTCCCGCTTTGCGCCAGCCGCCGATCGAGGGACTCATCGAGCAGCTGCTCGATCCGTTTCTCGACCTCATCGGAAAGCTTGAAGCCTTGCGGCCCGAACAGCTTGATGCCGTTGTCTTCGAACAGATTGTGCGAGGCGGAAATCATGACGCCAAGATCGGCGCGCATCGATTTGGTCAGCATCGCGACCGCCGGCGTCGGCATCGGACCGACGAGCAGCACATCCATGCCGACGGAGGTGAAGCCCGCGACCATCGCATATTCAATCATGTAGCCTGAGAGGCGGGTGTCCTTGCCGATGACTACCCGGTGGCGATGATCGCCGCGCTGAAAGACAAGCCCGGCGGCTTGTCCAACCTTGAGTGCGAGTTCCGGCGTAATCAGACCGTTGGCACGGCCCCTTATTCCATCCGTACCGAAATAATTGCGGCTCATATCACCCCCAAGCACAGCACTCCTCGCGCCCTCTCCGCCCCCGGCGAGAATGCGCGATTGCCCCTGCGCCCAGATTTATATGCTTTCGGGGCTAACTTGGCTTCAAAAAATATGATGAATCGTTACCGGGAACCGGCCAGCCAATGGACCGATAACCATTTGTTAACACTGATAATTACCTCCAGCGCCGTGGTGTGCTCAGTCCTTCCTGCGGACGCGGAGATCACCCTTCGAGGGAGCTGGCTGGGTCAGATTCGGCGGATCGGATGCTGGAAAGGTCTCCTCAAGCCCCTCCTCCAGGGCCTGCTCGAGTCGGCGTTTCTCAGCCTCCTCGCTGCTTTCGGGCCTGGAACGGGTGCGGGTCATTGTGGCATCCCCGATCAGCCGGCTCCGTCTTGCTGCCGGCTGCAACGTATCTGGTGCCGCCGATTTGCAGTTTCCAGTGGTCCAAGTTAGTGGAACTTTGGAATTGACGTTCGCACAGGACGGTCGCGGCATGAACATGAAGCACATCACCTGCATTGAAGATCTGCGCGAGCTTCACAGGCGCCGCGTGCCCAAGGCTTTTTTCGACTACGCCGATCGCGGCTCCTATGCCGAAGAGACGCTGCGCGCCAATCGCGACGATCTCCAGCAGATCAAACTTCGCCAGCGCGTCCTGGTGGATGTCTCCAAGCGTGATCTCTCCACCTCGATATTGGGCGAAACAGCTTCGATGCCGCTGATCCTGGCGCCCGTCGGCCTGCTCGGCATGCAGTATGGCGATGGCGAGATCCACGCCTGTCGCGCGGCACAGGCCGCCGGCATCCCCTTTACGCAAAGCACGATGTCGATTTGTTCGATCGAGGAAATCGCCGCCGCGGTCGACAAGCCGTTCTGGTTCCAGCTCTATGTGATGAAGGACCGCGGCTTCATCAAGTCGCTGATCGAGCGCGCGATTGCCGCTAAATGCAGTGCGCTGGTCCTGACGGTAGACCTGCAGATGTTGGGACAGCGTCATGCCGACATCAAAAACGGCATGACGGTGCCGCCTGAACTGTCGCTGTCAAGAATACTCGACTTCGCGAGCAAGCCTGCCTGGGTCGCCGGCATACTGCGCGGCAAGCGCCGCACCTTCGGCAACCTGGTTGGCCATCTGAAAGGCATCGAGGACGTCGCGGCGCTGTCGAGGTGGGTTAACTCGCAGTTCGATACCACGATGAACTGGAAGGACGTCGACTGGATCCGCTCGATCTGGCCGGGCAAGCTGGTGCTGAAGGGCATTCTCGACGTAGAGGATGCCGAGCTTGCGGCAAAGTGCGGCGCGCAGGCGCTGGTCGTCTCAAATCACGGCGGCAGGCAGCTCGACGGCGCGCCGTCGTCAATCAGCATTCTGCCGGAAATCGTCGATGCGGTCGGCTCGAAGATGGAGGTCATGCTCGATAGCGGCATTCGTTCGGGCCAGGACGTGATGCGTGCGCTGGCGTTCGGCGCCAAATCCTGCATGATCGGCCGCGCCTATGCCCATGGTCTCGGGGCTGCCGGCGAAGCCGGCGTAGCCAAGGCGATCGATCTCATCGCAAGGGAACTCGCCACCACGATGGGCCTCTGCGGCATCAACAAGATCGCGGAGATCGACGATCGCGTGCTGGCGGTGTGAGGTGAAAGCCTAGCGGCCCGAACAGCTCGATGCCGTTGCCTTCGAACAGATTGCGCGCGGTAAATTTGCAATTTCCGGTAGTCTGAGTATCAATGCAAGTGGAGCGGATTTGACGCTCGCACGGGGCGGTCGCGGCATGAACATGAAGCACATCACCTGCATCGAAGATCTGCGCGAGCTTCACAAGCGCCGCGTGCCCAGGGCGTTTTTCGACTACGCCGATCGCGGCTCCAATGCCGAGGAAACGCTGCGCGCCAATCGCGACGACCTGCAGCAGGTCAAATTCCGCCAGCGCATCCTGGTGGACGTCTCCAAGCGCGATCTCTCCACCACGATCCTGGGCGAGGGCGCTTCGATGCCGCTGATCCTGGCGCCGGTGGGGCTGCTCGGCATGCAGCACGGCGACGGCGAAATCCATGCCTGCCGCGCGGCACAGGCCGCCGGCATCCCCTTTACGCTGGCCACGATGTCGATCTGCTCGATCGAGGATATCGCAGCCGCGGTCGACAAGCCGTTCTGGTTCCAGCTTAACGTGATGAAGGACCGCGGCTTCATCAAGTCGCTGATCGAGCGCGCGATTGCCGCCAAATGCAGCGCGCTGGTCCTGACCGTGGACCTTCAGGTGATCGCACAGCGCTATGCGGACATAAAAAACGGCATGACGGTGCCGCCGGAATGGTCGCTGTCGAAAATACTCGACTTCGCGAGCAAGCCTGCTTGGGTCGCCGGCGTGCTGCACGGCAAGCGCCGCACCTTCGGCAACCTGGTTGGCCATCTGAAAGGCACCGAGGAAATCACGGCGATGTCGAGCTGGATCAGTTCGCAGTTCGACACCACGCTGAACTGGAAGGACGTCGAATGGGTCCGCTCGATCTGGCCGGGCAAGCTGGTACTGAAGGGCATTCTCGACGTCGAGGATGCCGAGCTTGCGGCAAAGTGCGGCGCGCAGGCGCTGGTCGTCTCAAATCACGGCGGCAGGCAGCTCGACGGCGCGCGGTCGTCGATCAAAGCGCTGCCTGAAATCGTCGATGCGGTCGGCGCGAAGATGGAGATCATGCTCGATAGCGGCATTCGCTCGGGCCAGGACGTCATGCGCGCGCTCGCGCTCGGCGCCAAATCCTGCATGATCGGCCGCGCCTACGCTCATGGCCTGGGAGCCGGCGGCGAGGCCGGCGTGGCCATGGCGATCGATCTCATCGCAAAGGAACTCGCCACCACGATGGGCCTCTGCGGCATCAACAAGATTACGGAAATCGACGACCGTGTGCTGGCGGTGTGAGAACTCGCCCAGCACGCATCGTTTCGCAACGCAGCTCGCGGATCAAGATCCCGGGTTCGACGCTGACGCATCGTCCCGGGATGACGCAACGGGCCTTCGGCGTGTCGCTTCACATCGGCGGGGTGATACCGTCGCGGCCGACATTGACGCGGTTGGTTTCCAGCGTGCCGTCGTCCTTCTTCACAGCGCCGAAGATGATCGTTTTGACCCCCGGCTTCACCTCGGACTTGTCGCCGACCACGAAGGTGACGATCGGCGTATCCATTGGGACGACGACCTTCTTTTCACCGTCCTTGTATTTGACCAGGATGTTCTGACCTTCGGTTCCAGCAACCGTCTCGGCCACGGTCGCATTCGTCATGGTCGAGTTGGGGCGAAGGTCCCATGGACGGAAGCCTTCGGCAACGCCGCGCTGATTTTCCGGGAAGATGTGAACCGCAAGTGCCCTCTGTGTGCCGTCGGGCTCGGGCATGGCGGAGACGCCGATATAGGAGCCCTGCTTGATTTCCGAGAGCGAGGTTTTGACGACGCCGAACACCGCGACGTTATCGGTCATCCGCACCTTCACATCGTCACCCTCGCGCGTCTTTATGGTGAGCAAGGGGCCATCGACCACCTCGATGGTGCCGCGAATGCGCACCGTGGGCGCCTGTTGCGCCCAGCCGAGGGTTCCCCACGTGACCGCTCCCCACATCGAGATCGCAGCAAGCAGGCCCGCAAGCGCCCGCGGCTTCGACGAAGTGACTTTCAGCATGATATTCTCCAGCAAATGTTGCGCCGACCCGTCAACGCAAACACCGCGAGATGATTACTATTCCCACGAGCACGCTGCCGCGCTCGGAACCGGTGGATTCAGCTCAAGACTTTGTGAGATCGGCTTCCACCAATGCGCGAAGCTCTGTCGTGACCTGCGGACGCTGCCCAAACCACAATTCGAACCCGCGCACGGCCTGGTGAAGCAGCATGCCGAGCCCGTCCGCCGTTCGCAGTCCGCGCGAGCGCGCCGTGGCAAGCAGCGGCGTTACCAAGGGTACATAAACGTTGTCGGCGACAACAGCGGTTTTCGGCAGTCGTCCGACATCGACCTCCAGCGGTGGCTGGCCGCGCATACCGAGCGAGGTGGTGTTGACCAACAGCTCCGCGCGCGTAAGCAGGTCGCTCAGGGCCTCCCGAGGGGCGGGACAAACCTTCTGGCCGAACAGCTCGGCAAGTGCTTGCGCGCGCGCGGCGGTGCGATTGACCAGATGCACGCGCTTGATGCCACGCTCGAGCAGGCCGAATACCACCGCTCGCGCCGAGCCGCCGGCGCCCAGCACCAGCGCATCCTCGACTCCGTCCCATCCCGGAGCGCTGGCATCGAGATTGTTGATGAAGCCTTCGACATCGGTGTTGGTGGAATGCAGTTCGCCGCCTTCGAACCACAGCGTATTGGCCGCACCGACGGCGAGCGCCCTCGCGTCCGGCACCGATACTTCGAGCGCGCGCTCCTTGTGCGGACGGGTGACATTGGCACCGACAAAACCGCGCAGCGAGAGGCGAAACACAAAATCCTGGAACTCGTCCGGGGGCACCGCCTCGATGACATAACCTCCCGCGATGTCGAGCTTGCGCAGCCAGTAGTGGTGGATCAGCGGCGAGCGCGAATGCGCGGCCGGCCATCCGATCAGGCATGCGGCGCGCGGTCTGGTTGCGGCGGTCATCACTGTCACATCCGACAAGCGGCGTCCGCTGTCAACGCAAAAGCGCAATGGCGCAAGGAACAGTTGTCGCGTCCCAACCGGCTATCGGATCATGCCCTATCGGTGGATCGTCGCCGCCACGATTGCGCTCAAGGCCAGAGCGAGGCCTGCGGCAAACCAGATCGCCGCGAGATTGATCCAGTGATAGGCAAGCGCGCCGCACGCCGAGCCGATCACCAGCGCCGCCCACAGCAGGAGGTTCGGCACCCAGCCGAAAGGCTCCCCACCGGTCAGGGCACTGGCGATCAGCTGACCCACTTTCACCAGCGCGCCCGTGACATAGGTGAGGCCGAGGCCGGCGCCGCCCTGGATCTGGAATACCGCGTTCTCCATTCCCATCGCCATGACGATCGCAGCGACAGCGGCATCCGGAAGGCCGAACGCATGGCAGAGTCCCGCAATGGCGAGCAGCGCCGCCTCCGCGGCCAATATCCAGGGCTGTCGATGCACGCCGCGGCCAAGGACGATGAGACTGCCGGCTGCCGCTCCGATCACGAACAGAACGATCAGGCCGAGCGCGCTCGCCGCGGGCCGCCATTCTCCGCCGGCCAGGCTGACGCCCATGCGCGTCGAGTTGCCGCTCATGAATGACACGAACAGGCCGCCCAGATGCAGGAAACCGATGCCGTCGACGTAACCTGCGAGCGCGCTCAGCGCACAGGCAAGCCCGATGTTGCGGGTTGAATCAAGCATCAGGCCGGACTGCCCACGAGATGAAAAAAATTCCTCCCCCAAAAAGGGGGAGGGAGGCCTCTACATCACGGAATGCTGTCAGCACCCGATCATGCCGCGTCGCGATGGGCGGCGATGATCTGGTCGGCCGCGCGGCCCGTTACCTCGGCCATGTGATCGAACTGCCGGGTGAAGCTTCCGGAGCCGGCGGTCGCCGAACGCAGCTCGACGATCAACTCGCCGATCTCGGCTTCCGGCATCATGGCGCGAACGCAGTCCCAACCGCTCCAGCCCTCGCGGGTGTCAAAAGACAGGATTTGCCCGCGCCGCGACGAGAGGATGGCGTTGATCTTTGCTGTGGCATCCGTCGGGCAGACGATTTCCACCACATGGATCGGCTCCAGCAGCACCGGCTGGCATTGCGGCAGGCCTTCGCTCATGCCGATCCGCGCCGCGGTGCGGAATGCGAGGTCGGAGGAGTCCACGCTGTGATAGGAACCGTCGGTCAGCGTGACCTGCAGATCGACGACAGGAAAACCGAGCGGCCCGCGCGCGAGGCCATCGTTCACGCCTTCCTCGACGGCGGGAATATAGTTGCGAGGCACCGCACCGCCGACCACCTTCTCGGAGAACTTGAAGCCCTCCCCGCGCGCCAGCGGCTTGATGTCGAGCACGACGTCACCGAACTGGCCGTGACCGCCGGACTGCTTCTTGTGGCGGCCGCGCTGGGTGATCGGCTTGCGGATGGTCTCCTGATATCCGACCGCGGGCGGATGCGATTTGACGTTGACGCCGAAGCGATCGCGCAGGCGCTCCTGCGCCACGCGCAGATGCATTTCGCCCTGCCCCCACAACACGGTGTCGTGGGTGCGCGCATTTTGCACCATGTTCAGCGAAGCATCCTCTTCGTTGAGGCGCAACAGCGCCTGACCGAGCTTGACGTCGTCCTTGCGGTCGGCGGCGGCAATGGAAATCGCCAGCACCGGCGGCGTCGGCTCGATGCCGATCAGGGATTGCGGCGCCGTCTTGCCGTTCGAGATCGTGTCGGCGGTCTTGATCGCGTCGAGCTTGCCGAGCGCGATGATGTCGCCGGCTTCCGCGTGAGCCCGCTTGGTGTCGTGGGCGCCGCTGGCGGCGAGGATGCCGGAGACCCGCCCCGTTCCGCCGGACGAGGATTGCAGCGTCGCGCCGTCATCGAGGTGGCCGCACAAAAGACGCGTCAGCGAGAGTTTGCCGCCATGTTGCAGATGCACCGTCTTGAACACGTAGCCGAGGGCTTCCTTGGTCGAAGGCACGCCCAGGCGCTTGGCGGTCTCCGCCACGCCCGGCACTTCGTGGCGCAGTGCCTTCAACAGGCGCAGCACGCCATTCTCGCGGTAGGCCGAGCCGAGCAGCACGGGACAGATCAATCCCTCGCGCAATTCGCGCGCGAGATCGTCGAACACCGCATCGCGAGGCGGCTGGATATCCTCGAGCAGCTGTTCCATCAGCGCATCGTCATGATCGGCGAGTTTCTCCAGCATCGAAAAGCGCGCTTCTTTCTCGCGCTCGAGATTGCCGCCATCGAGCGCTATGACTTCGGAGGCCTTGTGTTCGCGATAGACGAAGGCACGCTCCAGCGCCAAATCAACGAAACCTTCGATGAGATCGCCGTTCCAGATCGGAATCTGCCGCAGCACCAGCGGAACGCGCGAGGCAGGCTGCAGCATCGCAAGCGTCTCGCGGATGCGCTTTGAGGCACGGTCGATCTTGTTGAGAAAAAGAAAGCGCGGGATCTTGAGCTCTTCCAGCTCGCGCAGGATGATCTGAAGCTGCGGCAGCTTCTTCTCGTCCGCCTCGCAGACCACCACCGCAGCATCGATCGCAGGCAGGGCTGCACGCATGTCATTTGCGAATTCGACCGAACCCGGGCAATCGATGAAGGTGTAGCTTTCGCCCATGAAATTCGTCGTGGCCACCGTCAGAGCGACACTCATTTTGTGTTGACGGGCCTCGGCGCTTGCATCGCCGACGGAAGTTCCGGCGTCGACGCTGCCGGCACGCGGGATTGCGCCCGTGCGCGCCAGAATTGCTTCAAGAAGGGTGGTTTTACCGCTTTGGAAAGGGCCCACCAGTGCGATGCACCGTGGACCGCGGGGACTTCTGACGTCTTGTCCCATTCGCCGCCTCCTTTGTTGGGAGCTCGGCCCTTGATTGGGTCGGCAAGCAAACATGGTCTGCCTGCGGCCATGGTTTGGCAAGCGGTAAAACGTAATTGCGGTGCATCCGCCTCGCGAGCGTCAAAATCCTCGTGCGATCGCTCAGAGAAGAGGCGCAGGCGGCATTAGCGTCCGGGACGAAGTTCCAGACTAGCCAATCCCGCGGCGATATTCAGACCGACCTGGCCCTGAAGGCTAAGAGGCTGCAGAGCGATCGTGTTGTTGGAGCCGCCAATGAGCACGTTGCCGCCGGCACCGACGCCGACCGAGGCGCTGCCCTGAGCGCCGACATAATCGCCGGCAAGATCGCCGCGTTCGAGGTGGGCGACGGGCGCATAGACGCCCCAGGCGAGCGCGGTCTCCTGCGTAATGCCGAGATCGACGCCGACTTTGCGGATGGTTGCGATGTAGCGGTCCTCCTCCACGCCTTCGATCCGCAATACACAGCCAAGGTTAGTCACCGAACCGACGATGAAACCGACGCTCGCACCGCCGCGACATTCGAGCACGCCGACCTGAACGCGATCTATCGGCTGCTGCGCATCGACCGGTGCGAGCGATGTCGCGAGACACATTGCGGCAATCCCGGCTAGTGCCCCGAATCCGAAGTTCGCTGCATTTTGCGGCAGGCTCTTTTGCGAACTTCGGATTCGAAAGGACACTAGAAACCTATGATTTCCAGTGCGGTTTTGGTTCGGAAGTTCTCTTGACGGACTCGCGGCAAAATGAAGAGAACTTCCGAACCACCGCACTGGGATGAACGAGCGGTGCATGAGAGACTCCGGCTGGAAAGTTGCGATGCGCGCCGAGGATCACCCCCCAGTGCCGGCTCTCTATGCCACAACAGACTTGATCGCGCCAAACACAAAGAGGCGCGCTTGGCGCGCGCCCCCTTTGCCGATTCCTTCCGCCGCGATAACCGTCGGCGCTATCGCAAATTGCCGCAGAAACGCTGGATGCGCTTGCAGGCCTCTTCGAGATCGGACGTCCTGGTCGCGTAGGAGATCCGAAACGCGGGTCCGAGCCCGAATGCCGAGCCCTGGACGACGGCGACGCCTTCGGCTTCGAGGAGTTCGGTGACAAAACCTTCGTCGTCGGCGATCATTTTGCCCGACGGGGTCTTCTTGCCGATGCTGCCGGCGCAGGACGGATAGACATAGAAGGCACCCTGGGGTCGCGGACAGTCGATGCCCCTGGCCTGATTGAGCATGGATACCACGAGGTCACGCCGCTCCTTGAACATCTTGTTGTTCACTGGAATGAAGTCCTGCGGACCGTTGAGCGCCTCGACCGACGCCCATTGCGAGATCGACGACGGGTTCGAGGTCGATTGCGACTGGATGGTGGCCATCGCCTTGATCAGCTCCGCCGGGCCGCCGGCATAGCCGATCCGCCAGCCCGTCATGCAATAAGCCTTCGACACGCCGTTCACCGTCAGCGTGCGGTCGTAGAGTTTCGGTTCGATCTGCGCCGGTGTCGTGAACTCGAAATCGTCGTAGACCAGGTGCTCGTACATGTCATCGGTCATCACCCAGACATGCGGGTGCTTCACCAGCACGTCGGTGATCGCCTTCAACTCGCTGCGCGTATAGGCGGCGCCCGTCGGGTTCGACGGCGAGTTCAGGATGATCCATTTGGTCTTCGGCGTGACCGCCTTTTCCAGATCGGCCGGCTGCAGCTTGAAACCGTGCTCGGCCGTGCACACGATCGGCACGCTCTCGCCGCCGGCCAGCGCCACCATCTCCGGATAGCTCACCCAATAGGGCGCCGGAATGATGACCTCGTCGCCCGGATTGATGGTCGCCATCAGCGCGTTGTACAGCACCTGCTTGCCGCCGGTACCAACAATGACCTGGTTCGGCTTGTAGGTGAGACCGTTCTCGCGCTTGAACTTCGCGATGATCGCGTCCTTCAGCTCGGGAATGCCACCGACGTCTGTATATTTGGTCTTGCCCGCCTCGATGGCGCGGATCGCGGCCAGCTTGATGTTGGCCGGCGTGTCGAAATCGGGCTCGCCCGCGCCGAGACCGATGACGTTGCGGCCCGCCGCTTTGAGCGCGCGTGCTTTATCCGTGACCGCAATCGTCGCGGACGGCTTCACACGGTCGAGCGCAGCGGACAGGAAAGGCATCATCAGCTCCATGCAAGCGTCGTGAACTCGTTGCTTCTCACGACTCCAATTGACGGGAATGGCCTACCCTAAAGCGCGGCTCGTCGCATCGCAAGAAGCTTCCGCGGCAGCCACCGAACTTTAGAGAACGTTAAAGCCGCGACGGTACGGTCGTGTCCCGAATCCGAAGTTCGCCGCATTTTGCGGCAAGCTCTTTTGCGAACTTCGGATTCGAAAGGGCACGAGAAACCTATGATTCTAGTGTGGTTTTGGTTCGGAAGTTCTCTTGTCGGACTCGCGGCGAAATGAAGAGAACTTCCGAACCACCGCACTAGCGCAACATTCATAAAGTTCTGCAGCCAAATGGCTTATTTCTGGCAAGCCTTCCGAACCGGCCGCTGGCTGACCCCCGCGCGCGCCCGCACCTACAGCCTGCTGCTGCTTGCGTTCTACGCGCTCGCCATGGTCGGCTGGATCGCCGCCTCGAACGGCCTGATCGACCGCAACGGCAAGCCGATCGGCACGGATTTTTCCAATGTCTACGCGGCCGGCACGCTGACCTGGCAAGGCAGGCCGGCAGAGGCCTATGAACCCGCGCTTCAGCATGCCGCCGAAAAGGCGATCTTCGACGGACGCGAGGTGCCGTTCTTCGGCTGGCACTATCCGCCGTTCTTCTTCGCCGTGGCATTCCTCGTAGCCTCCCTGCCCTATGCATGGGGGCTGGCACTGTGGCTCATCTCGAGCTTCGCGTGCTATCTCGCCGCGATTCGCGCCATTCTGCCGCGCGCCGAAACCCTGTTGATCGCTGCCGCCTTCCCGGCGGTGTTCGTCAACGTCGGCCACGGTCAGAACGGCTTCGTCACGGCCGCGCTGCTCGGCGGCGCGCTGCATTGGCTGGACCGCAAGCCCTGGATCGCCGGCATCCTGATCGGACTGTTGGCCTACAAGCCTCAATTCGGCGTTTTGATTCCGCTCGCCTTGCTTGCCGGGCAACGTTGGAGCTGCATTGGGGCCGCAACCGCCACCGTAGCGGGCCTGATTGCGATCAGCCTGCTCACTCTCGGCGAAGGGGTCTGGCATGCCTTCGCCGGTTCGATGAGCTTCACGCAAACGATCGTGCTCGAACAGGGCGGCACCGGCTGGGAAAAAATCCAGTCGGCGTTCTCGGCGGCGCGCAACTTCGGCGCCGACGTGCGCACCGCCTATGCGATCCAGAGCGTGCTCGCATTGACGCTGGCTGCGAGCCTTGCAAGGCTGTGGCAGAGCGAAGCGGCATTCGAGTTGAAGGCGGCAGCACTTGCGATCGCGAGCCTGCTCGCCACACCCTACGTGCTCGACTACGACCTTGTCGTGCTGGGGGTCGCGATCGCCTACCTCTCGCGATACGGGCTGAGGTGCGGTTTCCACGGCTATGAGATCAGTGTGCTGGCGGCGGCCTGGATGACGCCGCTCATCTCGCGCGGCGTGGCCGGTTTGACGGGGATTCCCCTAGGATTGATCGTGATGTTCGCGCTCTACGGGTTCCTTCTGCGACGCGCGGTCACCGACCGCACACTAGCGTCAAGTCGCTTCGCGCAAGCGTGATTTGAGTTGTTGGAACGCCTTGGAACGATCTTCTGTACCGCTGCAGTGCGGCAGAGGCATTCGACTTTTTCAATGTTCTAATGGAGCGGATTTAGCCCTTGCGGTGCGCGCGCTTCGGCATCATTGTCTGGTCACCCTGACGAGGATGTCGCGCGTCCGTCAGTAATCCCACGATCGACGATTCTGCTGATGTACAAGCTCTATTCCATGCAGCGCTCCGGCAACAGCTACAAGGTCCGCCTTGCGCTCGCGCTATTGAATGCGCCGTATCAGGCGATCGAGATCGACATTCTGCGCGGTGAGAGTCGCACGCCCGAATTTCTCGCCAAGAATCCGAGCGGCCAGGTGCCGCTGCTCGAGGTCGAGGAGGGTCGCTATCTGGCCGAATCCAACGCTATCCTCTGGTATGTCGCAGGCGGCACACCGCTCGCGCCGGAATTGCGCGTCGAGCGCGCGGAAGCGTTGCAATGGATGTTTTTCGAACAACACGCGCTGGAGCCGAATATCGGCGCGGCCTATTTCTGGCTGGCGCTGGTCAAGGGCGGCCGCGACCTGCAGACGCACGCCCTGGAAGACTGGATGGAGCGCGGCTATGCAGCATTGCAGGTGATGGAAAATCACCTGAAGACCGAGGATTATTTTGCCGCAAACCAGCTCACCGTGGCCGACATCGCCCTGTTCGGCTACACCCATCTCGCTGACCAATGCGACTTCGACCTTTCGACATTTCCAGCGATCCGCAATTGGCTGCGCCGCGTCGAAGAGACGCCGGGCTTTGTGCCGATGGACTGGCGGCCCGCTGAAATCAAGGATGCCGCCAGCATCGCGGTCTAGCGGCGACCGCCTGCGCATAATCGTTAACAAGGCTTAACGCTTGCGGCGAATCCTGCGCGGATGTCGCCGCAATCTTGCCCGCGATGATTGCGAGGGTCTCAGCGATTCGCGGATGATTTAGCCGCCCAGGGATTTAAGCCATGATACGCTCGCCGAGCGCAGCCGGTTTTGGCGGCCGAAGTGCTCCCGTTGCCTCTTCCCGATTGATCGACGCCGTCGCCGCTTCGCTTGCGCTCGGCGCGCTCTCATTGTGCCTGGTCGTCACGTTCACCGCACTGTCGACCGGAG
>Ga0306923_10002425_pt1 | contig 17058 bp, 13 predicted proteins | sample sta12Can44000108_FD_203841 | JGI IMG/M metagenome (GOLD analysis project Ga0306923, IMG submission 203841) | Lab enrichment of tropical soil microbial communities from Luquillo Experimental Forest, Puerto Rico - statanox.12C.anox.44.000.108 (v2)... | ecosystem: Environmental > Terrestrial >... | reverse complement strand
AGACCGTTTACTGGAGATTCTTTTGGCGGGAGAGCGATGGCAGCACGTGTTCCAGAAGGAGTTCGCCTCTCTCGCCCCGGCCCTTGAACAGCGCGGTGAGGTGGCTCTGGTCGGTCGCACCATCCTGCGGACTCAAGTTGCCCAGTTCGGGGCCAGTCTTCGTGACCTGCCGCCCGGACCGTCAACGGCGCTGGAAACTTTCTACAGGAAGCTGATCCTGCTCGCCTTTCATCCGCGCGGCAGCCAACGCGCGATGACCGAGCACCAGAAAGTGGCCGATGCGGCGATCTCACGTCGCGAATTTTGCCGCCGCTTCGGCGAGCCCGCGCGCCGTGACGGATGAACCAGAGCTAACCCGCCCCAGAGCCCGGCAGGCGATAAAGCTCGCCGTACTTGGCCCGCAGATAGGCAAGATAGGGCTCGACCCGAAGCCCGCCCGCAATCCCCCCGATCATCTCGTTGGGCGGATATTTGCGGCCGTGCCGGTACAGGTGCTCCCGCAGCCATCCATGCAGGGTGGCAAACTCGCCGTTCTCGATCTCACGCGGGATTTCGGCATGCGCGTCAAGCGCGGCAGCGTAGATCTGCGCGCTCAGGACGTTACCGATGGTATAGCTCTGAAACGCGCCACCGATCGTGCCTGAGAACCAGTGCACGTCCTGCAGGCAACCGTTGCGATCGTCCGGTGGAACAATGCCAAGCGCAGCCTGCATGCCCGCGCACCACGCCTCTGGCAGATCCGCGACCCGCAAGCGGCCCTCGAGCATGTCGATCTCCAGATCGAAGCGCAACATGATGTGCAGATTGTAGGTGACCTCGTCCGCATCGGCCCGGATCAGCGATGGCTCGACCTTGTTGATGGCCCGATAGAAGCTCTCGAGCGGGACACGCCCAAGCTGGTCGGGAAACGTGCACTGCAAGTCAGCATAAAAGTGCCGCCAGAACCCGCGGCTGCGGCCGACCACATTCTCCCACAACCGCGACTGGCTTTCGTGCACGCCGGCTGAAACGCCGCGCCCAAGCCGCGTGCCTTCGAGCGCGCGCTCCACGCCTTGCTCGTAGAGCGCATGACCCGCCTCATGCAAGGTCGAGAACAGGGCACTGCCCACATGGTTCTCGTACACGCGCGTGGTGATCCGCACGTCGTCCACGGAGAACTTCGTGCAGAAGGGATGATGCGTGGTGTCGAGCCGCCCGCGCTCGAGGTCGTAGCCCATCTTTCTTGCAATGTTGAGCCCGAACTCGAGCTGCGCGCGCTCGTCGAACGAGCCACGCAGGCAGCCGTCGTCAGTCAGCGGCTGAGCGGAGATGGCGCGCACCATGGGCACGAGCTCCGCCCGCAGCTCCGCGAACAGCTTGCGCATGGAAGCGGTCGTTGCGCCTTCGTCCACCTCGTCGATGAGCGGATCGGCGATATGGTCGTAGGGCGCAAAGTAGCCGGCGTATTCCCGGCTGAGCTCGAGCGTCTGCTCGAGGAGTGGCCGCATGGTCGCGAAGTCATTCGCCGGCCGCGCCCGCGTCCACGCATCGTAGGAGGCAGCTCCGAGCGCGTTGGCGCGCGCCACATAATCGGGCGGTACCTTGATGGCCTGCTCGAAATCACGCCTGACGACACGAATGAGGCATGCCTGGTTGGAATCCGGCGGCAGCCGCTCGGCGTGCGGCGCAAGGCCGTCGAGCAGGCGACCCAATGCCGGATCGACCAGCCGCTCGTGGGCCAACCGATGGAGCGTCGCGCCTTGGCGGCCGCGGGCGCGCGCGCCGCGCTGCGGCATGTAGGTGGCCTGATCCCAGCTGAGCAGATGGCCCGCCGCAGAAAGATCGTCGATCTCCAGAAGACGACCCTTCAGCTCTTCGAGCATGTCCTCGGCGGAGCGCCGCCGGGGCGAGGTATTGACCCTCTGCGCGATCAGCGCGGCCTTGCTTGCGGAAGCCTTCCTTCCGGAAGTCTTGCGTTTGCCGGGTTTGCTCATGCTCCTACGCTGCCGAGGCGGCTTCGTCGCCGCTGCGCCAGGCGGCCAGAAGATCGGCCTCGCGCGCCCTCGCCCTCTCGATGCTGCGCATCTTGATGTGGCCGAAACCGCGGATCTGCTCGGGCAAGGACGCGATCTCCACCGCAAGTGCGTGATTGGCCGGCGAAAGCGAGGCCGCGAGCTCGCGGATGACCGCTGCATAGCCGGCCATCAGCGCGCGCTCCATGCGGCGTTCCTGTGTACGGCCGAAGGGATCGAAGGGCGTGCCGCGCAAACGGCGCAGACGCGCCAACCACCTGAAGGCGACCATCATCCAGGGTCCGAACGCGCGCTTGCGCGCCTGCCCGGTGAGCGGATCACGCTTGGCAAGCAGCGGAGGCGCCAGATGATATTCGAGCCTGACATCGCCCTCGAACTGCCGGCGCAACTGCGCGAGGAAGGTGCCATCGCAGTAGAGGCGAGCGACCTCGTATTCGTCCTTGTAGGCCATGAGCCTGAAGAGATTGTGCGCGACCGCATGCGAAAGGCCTGAGCATCCTCGCGCGCGCTCCTTCTCGGCGTTTTCGATCTCCGCGACGAAATTGCGATAGCGCTGCGCATAGGCCGCATCCTGATACTCGGCGAGGAATGCCGCCCGGCCCTCGACCAGTGACGCAAGCGCGGTCTCCCTCTTAGCCGGTTGCAGGCCTGTCCCATGTGACTCAGTGGGCGCAACAAGCTCTGAATACCTGTCCGAGTCTGCCGCAGCGGGCAGCAACGCCTGGAGCTGAGCGCGGTCGTGCGCGGCGAGGCGGCCAAAGGCAATGGCGCGCTTGTTGCTCTCGACCGAGACGCCGTTGAGCTCGATCGCGCGTTCAATGGCTTCGAGAGAAAGCGGCACAAGCCCTTTCTGGAAGGCGTAGCCGAGCATCAACAGGTTCGTGGCAATGGAATCGCCGACAAGGGCGCTAGCGAGTACGCTGGCATCGATGATATCGCTTTGGCCTTCTCCCGCCGCCGCCTCGATGGCGCGCAGCATGGCGCCCGCCTCGAAGTCCATGTCCGGGTTGGACACGAAAGCGGCAGTGGGATGCAGATGGCTGTTGATCGCCACTCTGGTTGCCCCCTTGCGCACGCATGCGAGCGCGGAGGGGCTCGCCGCGGTCACCAGGTCACAAGCGAGCAGCACCGAGGCGCCGCCGGCGGCTACACGCGCCGCATGCAGGTTCTCGGCGCGCGGTGCCAGCCGCACATGCGACATCACCGCTCCATTCTTCTGCGCCAGCCCCGTGACATCGAGCACGGTAACGGCCTTTCCCTCGATATGGGCCGCCATGCCGAGAATGGCGCCCAGTGTGATCACGCCGGTGCCCCCAATCCCCGCGATCAGGATACCGTAGGGCCGATCGAGAGCGGGCGCGGCTGGGGCGGGCAGAACTGCGAAAGCCTGAGTCACCTGTGCCGACGTCGGGGCGAGAGTGCGCAGCGTGCCGCCGTGGACGGTCACGAAGCTCGGACAGAAGCCGTTGAGGCACGAGAAGTCGGCATTGCAGCTCGACTGATCGATCTGCCGCTTGCGGCCCAGCTCGGTCTCGACCGGCACAATGGAGATGCAGCTCGACTGCTCGGAGCAGTCGCCGCAGCCCTCGCAAACCGCCTGGTTGATGAACACCCGTTTCGGGGCCGGCGGATAGCGGCCGCGCCTGCGCCGACGCCGCTTCTCCGCAGCACAGGTCTGGTCGTAGATGAGAACGGTAAGGCCGGGGGTGTCGCGCAGCTCGCGCTGTACGGCATCGAGCCGGTCACGATGGTGGACGGCGACCGCTTCGGGCAGCGCGCCGCGCGCGCGATATCTGGAGGGCTCATCGGTCAGCACGACCACGCGTCGTGCGCCCTCGGCCATCACCTGACGCGCGATCGCGGACACGGTCGGCCCACCTTCGACGGGCTGTCCGCCGGTCATGGCAACCGCACCGTTGTAGAGAATCTTGTAGGTGATATTGACGCCCGCCGCCGCGGCGGCACGGATGGCGGTGAGCCCGCTGTGGGCGTAGGTCCCGTCGCCCAGGTTCTGGAACACGTGACGCTCGGCCGTGAACGGCGCCTGGCCGATCCAGTTGGCGCCTTCGCCGCCCATATGCGTGAGCGTGGCAGTCGCACGGTCCGGCACGAAGAGTGCCATGCTGTGACAGCCGATCCCGGCCAGGGCGCGGCTGCCTTCCGGCACCCGCGTCGAGGTGTTGTGCGGGCAGCCGGAGCAGAAGAACGGCGTGCGGCGCATTTGGGACGCTGGCAGGGCGCTCGCCGGTTCGAAGGAGTCGAGCTGCGTGAGGCGCGCATCGAACTGCGCGCACTCCCCCAGCCGCTTGAGTCGTGCCACGACGGCGCGCGCGATCATGCTGGGAGTGAGCTCGCCGGTGCTCGGCAACAACGGCGCGCCGCTCTCGTCGCTCTTGCCGACAATGCTCGGGCGGCGCGCCGCATCCATGTTGTAGAGGAGCTCCTTGAGCTGCGGCTCGATGAAGCCCCGCTTCTCCTCGACCACGAGGATGTCGGTAAGCCCCTCGGCGAACCGCCGCGCGCCCGCGGGCTCGAGCGGCCATGCGAGGCCGACCTTGTAGACGCGGATGCCGAGCTGCGCGGCGAGCTCGTCCGCAATGCCAAGCTCGGCAAGCGCCTGCCGGAGGTCGAGATAGGCCTTGCCGGCGGCGATGAGACCGAGACGGGGCGCCGGTGAATCGATCATCATGCGGTCAAGCGCGTTGGCACGGGCGAACGCACCCGCTGCCGCCATCTTAGGGCCGTGCAGGCGCCGCTCCTGATCGAGCGCCCAGTCCATTCCCCCACGTGGCCAGCGGATGTGGAGCCCGCCCGCGGGCATCTCGAAGTCATGCGGCAGGGACACGACGACACGCTGCGGATCGACATGGACCGAAGCCGACGTTTCGACCGTCTCGCTCGTGGTTTTGAATCCGACCCAGCATCCGCAAAAGCGCGAGAGCGCAAATCCGATGAGGCCAAGGTCGAGAAATTCCTGCACCGATGCGGGATTGAGGACGGGCATCATCGCCGCCTCGAACAGCTGCTCGCTCTGATGCGCGGTCGTGGAAGACGTCGCCCCGTGGTCGTCGCCGGCGATTGCAAGCACGCCGCCTTTGGGCGAGGTGCCGGCCCAGTTGGCATGCCGCAGCGCATCGGTGGAGCGGTCGACGCCCGGACCCTTGCCGTACCAGATGCCGACCGCAGTCGCTGCGAGATCCTCGTTGAGGCCGGGCTGGAAGCAGATATCGTTGGCTTCGAGGAGCCCCCTCGCCTGCCAGAGCGCGTTGTCATAGCCGCCGAGCGGCGAGCCGCGGTAGCCCGAGATGAAGCCCGCCGTCTTGAGCCCGGCAGCACGGTCGCGCGCGCGCTGCATCATCGGCAGCCGCACCAGCGCCTGGATTCCGGACAGATAAATGCGTCCGCTCTGGAGCGTGTATTTGTCGTCGAGCGTGACGCGCGCAAGCTCCACGTCTTTATCTCTGCCAATATCGCTCCGCCTCGCCCGCAGGGGCGAGGCTCTAGCACGTTTACGCGCGAACGCAGTCAAGCTTGCGCAGACTGCGTACACTTGTCTGCGCTGACGCGCCATGCCTCGCCCCTACGTATCAAATGGCGGGGTATAACCAATACAATCGACACGGGAAACCGCAGCATGAGCACATGCCTGTTCCTGAGCTTCCGATTGCGCGCGGATGCCTTCGTGTCCAACGGCGAGTTGGCGAAGCTCAATAATATGCTGCGTGCCACCCCAGCGCTCAGCAAGGCACTTATCCACCTGCCGGCACGCGCGAGCGATCCCTACCTTGATGATGGGGCGCCGCCGCAGCTTGTGCTGCAGCTTTATTTCGCTCAATTGCCGGAGCTCGAAGCCGCGTTGGCCCGGGATGGACATTTGTCCGTCTTGTTGTCGCGCGACGAGTTTCCCGCGCTTACTCATGCGGATGCCACCGCGCAGGCCATGCTGGTGCGCCCCTTCACGGTCCCCGAACCCAGCGTCGCGACGGGCTACCCGTATTGCACGTACCTCGTTTCGTATGAAGGCGAGGCCGAGGATCTCAATGCCTGGCTCGGCCACTATCTCGGAAAGCACATCGGGCACATGACGCAGCTGCCCGGTCTGCGTGAGCTCGAAGTTTACACCCGCCTCGACTGGATCAGCGTTCTGCCTTTCCCGCGCGTGAGCTACATGCAGCGCAACAAGGTCGCCTTCGACTGCGCGGAGGCTTTGACGCGCGCTTTGAACTCGCCCGCGCGCCACCGGATGCGGGAGGACTACCACGCGTTTCCTCCTTTCACCGGCGGCAACACCCATTACGCCATGACGACGCGAATGGTGAAATCCCTCCCCGAAGGGGAGGGTGGCCGACCCCGGCCTTGAGCCGGGGGAGGCCGGGTGGGGTCATCGATTTGCAAACACATTATCGGGTTGGGCCGCACCCCCCACCCGGCCGCCTTCGCTACGCACGCAGCCAAGTTTACGCAGGCTGCGTAAACTTGCCTGCGCCGCCCACCCTCCCCAGCCCAAGTCGGATTTATCCGACTTGGGCCGACTTTAGATGCCGAACTCGGGCGAGCCCGAGTTCGGTGGGGAGGGATTTTTGCGCAGCCGCATCAGCAGAGTGTCGAGGTGGCTCATCACCACCTCGCCCGCCGCATTGATCAGCGAACAGCGCCCGGTGACGATCCCGCAGTCCGGCCGGGAGCGCGACCGTCGCTTGGCGGTCCATTCGAGCTCGAGGCAAAGCGCATCTCCGGGCCGGGCGGGCCGATGGAAGCGCACCTCGTCGTAGCCGAAGGAAGCGATGACCGAGCGCTGCACCGGCAGCGAATGAACAAGCCGCATCTTGACCGCCAGCAGGTAGATCCCGGGCGCGGTCAGGCCGTCATGCGCCGCGGCGAAATCCTTGTCGGTGTGCATCGGCATCGGATCCCAGGCCGCGGCGAAGCTCATGAGCTCGCCCTCCGGCAGGACATACGGCAGCGTGCGGATGGCGTCGCCGACAATGACGTCCTCGAAGAAAATGTCTGGCATGCCTGCCTCGCCGCGCTGCGCCTTTGTGGGCTGCCTGATCATGTTATCTTCATCGCTGGTTTCATTGCATGTGGGGAGAGCCCATGTCTGAAAGCTCGAGTTCTGAAAGCTCGCGTCCGGCGCGGCTCTGGTATCAGAGCTTTGTTCACCCCACCGAGCAGAAGCCGTATATCGAGCGGCTGCAGGGCGCGCTCGATGCCGCCGCCAGTCCCGGCATCCGGTTCGAGGTGCACGGGCTCGACCCGCCCGACCATCTCTTTCATCCGCTCACCGAGTTCCGCTGCGCCGCGCAAACGATCCGCAATGCGCTCGAAGCCGAGCAGGCCGGGTACGATGCGTTCGTCATCGGCCACTTTCAGGAGCCCGGCCTCCTGGAGATCCGCGGCGCGCTTGATATTCCGGTGATCGGGCTCGGCGAGGCCAATCTGCTTGCCGCATTGAGCATGGGCCGCATGCTCGGGCTTGTCACCATCGACCCCGTCTTCATCGAGTGGCACGAGCGGCAGGTGCGTGCGCACGGCCTCGACCAGCGCGTGGCGGGTGTACGCGCCATCAAGATGGATCTGCCGGCCTTCATGCGCGCCTTCACCGAGGAGGCAAGCTATGCGGCGGTGCGCGCCGATTTCGTCGCCCAGGTCCGACCGTTGGTCGCGGCCGGCGCCGAGGTCATCATTCCGGCAGGCGGGCTGCCCATGCTCCTGTTCGCGCGCGAGTGCCCGTTCGTCATCGACGGCGCGCTTGTGCTCAACGGCATTGCGATCGCGGCCAAGGCCGCCGAGATGGCGCTGGCGTTGCGCCGCCTCACCGGCGCGGTGGTCAGCCGGCGCGGCACCTACGCCAAGGCGTCTGCGGAATGCATCGGTGAGTATCTCGGCACCCGCTGGTGAGGATGCTGCATCGTGTTCACCGCAGGCGTCCAGCCGCCTCCTTGATGATGCTCAGATCCGAATGCTTTTGCACGTCGATGCCGGTCTTGACGAAACCGAGGTCCCGCATCATGGCGACATTGCTTTGCAGCGCATCAAGGTTCGGCAGCAAGTCGGGATCGTGATAGTAATCCCGCTCGGTAAACACCCAATCGAAGCGCTCCGGCGGCTGCCTGCTGACGCGCCCCGCGATCGCCATGACATCCTGGCGATTTGCCGGGTCGAGAAACCAGCGCGTGATGCGCAGCGTATCCTCCATGAAGTCGACCAATGCCGGGCGGTTGCGGTCAAGCGTTGAGTGGCGCGCACTCCACGACAGCAATTGCGTCACCCCCACCACGTCGCGGTTGTAGAACAACGGGCGCGCGATTCGCCGCAGATCGGGGTCGACTGCAAACGGCAGCACCACGGGGATGAGATCCACTTTCCGCTCGGCGAGCATGGCACGCATGGTGGGCAGCGGGGCTTCCACCATCGTGTAGTCGCGCTTGTCCTCAAGGCCATGCCTGCGCAGCATCGTGCGCATGGCAACATCGACGGCGGCACCCGCCGCGACGGTCGCGATAACCTTGCCCTTGACATCCTCGATGCGTCTGATCGCGCCGTCCGAGAGCACCATGTATTCCTGGGAATAATAGCCGGGAACCCCGTCCTGGAGTTCGTCGGCAATCACCCGCAGATCGTCCAGTCCGGCGTTCTCGATCGCGATCGGTAGCGTGGAGAATGCGAGGTTGGCGATCTCGAGCTCGCCATTGGCAAGCGCTGTGATCATCTGCGGCGTGCCCACGTAGCGCACCGGCTCGAGCACATATGATTTGCCCAGATGCCGCGCGAGCTCTTTTTTCTCCAGCAGGATGGAAGCCCAGTTCGTGACCGGCGCAATCCACGACACGCGGATTCTGGCCGGCTCGGCGGCGCCTGCCGACCCGGCATGAAGCGACAGAGCGACGCAGAGGCCGATCAGCTGCAGCTTCGATGGGCACATGACTGCTTTCACTGCTTGCCGGGCACGATTTTCCACTGGCCGGGTGCGGCGGGTTTCGTATAGTGGACCGCACGTCACGTGATCGCAATGGAGGCAGTCATGCAACTCGCAAGCGAAATGTCCATTCGCACCATCGCGGCTGCTGCAGGCATGGCAATCGCCGGCTTCGCGGCATCGGCGGTCAATGCCGCCGATGCGGTCAGGATCGGCGCGCCGCTTGCGCTGACGGGCTCGCTTGCCGACGAAGGCAAGAAGCAGGACGTGGTCTGGAACATGTGGCTGGAGAAGATCAACGCCGCCGGTGGCATCAATGTCGGCGGCCGGAAGATGAAGGTCGAGCTTGTCAAATACGACTATCAGTCCGACGGCCAGCGCGCCGCGCAGCTCGCCGAGAAGCTCATCAATGATGACAAGGTCGATTTCGTGCTCTCGCCATTTGGCTCCGGTCATACCAAGATCGTGGCGACCGTAGCCGAGCGCTATCAGACGCCTGTGCTCGCCTGCGCGGCGTCATCGGAGTCGGTATTCGACCAGAGCTTCAAGCATCTGTTTGGGACCCTGTCGCCCAACGGCGGCATGACCACCGCGATGGTCGCGTTCTTCAAGGCGAAGATGCCGAATCTCAAGCGCATCGCCGTGCTGGGACGCGATGACGTGTTCCCCAAGGCCATGGCGCAGGGAATTTCCGCGGCAGCCAAGGCCGGCGGCCTCGATGTGGTCTATGACCAGCTTTACCCGCTCGGCACCATGGACCATTCAGCAGCCGTGTCTGCCATCAAGGCGGCAAATCCCGACTGGGTCTATGTCACGGGATATACGCAGGACCTGATCCTCGCCCGCAAGCAAATGTCCGACCTGGGTGTCAAGGCGCCGATTGTCACCATGGTGGCGGGCCCTGCTTACAAAGAATACACCGACGGGCTCGGCGATCTCGCCAACGGCGTCACCAGCTCGAGCTGGTGGCACCACGCCACAAACTACAAAGGCATCGGGGTGTGGCCCACCACGGCCGATTTCTACAAGGAATTCGTGGCCAGGGAGAAGAGCGACCCGGACTACGTGCATGCCTCGTGCGCCGCGGAAGTCGTGGTGCTGGCGGACGCGATCGAGCGCGCCGGCTCGACCGACAAGAAGAAGGTGCGCGACGCGCTTGCCGCCACCAACGTCGCCACTTTCTATGGCCCGGTGAAATTCAGCGCCAACGGCATGAACGAGGTGCGCGACCTGCCGATCATCCAGGTGCAGGACCGGCACATCAAGGTGCTGCACCCCGCCGACGTGAAGGACGGCGAGCTGAAGCTCCTGAAGTGAGATCCCTCTGCAGGTGTGGTTGCGCTATTCGGTCGTTTTCCTGTTGCAGGAACGACACGCCGCGACGGAATTGATGCGCGGCCATTGATGGCGCCGCCGTCGCCACTTAAGCTGATGCGCATCGCCCATAGCGAGACCGGCCAACCGCGGATGTACCGGTGGCCGCGAGCAGGGCATGGCCCGCCCGGAGCAATCCGAGGCGGGTTTTCATTTGTGGAATCCCACCTGCAAGGGTGATTGCAATCCCTCCCCCGAAGGGGGAGGGTGGACGCCGCAGGCAAGTTTACGCAGCCTGCGTAAACTTGGCTGCGTGCGCAGCGAAGGCGGCCGGGTGGGGGATCAAGGCAGACCAGACGGATGACACTGTCCTAGTGCAACACCGCCCACTCCCCACCCGGTCTCGCTACGCTCGACCACCCTCCCCAGCCCGAGTCGGATTTTTCCGACTTGGGCCAACTTATAGTACCGAACTCGGGCAAGCCCGAGTTCGGGTGGGGAGGGATTAAGCCAGTGGCCTATCTGCAGATCATTGTGAACGGGGTTGTGCTCGGCGCGCTCTATGCGTGCCTTGCTGTCGGATTCTCGCTGGTGTGGGGCGTGCTCAATGTCATCAACATGCTGCACGGCTCGCTCATCATCCTGGGCGGATATCTCACCTTCTTCGCCTGGCACAGTTTCGGCATCAACCCGCTGCTCGCCTTGCCGGGCGTGGCGCTCATTCTCTACGGCGTGGGCTATGCCGTGCAGCTCGCCATCATCAACCCGATCGTCACGCAACCCGTATTGACGACGCTGACGCTTACCTTCGGGCTTGACCTGATCCTCTACAATTTCATGACAGTCTATTACACGGCGACGCCGCGCCGGATCACGCTTGATCTCGGCACGCTCGATCTCGGGGGCATTGTCATGCCGATCGATCGGGTGCTGGCAATGGCCCTTGCGCTCCTGCTCACCGCGCTCCTCTACGTGCTCATGCGCGGCTCCCGCATCGGCCGCGCGATCGTCGCCGTGCGCATGGACCGGGACGCGGCGGCGCTGATGGGTATCCGTGTCGAGCGCATCTACGCCATCACCTTCGGCATCGGAGCCCTCATGGCCGGTGCGGCCGGCGCCGTGTTCGCCATGGTCTACCCGATCACCACCAACCTGACCGGCACCTTCCTCGGCAAGGCCTTTGTTGTCTGCGTCATCGGCGGTTTAGGCAGCGTGCCGGGAGCGCTGGCGGGCGGGCTGCTGCTGGGGCTGGTGGAAAGCCTCGCGGGACAACTCGTCGGACCGCAGCATGCGCTGACCGTCGGCTTTGTCCTCATGCTGGTGCTGCTTGTCGTGCGGCCGACGGGGCTCACCGGCATTCGAGGCTACGAATGAACGCGCGGCATTGGCAGTATCTGCTGGTGGGCGCGTGGGTGCTCGCACTTGCCGCGACCCCGCTGTGGGGCAGCAACTACATCGTCCGGCTTGCAACCATCATCGCCATGTACAGCGCGCTCACGCTGTCCTGGAACTTCATTGGCGGATTTACCGGCTATCCTTCCTTCGCCACCGCCGCTTTCTTCGGGCTTGGCAGCTATGCGGGCGCGCTGGCGCAGAACGCCGGCATGCCGATGCTCATTGCCTGGCTGATCGCAACCATCCTCGCCGGCGCCTTTGCGGCCGCGCTCGGCGGCATCCTGCTTCGATTGAAGGGGCATTATTTCGCCATCGGGTCGATTGGCATCGTCGAGGTGACGCGGCTTGTGGTTGGATCGTGGGGCAGCCTCACCGGAGGCGGAAACGGACTCAACGTGCCCTTCATGACGGGCGGACCCGACATTGTCGCCCGCACCTTTCTCGCGGCCATGATTGCCATCATGGCCATCGTGCTTGCGGTCACGATCGCCGTTGACCGCGCGCGCTTCGGCTTTGCGCTGCGCTGCATCCAGCAGAACGAGGATGCGGCCGACATGGTCGGTGTCAACACCACGCGCTGCAAGATTGCAGCCTTTGTGCTCTCGGGGCTGTTCTGCGGCACGGTAGGAGCCGCCTATGCGTCGTGGACCGGCTACATCGATCCCAACGAATCGTTCTCGCTCATCATGAGCATCAAGGTCCCGGTGATGTGCCTCCTGGGTGGGGCCGGCACGGTGCTGGGCCCGCTCTTGGGGGCCGGCGCTTTCCTGCTGCTCGAGGAATTCTTCTGGGCCAATTTCCTCGATTATAACCGCGCAATCCTCGGCGCCGTCATCGTCGTCCTCATCTTCTTCCTGCCCGGCGGCCTCCTGAACATCCCACACCGTCACATCTGGCTGCGCATGGGCAGCCGCGCGCGCGATCCCGGGACGGCGGCATGACCGATGCCATTCTCGAGCTCGCCGGCGTGAGCAAGTCATTCGGGGGCATTCAGGCGCTCCGGCAGGTCCGCTTTGCGCTCAAGCAAGGCCAGATCGTTGCGCTGATCGGGCCCAACGGCGCCGGCAAGACCACCCTCGTCAACGTGGTCACCGGCGTGCAGCGCGCCTCCGGGGGACACGTGCTCTTCCGCGGTGCCGATGTGACCGGACAGCGCCCGTTCCAGGCTGCCCGCCGCGGCCTGGCGCGAACCTTTCAGATCGTGCAGCCGTTCCCGCGCATGAGCGTGCTGGAGAACGTGATGGCGGGCGCGCTGTTTGCGGGCGCGCACGCGCGGCTTGCCGACGCCGTGGCGGCGGCCCGCGAGGAGATCGAGTTCACCGGACTTTCCGCCTTCGCCCAGCGTCCCGCCTCGGCGCTCACGCTCGCCGGTCGCAAGCGGCTCGAGCTCGCCAAGAGCCTCGCCATGCGGCCGCGGCTGCTCATGCTCGACGAGGTCAATGCCGGGCTCAACCCGAGCGAGATCGACCGCGCGCTCGCCCTCATTCGCGCCATCGCGGCGCGCGGCATCACCGTGCTCATCATCGAGCACGTCATGAAAGTCGTCTTCTCGCTGGCCGAGCGCGTGATCGTGTTGCATCACGGCGAGCTCATTGCCGACGGCAACCCGCGCGACATCGCGGTCCATCCGCGGGTGATCGAAGCCTATCTCGGCGAGAAGTTCGCCCGCCGCATCAGGGAAGACGGAACCAATGGCTGAGCCGCTCATCCATATCGAGGGGCTTTGCGCCGGCTATGGCGACGTGCGCGTGTTGTGGGGCGTCGATCTTGCAATCGAGGCAGGCGAAATCGCGTGCATCGTGGGCTCCAACGGCGCCGGCAAGACCACGCTCCTGCGCACCATCTCGGGGCTGCTCGCCCCGACTGCGGGGCGCATCCTGCTCGAAGGCAGGCCGCTCACCGGGCTTGCCGCCGACGAGATCCTTGCGCGCGGGATCGCCCACGTTCCGGAAGGCCGCCGCCTGTTCCGCGGCCTCTCCGTGCGCGACAACCTGCTGCTTGGAGCCTATCTGCGTCGCGACGGTGTCGAGATCAGGCGCGATCTCGACTATGTGCTTTCGCTGTTTCCGGTCCTGCGCGAGCGAGCGCGCCAGGATGCCACCACGCTCTCCGGCGGCGAGCAGCAGATGTGCGCCATCGGACGCGGAATCATGGCGCGTCCGAAGCTGCTCATGATCGACGAGCTATCGCTCGGGCTTGCCCCGCGCCTGGTCGAGCGCCTGAGCGAGGCGCTGATCGAGATCAACCGCAGCGGGGTCACCATTCTTCTGGTGGAGCAGGATGTGCTCACCGCCTTCGAGCTCGCGCGGCACGCCTTCGTCGTGGAGACCGGCCGCATCACCATGCGCGGCACCACCGCCGCGCTGGCGCAGGATCCCGCAATCCGCCAGGCTTATCTGGGGATGTAGGGGCGAGGCATGCCTCGCCCCTACATGCCTCGTCCCTACAACGCGTTTGCGCCCATCTCAAAACCGTTCCTTGGACGAGAGCGTGTCAGTCACGAGGTCGCGCAGGACGGGGCGGTTGGGGAGCGGGTCGAGCTGCATGAGGCCCGCCCGCAGCTTCGCAATGCAGGCATATTCCACCTCGCCGTCGATCAGAATCGTGCATTCTTTGCAGACGTTGGCGTTGAAACAGCTGAACCGGATGGCGAGATCGGGGACGCGCAGGCGGATGCGCACGAGCCCGTCGAGGACGGAATCGCCGTCCTCGAATTCGACGTCGAACTCCTCGTAGCGGCCGGCGTCCCGGTGCGTTCCGCGCCAGACTTTCAGCCGCGCGGTTTTCAGGCGCGAATTGCCAGTGCTCGTCATGCTTCCTTCGTAGGGCGGATTAGCGTCAGCGTAATCCGCCATCAACGCGTCACGGCGGATTACGGCGCGTAAGCACGCGCCTAATCCGCCCTACCAGTACAACGATCGTGCTCGAAGCTCGAGCGCAGCCTTCCGTCGGCAAGCCAGAGGTGCTGGCTCGTTGCAAACTCGCTTCGCGTGTCGGGAAAATCGTCACGCTGGTGCGCGCCGCGGCTTTCGCGCCGATTGAGCGCGGCAAGCGCGAGCGCCTCGGCCGCGTAGAGCCCGCTGCGCAGCTCGAACAATTCCACCAGGCTTGCGTTATGGACGCGCTCTGCGGGCACGGCGGCCTCGGGCAGGTCGCGCTCGCGCATGGCACGGATGCGATCGAGCGCCTGCGCAAGTCCTTCCGCGTTGCGGAATGGGCCGACCTTGCGCCACATCAGCTGCTTGAGTTCGTGCATCAAGGCGCCTGGCGAAGCGGCGCCTTTGCCACGGCCAACGCACAGGGCGCGGACGCGGTCGAGATGCGGCGTCGCAGCGCCATTATGCCAGCGCGGCACGGCCTTGCCCGACGCGTACCGGGCGGCTCTGTCGCCCGCGCGGTCGCCGAACACCATGGCTTCCGGCAGCGCGTTGCCGGAAAGCCGGTTGGCCCCGTTGGCGCCGCCGACAAGCTCTCCCGCCGCATAGAGGCCTGCCACGCACGATGCCATGTCGGCATCAACCTCAATGCCGCCCATCTGATAGTGCGCGATCGGGAACACCTCCACCGCCTGCCTAGTCAGATCGATGTTGTTGCGCTTGAAGATGTCGTTCACCGGGCCCAGCGCCGCCTCGAGCGCGCCTTTGGCGATATGCTGGAAGGAGAGATACACGCCCCCGTGGGGCGAGCCGCGGCCCGCCGCGACTTCCTTGAAGATCGCATGGGTCAGGATGTCGCGGGCGGTGCCATACGCCTCGCCCTCGGCCTCGCCGTAGTGGTGCAGAAACTCCTCGCCGTCGCCGTTGAGCAGCCGCCCGCCGAGTTTGACCCGGGTCGGCTCCCAGGTGGTCGGATCGAGTCCCACCATGCGCGGCGCGAGATGCCCGTTGGGGTAGAACTGGAGAAACTCGAGGTCGATCAGGCGCGCGCCGGCGCGCAGCGCAATGCCGATGCCTTCGCCGGCGAGATTGTTGGGCGAGGTCGTGCGGGCAAACATCTTGGTCATCCCACCGAGGCAGAGCACGACGGCACGCGCGGCAATCGCGACCGGTTGCGCGGTCGCGACATCGAAGCCGACCGCGCCGATTGTCTCGCCCTCGCGCGTCACCACGTCGGTGAGGCTGACATTGCTCAGGCGGCGGATGGCCACGTTGCGGCTCACCTTGTTGCGCAGCGCCGCGCAGATCGCCGCCCCGGTGCTGAGGTAATCGACATAGACGCAGCGCCTGCGGCTGTGCCCCGGCGCCTTCACCTGGTTGATGCGCCCGTTCTCCGCGCGCGCCCAGTTTACCTTGAAATCTTCGAGCTCGCGGATACGCGCTGGCGCGCCCTCGCAAAGGAGCGCGGCCAGGGCCTCGTTGCAGAGCCCGCGGCCGGCGGCGAGCGTGTCCTCAAGATGCACCTGGGGATCGTCGGGCTCCGCTTCCCCGAGCGCCGCCGCGCAGGTCATCTGCGCCATGATGCTCGCGCCCCCGCGCCCCACCACGTTCTTGTCGATGAGCACGATGCGCGCGCCTGCGCGCGCGGCGGCAATGGCCGCAAACATGCCGGCGGCACCGCCGCCCGCCACCAGTACGTCCGTCTCGATATGGATGGGGTCGTCCATGGCGAGCGTAATCGTCCCTCACCGTCGTAGGGCGGATTAGCGTCAGCGTAATCCGCCATCAACACGTCATGGCGGATTACGGCGCGTAAGCACGCGCCTAATCCGCCCTACCAGTACTACCAACATTGGCGAGCGCAGCGAGAATGCGCGGCGGCGTGATGGGCAGCTCGTTGAGCTCGACCCCGCGCACCGAGAGCGCATCGTTCACCGCATTGGCGATGGCCGCGCCGGGCCCGATTGCGCCGCCCTCCCCCACGCCCTTTTGTCCGAACTCCGTGTAGGGCGAGGGCGTCTGCATGTGCAGGAGGCGGATGTTGGGGACCTCCACGGAGCCCGGCAGCAGATAGTCCGCGAGCGTGGTCGCAAGCGGCTGCCCGCGCGCATCGAACGGCATCTCCTCGAACAACGCCGAGCCGATCCCCTGCGCGGTGCCGCCCACGACCTGCCCGTCCACGATCATCGGATTGATCAGCACGCCGGCATCCTCGACGACCACGTAATCGAGAATCTCGACGCCTCCGGTCTCGGGATCGACCGCCACCACGGCGGCGTGCGCCGACCCCGTATGCAGTCCGGTGAGCCGCTCGGGCGCGTAGCCCTGCGTCACTTCGAGCCCGTGCGGATCGGTATCTCCGGGCAGATCGGCCGGCGCGAGATAGAAGGCGCGCGCAATATCGCGCAGCGACACGCTTCCGCGCGGGCCGAAGACGGCGCCGTCGCGCACCGCCACCGAGCTTTCATCGGTCTGCATGAGAGCGGCCCCGATCCTCGCCACCCGGCGCGCGAGCTCCTTGCAGGCGCGCGCGGTGGCACCG
>Ga0306923_10002424_pt1 | contig 17059 bp, 19 predicted proteins | sample sta12Can44000108_FD_203841 | JGI IMG/M metagenome (GOLD analysis project Ga0306923, IMG submission 203841) | Lab enrichment of tropical soil microbial communities from Luquillo Experimental Forest, Puerto Rico - statanox.12C.anox.44.000.108 (v2)... | ecosystem: Environmental > Terrestrial >... | reverse complement strand
ACAGAAAAACCACCTGTCGCTAACTGATTGAAAGGAATGGTGGGCCTGGGTGGACTTGAACCACCGACCTCGCCCTTATCAGGGGCGCGCTCTAGCCACCTGAGCTACAGGCCCGTAAACCGCGTGGCGAACGACTCTCCTACTTTATCGTACATCGCTATGCGAGGCAATTCATCGGTCCAAATGTATGTTGGGGCGCAGCGTGTGAGCAATGGGATCCCTTATTTGTCGCCGATGGGGCGAAGCCTGATTCCGGCTTCGCGCAGGGCTTGACGGACGGCTTCAGCGATTTTCGCGGCGCCGGGCGTGTCCCCGTGAATGCAGATTGTGTCCGCCTGCAGGGCCACGACCGTGGCATTGGATGCGACGACGTTCCCCTGCTGCACGATGCGCAAGGCTTGCGCGGCAGCTTCGATCGGATGGCTTAGCAGGGCATCACGGAATTTCCTCGGGCGCAGACTGCCATCGGCTTCATAGCGGCGGTCCGCAAAAGCTTCCGCGGCTACGGTGAAGCCGGCGGCAGAAAATTCAGCGAGCGTTCGCGATCCCGCCAAGCCAACGAGCACCACATCGCTTCGCCAGCGGCGCACGCCGGCGGTGATCGCCTTGGCAATTTCGGGATCGCGCGCGGCTTGATTGTAGAGCGCGCCATGCGGCTTCACGTGGCCGATGTGCGCTCCGCAGGCTTCCGCGATCGCGGCCAGTGCCAACAATTGTTTGTGCACCGAGGCCGCGATTTCGTCCGGGCTTAACGACAATTCCAGGCGCCCAAAATTCGCGCGATCTTCGTAACCCGGATGCGCGCCCACTGCTACGTTCGCGCGCAGAGCTTGCTCGATGGTTTCGTGCATCATGCGCGGGTCACCCGCATGGCCGCCGCAGGCCACATTCGCGGAAGTGATCTGCAGCATCAGAGCTTCCTGGGTTCCGTCAGCAAGCATTTCCGGCAGCTCGCCCAGGTCGCAATTGAGATCCACCTGTTTCATGCGAAGAGTTTTTCTCCGGACCTAAGGAGTTCTTGCTGAGCGATCCAAAGCGAACGCGCTTCCTCCAGAGAAACTTGTGCGAACCGGATTTCATTCCGCGGTCGCAACTGGCCAATGCTGTGCAAGTCCGCCCCGATCACATTCGCGATCTTCGGATAGCCTCCGGCCGTTTGCTGCTCAACAAAGAGAACGATGGGTTGCCCCGACGGCGTGATCTGGATGGCTCCGAGCGATACGCCTTCGCTGATCATTTCTTTTGTTGCCGTGGTTTTCAGAGCTGGTCCTTCGAGGCGCAATCCCGTGCGGTCGGATTCTTCGCTCACGCGAAACGCACTCTGAAATAAAGTGCGGGAGGTCTCTTCCGAAAACCAGTCGGCCTGGGGCCCCACGTTTACCCGCAGGAGTTTGCCCGGCTTCAAGGCTTGCAACACGGGCAACGCAATCTTATTGCGGCGGAGCACTTTCATTGGCGTACCAATCGGCAACAAATCGCCCTTGCGCAACGCCCGTCCTTGGAATCCGCCCAATCCGCTCAAGAGATGCGTCGAGGCGCTGCCCAAAAATGCCGGCACTTGAACTCCGCCGGCGATGCAAAGATAGCAGCGGGCGCCGGTGCGCGTCTGGCCCAGCGTCAGGTTTGCGCCAGGGTGCACGGCGTGAGGGATCCACATTTCGACGGGTCTGCCATTCAGAGTTGCCGGGAAATCGGCGCCAGCCAGAGCAATCGCCGCGCCGCCTGGAAACGTGAAACTTCCACCGTCGAGCGTCATTTCCAGCGCAGCAGCGCCGGGCTCATTTCCCAACAGCAAATTTCCCAGGCGCAGAGCCACCGGATCCGCGGCGCCCGACGGAGACACGCCGAGAGGCCCAAAGCCATCGCGGCCGAGATCCTGCACGGTCGTGAGCAGTCCGGAATTTTCCACCACCAGGAAATTCATCGCGGTTCCAGCTGCGTGAATTCATCCTGCGTGATCGGCCGAAACCGCACTGCATCTCCCAAAGAAACCAGGTTCATTGGTTCGCGGTCCGCGCGAAACATCGGGAGTGGTGTTCGCCCAATCAGGCGCCAGCCTCCCGGCGTCGCGAAAGGATATACGCCTGTTTGCCTACCCGCGATTCCGACGCTTCCCGCGGGCACTTTTTTTCGAGGAGTGACAAGCCGCGGCGTGGCAATTTCCGGAGGGACATCTCCCAGGTACGCGAATCCTGGGGCGAACCCCAGGAAGTACGCCTGATACGTCTGCGCGGAGTGAAACTCCATCACTTGCGCGGGCATCAGTTCATGGGCGGCGGCAACATCTTCGAGATCAGGCCCATAAATGCCGCCATAGCAGACGGGAATCTCCACCATCCGAGGTTCTGGGATGGGTATCGCTTCGGCACGCAACTCGCAGTCGCGAAGCGCGGCTTCGACTTCGGCGTGGTCCACCGCGCAAGAGTCGAACTGCACAAGCAGCGAACAATATGCAGGCTGGAGATTGCGCACCCAGGGAAGTGGCCCTTGTTGAAGAAGACGTAGCAATCGAACGACCCGCTGCTGACATTCCCGACTGATCTCCTCGCCAAGGTAAACGAGGATCGTCTGGTCGCTCGCCGCGCTGAATCGCACGCCGCCTCCGTTCTACTGCACAAAACCGATGTTTGGTGGCGGTGCGCTGCCCTCAGGGCCTTCTCTGATGGGGCCGTATTCCGCTTCAAAGCGCGAGATGTTTTCTCCGAGGGCGCGCCAGATGCGTTTTGCGTGTCCGGGGCTGACGATCATGCTGCTCACGAGCTTGCCTTGCAAGCCGTTGGGGAAGACGTACACAAAATTGAGCGTGAATTCTTCGGGGTGGTGATGAATCATCACCAGGTTGCTGTACTGGCCTTGCAGCTCTTTTTCATCGGCCTTGATTTGCACTTGTCCAGCGGGTGCTGCTTGCTTCTCATCCATCTCAGTTCTCCAGGGAATTCCATTCCAAGGTACCACAGCCAAATGGGTAAAGCGTGTAAGGCGTGAGCGTCGCAACGCTCGAAAAGTGCCCGCAGGGGAAAGTCCTATTGACAAGCCACGAGGTTAATTATAGTTTAGGGTAGAAGTTCACTATAGTTAATATAAAGCATGGCAGACTGGTTTCAAAGGCGTCTCGGAATGCAGCCGGCGGTTGCCGAGGAAGAATCCACGGCCAGCGGATCCGCCTGGCGCCGCGCTCTCACGCTGCCATCGCTCCCGGAAGTTCACCGGACCATCCCGGTCACCGCGAATTCGTCATGGTTCCGCAAGATTCTGGCCTTTGCCGGGCCCGGGTATCTCATCGCGGTCGGTTACATGGACCCGGGAAACTGGGCCACAGACATCGGCGGCGGGTCGAAGTTCGGCTATGCGCTTCTGAGCGTCATCCTCATCAGCAACCTGATGGCGATGTTTCTCCAGGGGCTCTCCGCGAAACTGGGCATCGCCACGGGCCGCGACCTCGCGCAAGCTTGCCGCGATCACTATTCTCAGCCGACCGCGATTTTTCTTTGGCTGGTCTGCGAATTGGCGATTGCCGCGTGTGACCTCGCCGAAGTCCTCGGCTCGGCGGTTGCACTCAAGCTGCTGTTTGGTTTGCCTCTCCTCCTGGGCGTGGTGCTCACGGCACTCGACGTGCTACTGGTGCTGGCGTTGCAAGGCCGCGGGTTCCGCCTGATCGAAGCGTTCGTTGTGACGCTCATCGCTTCGATCGCGGTCTGTTTTGCGTACGAAATTTTTTTCGCCCGGCCGCTGTGGCTGGAAGCGGCGCACGGCTTCGTGCCGCACCTGGAGATCCTGCGCAATAAAGAAATGTTGTATATCGCGATAGGCATCCTGGGCGCTACGGTGATGCCGCACAATCTTTATTTGCACTCGAGCATTGTACAGACACGCGCGTTTGGGTCCTCCAGCGGCGAGCGGCGCGAAGCCATCCGCTACGCGGTATTCGATTCCACGATGGCGCTTGGTTTCGCGCTTTTTATCAATGCGGCGATTCTGGTGCTGGGCGCCGCGGCGTTTCACACGCGCGGTTTGAGCGAAGTTGCGGATATCGCGGAAGCCTACAAGCTCTTAAGCCCGGTCCTTGGCGCCAGTTTTGCCAGCGCGCTATTTGCCCTTGCGCTGCTTGCTTCCGGACAAAATTCCACGTTGACGGGCACGCTCGCCGGCCAAATCGTCATGGAAGGATTTCTCGAGATTCGCGTGAAGCCCTGGGTTCGCCGGCTCATTACGCGCGCGATTGCGATTCTTCCCGCTGTTCTCGTCATCGGTATCGCTGGCGAAGGCAAGTTGACGTCGTTGTTGATCCTCAGTCAGGTGGTGCTGAGTTTTCAGTTGCCATTCGCGGTGATTCCGCTGGTGCAATTCACCAGCGAGCGCCGAAAGATGGGTGAGTTCGTGAATTCGCGTGCGACCATCGCCGTCGCCTGGCTCGTTTCCGCGATGATCCTTTTCTTCAATGGCGAGCTGCTCTGGCTCATCTTCCGCGCTTCGTGATCCAGTTTCGCGCTTCCCGCTAGCGCTACACTTGTGCGAAACTCCTTTACGCCCATGAGCGCCAACCCGCAACGGAACCTCAAAATACGCAAGATTCTTTTTGCCTGCGCGATCGGACTGATCTTCGTGGCCATCGGACTCGCGATTTTCCAGAAGAAGCCGTGGATTATTCCCGAGGAAGAAAAGCTGCGCAAGAATCCGCTCGCCGCTTCGGACGTGGCTATACGTTCGGCCAAGCCGATTTTTGCGGAGAATTGCGCGAAGTGCCACGGAGATACGGGAAAAGGCGACGGCTCGGATGCGATGATGTACGATCCCTCGCCGGCCGATCTGACCGATGCGTCGAAAATGAGCAAAGTCACCGACGGGGAAATCTATTACCAGATCACGCAGGGTCGGAAACCAATGCCTTCGTTCCGGAAACGGCTGACGGAAGAGCAGCGCTGGCAGCTCGTGCTGTTGGTGCGTTCTTTTGCCGCTCGTGCGGCTGCGGCCCCGGCGATGAAGCCGGATATACCACAAGACCAGAAACCCGCGCCTGCCAAAGCGCCCGCAGCGGCAAGTCACTGATTCGCTCTGCCGCGCCGAAACCCGCTTGAACGTTGCTTTCTACTTCACTTGGCCCAGCGCTGTCGCTACTTCCTTCACGTCCGGCACCACGGGAATGCCGTAATTTTTGGCCCAGGCCACTTTACCTTGCTTGTCCACAATGAAGATCGAGCGGCCGGTGATGCCTTTGTCGCCCAGATAGACACCGTATTTTTCGCTCATCGCGCCTTTGGGATGAAAATCCGCGAGCAGGGAATACTTGATGCCCATTTTTTCGGCGTAGGCCTTGTGTGACCACACGCTATCCACGCTGACGCCGAGCACTTCTGCGTCCAGGGTTTCAAACTGTTTCATGTCATTGACAAAGCAGGCGTGCTCATTCGTGCAGGTGGGGCTCCAGTCGAGCGGGTAGAACACCAACACAACTTTCTTCTTTCCCGCAAAGTCGGAAAGCTTTACTTCCTTTTGGTTCTGGTCTTTTAACGTAAAATTCGGCGCTGTTGCTCCAACGGCCAAGCTCATGGTGTGTTCCTTTCGTTCGCAAGAGTTCCGCCCAGCATCTTACCGAATCCTTTGCCCTTGCGCCAAACTCACCGCTTTTTCTACTGTGCGGGCCGCGATACACTCCGGGAGAGGAAACGATATGAGCGACGAAGCCGCTCAAGAGCGCCGATGCTGAATCTTCGGGATCTGGTGGACCGTTATCTTGCCGTTGGGGGCAGCTTTGGCCGGCCCGTGGCGCTGACTTCGTTTGCACTCGCGCCCGCGGAGGCGCAGGCGCTCTTCAGCGCTTTTGACGAGGATTATCATATCAGCCGCTTTCTGCACTTTTCCCGGAGTGAGGGGCAGAGCCTGCTGATCAGCGGGGAACTCGTATCGCACGTCACGATTGATCCCGATATCTCGTCCATCTTGTGAAAGTGGGGAGTGGCGAGGGGAAATGTCGGCGCACCGACATTTACGGTCATACTTCAACTTAACTGAGTAGATAACACATTCCTCTTCAATTTTGCCTAAGTGTGGGAAGGATTGGACTTACGAACAGATCGGACTGAGCGGGCCAGGGTGACGAGTACCGAAAAGGGAAGAAGTATTCGCCATCGAGGATACGGAGAGCATAGAGAAAAGTTTCAAAGTGGGAAAAGGAAACGGCAAAGGAAACGGCGACGGCGACGGTAAGTAAGCAGGTGTCAAAAACCGGAGAAGAGAAGACCCAACCTTCGCTGAAGCGGCAAAGCGCAAAGGGCAAGCCATCCGCCAAAATCCCTCCGCCGTGCAATCGACGAACTTCTGAGTTGGTTGCTAGAGCTGCGGATTACCTGCTGCCCTTGGGTTTCTCAGGAGGGAACCCTTCGCTTAGCCCCGCGCACCTAATTTCGAATCTTCTCCAGATATTGATCCTCAAATGACATCCCCAAGGTGAAGCCGTCCCAAGCCAGTGGCTTACCACTGCCATCGAGAAAATCTTCTAGAAGTTGGGCTATCCGCTCCTTAGTTAACCTATATTTCTTGCTCCACGGGATCCCGCGATCGCCTCTTTCTGTTCTAGTGTGCTTCCTTTGTCAGAAACAACTCTGATTCTAACGAGACCACAATGGAACGTGGAGAGTGCCAGAGCGGCCTATCTGAAGCTGACGGGTGGCCCAGACGATTTTACTTGAGTTTTTCGAGACATGAAAATACGAGGCGGGAATACCACTTTTGACAAAGAAGACCCAAGAGCCAGCCTGAAGGCTGGCCACTACAAGGAGTTGAGAAATGCCGGGCGGTGCTGCTGGGCTTAGGCCGAGACGCTTTTTGCGAAGCGGCGGATGAGGGCGGCGTATTCCTGAAGGAGTTCAGGGGGCAGGCGAGGGCCGAACTTGGTGAAGAAATCCCAGACGTCTCCGAGGTCCACTTCCCAGTCGTCTCCGTTCACACGGAGGAGTTCGTTCAGGGATTCGGGTAAGATTTTTAAACCGTCGAGCATCAATGCGCCTTTTGTGGGTACGTAGCCAATCGGGGTTTCTTCCGCCGCGGCCTTGCCTTCAACGCGTTCCAGGATCCATTTCAGCACCCGGACATTTTCTCCATACCCAGGCCACAAGAACTTTCCGTCAGCGCCCTTGCGGAACCAGTTCACATGGAAAATCTTGGGCGGATGCGGAATGCGCTTGCCCATCTCCAGCCAGTGCTGGAAATAGTCGGCCATGTTGTAACCACAGAAGGGCAGCATGGCCATGGGGTCGCGTCGCGTGATGCCGACGTCACCGGTGGCGGCGGCCGTCGTTTCCGACGCCATCGTGGCGCCGACGAAAACGCCGTGCTGCCAGTTGAAGGATTCGTAGACGAGTGGGGCCAAACGCGCCCGGCGGCCTCCAAAAATAAAGGCGGAGATCGGCACACCTCCGGCCGCTTCCCATTGCGGAGAAATGCTCGGCAACTGGCCAGCGGGCACGGTGTACCGCGAATTCGGATGCGCCGCGGCTCCCTTCGACGAGTCCCATTTCTCGGAGCGCCAGGTTACGAGCCCGGCCGGCGGATCGCCACCAATCCCTTCCCACCACGGCTCGTTTTCCGGGGTTACGCCCACGTTAGTGAAAATGGTGTTGCGGTTGATGGCGTCCATCACATTCGGGTTGGTTTTTCTGCCCGTGCCCGGAGCAACGCCAAAAAAACCCGCTTCCGGATTGATCGCGTGAAGGTAGCCATCCGAGCCGATCTGCATCCAGGCAATGTCGTCGCCGAGGGTCCAGACCTTGTAGCCCTGGCTCTCCAGCGCGGAGACCATCATTGCTAGATTGGTTTTGCCGCACGCGCTCGGAAACGCAGCGGCCATGTACATGACTTTTCCGCCGGGAGATTCCAGCCCGAGAATGAGCATGTGCTCCGCCATCCAGCCTTGCTGGCGAGCCATGTAACTGGCGATGCGCAGGGCGAAACACTTTTTGCCGAGCAGGGCGTTACCGCCGTATCCGGAGCCGACGCTCCAGATCAGGCGTTCTTCCGGAAAATGCACGATGTACCGGCGCAAGGGGTCCAAGTCTCCGAGCGAATGCAGGCCGGGCACAAAATCCGAAGAGCTCCCGAGGCGGTCAGTGGCTACTTTACCGATGCGGGCCATGATGCGCATGTTGGCCACAACATAGGGGCTGTCCGTGACTTCCACGCCGACCTTGCTGATCGGAGATTTGACCGGACCCATAATGTACGGGACGACGTACATGGTCCGGCCGCGCATGCTGCCGTCCAAAATCGATCCAACCTTGAATTTGGCACCCTCCGGATCCATCCAATTGTTGGTCGGGCCCGCATCTTCTTTTTTCGGCGTGCTGATGAAGGTGAGGTGTTCGGTGCGGGCTACATCGCTGGGATTGCTGCGGTGAAGGTAGCAGTTGGGGTAGGTTTTTTCGTTCAAGCGGAAGGAATCCGGCTGCTTCAGCATTTCCTGCAGGATGGATTGGTTTTCCGCTTCCGACCCGTCGCAGTAGACGACCCTGTCCGGTTTGGTCAACCGGGCTGCGTCGTCCACCCAGGTTTCCATTGGAGTTCCCACAATCTACCCCCGGAATTTCAAATGCGCTGCATCTGAGAAACGAATCGGAGAGCCCGATTCCCGGTCCTTACATCTTGGAGAGGACTTCCCAGAGTGGCAGGTTCCTGTGGTTCCGTAAATACAAGCCCAGTGTATGTTAGCCGTCAGCCTGGAAGCAAGGTCAGGTGAATCTCGACGCTGAGATAGGTGTTAGACAGGGACAAGAAAGGGCCGATTTTTGCGCTGGATTGGGGTGCTATGATTTCTTCGTGTACGCGCAGAAACTTAAGGTGGATGTTTTGATTCGCGGCGAGCGCAAACCCTGCCCGCTCGAGTGGCTTGACCAGTTCTGCATGCGCAACTTCACGAACTCCGCGGAGTTCGATGACACACTTCCCGTTGCCGACGGCCGCCTAGAGGCCGGACTTCACCTTACGCCTGAACGCTTTGCTGAGGGCCTGGCCGCCTGGCTGACGCAGCGAGGCAAGGGGGAAGGGCAACCGGTCCGCGTCGAAGTGGTGCGTCTGGCGTAGGGCCATAACGGCCTGTTTCAGCTAAAAACCCTGGATTCTCCCCGTCCCACCTTCTGAAGCAGTCAACCGTCAGGATTCCGTCACGTAATTGTTAATTTTTCGTCACATGAACGGGTGCTGACAGCATTTGCGCGATGCACGGGCATATCATCCGTGCTTGAAACAACGCGTCCAATGAACGCTGAACGTTCTTCACTGACCACTCCACATGGCGGTTCCACGCTACAGGCTCGGCGTGGAACGGTCCCACTCTCTGAAAAGAGGGATCAAAGCTCCGCTCTCCAGCTTCGTGAATTTCCCGCGTTGGGACGGAAAAAGGCTATTCGTCCGAAGAAGCCTTTTTGCCCTCGATGGCTGCGCGGATCGCGGGGAGGGCTTGCAAAGCGGCTTCATGACCGGCGCGAATCATTTCGGGAGTCTTTGTGAAGTCGTCCCAGACAAAGGGAGTCACGTCTGGCTCAATAATCACATCGGCGTGCTGGCGCCACTCGAGGTCGGCATGTTTCTGGATGATGTTGAACGAACGGCTCAGAATATCCGTGAAGGTCCGGGGATTTTCGACCATGCCGGCCTCGAGGTAAACGGCGATCACAATTTCCGCGCCCAGCAGGAGAGCCCCTTCGACGGGGACGAGAGCGGTAAGGAATCCGTCCACTAGCGTCCGGCCATCGAACTGAATGGGAGCGAATAGCCCCGGATACGCGCAAGAGGCGCGCAGGGCCGGGCCGATGAGACCGCCGCGATAGTACACGGCTAAACCTGCGTTGATGTCGGTCGTGGCGATGGCCAGAGGTATTTGCAATTCCTCAAATCGCTTTACGTGTGTCATTTTTTCCAGAAGAAGTTCCATTCGCTGATTGGTCGCAAGGCCCAGCCACGACGGGGACCAACGCCCAAAATCAGTGAATTTTGCGTTACGGGCTACTTCCTCCATGACTTCGAGTGGTGTTCCCGCGCAGTACGCGGTGCCGATGAGGGCGCCGACGCTTGTACCGGCGACGACGTCAATGGGGATCCCGGCTTCGCGAAATATACGAAGAACGCCGATATGGGCGATACCGCGCGCAAAACCTCCCGCGAGCGCCAGTCCCACACGTGGGCGCTTGGCGTTTTCTTGGCTGCCTCCGTAGGCAAACGAGCGAAACAACTCCTTGGCGGCTTCCAGAAGGCTGGCCGTTTCCCCCGAATTCTCTTTGCCCATGTTCCCCATTCTAGTTCTTGCTGGCCTCACCAAACAGCTGTTTGACCCGGGCTTGCCGGTTTTGTAACCTGTTCTACCGTCCCATAACGTTTCACAAGGCCTGTTCATGACCCTCCCCATTCAGAAGACAGTTGTGCTTGGCGCCGGTACGATGGGCGCGCGCATTGCCGCTCATTTCGCGAACGCCGGGTTGCCGTGCTTGTTGCTCGACATCGTTCCCAAAAATGCGGCGGCTGGCGACCGGAACAAGATTGTGCTTGCCGGGCTCGAAGCAGCGAAAAAGTCCCGGCCTGCCACGTTTTTTACGCCAGCGTTGGCTTCCAAAGTTTCCGTGGGGAATTTCGAGGATGATCTCCCGCGCATCGCTGATGCGGATTGGATCGTTGAAGCTGTAGCGGAAAACCTGGAAATCAAGCGCGGGTTGCTCGCGAAAGTGGCGCAATTCCGGAAGCCCGGGTCCATCGTTACCACGAATACGTCGGGGCTGCCGGTTCATTTGATCGCCGAGGGGCTTCCCGAGGAATTTCGGCAGCACTGGGCAGGCACACACTTTTTTAATCCGCCGCGCTACATGAAACTCGTCGAGGTGATTCCGGGGCCAAAGACTTCGCCGGAGGTGATTGCAACGCTCTCCGATGTGTGCGACCGACAGCTCGGCAAGGGCGTGGTCATCGCGAAAGACACGCCGAACTTCATCGCCAATCGGATCGGCACGTTTTCGATATTGAACGCGCTGCGGTTGATGGGTTCGCTGGGCATGACCGTTGAAGAAGTGGACGCTTGCACGGGTCCGGCGGTGGGATGGCCAAAGTCGGCGACTTTTCGCACTGCAGATATTGTCGGCATCGATGTTCTCGTTCACGTGGTGCGGAATATTTATGAGACCGCGCCGCACGACGAATCGCGGGAAGCGTATAAAGTGCCCGCGCTGGTGGAGGAGATGGCGAGGCGCGGCTGGCTTGGGGACAAGACCGGGCAGGGATTCTACAAGCGCGTGAAGGGCGAGGGCGAAAAAACGATTTTGACGCTTGACGTCAACACGATGGAGTATCGCCCGCGGCAGAAAGTGCGTTTTGCTTCGATTGAAACGGGGAAGGCCATCGAAGACACGCGCGAGCGGCTTCGGACGCTGCTGGCACCGCTTTTCGAGGGACAGAAGACCGATAAGGCACAACAGTTTATCTGGGGCGGGCTGTCGGAAATGTGTCTCTACGCGGGGCGGCGGATGCCGGAGATTTCTGAAAATGTTGTGGACGTGGATCGCGCCATGCGGTGGGGATTTGCCTGGGAGTTGGGGCCCTTTGAGATTGTGGACGCGATTGGTCTTCCTATTCTTGCCGAACAGATCCGGAAAGAAGGCCGCGCGCTTCCGCCCATTTTTGAGAGGGCTCTTGCCACCAGCCGCAAGAGTTTCTACGAATCGGAAAAGGGTGTCACCAAGGTTTTCGACCTGGCCACAGGTGCGACGAAGAAGGTGGAAGAACCCACGGGAATTTTGATCCTAAAGACGCTGAGGGAAGCGGGGCGCGAAGTGGAGCGCAATCCTGGTGCCAGTCTTATTGATCTCGGTGACGGCGTGGTGTGTTGCGAATTCCATTCCAAGATGAATGCTATTGGCTCCGACCTGATTGCGATGATTCACAAGGGGCTGAAGCGACTGGAAACAGATTTTGAGGCCCTGGTCATTGCGAATCAGGCGCCGAACTTTTCGGTAGGCGCCAATCTGATGCTCGTGCTTGTGGGCGCGCAGGAGCAGGAGTGGGATGAACTGCACATGGCAGTGAAGCAATTCCAGAACGTGAACCTGGCGATCAAATACGCACCAAAGCCGGTGGTTGCGGCGCCGCAGGGCATGGCGCTCGGCGGCGGGTGCGAGATCAGCTTGCACTCGGCCAGGATTCACGCGGCCGCGGAAGCGTATATCGGACTTGTCGAAGCCGGCGTGGGGCTCATTCCTGGGGGCGGTGGTACCAAAGAAATGCTGATTCGCGCCAACGAAAATGCGGCGTCCGGGGACGACCTTGACCTGTTCCATGCGCTCAAGCCGGTCTTCGAAAGCATTGCTACCGCAAAGGTGGGCACGAGCGCCGAAGAGTGCCGCGATCTGGGTTACCTGCGCCGTAACGATACTGTCTCCATGAATCGTGACCATCTGGTGGCCGACGCCAAGCAGACTGCCCTCGCCCTTGCGCGCGGCGGGTGGAAGCCGGGTGCTTCGTCCTGGCAGGAAGGCGTGCAGACCACGCAAATCAAGGTGCTCGGCGAATCGTTTCTTGCGGCTGCCAAGATGGCTATTCATCTGATGGTGCGCGGCGGGTACGCTTCGGATTACGACGCGCACGTGGCGCGCAAGCTCGCGAACATACTGGCGGGCGGGGCGCTGTCGGCGCCGCAGTTCGTGAGCGAGCAATATGTCCTCGATCTGGAGCGCGAGGCCTTTGTCTCCCTGTGTGGGGAAAAGAAAACCCAGGAACGCATCGCGCACACCTTGAAAACCGGCAAGCCGCTGCGCAACTAGCGAAGCCTCCGGAAACAGAATAGAAACGTATAGAAACGTATTGTAATAGCGCTTTTATATGAGGTATTCTGCCACTGTCCCGGAGGTAAACCATGCAAAGACTCCTGCCGCCCCGCGAAGCGGCGAATATTCTGGGCATCAGTTATCCCACGTTGAAGCAGTGGATTTATCACGGAAAGATCAAGAGCGCGAAGACTCCCGGCGGGCACCACCGCGTGCCGGAATCGGAAATTGACCGCCTGATCCCGAAGAAGCTGGAGCGCGGCGAAATTGCTTCCCGTCGTGGCGGGTTTCGAAAGATCAGCGGCCGCAATCAATTGATTGGCCGCGTCGTCGCTCTAAAGTTCAGCGGCCTCCTCGCCCAGGTTACGCTGGCCATCGGCGAGCAGCACATCACGTCCATCATCACGGCCGACGCCGCCAAGGAATTGCGACTGAAGCCGGGCGAGCGCGCGGCAGCGCTGATCAAATCTACCGAAGTGATGATCCTTCGCGTCTGAGGGATCGCGAATATGGGCGTTAACCAGAACTCGCGGCGAGGTCTCTTTGTAGAGCGGTCTGTTTTGGCAGTGCTGTTTGGGCTGTTTGTTTTCTTCCGTTCCGGCGTACCACTCGTTGACGCCCAAGAGATTCGCGTTGCCGCTGCTTCCGATCTTCAATTTGCGCTCCCCGATCTCGCCACGCAATTTGAAAAGCAGTCCGGCGTCAAGCTCGCCATCGCCTACGGCTCTAGCGGGAACTTCTTCGCGCAAATCCAAAACGGCGCGCCATTCGATCTTTTTCTCTCCGCGGATATCGCTTATCCGCAAAAACTCCTTGATGCAGGGCAGGCGGAAGCCGGCTCTTTGCACACCTACGCTTTCGGGCGGCTTGTGCTTTGGGTGCCGGCGGATTCTCCTTTCGACCCGGCCAAACTCGGATGGAAAGCGCTTCTCGATTCTCACATCGACAAAATCGCCGTTGCCAATCCTGAATACGCCCCCTATGGCCGCGGCGCCGTTGCCGCGTTGAAGAAGATAGGGCTATACGAGCAACTCAAGCCGAGATTCGTTTACGGGGAGAACATTTCTCAGGCGGCACAGTTTGTGCAATCGGGTGGTGCCCAGGCGGGCATTCTGGCGCTTTCCCTCGCACTTTCGCCAGCCTTGAAAAATGGAAAATATTGGGAAATTCCGGTTGATCTTTATCCGCCTCTCGAACAGGCGGCTGTTCTTCTGAAATCTTCGGCAAATAAACCAGGCGCCCGCGCGTTCCTCGTGTTTCTCCAGACGAAAGCTGCTCGCGAGACGCTCTCTCGTTATGGCTTTACGGTGCCCCAGATTTCCACTCCTAGTGTGCGCAGGCCATGAGTCTCGATGCGCTGTTTCTCTCGTTACGCCTGGCGCTTACCGTCGCGAGCATTCTTTTGATCATCGCGCTCCCTCTCGCTTATTGGCTCGCTTTTACTTCCTGGCGGGGAAAATTTCTTCTCGAATCGATTGTTGCGCTTCCGCTGGTGCTTCCACCCACGGTGCTTGGCTTCTACGCTCTTATTGCTCTCGGTCCACGCGGATTTCTTGGCCGGGTTTGGCAACAGGCGTTTGGGCATTCCCTGGCGTTCACGTTCCCAGGTCTTGTCGTCGCCTCGCTCTTTTACAGCTTGCCCTTCGCCGTGCAGCCACTCCTTTCTTCGTTCGAATCGCTGGATCGGCGGCTGCTCGATGCATCCTCTATTCTTGGCGCCGGTCGTGCTCGCACATTGTTTCGGGTCATTCTTCCACTCTCCTGGCCCGGGCTGATCACGGCAGGAGTTCTCAGCTTCGCTCATACGCTTGGCGAATTTGGCGTGGTCCTTATGGTCGGCGGCAATTTGCCGGGCGTCACGCGAACCGTTTCCATTGACATTTACGATCGGGTGCAGGCGCTGGACTACGCAGGAGCGCATCGCACGGCATTGCTGCTATTGCTCGTTTCTTTTGTTGTGCTTTCGATTGTTTACGGCATCAATCGCCGCATGTGGTCGCCGTGGGCCAAAAAGTGACCTCGCGTATGCTTTTCGTACGAATTCGCAAACAGATTCAGGCCGCAGGCTCCCCGCCTTTCCTTCTGAGCGTGACCCACGAGTTTCCCCTCGGTTTCACCGTTCTGTTCGGGCCTTCCGGGGCGGGGAAGTCCACACTTCTCGATTGCATTGCGGGATTGCTCAAGCCCGATGTGGGTTCGATCATGCTCGGCGAAGAAGTTTTTTTTGATGGAGCTTCTAAGATTTCCCTTCCGCCTCCGCAGCGGCGCATTGCGTACGTTTTTCAATCGCTCGCGCTTTTTCCGCACCTCGATGTCGAAGACAACGTGAATTTTGGCCTCTCCACCGTTTCCGCCGAGGAGCGCGGACAACGTATGGATCGAATTATTCCCGCTTTTCACATTGAGAACCTTCGCCGCCGCAAGCCCGCGGAGCTCTCTGGCGGCGAGAAACAACGCGTAGCGCTGGCTCGGTCCCTCGTCACGAAACCACGTCTTCTTCTTCTCGATGAGCCGCTCACCGGGCTGGACGTTTCGCTCCGCCACTCCATTCTCCAGGATCTTCGCTCCTGGAACGCGACGCACCGGATTCCTATCCTTTACGTGACTCACAATCGAGAGGAAGTGGACGCGATCGGCGAGCGTGTCGTCGCTCTGGTGGACGGCCAGGTCCGGGAGAGCGGAGCACCGCGAGCGGTGCTGGACGCGCCCAGTTCGGTGGCGCTGGCGCAAACGGCGGGGTTTGAAAATCTTCTTCACGCGGTGGTGTTGGAAAAGCGGCCCGAGGACGGCGTAATGCGCGTGTCACTCTCGTTATCGCGATGCGAATTGGAGATTCCTCTTGGGTCGGCTCCGGTTGGCACTTCGGTGCAGCTCGCAATCCGCGCCGGGGACATCTTGCTGGCTACCGAGCCGCCGCGCGCGCTCAGCGCCCGCAATATCTTGGCCGGAAAACTCGAGGCACTGGAAGCACGTGGCTCGCTCGTGGTTGCACAGGTCACCGCCGGGGTGCGTTTCACGGTTCATCTCACTCCGGGGGCGGTTCGTTCTCTGCAACTTTCAGCGGGAGCAGAGGTCTGGCTCGTCCTCAAGACGCATTCCTGCCATCTTGTGTCGACCTAGCCGAGAAATTGACTTCGCCTCTGCTACCATGGATTTCTGGTCCCGGTGAGGATTCGCGTGCCTTCGAAAACGTCCAAGCGCAAGACAGCCCCCAAACCTCTGCGCGCCCGCAATGCTCCGTACACCGCTTCCCAATCCAAGCCCACCACGCGCCTCGAAGAAGTTCTGCAGAGCGCGGCCAACATTTTCTTTGCGAAGGGATTTCATGCCACCACGATCGAAGAAGTGGCTCGTGACGTCGGCATGCTTAAGGGCTCGCTGTACTACTACATCAAATCCAAGGACGACCTGCTCTTCCGGCTTCTGCTTGCAGGCATCGAAGACGGGGACGCATATATCGCCCAGCAGATTGATCCGGTTGGCGATCCCCTCGAGCAGCTCGAGCGCGCCATCCGCGCCCAAATCGATTACATCATCCAGAACCGCGTCCCTTTTGGGCTTTTCCTCCACGAATTCGATTCGCTTTCGGGCAAGCGCCAGCACAAGCTGATTGCGGTAATGTCCCGCTACAACAATCGCTTCGTGGAATTGGTCCGCCGCGGCCAGGAACAGGGGCGTCTCATTGAAGGCGAACCGTGGCTGATCGTCAACGCCATCCTCGGAATGTGCAATTGGCTTTATCGCTGGTACGACACCGATCCTGCTACCAATCACGACTCCGGCTCGGATCCTGAGCGCGTCAAACAGATTTTTCTGCGGCTGATCCTGCACGGCCTCCGCAAACCTTAGAACTTTTCGTTGCACTATGGAAGGTCAATCCGGCTGCACCTTGCCGCGGCTGACCATGCTCTCCGCACAAGAGCAGATGAGGATGGTTCCGGTTGTCTACCTCAAACTGGACTGTGCCAATCCGTTACCGCCCTGGGTGAAGGATTTTTCATTGATCGGATTGTTCGCCAAAATTCTGCAGATTGATCGCTTCTTTGCTTTGGCCAGGGTTGCACATTCTGCGCAGGTCGGGAACAATCTATAGGCAACACCAATTCTTCTTCTGAGCGGCTGATGAAGCAAAAAATTTTTTCCTCTCTCGACGCGGCGGTCGCGGATATTCCTGATGGCGCGCGCATCATGTTCGGCGGCTTTGGCGGCGCCGGTTTCCCCAACAACCTGATTCAGGCACTGTCTCGCAAGGGCGTGAAGAACAT
>Ga0306923_10002420_pt1 | contig 17072 bp, 18 predicted proteins | sample sta12Can44000108_FD_203841 | JGI IMG/M metagenome (GOLD analysis project Ga0306923, IMG submission 203841) | Lab enrichment of tropical soil microbial communities from Luquillo Experimental Forest, Puerto Rico - statanox.12C.anox.44.000.108 (v2)... | ecosystem: Environmental > Terrestrial >... | reverse complement strand
TGCACATCCCGGCGGGATTTGATCCCAATCGTCCTGCCGTCATGGTGGTTTTCTTTCACGGCCACGGCGCCGACCTGGCGCGCGACGTGCGCGATCGGCAACGCCTGCCGGCACAGATCACGGCGTCAGGAGCCAATGCGGTTCTGGTAGCGCCGCAGTTTGCCTTCGATGCGGCCGATTCGAGCGCCGGAAAGTTCTGGGAGCCCGACGGATTTAAACGCTTCCTCGACGAAGCCGCACAGAAGTTCGCCAAGATGTACGGCGATCCACGCACTGCGCGGACGTTCGGGACCATGCCAATTGTCATTGTCGCCTACAGCGGAGGCTTCGGCCCGACGCTGGCTGTCCTCGATCGCGGCGGCGCGGGCACGCGAGTGCGCGGCTTGGTGCTGCTCGATGCGCTCTATGCCGGAGTCGACACGTTCGCGGACTGGATCGCCCATAACAGATCATCTTTCTTCGTGAGCGCTTACACGCCGCATACGAAACAGCACAATGTCGATCTCGAGCGCCTGCTGAACGGACGCTCTGTGCCGTTCGGTTCGGAGCTCAAGCGCGACCATCTCCGGGGCACGGTCACGTTCCTACCCGCCGGCGACGTGTCGCACCGGGATTTTGTGACCCATGCATGGGCCGACAATCCCGTCGAAGATATCTTGATGCGGTTGGACGACATCGATCCAAAAATCGAAACCGCTGGACTCACGGCATCAAAACGCGACTGATGGGCGGGCCGAACCCGTCCCCGGCCGCCGCCGACTGACGAGGTTCAAACGAGGCGCCCCAAATCTCCATGCCGGTTTTTTTTAGCGCATGCTTGTGTTAGCGCTACGTCGCCGAGAGTGTGAGGACTGAGACCAATCGCGCCCGCAAATTCAGGATAGATCGAATCTGCATGCCGCTCTGGGTCGCGGCACGAACGCGCCCGGCGTCCGCCCGCGGTGGCCTGCGTTATTGCGTCGGCCTGTTCGGTCGAGCGGAGCGCTGAGTCGGCCTCACTGGTGGAATCGATTCCTCAGTGACCAAAGAGCCCACCTCAACTAGAGATGCGGGGCATTTTGCTGCAATGCACTAGGTCTGCTTGTGGTGCTTAAAAAGCAGATATCGTGTAGAGACTAGGCACAGTATGGATCACTTGGCTGTTGTCTCAGAATATCGCGAGTATAACTGTGACACACGCTGCTGCCACATACCCACAAAAGCACCTGAGGTGACGTTATTAACTGTCTTCCAGATGTGTTTGATTGCCGGAAGTGTGTTGCCCCAAATAGCTCGCTTACACCACTTCTCACCTTTCGCTCTGCCCTCGTCGGTCGCGCACATTGATTTCCAAGCAAGGCGGTCGGAGTGGCTGACATGCTCGGCCGCGCCTTGCCAACCTTGTTGGTGAACGAGGTAAATGTCATTCAAGGTCGGTTTTTTGTGCGTGGTAATTTCGAACAGAATATCTTCAGTCAAAAACTTATACGCGGCAGCGACTGCGTTATCCCGCGGATCAAGGATGTCGCCGGACCCGTATTGTTGGAATTCGGCGTTGCTCAATTGAAATAGCCCAATATAAGAACCGGTGCGTTGCTTAGGGTTAAAGTCGGACTCGACTTTGGCGACTGCTTTCATGAAATTGAAATCCAGTCCGAACGCGTCCGCCACCCGCTTTATTTCTTCGAGTGTCGTGCCGCGTGGAGTATCTTCTAACGACTTGAGAACCGTGTCCGCTGGCTTGATCTCAGGGGGAACCTCAGAATAGGCGTAATAAGCTAGATATGAGAGGTTTTGCTTTACGTCCGTCAGATCAGAGGATTGATTCGGAGGGGATTGGTTGCGGTCCTGTGGCTGTACTTTATCCTTAGCAATCGTTAGTTCGTCAGGGTTCACATTCGCCGGCGCTACATCACCGTCCTGTAACCGGGACTCATCTTTGTAAATCGGCAGTGGGTCGGATTTTTGCTCGAATGGATGCTGTCCAGAAACGTCGAATTGGTCTGGCGGTAAGTTTGGAAACGGCGACTGATTGAGAATTCGATAAGTTGCCGCAATTGTCAGGACGCCAAGAAAGCCAGGAAGAATGTAGGCCAACGACGAAGGTCGCATCCCCCGAATCCCCCACAGCCCCGCGTCAGTATGGTGCGTCGGAATGGTTAAAAAGACCAGAACTCTGAGACGTGATGGCCAGATACCGTGGCAAAATTGAGAAATGCGACTAGGTGGCCAACTTCCGTGCCTCGCGGATTTCGGAATCAACCCAGATGTCCGCTTTTGGCACAAAGCGGACATCCCGACAGGCTCAATCAATGTCCGCTTTTGGGGGTAAAGCGGACATTGAGGCCGGCAGTGTTCAACTCGAGATCATGGTCCCCGCCAGCGGGCGATCGCCGCTTTGCGTGCCCATTCCTGGCGCTGCGCTTTGGTCGAATTGTCAACGCGCGCCTGAGCGGCTTTGCGGCCAATCTTTTTGAAATAGCGCACCGTCAAAACGATGCTTGGCGCGCCACGCACGTACCTGGAATTGCGCGGCGCGACGCGATTCTTGAGGTGCTCTGTCCCAACCGGATCTTCAATGAATTGGCACTTTAGGCCTAAGCCGTTCAGGATCGGCGCGAAGCTGGTCATGCCAAGTCTGCGAATTGGTTTTGCGCCAGCCACCTTGGAATAATAGCCGCGCGGCAACCCCACATATTCGTCGAGCCGTTCGCCGCTGACTTGCAATTCGTTCACCCGCGCGCGAATGGCATCGAGCATTCCGGCATAGCTGTCGAATGTCGCCACTATGCGTGGCAGCTCGCCCTCTGCCATCAGCCGCCCCGCGGCACTAGTCGCCGCGCCCGTCGCCTGGTTAGCCGCGGTCCGGGGTGAACCTTGTAATAGTCGTAAGGGCATTCTTGCGGCCGGAGTTCATGACGAAATTTGAATGACGGGAAAGTGTAGAAATTAGGAGGCATTGGCTGTTTCATCGCGGGGCGACCTTCGTCGCGCGGATATTTGTCTGATCTCGTCAACACTTCGCCCCTTCAGCGCCGATGACTGATCGCCGGCAGAACATCCGCGTCACGCAAGCGTCGCTCATGCATTAGGATTTCTTCAGCGCTCAGCCGCCTTCCCTGGCTGCTGACGGTTGGTCATGCGGCGGCTCCTTCCCGCTCGGCATCGAGCGCCTTCATCACAATCCGACGCACAAAGCTCGCAACCGGCCTGTCCTCACGCGCCGCAGCCGCCTCAAGCCGCGCCTTCAGCTCCGCGTCAATCGGTACACTCAATTGCGGGCCGCGATCCGTTTCGCGCATTGAAATCCTCGTGTGCATTCGTTGCGGAATAATGAGAGCAAATAAAAATTATCGGCAACGCACGCTAAACGGGGTGCAAAACAGCCGACCGATCCCCATATACGTGATGTCCCGAACAAGCAGACCTGACGACACCGCGAGTTGCGGCGAGCCCGGCTGCGCGGGAGGGAAAGGAGAGCACTATGATGGATCTGCACCGCATCCCCGATGATCTGAGCATCCCCGAATTTCTCAAACGCGATCGACGGCGCATCCGCTCGGATTACGAACTCGACGACGTGGCGAGCCGGGTCTTGATACGAACCTTGGAGAAGGCGGTCGCTAAGGACGAAGCGAAGCGCAAGCAGCAGCAGGACCGCCCGAAACAATAGTCGGCGTTGCCATCCGCGACCGAAAGGGGAACCACGATGATGACCACCACCACACTGCGGATCGTCGCCGGACCCTGCGTCACTCCCATCATCAACGGCGACGTCGCCCGCGTCGTCACACTGGCCACCGGCGGCCTGCGCATCGAGTGGTGGGTGAAGGGCGTCGGCTGGACCAAAGCACCCGACGGCGCGTTCAACCTCGGCGATTTTGTGCCCGGCGACACCAATCGACCCGTTTTGCCCAAAGACGCCGTCCGGCTCGGATGCCGGCTGGAGGACTTCGGCCGCCATTGGACGGAAGAAATCGCTTCGCCGCGAGCCCGCGCCAAACTTGTCCACTTGATCAAGGAGCGCGCCTTCGATCTGGCCACCCACAAGGTGCCGCCTGGGCACGCCTAGTCGGGGACCGGGACCGCGGCCACCATCGAATAGCGCCTCGAGAGGCACAAATTCGCCAACCGCAGCGGGACTGTCTCCCATTAACTATCAGGACAGTTTGGCTGCCGATGGTTTATGGCGTCCGTCGAACTATTCATCTGCCGCGCACGTTAACTGTGCTGGACGTGAAAATCGTCCCCACAGCACGACGAGGGAGATAAGTGATGAGTAAAGCTCTCGTTCTTGGTGCAGCCGCACTAGCGCTTTCGGCGGGTACTGCATCGGCCCAGGGCTACGGCTATGGGTACGGCTACGATAACGGCTATGGCTACGATAACGGCTATGGCGCTCCGGTTGCTGACTTGGCGGCACCTGGGTACGGCTACGGCTATGCAGCTCCAGCTTATGCGGCACCGGCCCAGGCAGGAACGACCATCATTATCGTGACGCCAGGTTCGGCCCCGGCTTACGCAGCGCCGCCGGTGGCATCCGGCTATTACGGGGCCGGTGTGGTTTCGCAGCCGATCTATAACTACGCACCCGGTTATTGGGGAGGCCGCGGGTATTGGCGCCGATGGTAATTGTCGATCGGCGTACACGCTAAAGACGTTCGTTTCACCAATAGGCCGGCCGGTAACTGAGGCAACTGCTACTGACAACCGCTTCGGCCGTGCCCGTGGCCCCGACCGCTCGGCAATCACGATCGGGACCACACCGACACTCGACTTCGCCCGAGCATCAGAAGTTTTCAGCACCGAAGCTTTTTGGAAATTGCAGTCGCGGAAAATTTCACCAAATCGACAATCCAACGCCGCCTGACGGAACCGGGACCGCGACTACATCGAATAGCGCGTGGCGCATCCAAGCAAAAATTTGTCCCAAAATCGCATTGCTTAATTGACCCAACGCTATCAGCGATGGCGGCCATGCGGTTCTGGACGAAGCCCGTCCTAAGTTGATTGATAAGTGAGAAATGCCCGACATCGTGATCCGTTGCCCGAACTTAGGAAGGGTTGTGCCTACTGGCCTGACCACGGAGAAGATCAAGCTAAGTTCGCTCTCAGGCATCAAATTGCGATTGCACTGTCCTGCCTGCCTGAAAATCCACAAATGGAGCCAGAAGGAAGCGTGGATTTATGACAGGGGTAAGCTCACCAAACACTCAAGTTGAATAAAGGCTGCCTCAGTTGGTGGCCTCTTCGTCTGCGCGTCGGCAAGGATTTCCTTATCGAGTTGCAACTTTTGGCGCTCGATCTCCTTAACTCCGATCTGCCCGCTCTCCCGCGCTTTTCTCGTTTCCAATATTTCCGGATTCAACAATTTTAAACTCGGACAATATCAGCAAACAGTGCGTGAGCGCCGATCTGGAGGGCCGACGCGCGCGCGATTTACCCCTCCACCCGCCGGCACCGGGGGGGCGAAAAGGAGGGGCGGCGCAATGCAAATCCAAGCCGCAGGATGAGCGCCAGCCGATCGCGAACATCGCCGCTACGTCGCCGTGACTCAGCCGTGGCGCCTGGCACGCGTTTGCGTAGGCGAGCGCCTGGTGTCATCCAGCATGCTCGAGCTCCTCGTCGGCTCGCCGTGGGGGTATGTGTGGGGTGGCGACCACGCAGCGGCGTTTTTGCTTGCAATATCAACAACGCATCGCGGAGTGGGTCTCCGCCCAAATCGCGCTTATGACTCACCAGCATCGATGATTGGCGGCCTGGGCGTAATGTCGACGATCGGCGCCGGGCTGGCCTGGGTTACGAATCGTATCACGATCCCCGGCGAAGTTTGGTTTGCGGGTCGCATTGCTTCAGCAGTGTCAAGCATTTCCAACGTTTTGACCGCGTTGACGGCCGGCATGTTATTGGCCGCGTCCCGGATCGCGCATAAACGACGAATGTTCTGGACCCGCTCTCCTGCTCTTAAGACCTGCAAACCTCGATTAAAATACGCTGCTACTTCAGGCTTCTCCAATGCGAGATAGAGCGCTCGTTCAGTAAAGCCGGCCCTTTTGCACGCTTGGGCTCGAGTGCAACGGTCGTAGATCATGGCATCAATGGCGGTGCGAACGGCGGTAGTGAGTCCGCGTTTACGCCGTCGTTTATCCACTGGACCTGCGGCTTGGGACACGAGCTTACGGCTGGTGGGTGGTTTCTTGGTCGTCATGTGCCGTCTTATACACCACGCCACGATCAAAGCCGGGAGTGTTTGCACGGCTGCCTAAAACAAGATCAGTGCAAAGTGTAAACACTCCATTTCATGCGGGTTTCTGGTGGGTGTTTTGTCGGAAATGGAGTGATTGCTGCAAACACTCAGGAAACCCAATAAAAATGGACACTTCTAGTGTTTGCACCAACTTAGCCATGCTGTTTTGAGTGTTTGCAGATTTTTTTCGGTGCAAACACTCAGGAAACTCAATAATAACGGGGCTTTCTGGGCTGTTTTGGGTGAGTGTTTGCAGTTCGTGTGTGTTTGCAAACACTCAGGCCCCTTTACCCAGTTCAGCGGGGGACGTGCTGCGGCAGCGCCCAATAGGACGGTCCTTGCTGCACACCCTTTTCCTTGAAGTCTTCAACTCCAAGCGCAGCCTTCGCCCGCCATAGCTGCGTGTAGCTGAAGCCGCGTTCGGCGCCGCGCTCGACAATCGTCGTCTGCAACACCGGTCCGCTGATCAGGATATCGGCCAGAAAGTCTTTCGCGCTGGGGGCCTTGTTGCCCTTCGTCGGCCTGGATGCTGCAAGCGCCTCCTCAGCGGTGAGCTCGCTTTCACCTTCCCAGCGCACCACTGGCGCCTTGATCACCATGCCGCTGTCCTCATCAAAGCCAATGTCGACCACGTCGATCTGGTAGATCAGCGTCGGCTGCCGGGCCTCAATATTGATCTTCGGATTCGTGAAGAATCTCCGGCCAGTTTCGCGCTTGGCACCGTTTTCGCCCTCTTCCATTTCCGCCACGCATAGATGCCCAATGCGGGCGGCGGCGATGAAGGCTTGCGAGCCGATGAAGTGATCGAGCGCGCGCGGCGATGCATTCTTCGGCGGATGCGTGATTGCGCTGAAGGCGACGCCGGTCTGCTCGGCCAGTTTCTTCAGCGGGCTTAATTGCGAGCGCACGTCGGTGGCGCGATGACTGTCGAAGTGCTTGGCGTGGCCCATATAGGCGGTGATCGGATCAATCGTCACCAGACCAACGTCACCAAAATCGCGGATCATCTGCTCGAGCGTGTCGAGGTCTTCGCCAAGCAGGAACATTTCGTCGCGATTATTGCGCCGAATCGCCTTGAGCTCCTCGATCAGTTTGAGATCGGCTTTTGCTGCTTTGAGCCGCGGCACCAGCGTATCTTCGATCGTGTCTTCCGCGGTGAGCAAAACGACCCGGCACGGAATAATGCCGGGCACGCCATTCGGCCAGTCGCGCCCGGTAGTGGCGCAAGCAATATACTGACAGTGAATTTGCGACTTGCCGATCTCCGGGGTGCCGGCGATCAGCTCGAGTCCGCCGCGTGCCAGGTGGCCCGGCCAGACCCAGCGCACCGCCCGCGGCTTTACCGTGCTGAGATTGCTGGTGACATAGGCGCGCGAAGTTTTAGCCCGTTGCCGTGCTTGCTCCGCGCGCGCCAGCAACAGTTTTAAATTGCCGCCGGCGTCGAACCAATCCGAAACGTCGCCTTTGTCGGGTAATTCCGGGAAGGCGATTACGGTGATGCTCGGCACGATGCCGTGCAATGTCGCCAGAACTTTGCGAGTGTGTTCCCGACCGGCGTCATCGTTATCCTCGAGGACGTAAGCGAGCTCCTTACCTTTGAACCACTGTGCGAGCTCGGGCTGGAAAACTTTCGCGCCGCCGGGATTGGTGGTCGCGATCAAGCCAAGTGCCGCGACATTGTCGGTGTCTTTCTCGCCTTCACAAATCCACACCGGTTCGCTAACCGGCGCCGCGAGAAGCTCCGGCAAGCGGTAAGGAATTACTGGGCCTGGCGGCCATCCGTTTACCCAGCGGCCATTCTGCCAATGCTGCGTTGGGAAGCTTTTGCTCGAGGTGCGGATCACCCGCATGAACAACAAGCCTTGCGCATCCTTGTAGATGTAACGCCCGGTCGCTGCGCCACGTGGTGCTTCGCCGCTTTTGTAGCCGTCCTCGTCGGCATCAAATCTATTGCCGGCGTGCCGAGCGCCATTAGTTTTTGGGCTGGCATCAGTCGTGTCCAAATTTTCCGAATCGTTCGAATTTTCGGAAATTTCAACCGATGGGTCGTGCTTGGCTTCAGGCTCAACCGACACAAATGGCCGCTGGTGCGTTATTTCGGGCCCGCCGCTATCTGGACACCTGGCGGATGACGCCGCCCAGTTGATTGGCTCGATGCCTTCGCGTTTCAGCCCGGCGTTGATTTCATCGTGATAGTCCGTTTGCGGAGTGGGCGCCGGTGCAGGCTTCTCCGATTTGCTGAAGCGCTCGCCATTGCGAACCTTGGCCGCGATCGGTAGGCCCGCGGCCCAACCCGGCAATGTTGTGATCAGGTTCCGGAATTCTTGGGTACTACCAAATTCGATCTGCGCCTCGCAGACAATCTCGTCATGGACATGGAGAACGATGTGATAGCCGGCGGCCTCGAGAAGCATCATCGCCGCGGCGAGCAAATCGCGCGCAATCGCCTGGACAATATTTTCAGTCCACAACCCGCCATAGGCGCCCTGGCCGTAGCGACAGTCGATCCATTTGCCGGCGGCGTTGTCCTTGAACATGACCATGGCGTTGCTGAACTTGTCGGTCGCCAAACGCGGTGAGGGATATGACAGCGATCGGCCGCTCGGCAGGCTAATTTGCAGGAAGGTCTTGCCATCAGAGATGGCAGTAAGTCGCCGGCAGTTGAATGCTGTGCCTGGCTTGCGAACTGCGCAGATCGCGGCGCGATTGATGCCGCCCCAGAATTGCACCGCCTGTGGGTGCAGGCGACGCCAAGTCTTCTGATAACGCCGCTTGTCGTCCTGAGTTGAAGTGTCGTCGTCCGGCGCCAAACGATCCCAGGCGCCCGGGCCGCCCATATATCCGAATGCCAGATCGGCGGTTTTGCCGATCGAGCGGGCGGATTCCTCCGGCCGGCCGCAACTGCGGCCAAGCAGATAATAAGGCTCGTCCTTTGGATCGCCGGTGCGATCGAATTTGGCCCATTGCTCGAGCTTGGACTGTTGTCCCGAGATCCATGCCAGCACTCGACTTTCAATTCCGGAGAAATCGCCGATGAGCAGACGGTGCCCGGGCGCAGCACAGATCATCGCGCGCGCTATATCGCCGACAACCTCGAGCGGCTGCGAATAGTGCTCGGCGACATGAGCAAGATCACCGGTTGCGATCGCGGCCAGTTTTGCGTCAATGCCGTCACTGTCGCGTTTGAAATTCTGGGGCTGTGGTCCATGACCGGTCCATCGTCCGGTGCCCGCGCCGTGATATCGCAGCGTGCCGCGCACGCGGCCATCGATGTCGCGCCAGGCCAGGAGGGTGTCGATCTTCGCCGCCGCGGCGTGGGCCGCTCCGAGCCGGAGCTCAATGACGCGACGAGCCACCGGGTCGAGCTCCCTGCGCCGCAGGGCATGCCTCAATGTCGGTTTGCGCAGATTATTGACCTCGCAGCCGTGCTCGGCCAACCAGGCTAATAAGGCGGCGACCTGATCGGTCGAGGTCAATGCGCCGGCAGTGATGCGGGCGAGCTCCTCTTGCACGGCCTGGCTGGCCGTAGCGGCGATCCGCGAGGCTGCCTCGAGGAGGGCGCCATCGGTGTGAAAGCCGCGCTGATTGACGACGGCGTCGAGTGCCCAGAGCGCCTGTTCGGAATCGGTGAGCGGCGACACATGTTGATACAGCCAACGCTCGGCATCGGTATCGCGCATGCAATATTGCTGCAGCCGCGTCTGGTTCTCCGGCTCGTCATGCCAATAAAGTCCGTTCGGGTCTTCGCCGGCGCGCGGCTTGCGCGGCCGCGCCATCTTCCGCATTAAGCGTTGGCCCTCGGCGTCCTTACGGAATGGCGAATTCAGTGCTTCAGCGGCACCGTCGAGGCTGCCGGGCAAGGCGCTGGCAAGCGCCATTGCCATCGTACACACGTGCTGCTGAATCGGGACGATCGGCCAGCCATAGCGCGGTGCGAGGATGAGCTCTTCAACCGCGCGCTCGAATGCGTCGTTATGGGCAACGATCAGCCAATCAGCATCATGCGCCGCGACGCCGAATTCTTCGGGAATCGGCTGGCCCGGAATCCATATCTGTGCGGGTGCATCGTTCACCGCGTAGGCGATGCACCAAACGCCGGTATTCGGATCACTAGCATAGCGCCACGCGCCAACCTCAGTGAGGTCGAGCGTCGACCGGGATTCAATGTCGCGGTGTAGGACGTGGCGCGTATTCACGGCAGCTCGTCATTTGGTGGACGGCATAGTTTTTTGGTTGAAGTGCGGGAGTTGGCTACCGCGGCTCTGAGGGTAGGCATGTCTGCCTAGGCATCGCTGATAGCCTTCGATGCCCTGTGAGATCCCGATGCTCCCGCTCACCGGTCGAGTTCAGCCGGCATCGAGAACGTTTCGTTTGGGCGGCGGCTTTCTTGTGCTGGTTTTCGCCGGCTTCTTGGGATTGCGCCGCGGAGTCGGAAGCGGCGGCGCGGCGGCCTTGGGGCTTTCCGCTTTCTCACTTTCGAAGTCGGGAATCTTGTCATCCATCTCTTCGGCGAGCGACGGTTCCTTGATCAATGGCAAGTCTGACTGCGACTGTTGCGCCGGCTCGTTGGCGAACAAATCGGGCTGCCGCTCCTTTGACGTTGGCGGCGGCAACGCCTCGACTTGACCGCCTTCGCTGCCAAGACTGACCCAGCGCACGATCTTGAAATGCGGGCGCTGTCTGCCGCCCCACTTCGTGTTCATGAATGTGTCTGAGAGCAGCACGACTGCGTAGACGTTCGGACCGCGCAGCCGTCGCATCCATGTGGTTTTGTCGACCAATTCGCGGATGCCGATTCGGCCTCCAACAGTGCCGGTCGGAAACGTGAACTTGTCCATGGTCTTGGGATCGAGCAAGTAAAGTATGTGCTGCGCTTGCCATGGTCCACGCATGTTACCGTCTGGACCTTCGACCCATTCCTTCTTCGGCACCTTCTCGTTCATCTCCTCGACATCGGGGAATTTTTGGTGCGGCTCGAGAATGATGGTTTCGACCGGTTGCCCGTCTGACCATTTTTGCACCACGCGTCCGACGTCGACGGCAACGAGTTCAAGATCGGCTGACAGCTCGTCGCCGTCGCGCGTCACCCACATTGCCTCATTGGTGAATTTAATGAGGTTGCCCTGAATGATGCCGGCGCCTTGCGGGCGATCGTCGCCTTCCACTCCGTCATCCCAACCAGCAAAATTGTCGATGCTCGTTGGGTCCTTCTTCACAACATCGTTTGACATAGCACTCTCCTACTTCTGATCGTTCTGATCAGTTCGTCATTTGCCGGAATGCGTCCGGCAACGATTCCTGCTTTGCAGGAATTCGATTGAATTGGTGCAGGCCGGAAAGCGCGATCAGTGCGGCTTCGGCACGGCCGTGGTCTTTCTTACGGGCGAGCAGCGCGTGCGCCGCGGGGAACAATTGCAATGCGCGCTGGCGCCCGGCTTCCTTGTCGCCGCCCCGCAGCGCGTGAAACTTTTTCCAGATCGACGGCTCGACGATGGTCAGCGGAATCGCGCAGCAGGCCATCACGGCTTCGATCGCGCCAACCGCCCGCCCGTACTTGAAGCCGCTCGACGCCCCTTGCTTCGGCATCGCCTGGGCGCGTTCGATCAATGCATGTTGCGGAGCGTGTTGCGCAATCCAATCGCGGATGGCGAGCACATCGACTCTTTCCTTGGCACCGACGCCGGCGACCGGAATGTCGATCGCGTCGACGAGGCGGGGAGCGGCGCCGTTCGCGTCAATGTCTATGATTGCCAAGCCGCCACGAATGCCGGGATCGACGCCGAGGATATTCATGGCGCGACCCTCACCAGGCGATAGCGTGCGCCGCGCCCGAGCCAGGCCGGCGCGATATGCCAGCCCTGCGCCGCTAATTCCGCGTTGGCATGCTTGATCAAAACGGAAATCGTATTGGGGTTATCGGGGCCGCCGTTTGGGTCATCGGCATAGACAAGATCAAGGATTTCGCCGCGCGTGATTCCGTCTGGCCGGCTAGCAATCAAATCGACGATGCGCTGGCGCACCGGCCCGCGCACGACGAGTCGCGGCGGAAACGGCCGCCCGCAGGCCAGGCAAATCTTTGTGCGCCGGGTTGATAACACTTGCTTTGCTCGAACAAACAAATCGATCGCACACGAAGGCACCCGATTGCTCGGGTGCTATCGTTTGCGATCAGGCCGCAGTCGATTCAAATTCGGCGATTACTTTTGGATCGTAGTCGTAGTTTTCGAGGATTGCCTGTTTCCACGCTTCTTCTGCAACGCCAGGCTCAAACTCGTCCTCGATCTCGCCGTAGTAGACGACATGGCTCTGATAATTCTCGGGGATACCACGCAGGAGCAGAGCAGCGCTGGCCCGCCACCAGTTTTCCTCCAACTCAAGGTGCTCTTCGATACTGAAATCCTTGAGACAACAAAACGGTTTGTGGAAGCTTTCTGCAATCCACTTTTCGCCAGTGATGCCACAACCGATGTCTAAGTAGATACTGTCTGGCGGCGAGTAGAGTGAGATGCGGTAGTGATCGTCCCCCCAAGTGACGCAACGAACCCGCCGAAATCCATGGATCAGGGCAGGCATCCACGGGTGCGTCGCCATGATTGTCTTGAGTTCGGCATCGGTTTTTGGTTCTTCGCAGAGGATAAGTGCGGTTTTGAGAAACATGACAGTGTCTCCATTGCTCCGGTTTGTTGAAATGGCGCCGCCGGCTGAGATTTCCGACCGGCGGCGCTGTGTTTGACTTTCTTTAGTAGCCGTCGATCACGCTGAGAATTTTGCGAGCAACTTTTTCCGCTCCAGCTTTTGTGAGTCGTCGGCCGTTGACCCGTGAACTGACGACTAGATACCGACCAAGCGCTTCAGCGAATTGCTCGGCGGCAGCTACATCAATCAGCATCCCGATGAGCGGATCGGATATGCCTGGCGCTGTTTGCTCGTTTGGTTTGATCTTGATCATGTTCTGCTCCTGTTGGAGTGGCGCCGCCGGCCGAAAACGAAACCGACCGGCGGCGCTGTACTGATTGCTAGTGACCGGCGGCGATCGCAGCCGCGAGCCAGCGGTCGGCTCCGACGAGGTTGGCGATATGCATGAGCTCGGCATCGTCAATGCCGGCATCGGACACGACCGGATGCAGAGTGCCATTGCCGTTGGTACGCGCCGGAGCGGTCGGCACGAGCGGGATCAATCCCGCCTCAATTTCGGCGCGTGCGCGCTGGGCTTGAGGCTTGGTCGCCCAGAAGGCGTAGGTGCGGTTCACGCCCGCCAAGAGCGCCGCCTGAACCAGTGTAGGCATGGTGAGGCGCTTGGCGCCGAAGTAGAGATCGGCCGCGAAGAAGGCACGGTCGACGCGACTATGCCGGTTATGAGCGAGAAAGCGCCCGGTGAGGGACGGAACCGGCATTGCAGCCAATTCCGGTAGCTGATAGTGAGGTGCCATCTGAAATCTCCTTCGATGATGGCGTTGCGATTAACGGGCCGGCCTGCTGATACAGGCCGGACCCGCTTCCCGGCTTCAGTGCCGGGAACAGTGATCGCGCTCGTGGCGCGTGGAATTGGCGGTGAGTTTCAGAGTCTTCTTGAATGGCTTGTCGGACTTGCGCTTTGGCGGCGGCAGCCGCTCGCGCAGTTGACGCCCGAATTCGGCGGACATCGCTTCGAGCACGCCGGCGACACCGATCTCATCGAGAAGGTCAGCGAGCTGCTCGGGGCAACGGCGCCAGTGCTCGATCAGGCTTTCGGGCTTGACGGACTCGCCTTCGTCCTCCTCGCCGCCGGCATCACTTTCATCATCACCTTCGTCATCGTCTGCATCATCCCGGGCGGCAGAAATGAGTTGCCGGGCGCCGCGCAGACTGAGCTCACCCCTGCTCCGCAGCTCCACCTCGATCTGATCGCGGTGGCGCGCCAGCTGCATGTACAATTTGGCGGTGCTCACCGCGACGAAGCAGTTTTCCTTGAGCCATTTTGTCCAGGTGATGCCGCGCTCGGCGACTTTGGGCTGCACGGCGATGAGGGCGTCGCCGGCGTTCATGGCGTGGGCTAACGCGTTAGCCCAGGCCTTCCGTGCCTGCTGGATCTCATCACGGACTATGACCGCAAGCTCGTCGACGTCGAGGTCAACTTCTGCCTTGACGATTTCCGTTTCGGTGCTGATATTCTCGAGCATCAGGTTCCTCGTTCGCTTGGCAGTGGCAGGAACAAAAGCCCGGTCCCGATCGCAAGATCAGGGTGCCGGGCTTTCCGTTTCAGGTGGTGGCCGGATTGGCCTTAGCTTCTTGGAGTTTTCGCTGGACGCGGGCTTCGATTGACTCAAGTGTGATGCGACGAACGCGACCGTCCAAAAAAGATTCGTACTCGCCCGCTTTGATGAGTGCGAACGTTTTGGTCTTGCCATGCCCGCCCAAGCGACCGGCCTCTGCCGTGCTGACGACCAGTGGCCGCACGTTGGCGTTAGGCTTGGCCGGCTTTGCAGCCGCGCTGCTCTTGTGTTTGTTCATCCGAACACCCGCGTGATTTGCGAGCGTTCGTTATCGGCCGCGTTGGGTTCTCTTGTCGGCCGGAATTGTCGGTATTGTAATTTTCGACAATTCGAACAATTCGAACAACGTTGATTTCAAAAAGGAATTATCCGCCCTGTTTGTTTGTTCAGGCGCCATGTTGAAAGCCATTTAGGTAATTTCTTGCGTAAGGTACTCGAGCCGGGCTCGTGCTGCCATTTGTCAAGACAAAATTTGTTCAATGCTTCTTCCAAGCGCGCCTGACAGTCCCATTCTGGGTCACTGGCATCAAATGCGCCGTGGTGATCCATCAGGTCATAGCACTTCGCCTCGATCGCTTCCCAGTCGAAATCAGGCTTCGGTCCCGGCTTTGCCTTTTGTTTGCCTTCAGGCTGATCAGCGGCGACGTGGGTGGCCGCGATTTCATTGAAAGCCTCGCTATTCTCGGCTTCAAAGATCGCGATGAGTTCGCGTGATTGAATTCTTAGATCGCGCCATTTCGGTTCGAATTTTCGCGCTTCAAAGTAGCGATTGCGCGGCTGCGATAGATCGCAATCAATGAATGCGCGGAAGCCGCCTGGTTGGTAAGCGCGTCTGATGTCTTCTTGTCTGTTGTCGGGGTAACTCGGGTATCTGATCGGAACGCCAAAAAAGTCTTCTTTTCGGATCGGTTGAAAAGGCCCGGTCCAGCCCTCATAGACCGTGAGTTTGCCGTCTTCGATCCACTTGTGGAGACGTTTAAATGGCCATTCCCAATCGTGAGAATTGACCGCCCTCAACCGCTCGGCGTCGTCGGGCGCCATCAGATAAATTGCCGCCTGAGTGAGGCTGATCCATGGATATTTCTGCTGATCGAGCCGATCGCCACGGACGTGGTTGAACATTGTGTTACCGCCACACCGCACTTGGAGAGAGCGCGGAGCAAAGCCGAGCGGCGGTAAGTGCTCGGCAACGGCCCGGCCGGGCCGGCCCCGCGCCGGTTGAAAAGCTATGACGCTGATCGCATCGGCACAACCTTGCCGGCGCGTTTGACCGGCGGTGTTGCACAGAATTTCGACCAGGCATCCATAAGCTGGGCGCGCTTTGCGAGCACATCGCTGCGCGCGTAAGCCCGCTCGACCTTGTCGCCAGAAGTGTGGGCGAGTGCGGCCTCGACCACATAATTGTCGAAGCGCGTGCGATCACGACACCAATCTTTAAACGCGCTGCGGAAGCCATGCACGGTCACGTCGTCGTGGCCCATGCACTTGAGCAGCATGAGCATTGTCATGCTGGAGAGCGGCTTATCGGGATGATACCGGCTCGGAAATAAAAAGCTGTCGCTGCCCTCGCTGGCGACCTCGATCGCGCGCTTTGACAATGGCACGCGATGGGTCTGGCCGCCCTTCATCCGTTCGCCTGGCACGGTCCAAACGCCGTCGGCGATCTCGGACGGCCGGGCCATCAGCACTTCGCCGGTGCGAGCCGCGGTCAGGATGCAAAACTCGAGGCAGCGCGCGCTCGAGCTGTTTTGCTGCCGTAGCTTTTGCATGAACGCCGGCAATGAATCGTAAGGCATCGCGGCGTGATGTTTGACCTTGCGGACCTTCGATTGCTTGGGAAAGAGTTTGTCGAGATTGCCGCGCCAGCGTGCCGGGTTTTCTCCGGTGCAATAGCCCTTCACCCTGGCCCAATCGAGAATGCTTTCAATGCGACCGCGGACACGCCCCGCCGTCTCCGTCTTGGTTGTCCAGATCGGCTCTAAAACCTGGCTGATGAGGCCGGTGTCGATGTCGGCGACGTTGAGCCTGCCGAGCCGCGGCTCGGCATATGTTGCGATCGTCGCGGTCCATTGTTTGGCGTGCTTGGCGCTCTTCAAACCGGCGCGGTGGGTGGCAATATAGGCGGCCGCGGCCTGGGCGAACGTGACCGATTTGGTATCAGCCAACGCGGCTTCGTTGCGCCTTCTCTTGCGGTCCTCGATCGGATCAATGTGGTCGCGCAGCAGCCGGTTGCATTTGTCGCGCTCGCCGCGGGCCTCAGCGAGCGTCACTCTAGTGGCGCTGCCAAGTCCCATTTCGCGAGCACGGCCGCGCAACGAATAAGTGAAGATCCACGATTTCCCGCCGGCTTGGGTTACTTGCAACCACAGGCCGCCGCCGTCGGCGTGATAGCCGGGCTGCTTGATCTTCTGAACCTTGATTGCCGTGAGTTGATTGATCGTCGAAGCCATATATCCCCTACCCCCTCTACCCCCTGTTTTGGGCTCCCTTGGGCTCCCACCTTGGGAGCCATCGCGATCGGTCCGTGATTGGGGTTGCCCTACCCCCGATCTACCCCCTACCATAGCACGGCTTCCGGCGAACCGCAACGAACA
>Ga0306923_10002419_pt1 | contig 17072 bp, 17 predicted proteins | sample sta12Can44000108_FD_203841 | JGI IMG/M metagenome (GOLD analysis project Ga0306923, IMG submission 203841) | Lab enrichment of tropical soil microbial communities from Luquillo Experimental Forest, Puerto Rico - statanox.12C.anox.44.000.108 (v2)... | ecosystem: Environmental > Terrestrial >... | reverse complement strand
CAGGCCAGTTCCCCGAACGGCGCCGGGACCTTCTCCAGATACTTCCACGGGCAGGTGATCCAGCCGTCCGGCCCGCGGACGAACACCCGTGACACGTCATAGGGGTCGTGGTGGACCTCCCACTGGCCTTTCCGGGCGGTGACCCCGGACTTCTGCTGCCGGATCGGGTTCAGCTCCCCGGCGTCGTAGGTCCGGTGACTGATCTTGATGCCGTAGGCGTTGACGGCCCGCCAGACCGCGGGCAGCAGCTCGATGTAGTCCCCGGCGCTGAGCGGGACCGGGACGTATCCGGCCGTCTCCAGCAGTGCCGCGTACTTCTGGTTCGGGGAGAACGCCCGCTGCGGGTGCAGCGGGTCCCGCAGCCCGTCGTGCTCCCTGTTCTGCCAGACCGATTTACCGACCGTACTTCAGAGTGTCCGTGTCGTTCTCCTGAGCCTGTGAGCTGGGCGTCCTAGACTCCTTCACCGACCTGGTGCGGGGCGTCGTCCATGTCCGGGGTTGGCACAGGAGGATGGATGACACGGCGGGTGGTCGTCGGGGACCTGCGGGTCCAGCGGCTCGACCGGAGGAACGGGCTGCGGTCGTGGACGATCGTGTGGCCCGAGGGCACGGTGCACGAGGAGGCCGACCGTTTCCTGCGGGTCCATGACGGGTCGGGCACGCAGAAGACGTACGCGTACTACCTGGTCGATCACCTTCGGTGGCTGGAACGCGAGTGCCTGTCTCCCGGAGACGTCCGGTTGCGGGATCTCGAGCGTTACATGGGCATCGTCGGCGCCGACGTGCGCATGCCGCTGGGCGAGCCGTGGCGGTCCGGCAAGCTCCCTTACGGCCGGGCGGCGCTGTCGACGGCGGCGGCCTGCCTGAAGGGCTTCTACCTGCACCAGTCGTCCCTCGGCATCAACACAGGGCTGGGCGAGGCGCTCGACCGGACGCGGCTGCCGATCCGGGCGGACCGGCGGCGGGCGCTGCTGGGGCACGTGAAGACGGAGATGCCGGCGAACCCGCTCGCCCCGAAGGGCCGGTACCGGCGGCACCCGAAGATGCTCCCGGACGGCGCACGGGACTCGCTGACGGCTGCGGTGAACTCGGCGAGGGACCGGCTGATCGTATCCTGGCTGGCCGACGGCGGCCTGCGGGTCGGCGAGTTGTGCGGGCTTCACCTCGTTGACCTGCACTTGCGACAGGACGCGGCCTGCGGGGAGTGCCGGCACCCGCACCTGCACGTGTGCCACCGTCCCGGGAACCCGAACGGGGCCGAGGCCAAGACCAGGCAACCGTGGCGGGCCGAGGGCGGCACGGTCACCGGCGGGCTGGTCAAGCGGGTCAGCCCGGCTATGGTGCACGCCTACTTCGAGTACATGACCGGCGAGTACCCGCGAGAATCGGGGCACGGGATGCTGCTGGTCCAGCTGCACGGCCCGGCCGCCGGGCAGCCGCTGGCACCCGTCGGCGCCCGGCGGATGCTCGCCCGCGCAGGGAAACGCGCCGGCCTCGGGGCCGTGAAGCCCCATGCCTTCCGGCACTCCTTCACCTCAGCGGTTCTTGATGCCTCCGGCGGCAACCTGGTGATCGCCCGGGACGCCGGCGGCTGGGCGTCGGCCGCGATGGTCGACGAGGTCTACGGTCACGTCGACGTGCATGATCCCGCGTTCGATGCCGCCCTGCGCGCGGTCTGGGGCGAGGGACGGTGACCGTCACGCCGCTGCCGCAGCCCGACGCCCGCGAGGGCCGGGACCGGCTGGAGATCCTGACCGCGCTGATCAGCGCGCCGTCGTTCGGCCCGCTGTTCCGGCCGGACATTATCAAGATCCCCGCCGGGCATCCCGTTTACCGGTGGAACTGCCTGGCGGGATGCGAGCGGACCGTGATGGGGCACGGTGACCTGTGCGGCGCCCACGAGGTGCTCTGGCGCAAGCACCGCGACGAGGGCGGGACGCGGGCCGGCTTCCTGCAGGCCGCCCAGCCCCTCGGGCCGGGCGAGGGGGTGGAGGAGCAGGCGTGCCGGATCTGCCCGGACCGGCCGGCCTGCCACGTGACGCTGCGGCTATGCCACTACCACCAGTTCCGCTGGTATCACCACCGGGACCAGCACGGCGGCGGCGCCGATTTCACCCAGTGGCTGGCCTGCCAGGATGCGTCCGCAGGCTACGGCCGCTGCCGCGTCCAGGTCTGCCCGGAGATGGCGTTCTCGCCGCTGGGGATGTGCTCGCGGCACGACGCGCGCTACCAGCGGGACGGCCGCCCGGGAGGCGCCGCCCTGCCCGGCCAGTGGGGCACCCGCTACGAGCGCACCGGCAAGGCCGTCCCTGTCGAGTACGCCGACGAGCCGGCCTTCCGCCGGTGGTGCGCGACGGCCGCAGCGGTGCTGCGGCCCAGCCAGGTCAACCTCCGGGGCCTGCACCCGCTGCTGCGGGCCGAGATCCAGTGGGGCATGTGCTGGCACACCCGGCGGCAGCACGGAAAGTGGGAGCTGGCCCCGATCCAGCGCATCGCTGACTACGGCCGCGCCCACGGCCTGCGCTCCCTCACCGACCTGGGCCCCGATGATCCCGGCCTGCGCAAGGCGGCCGGCCGGGAGGGCGCCCGCATAGCCTGCTCCATCGCCGGCGGCCTGCATCCCCTCTACGTCATGCCCGGGGAGACCCGCGAGGCCGGCTACATCCTCACCGAGCACTTCGGGCGGAAGCTCAGCAACCGCCCCGGGCGCATCGACCTGGACCGGATCTCCCAGCGGTGGCTGCGCGACCTTGTCTGGGACCACTTCGCCGATGTCCTGCGGTCCCCGTCCTGCCCTCGCTCCGGCAGCACCTTCGACCACACGCGGCGCGCCGGGCTGGAGCTGAGCGCCTTCCTGGAGCTCTGCGCCCCCGGCGGCGGCCACGATCCCCGGGTGCTCACGGCCGCGCACATGCACCAGTTCGTCGCCGACCAGCGGCGCCGCGAACGTGACGGCCTGGTCTCGCTGGGGGCCAGGGGCGTTCACGGCAAGCCGTCGATCGTGACCGCCAACACCAGGCAGGCCGTCTTCACCCGCACCCGGCGGCTCCTGCGCGGGGCGCTGGAGTCCGGCGAGGCCGGCAGGCTCGGCCTGGACCGGGGCTTCATCACCGCGATGCCCGCCGCCGGCCGGGTGATCCAGCGGACGCGTGCCCCGTTCACCGACGAGGTCGCCCGGGCGCTGGCCGACGAGGCCAGCCTGCAGGCCCTGGCACGGGACCACGATCCGTTCGACCGCGGCCTGCGGGACGCCTGGGAGACGATCATCGTCACCGGCCGCCGCTGCAGCGAGGTCCTCGAGCTCCGGCTGGACTGCCTAGGACGCTACGGCGGGCTGCCCATGCTCTGGCACGACCAGACCAAGGTCGGCAACTATGACGAGGCGGTCCGCGTCCCCGAGCGGGTCCACCAGATGCTGGAGGCCCGCCAGCGCAAGACCCTGGACCTGTTCCAGGAGCGGAACAACCGGCCGCCCACCACGGCGGAACGGGAACTGATGGCGCTGTTCCCCACGAACTTCCGCAACCGCGACTGCCGGCACGCCCTGTCCTACAACTGGTTCCACAAGGGCTTCAAGAACTGGATCGACGGCCTCGACATCGGCCGCTGGGTTCCCCACCAGGCCCGTCACTCCCTGGCCACCAGCCTGCTGCGCGCCGGGGCGAGCCTCACGCACATCCGCCGTTACCTGGGCCATGTCTCCGAGAAAATGGCGGAGCGCTATGTCCACCTGGCCCAGTCCGACCTTGAGGACATCCTGCAGCAGGTCTGGGTCGCCGGGCCCGGCTCCGCCAGCCCCGGGGAACTGCTCGCGGGGGAACCCGCCCCGCTCTCCCGTGAGCAGGCCCAGGCTCTCGCGATCGACCTGTCTCGCCGCAGCACGCCGGCCGAGGGCGGGTTCTGCACCTTCCAGCCCGTCGTGGACGGCGGATCCTGTCCGTGGAACCTGGACTGCGGCAACTGTGACAAGTTCGTGCTGTCGGGAGCGGACCTGCTCTACTGGCGGCGCAAGCGCGAGCAGTGGCGGCTGCTCGCCGAAGGAGCCCCGGACGGTGCGACCGCCGACTACCTGCACGCGTACTTCGAGCCGACTGCCCGCGCGATCGACGGCCTGGAGAAGGCCCTCGCAGGGCTCGGGCTCCTCGATGACGCGCTCGCCCTGGACATGCGCAAGCCCCAGGACTACTTCCACCGTGTCTGGAGCACCGCCTTCCGCGCGTCCGACCTGGCAACTGCGGGCGGCGACGAGCAAGATGGCGACGACATGACGGAGGCATGCGCGTGAGCACCGAAGCGGCCCTGGCCGCCCGCCGGCGCAGCACCGAGGCCGCCCTCGGCCGCGTCCGTGACGCGATCACCCGGCTCCGCCGGGAGAAAACGCAGGTCAGCGTCGCCGCGGTCAGCCGCCGGGCGGACGTGTCCCGCACCTTCCTCTACAGCAACCCCGACGCCAGGGCCGCCGTCGCCGCCGCGATCGCCCAGGCCGGCGAGCAGCGCACCCGGATCCTCGACGCCCAGGACGACGAACGCGAGGCCACCTGGCGTGAGCGGGCGCTGAACGCCGAAGGCGCCCTCAAGACCGCCCACAACGAGATAACCGCCCAGCGCGCCCGCATCGGCGAGCTCCTCGGCCAGGTCAGGGACCTGCAATCCGAATGGACCGAGGAAGCCATCCAGCGGATCACCACCGAGAACACCACGCTCAAGCAGCGCGTCCGCACGCTCACCGCCGGCAACCGGACCCTCGAGGAGAAACTCAAGGCCGCACGGGAGAACCTCCGGTTTCACGACAAGCGCATCGCCGACCTCGAAGCCCAGCTGACCCCGCCGGAATAGGCTCCGGCAGCACAATCCGCGCAGGCAACTCGTTAAGCCCTGCTCGCCATACGGCGAGCAGGGCTTCCTCATCCCGGCATGCTGGTTTTGCCTGTGACCGCCCGGCGACGACCAGATGCAAGCCGCCGACCTGACCGGCACCCGCCTCTGGTCGGCGCCCATGATCCTCAGCCCGTCGGCTGCGGCACTTCTCGTGAACACATGCACCAGCGCGGACGGTGGGGGGTGCCGTCGAAACCAGCGAACATCTGCGATTGCTTCCCTCAGACGAAATCAACACGCCGAATCACCGGGAAATCATGCAACTAACGTCGCTGACATGTAAGCTATGAATAGCAGCAGGCCAGGGGAATAAATTCGACTTTCTGGTCGGTAAATGTGGGTATGAGCCATTCATCGAGAAGGTCCTGCATCTGCAGCAAGGACCACAGCGGCTGCTCCTCCACCCGGCGGCCCCGCCGGTCGGCATTGCGGCCCAGGTAGCCGGCGGCGAACTGGCAGAACAGCGTGCCGAGCGAGGAGAACATCTTCTCGATGTGCGGCTTGTCCGAGCCGGTCGCCAGGTGTGCCGGCTGGATGCTGATTCCCAGGTGCCGGCACGAAGCCCGGAAGTTGCCGGAGACGAACACCGACCCGTGGTCGATGACGATGGTGTCGGGCACGATCACCGGCCGGGCCGCGGCATGCCGCAGCCGCTCGTCGATGCCCAGCAGCCGGTCATAGGGCAAGGCCGAGTGCGCCATCGCCAGGCTGGCCGGCCACCCGGGCCGCATCGGCTCGGGCGTGAGCGCGCGGGCCAGCAGCACGCTGGCGTCGACCGACTTCGCCGTCGGGCGGATTACCGCCGCGGGCACCGTCCGGGTTGCCACGTCGATCAGCCCGGTCAGCTCCACCCGGCCGGGAACCCCGTCATCGAGCAGGACCAGCACGTCCAGCGGGGTGGAGTCGATCTCCATCAGCTCGCCCGGCGCTGCCGGGTGCGCCTGGGAGAACATCCGCTGCGGCCGGCCCGCCAGGCCCCGGCGGGTGGCCGCGGACCCGGTCGTGTGCTTTCCCGCCGACAGCCGGGCAAATAGCCGGAACATCGTGGCCCGCGACGGCTCCGTGCCCGCCTGCCCTCGCTCGGCGAGGATCTCGCGGGTCCGCCAGACGATGAACGACGCGGCCCGCGACGACTCGTCGGTCGCCTCGGCGATCGCCTGCTCCATCGCCTCGGCAACTGCGGGATCAGCCCGGCCGGCCGGGCTGCGCCGCCGCAGGACCCGCCTGTCGACCAGCCCGGGCAGACCCTCGGCCTGCCACCGCTGCCGACGGTGCTTAACGGTCGAGGCCGCCACCGGCCGCCCCGGGGCAGACAGTTCGGCGGCCTTGGCCTGCTCCCGCTCGCGCAGGCTAGTGCGTTCCACGTCATAAGCCGGCCGCGGCGGCGTCCCGGCCGGCGCGTCCGGAGGCGTCCCGTCCACGACCTCGATGATGTGCGCCTCCCACCACCGTGCCCGCTCAACGGCCTCCGGCGGCAGCCCGGCCAGCCCGGTCTCCGCAGCCTGATGCCCGCCCGGACCCCGCGGCTGCAGCCGCATCCGGCCGCTGCCCACCAGCTCCGCGACCGCTGCCTCCTCGACGGCGCCTTCATCGTCAGTGAACCGGATCAGCGGCCCGGAGGCACCCAGCACCACCCGCGGCCGCCCGTCGATGGTGACCCGGTCCCCGGCCCTGATCGGGTCAGCCGCGGTCAATGCGCGGCTCCGGCCGGGACCCGCCATGCCGTCGAGGCGCTGCCGAGCAGAACGGACATGTCGCAGGCAAGCTCACGCCGCCAGAGCAGGTGATAGGCCACCGGCAGGACCGCGACCGGGTCCCCGACCTGCGCGGCGCCGGTCAGCAGCGGCATACCTGGCGTGAACGACTCCAGCAGCTCCGCTGCCGCCGGCTCGCGGCCGCAGCGCTGGTGCCGGTATCGCGACAGCCACCGGATGTTAGCCCGCACCACCGGGTCGATCGTGCCCGCCCGGCGGAACTCCCAGCCCGCCTGCCCGCAGGCCATCGCCGTCATGCGGAACACCTCGGCGTCCTTCGCCGGGATCCGGTCATCCGGGCGCACGTCGACCACCAGGCCGCTGCCATCTGCCCGCCGGGCGAAGAAGTCCGGCGCATGCCGCCGGGCCCGGCCGTCTTCGTCCTGCCAGTGCAGCCAGAACGGCTGGGAGGCAATGCCGACGATGGCGGGATCGAAGTCCATCGCCATAACGTGGTCGCGTTCTAGCCACGATTCGAAGCCCACGTGATCCCCGGTGGTCGATGACCACCATGAACCCGGGAAATGCGAGGCCCCCTTCGCCCACTGAAACGACCGCACCGGCAGCGCGTTCTCAAACCGCTCGGTCACGCACGCCGTGAGCGACTCCCGGCGCTGCGTCCCGCCCGCCCCCGTGAACTCCACGAAGAACCGCGGACCAGCGCCAGACACAAGGTTCAACGCAGCAACAGCCATAGCAGCAGCCCCGCCCGCTATCAGTGACCCCGACCGACCCTGGGCCAACAATACTGAGACACGGACCGTAATGGGCCGGATTCAGTGAGACAGGGCCGATTTACCAGCGACGGGACATTTCTCGCGAACATTGATCATGGTTCCGGCCACCACGTGCGGTCAGAACTCACGAACAAACGCGGTCAAAACTCATGACTGCGTGCTGCTGTGCACTTTCCACCACCAGGTGGTGATCCACCGTTGGGGCTGGACCCTGGTGCTGAACCCGGACGGGACCACCACCGCCTGGAACAAGGACAAGACCAAGGTGCTGCACAGCCACGGTCCACCCGCCCGGGCCGGGTAGGCACCCGGCCAGCCGGGGAAACACAATGCCGCGGCTTAAATTGATCGTGGACCAGAGGCGCGCCCTCGGCGCCGGCCGTTGGTGCTGCCGGGCTTCGTGAACGCTGCCGTGACTGGTGAGACGCACCCGCCTCCAGTTGATAAGGCGTGGATGCCACATCCACGTCGTTCCAGAAGCATGGATGTGGCATCCACGTCGTTAGGCCTCGTGAGGATCTGGTACGAGCGGTGCCAGAGTGGCCGAAGTCCCATTCTCACGTCTGCACGGGTATCCGCCGCGCCAGCAAGTTAAACGGCATCGCGGGAAACAGCACCGGATGACGCCAGCCGGCGAGACGCGGGCCCGGCGCCATCCGGTGCTGCTCATGTGCTGGTAACCGCACGGACCCGCAGGTGCGGGGCTCTGCGGCTACGGGTGGCCGGACGCCGGCAGTACGAAGGTCTGGGCGGCCGGGGCGTGTCCTGGGCGCTGGGCGGTAAAGATCCACGTCAGCCGGCTGAAGTATTCCTGGCCCGGGTGCCTGGGCCAGGGCTTGGCTCGCCACAACACCGCCAGGATCGGGTACTTGACGTAGGTGCCCTGCGCGCAGGTCGGCGTGCAGTCGTTGACCTTCAACATGCCGCTGCCGAAGGCAACCGAGCGCCAGCTCGTCCACGTCAGCCCGGTCACCAGCTCGTTGGAGGGCATGCACCCGATGTCGTACCCGGCCGGCCGGACCTGGCCGGCCCCGTTGCAGTTGACGAGCACCACCTGGCTGGATCCGGCGGACGCCGGCCCCGCCAGCACGACACCGGACGTGGCCGCGGCGACGGCCATCAGCCCGCCCGCCAGCATCATGCGCGCACGGATAAGCCTCATCGGGTCGCCTCCCTTCCGGTGCCGGGGACGGCTTTCAGCCGTCCGGAAACGTCGTCCTGGGGAGCCATGATCATGGCAGGCCTCCTGATCTCGGGTTGTCTGCCACGACTATCCGGCCTGCGACGGGTCCCCGCCTGAGCAGTCACTACTCATTCGTGAGCCGGGCGGAAAGCGGAAATGAGTACCCGTTGCTCAGGCGCGGACATGCCCGGGAGGCGGATCGTCGCGGTAGACCACCTCTACCAAGGAGCCATGCATGACCGTGACCACCGATACGTCCGTCGCCGAGGAGATCAGCGTCTACCAGGCCATCGGCGGGCGGGCCGCCCTGGCCGCCGCCGTCGACGACTTCTACGGACGGCTGCTCGCCGACCCGGTGCTCGGCCCGCTCTTCCCCGGCGGTGTCGGGCCCCGGCACCGGGCCTACGTGATCACGATCCTGGGCGAGGCGCTGGGCGGCCCGGAGCGCTACCGGGGACCGGACATCGCGGCGGCCCACGGAGGGCTGGGCATCACCGACACCCATTTCGACCTGGCCGCCGCCCACCTGTACGCCACCCTGGACGGGCTGGGCGTCCCCCGCCACCTGTCGGACCACATCGTCGGGATTGTGGCCGGGCTCCGGCCGGCCGTCGTAACCGCATGACCGGGCCGGGTTCGGCTTGTATATCCGGGCCGAACTGTCATGCTGGCTGCTGTGGCGATCACGCTGCCGCGCTGGCCGCTCATCGGCCGCCGCGCGGAGCTGGAGATATTCGAGAAAGCCCTGTGCTCGGATGAGCGCGCGGGCCTGCTGATACACGGCCCGGCCGGGGTCGGGAAGACCCGGCTGGCCGACGAGTGCCGGGAGTGGGCGGCGGCCAGCGGTCACCCGACCGAACACGTGACCGGCAGCCGGACCACCGCGCTGCTGCCGCTGGGCGCGGTGGTCGCCCTGCTGGCCGCCGGGCTCGGCCGGCCCGATCCCGACGGGCAGGTCAACATGGTCGCGCTGTTCGAGGAAACCCGCCGGGCCCTGGATGAGCGCCACCACGGCCGCCGCCTCGTCACCGTCGCCGACGACGCGTCGCTGCTCGACGCCGCCTCGCTCGCCCTGCTCGGATACCTGGCCGCTCAGGGGACGATCTTCCTGATCGCCACCGTGCGCAGCGGCGAGCCCGTGCCGGACCTGCTGACCGGCCTGTGGCGTGACGGCCGGGTGGAGCGGGTCGATCTGGAGGACCTCAGCCGCACTCAGCTCGACACGCTCCTGCACCTCGCTCTCGGCGGCCCGATCGAGGCCGGCGCGGGGCGGGAGTTCTGGGAGGTCACCACTGGCAACCCCCTCTACGTGCACGAACTCGTCCTGGGCGCGCTCGGGTCCGGTGCGCTCGTCGAGCGGTCGGGCGTGTGGCACCTGGAGGATCGGCTGCCGGCCACGAGCAGGCTGCTCGACCTGGTCGAGCAGCGGATCGGGGACCTGTCCGCCGAGGCCCGTTCCGTGGTCGAGTTGCTCGCCCTGTGTCAGCCACTCGAGCTCGGCCATCTCGAGACGGCCGCCCCCGTCGGGGTGCTCGAGTCGCTGGAACGGGCCGGGCTGGTGACGATCGCCGTCGCCGACGGGGAGGTGCGCCTGGCCCATCCGCTGCACGGCGAGGTCATCCGGGCGGCCATGCCGAGGCTGCGAGCACGGGCCATCCTGCTGGCCGAGGCCGAACGGCTGGAAACCTCCTACCCCGCCGACGGGCCGGCGGCGCTGCGCATCGCGGTATGGCGCCTGGACGCCGGGGGGCGGCCCGACCCGGACGTTCTGGTCCGCGGCGCCTACCTGGCCCGCGACGCGCACGACTTCCGTGTGGTGCGCCGCCTGATCGAGGCGGTGCCCGGCGAGCAGCTGGATGCGGCCGGGGCGCTGCTACTGGGTGAGGCGCTGTACGAGCTCGGCGTCTTCGACGAGGCCGAACGGGTACTCGCGCTCGGGCAGGAGCAGCCCAGCAGCGAGCATGTCGCCCTCCGGCTGGCGGTCACCCGGTCCAAGAACGCCCACTGGGGCCTGTGCCAGCCAGAAACGGCGCTCGCCATCAACGCCGGGGCCCGGGCGGTCATCACCGCCCCGCCGCTGGCGGAGCAGCTCGTGGCCGACGAGGCCGCCGTCTTGATGTTCTCCGGCCACCCCGACCGGGCGCTGGCCGTGCTCGAGCGCATCGTCGGCCACGACCAGCGGACCCGGGTCGTCCGGGCCATCGTCGGCGCCGTGGCCCTGGCCGTGACCGGCCGGACCGCCGACGCGGTGACCACCGCCGAGGCCGGCTTCGCCGACCATACCGCCCTCGGCGACGAACTGGCCATCGCCCACCCGGCGACCCACGTCATCAACCAGGTGTTCGCGCTGACCGAGGCGGGCCGGCTCGCCGAGGCCGAGCAGCTGGCCCGGGCCGGCGCCGAGATCGTCGCCTCGCAACGGGTGCCCATCGCCCAGATCTGGTTCGCCGCGAACCTCGGCCGGGTGGCCACCCTGCAGGGCCGGGTCGCTACCGCCCGGCGGTATTACGCCGAGGCGGCCGGATTGGCCCTCCTCAACCGGTTCGGCGGCCCGCGGCGCATGGCCCTGTCGGGTCTGGCCCTGGCCCACGCCATGCTCGGCCAGACGGACGCCGCCGCGCAGGCGCTGGCCGAACGCGCCACCGTGCCCGCGTTCGGCTTCCTCGGGCCCGAACAGCAGCTGGCCGACGCGTGGACCGCCGTCGTGTCACGGCGGCCGAGAGAGGCGGCCCAGCACCTCCGGAGCGCCGCCGCGCAGGCCGCTTCGACCGGGCACCGGGTTACCGAGTCATGGCTCCTGCACGACCTGATGCGGACCTGCGGAGAGGACACGTCCGCCCGGCTTCGGGAACTGGCCGGCGTGTGCGACTCGCCGCTCGTGGCCGCCCGGGCCCGCCATGCCGTGGCCGCCCGGGCCCGCGACGCCCGGGGGCTGGCCGACGCCGCCGGCGACTTCGAAGCCCAGGGGGCCATGCTGCTCGCCGCCGAAGCCGCGTCCGGCGCGGCCGAGGCCTTCAGCCGGGCGGGCGACCGGCGCGCCGCGACGGCCGCGCGGCGCCGGGCGAGCGCTCTCGGCGCCGATTGCGAGGGTGCCGTCACGCCAGGACTCGTCCCGGAGGCGGCCGTCCCCCTCACGGGTCGCGAGCGCGAGATCGCGATGCTCGCCGCCGAGGGCATGGCCAGCAAGGACATCGCCGAGCGCCTCTACCTGTCGGTGCGGACGGTGGACAATCACCTGCAGCACGCCTACGCCAAGCTCGGTGTCAGCAGCCGTGCTGGCCTGGCCCGAGCCCTGGGGAGCGGCACATGACGCCGGAGCAGATCACGTTGGTGCAGTCGTCGTTCGCGCGCCTCGGGCCGGAGCTTCCGGCCCTGGCCACCCGGTTCTACCAGGAGCTGTTCGGACGGGACCCGGCCCTGCGGGCCTTGTTCACCACGGACCTGGCCGTGCAGAAGGTCAGGTTCGCCGAGAAGCTCGCCGAGATCGTGCGGGCCATGCCGCGGCTCGGCGAGCTCCTCGGTCACACCCATGCGCTGGGCGCACGGCACGTCGGTTACGGGGTGCGGGCGGTCGACTACCGGACCGTCGGCGACGCCCTCCTCGCCGCGCTCGCCGCCGTCCTGGGCGACAGTTTCGACGCGCCGACCCGCGAGGCATGGGACATCGCGTACAACCTCATGGCCGAGACCATGCTCGAGGGCGCGGCGTCGGCCCGGCCGCTCGGGAGCCGTTAGACCAGGGCGGGGCCGCGTCGCGCCGCGGAGCCGCACCGTCAGGAACCGGCCAGGGACCGATCGAGGGTGCGGGGCTCCGCTCCGGTCAGGTCGCGCACCGTGCCGTGCACCCGGGCGGCGTACCCGTCCGGGCCGGACCTCCGGTAGTCCCGGTACAGCTCGATCAGCCCGTCGGCGAGCCATTCACCCATGCCCGCGGCCAGCATGCCGGACCGGGCCGCGGCGTCGTCGACCGGCACGTACCGGACCTGGCGGCCGAGGCTGGCGGCGAGTTTGGCGGCCGCCTCGGCGTGACTGAGCGCCTCAGGACCGGTCACATCGCGGGCCCGGCCGGCCGGTTCCCCGGCGAGCACGCGGGCGGCGACGGCCGCGACGTCGCGGGCGTCGACCATGCTGATCCTGGCCTCGCCGGCCGGGGCGTAGTAGTTACCCTGCGGGTCAAGGGACGCCGGCCAGAGCTCGGTCACGTTGTGCATGTAGAAGTTCGGCCGAAGGATCGTGAACGGCACCCCGGAGGCCCGCAGGTACTCGTCGGCCTGGCCGTGATCGCGGATGAACCTGGCCGGCGAGCCCGGGTCGGCGCCCAGGATCGAGCTGCGGACCAGGTGGCCGACCCCGGCCCGGGCCGCGGCCTCGATCGCGTTGCGGTGCCAGGCCAGCTCGCCAGGCGCGGCCGAGGACAACACGAACACCGCGTCCACGTCCTTCATGGCCCGGTCCAGGCTGGCCGGGTCGGCCAGGTCACCGGCCACTTCGTCAGGTCCTGGGGCCGAACGGGTGAGCAATCGCACCGGCGCCCCCGCCGCGCCCAGCAGCCGGACCAGCTCTCGTCCCGTCCGGCTGCCCGCTCCGACAATGAGGATCATAGGGGTCAGCGTGGTGCGGCCGGGCCGGGCCGGTCAACGGCGAAATGCGCATCGATCGGCGCCGTCAGCCAATCGATCGGGCGGTGTCGGCCAGGGCCAGGATCCGGGCGTTGGCGTGCGCGGTGACCCAGATCAGCCCGAGCGGCAGCGGCGGCAGCCCGGTGATCGGGACCAGCGCGATGTCGTCGCGGGTGAACATCGGGATGCCGGTCGCCGTAGGGTGGACGATCTGGCCGCGGGCGACCAGGGACACCAGCTCGTGGATGCTGCGTACCGGCTGGGTACGGCGGATGGGGCGGCCCGAGGGCGCGCGGGGCGGGAAGATGGCGTCGTAGAGCGCGGGCGGGAACGGCGGCGTCATCAGCGCCACCTCCCGGTCGGCGAGATCCTCGAGCGTGACCGAGGGCCGGGCGGCCAGCGGGTCGGCCCGGGCCACGGCCAGCACCCGGTCGCGGTACTCGAGCACGGGCCCGGCGGTGAGGTCGGGCTCGTCCACGGCCAGCCAGTTGACCAGCACGTCGAGCTCGCCGCGGCGCAGCGCCGAGTACGGGTCGAAGTTCGAGACCACGTCCAGCACGGCCTGGCTGCCCGGATGGCGGGCCTCGAAGGCCCCGGCCAGCCGGGTCAGCACGGTCATGTTGGAGGTGGGCGAGAACCCGATCCTGAGGGATCCCGCCGTCTGCCTGGCGGCCGCGCGGGCGTCGTCGAGGGCGGCGGTGAGCTGTGCGTAGGCGGGGCGGAGCTGGCCGGCGAGCTGCTGGCCGAGCGGGGTCAGCCGGACCCGGCGGCTGGTCCGCTCGAACAACGGGCCGCCCGCCCGGCGCTCCAGCGCGGCCACCAGCCGGCTGACCCGGGGCTGCGGCAGCCGAAGCCGTTCCGCGGTCCGGCCGAAGTGCAGCTCCTCGGCCAGCACCAAGAAGACCTCGATCTCCGCGGTGTCCATCAGGCAGTGTCCATCAGGCAGGGCCGAGGAGTCCACCCGGGTGGGCGGCACCGGGTTGGCGTGGGCCGCAGGGCAAATCTGAGCACAACTACTCATTTTTTCAATCAGACTGTTGCGCAACAAGGTTGTTGTACTATGGTTGGGTGCCATGGATACGTTCACCGCGTTCGAGTACGCGGTCACCTCGACCGCCGAGATCGTCAAGGGGGTGCGCCCCGGCCAGGGCACCGCGCCCACGCCGTGCGCCGAATGGGACGTCCGGGCCCTGCTCAGCCACGTGATCGGGACCTTGTGGCTGGCCGAAGGGCTGCTCACCGGGCAGGCGCCGCGCTACCCGATGGCCCCGGGCGGCCTGCCCGCGGCCGACCCGGGTGGCGACGACCCGGTGGCGGCCTACGCGGAGGCCTCGGCCGCCGCGCTGGCGGCGGCCGGCGCGGGCGACGCCCTCACCCGGGTGCACGCCACCCCGCTGGGCGACATGCCGGGCCCGGTCCTGGCCGGGTTCACCACGCTGGACATCACCGTCCACGGCTGGGACCTGGCCCGGGCCACCGGCCAGCCGGCCGACCTGGACGGGCGGCTGGCCGCGCACGTCCTGGGCTTCGCCGAGCAGGCCGTCACCCCGGACACCCGGGCTCCGCGCATCGGCCCGGCCGTGCCGGTCCCGGACGATGCCCCGGTCACGCAGCGGCTGGTGGCCTTCCTCGGCAGGCAGCCATAGGCCAGGATGAGGTCGTGAACCCGGACGCGGCCCTCAAGGCGCTGGCCGAACCACACCGCCGCATCATCCTCCAGCTGGTGGCCGGGGCCCCTCGTCCGGTCGGCGACATCGCCAGCCACCTCGACATCACCCCGCAGGCCGTCTCCAGGCACCTGAAGGTGCTCCGTGACGCCGGCCTGGTCGACGAGCGCCGGGAGGGCACCAGGCACCTGTTCGTGGTCAACCCCGGCGGCTTCAGCGCCGTGCAGCAGTTCCTGGCGGACTTCTGGACCCACCACCTCGGCCAGCTCAAGGGCGCGGTCGAGGACCCGTCCGATGACTGAAGGGGCCTTCGAGACCACCCTGGACCTGAACGCCCCGGTCCAGGAGGTCTTCCGGCACCTGACCGACCCGGCCGCCATGATCCGGTGGATGGGCCAGCACGCCACGCTGGAGCCGGCCCCCGGCGGCGCCTTCGAGGTCGATATCAACGGCGTCCCGGTCCGGGGGCGCTACCTCGAGGTCGACCCGCCCCGCCGGGTCGTGGTCAGCTGGGGCGTCGCCGGGAGCCCCGACCTGCCGCCCGGCGCCAGCCAGGTTGAATTCACCCTCACCCCGACCGGGGTCGGCACCCGCCTCCGCCTGGTCCACCGGGGTCTCCCGCCGGACCAGGCATCGATCCACGGCACCGGCTGGCGGCACTTCCTCGGCCGGCTCGGCCAGGCCGCCGCCGGAGCGGACCCCGGCCCCGATCCCTGGGGCCGGGGCTGACCACCCCGCTCAGCCCGCCCGGGTCTTCTTGGGCTTCTTGACCTTGGGCGGGAGCGAGCCGACGTGGGACCTGGCCTTCTCCACCCACTGGGCGGCCTGGTCCTGGGCCATCCCCGACGGGAGGCTGAGATAGCCCCCCATCGGGCGTTCGGCGGGACCGAACGGCCCGGTCCCCTCGACGGCGGACAGCTCGGCGGCGTCCGGCCCGGCGAGCCGGACGCCCACGGCGGGCCCGAACAACCCGGCGAACATGTTGCCGTGCACGAACGCGCCGAGGTTGCCGAACATCGGCTTGACCTCGACCTCCGGGTCCTCCGGGAGGATCGACCTGAAGAACTGCTTGTCGTCCTCGCTGGGCTTGGGGATCTCCATGGCTAGGCGGGCGATGGCGGCGGTGCCTGGAAGAGGCTGAACACCGCGCCCTGCGGGTCGCTGAGCACGGCCATCCGCCCGACCGGGGTGTCGAACGGCGGGACGATGACCTTCCCGCCCAGCTCGGTGGCCTTCGCCGCGGTGGCGTCCGCGTCATCGGTGCCGAAGTACACGTGCCAGTGGTTCGGCACGCCGGGCATCTGCGGCGCCATCGAGCCGCCCACCATCGCCTCGCCGGCCTTGAACACGGTGTACGGGCCCTGGCCCATGTCCATGGTCTCGGCGGTCAGGCCGACCACGTCGGAGTAGAACTTGGTCACACCCGGATCGGTGGTGACGAGCTCGTTCCAGCTGATCGCGCCGGGCTCGTTCACCAGCGTGGCGCCGATGTGCTGATTGGCCTGCCACAACGCGACCGGCGCGCCGGCCGGGTCGATGACGAAGGACATCCGCCCGGCGTCCATGATGTCGAACGGCGCCATCGCGACCTTGCCGCCGGCCGCCTCGACCTTGGCCGTGGCGTCGTCGACCGAGTCCACGGCGAGGTAGGTGTTCCACATGGGCGGGGCGCCCGCGGCGGCCATCTCCGGCGGCTGCGTGGAGATGGCGGCGACCTCGTGGCCACCGAGCATGGCCATCGAGTACACCTGTCCCTCCCCTCCCTCCCCTTCAGCGCCCATGGGCTGGTCGTCATAGGTCCAGCCGAACAGGCCGGCGTAAAAGGCCTTGGCCGCGGCCTGGTCGGTGGTCGGCAGGTCCACCCAGCTCGGCGTGCCCTGGGTGTAAGAAGTGCGTTCTGGCATGATCTGATCTCCCCTGTTCAGTTAAGGCTTTCTACCGGTAAACGCGATGAGCCGGTCGATGAGGCCGGCGTCGGGATCCGGGGTAACCGGGTCGGCGAAGCTGCCGCCACCCCGGGCCCCGGGCGTGATGATCTGGCGGGCCACGCCGAGGACGTGCTCGGCGACCTCGTCGGAGACGACGACCCGCTGGCCGGTGGCCTGGGCGAAGTCCCACGCGTGGACCAGGAACTCGATGGACAGGATGCCCAGCGCGGCGCCGGCGGGCATCTCGTGCGGGCCGACCTTGACCTCGCCGTCGAGCCCGCGGACGTGCCAGGCCTCGAGCGTGGA
>Ga0306923_10002418_pt1 | contig 17076 bp, 12 predicted proteins | sample sta12Can44000108_FD_203841 | JGI IMG/M metagenome (GOLD analysis project Ga0306923, IMG submission 203841) | Lab enrichment of tropical soil microbial communities from Luquillo Experimental Forest, Puerto Rico - statanox.12C.anox.44.000.108 (v2)... | ecosystem: Environmental > Terrestrial >... | reverse complement strand
AAAGTTGATACAACTTAGGCAACTGATAAAAAAAACTGCCCCTAATGCAGAAGAGTTAATCAGTTATCAAATGCCGGCCTACAAGTTTCGTGGATTGCTAATATTCTTTGCCGCCTGTAAAAACCATATTGGTTTTTATCCAACATCTTCGGGTATTACAGCTTTTAAAAAAGAATTGGCGGCCTATCAAACATCAAAAGGAGCAATTCAATTTCCATTGGATGAACCTTTGCCTGTTAAATTGATTGCTCAAATTGTAGCGTATCGTGTAAAAGAAAATGGTCAGAAAAAATTAGTAAAAGAAGCTGCGAAAAAGAATGCATCCCCAAAAAAATTATAGCCTTTTTTCACTGTTTTCGTCTACATTACATTAATCTGCCTTTGTTCAACAAGGCCGCAATCCTTACCTTTGCGCCTCTAAAAAAAGACCGAAAGCCGGAAAAGTAGGAAAAAACGAAATATAAAATATTTTAATGCTATTTCCAATTAACGGAATTGCAGACACCTGATTATAACAATGAAATACGAAAAAGAAATATTACGCAGAAGAACATTTGCCATCATCTCTCACCCCGATGCCGGTAAAACAACTTTAACTGAAAAATTATTATTATTCGGTGGTGCTATTCAAACAGCGGGTGCCGTTAAAAGTAATAAGATTAAAAAACACGCTACCAGCGATTTTATGGAAATTGAAAGGCAGCGTGGTATTTCCGTTGCAACCAGTGTAATGACTTTTGAGTATAGAGATTGCTTGGTAAACTTGTTAGATACACCCGGTCACAAAGATTTTGCGGAAGATACATACAGAACATTAACAGCAGTAGATAGTGTTATTCTTGTAATTGATAGTGTGAATGGAGTAGAAGCACAAACAAGAAGATTGATGGAAGTGTGCCGGATGAGAGATACGCCTGTAATTGTGTTTGTAAATAAAATGGATCGTGATGGTAAAAACCGTTTTGATTTATTGGAAGAAATTGAAAAAGAATTGAAGATTTCCTTACATCCGATGACATGGCCTATAAACAGTGGTAAAGATTTTAAAGGTGTATACGATTTAACTGAAAAAAGTTTGTTATTGTTTACAGCCAATACAAAAGCAGATGATGAGGATACTTTGGTGATTGAAGATTTATCTGATAAAATATTAGATGCAAAAATTGGTGAAACAGATGCCAAACATTTACGTGATGATGTTGAATTAATTGAAGGTGTGCATGGCCAATTAAATATTGAAGATTATTTGCTAGGAAAAATTGCTCCCGTTTTCTTTGGCAGTGCCGTAAATAATTTTGGTGTAAGAGAAATGTTGAACACATTTATCAATATAGCTCCAACGCCAAGGAGCAGGGAAACTTCTTTGCGTGAAGTAGAAGTAGGGGAAGATAAATTCAGCGGGTTTATTTTTAAAATTCATGCCAACTTAGATCCTAAACACCGCGACCGCATTGGTTTTATGCGTGTGTGTAGTGGCAGGTTTGAGCGTAACAAATATTATCATCATGTTCGGTTGGATAAAGATATCCGCTTCAGCAATCCGTATTCATTTTTAGCCAGAAGTAAGGATGTAATTGAAGATGCGTACCCCGGTGATGTAGTGGGTTTGTTTGATACCGGTAACTTTAAAATTGGTGATACATTAACCGAAGGTGAAAATTTTTATTTCACCGGCATCCCAACTTTTTCACCGGAAATATTTAAAGAACTGGTAAATAAGGATCCGATGAAAACAAAACAATTGGAAAAAGGTGTACAACAATTAACCGATGAAGGCGTAGCACAATTATTTACACAGTTTGGTGGCACTAAAAAAATTATCGGTTGTGTGGGAGAGTTGCAGTTCGAAGTAATTCAGTATCGTTTATTGCAGGAATACGGTGCTGCGGCAGAGTTTCGTTCATTGCCATTTTATAAAGCATGCTGGTTAACATCAAAAGATCAAAAAAAGTTAGATGATTTTCTTCGCTTCAAACAAACCAACAGTGCAGAAGATAAAGATGGTAACCCTGTTTATCTGGCGCAAAGCGAATGGTTTCTAAATACAGAAATTACTAATAATCCTGATATTACTTTTCACTTCAGTAGTGAGGTACATAAATAAACCAATTCATCAGTAAATCAAGTTTCTTGAAATCAAAGACATTAAAGAAAGATAAAGTAAACATCATCACATTAGGTTGCAGTAAAAACTTGGTGGATAGTGAAGTATTGAGCGGTCAATTGGCTGCCAATGAAATTGATGTGGTACATGAAAATAAAAAACTTGATCACAACATTGTGGTAGTAAATACCTGCGGTTTTATTGATAAAGCCAAAGAAGAAAGTATCAATACAATTCTTGACCAGCTTGAATTAAAACGAAGAGGTAAATTGGATAAAGTATATGTTACTGGATGTTTAAGCGAACGTTATCGTGATGATTTGGAAAAAGAAATTCCGGATGTGGATGCATGGTTCGGTACAATGGAATTGCCATTGATGCTCAAACAAATGGATGCCGATTATAAAAGCGAATTATTAGGCGAACGTTTATTGAGTACGCCCAAACATTACGCTTATGTAAAAATTAGTGAAGGTTGCAACAGAACTTGTTCTTTCTGTGCGATACCGTTAATGCGTGGCGGGCATGTGAGTAAAACGATTGAAGAGTTGGTTAAAGAAACAGAAGGTTTGGTGAAGAAAGGCATTAAAGAAATTATGCTGATTGCGCAAGAGTTAACCTATTACGGATTGGATATTTATAAAAAGCGTGCATTACCTGATTTATTAAATGCTTTGGCTGATGTGAAAGGTGTTGAATGGATTAGATTACATTACGCATACCCATCAAAATTTCCATTGGAAGTGTTGGATGTAATGCGTGAACGGGATAATATCTGCAAGTATTTGGATATGCCTTTGCAACATGCCAGTAATAATATGTTGCAGGCCATGAAAAGGAATATTACACGAGAAGAAATGACGGAATTAATTAAACAAATCCGGGAACGTGTTCCGGGTATTTGTTTGCGTACTACGTTAATTACGGGTTTTCCGGGTGAAACGGAAGCCGATGTGGAAGAATTGAAAGAATTTTTGCAGGAACATCGTTTTGACAGGGTTGGAATATTTCAGTACAGTCACGAAGAAAATACTTCTGCTTATGAACTGGAAGATGCTATTCCGCAAGAAGAAAAGGAATTGCGTGCACAGGAAATTATGGAAGTGCAGCAGGAAATCAGTTTAGAAATTAATCAACAAAAAGTTGGTAAGATATTTAAGGTAATTATTGATAAAAAAGAAGCAGGACGTTATTTAGGCAGAACAGAATTTGATAGTGTTGAAGTAGATAACGAAGTAATTATCCACTCAAAAAAGAAATTAGTAATTGGAGACTTTGTGCATGTAAAAATTACCAAAGCTTACGATTACGATTTGGAAGGAGAAGTAATATAGGATGGCTGATTTTTGGTGTAAGAGGTTTAACTGATGCCCCAAGAGATAAATGTACAAGTGTGCGACGCAACCAAAGCCCCATCTATGTTTCAGGAGTTGGGCTCAAGTTATTTTCTTTCATAAAACCAACGCAAAACCAAGCTGCAATTGCAACGGATATAGAAAAATAACCCATTAATATTTTAGTGATGATTGGTGAAATACTGTTTGCTCCAAACCAATCTCCATAACGGAGAATAAAATAAATACCCAACATATTTTTAAGCATCTCCCAAATAAAAGCGAACTTGTTTTTATCCATCAATTCGGTATAAGCGTACACACTTAAAAAAATAAATAATCCATACCAATAAATATATCCTGCATTTAATTGGTTAATGTGTGCAATGTTTCCAAAGAGATAACTGATAAACCCCAACATCATTAATAACTGCATATAACTCCATGCAATTAATGATGGAGGTACTTGCGGCTGGTATTTAGAAAAATGATACACATCGTTTATTTTAAACACCGGATATTTTTCTGCAACATCTGCCGGCCGCCAACCTGTAGGCATTAACCAGATGCGGAATTTATCCTTCCAATTTTTTGCAAGCCATGCATCTTTAATTAACAGCCATAAATGTTGAAAATTTATTTTAATGGGGTTCCATGTTTGTACAGGCCTTGTAATACCATATACAGCAAGTGTTTCGGGCAACTCTTGTTGAAAGGTGCCGAATATTTTATCCCAGAAAATAAATATCTGCGAATAATTTTTATCGATGTATTCGGGATTAATTGCATGATGCACACGATGGTGCGATGGTGTTACAATAACCTTTTCCAGCCATCCCATTTTATTGATATGTTTTGTATGATACCAGAATTGTGCAAACAAATGTAAGGGCGCAACAGTGGCAATTACTTTTGCCGAAACACCTAACAATGCAGCAGGAACTAATAATACTGCATAGATTTTTACAAACACAGAAATACTTTGCCGCAATGCACAAGCCAGGTTATATTCTTCGCTGCTGTGATGCACAATATGATTGTTCCAAAAAAAATTATATTGATGAGCAATACGGTGTATCCAATAGCCGGAAAAGTCTAACGACAGAAAAGCAATTAGATAAATTAACCAGTTAGATTGAAGATGAACAATTGCAATTTCACTAACCAGCCATTCGTAAGAAATAATGGCAACACTTAAGCCGAGCACATCTTTGGTTACATTGGTAATGCCGGAACTGAGACTCGAAATCGTATCCATATTTTTAACGGTATCGTTGCCGTTATACCAGCCATAAAATTTTTCGAATAAAACCAGCAGCAGAAATGCAGGCATAGCAACAAGCAGAATCTTTCCATAAGTTTCCATATCGCAATCGTTGTAAGGTTGCATCAAATCTAAGGAAAGAAAAAGAAAATGTGAAAAGAGAAAAGTGAAAGGTCAAATGCGAAAAGCAAGAGTTTTTTTGCTGTAACTTTTTTGATACTAACATTTGTATTTCATAGCATCGTTCCTTGCGTCGCAATCACTTCAACTGCATATAAAATAGCAACTTCCTTTTTCGAAAAGAGAAAGCTTTTACCGGCCGTTGATACAATTAAAATATTTGGCGTTATTTCGTATAATAAAGGAACTTTAACGAATGGATTTTTCTGCTACCAAAATAAAGTACAACGAAACCGGTTATTTCTCAAAAATTGTAAACGATTATTTGAATCAGGATGAATTTCTGAAGCAGTTTTATGTTCATGCTCCAACTTTGGATGGCATTAAAGCATCTATCGCTGCAAGAAAATCTTTTAATACCAACAGGCAATTATTGGTGGATGAATTACAGCAACAATATGCAGGTATTGAGTTTACACCGCTTCAGCAAAGTAACCTGAAAGCTTTATTAAAGAACAATACTTTTACTATTACCACAGCACATCAACCCAATATTTTCACAGGCCCGCTTTATTTTATTTATAAGATTTTTCATGTCATAAAACTGGCAGATCTATTAAATAAACAAATAACCGATTCGCATTTTGTTCCGGTATATTATATGGGAAGTGAAGATGCCGATTTGGATGAGTTAGGTTATATTAATCTGGAGCGTAAAAAATTAATATGGCAAACCAAACAAACAGGTGCCGTTGGTAAAATGAAGGTGGATAAGGCTTTGCTGAAATTGATTGATGAAATTTACGGTCAGGTTGGTGTACAAAAATTCGGTAAAGAAATTACAGATATTTTTAAAGTTTGTTATGCCGAAGGTAAAACCATTCAGCAGGCAACCTTGGAGTTGGTGAATATTTTATTTGCCGGTTATGGATTGCTCGTTGTAATTCCCGATAATGCTAATTTAAAAAAATCGTTTCAAGACGTTGTTGAAAAAGAATTAGCAGAACAATTCTCGCATCAGGCGGTAGAGGCAACCATACAGGCACTGTCTACCCAATATAAAGTACAAGCAGGCGGCAGAGATTTAAACTTATTTTATTTGATAGATAATAAGAGAGAGCGAATTGAAAAAGAAGGTTTCAGGTTTAAAGTTTCAGGTTTAAAGCTGGAATGGAGTAAAGAAGAAATTTTGAATGAATTATATAATCATCCTGAACGGTTTAGTGCCAATGTAATTTTGCGTGGTGTTTTTCAGGAAACTATTTTGCCGAATATTATTTTTGTTGGCGGGGGCGGAGAGTTGGCTTATTGGCTTGAGTTGAAAAATGTTTTTGCTGCTGCTCATGTGCCTTATCCTGTGTTGTTATTGCGGAACAGTTTTTTAATAATGCAGCAACAAAAAACAGAGCAGTTTAAAGCATTGGGATTTGAAGTAAAAGAAATTTTTAAATCCGATGAACAGTTATTAAACGAGTTAGTTGTTAAGCAATCTACACAACAACTAAATTTAATTCCAGAAATAAGAGCTGCACAAATTTTTTATAACGAATTAAAAGAAACAGTTGCAAAAGTAGATATTACTTTGGCTGTTCATACAGAAGCTTTACAGGCAAAGGCTTTGAAGCGGTTGAATGAACTGGAGAAAAAAATAGTAAGAGCCGAGAAGAAAAAATTTTTTGTACAAAAAAATAAAATTGCTGCTATTAAACAGGCTGCCTTCCCTTCTGATAATTTACAGGAACGTGTAGATAACCTATCTGCTTACTATGCAAAATATGGAAATAAATTTTTGCAAATGATTTACGAAATCTCTGAAGATTTAGACCAACAGTTTGTTGTGATAAAACTAAATGGATAATTCTTTTATAGTTTAATTTTTATTTTTTTAAAGCAATTCATAATTTATCTTATTACCATTACCCATCCGCTAAAACGCTTGGTATAAGGGCGTTTTATATCAAGAACATAATAGTAGGTTCCCAAGGGTACGGGTTGTCCATTTCGGGTTCCATCCCACAAATGCGTATTGCTACTTTCTTTGGATGAATAAATTGCGTGCCCTTCGCGGTCGAAAATATTTAAAGAAAAATCCGACAGGTAGTCTAGGTTTTTAATATCCCAATAATCGTTAATGCCGTCATTATTAGGAGAAAAAGCATTTGGAATAGTTAATTCCGTATAGGCAAGTACAATTCGGGATGTGTCTTTTGCACAGATATGATTAGTAGCTGTAAGTTTTACTGTATAAAATCCAGACACGGCATACTGGTGAACCGGAGGGTTTGTAAAAGTACTGGTACGGCTATCGCCAAAGTCCCATGCATATTGTACAGCAGGAGTATTTATAGATGTATTTGTATAAATAAATGTATTGGTTGAAAATGGCTGAACAGAATCGTTTATATTAAAAGATGCTTTAGGTGAATCTAAAACTGTTATTTGAATACCGTTTGACTCTACGGAGCTGGCGGTTAAACAAGGCATACTACTGTATAATTCGCAAGTAATAATGTCGTTATGAACGAGGCTGTCTGTATAATATTGAGAGGAATTGCCAACTGCATTTCCATTTATTTTCCATTTATATGTAGGGGTTAATCCTTCGGAAAATGTTGTTGCATCAAACTGAACAAACATCTTTTTGCAAATAGTAGTTGTGCTTGCATTGATGGTAATAGATGGTGTATTTTGAAATGTAGACAATATAAGAGTCGCCGCACTATCGCAACCAACAGCGTTAGTTAAGTGAACTGTATATGTTCCTGCCGTGCTATAACTGTTTCCATTCCACAAATAAGGTAAAGCATTTGTGCAGATTGTTGTATTGGTTGTAGATGTAGAAACGGGTTTAATGGTTAAATTAAGCGTAGCTGCACTATCGCAACCCACTGCATTGGTTAAATGAACAATATAAGTTCCGGTTGCAGAATAGTTGTTGCCGTTCCATTTCAAGGGCAAATCAGATGAGCAGATACTTAAACTGGTTGAAGATGAACTTGTTTTTTTTACAGCAAGCTTAAGCGTAGCTGCGCTATCGCAACCAACTGCATTGGTTAAATGAACAATATAAGTTCCTGCAGTTCTAATAGTATCTCCATTCCAGACAAAAGGAATATCGGTAGAACACACATCCATATTGGTAACCGAAGAAGATTTTGCTTTAATGGTAATAAGTTGCGAAACAGAATCTACACAACCTAAACTGGTTTGTACCAATAGTTTTGCATTGAATATGCCGGCTGTTGTATAAACAGCATTGGTGTTAATTGCCGTAGAACTGTTGTTGTTTCCAAAGTCCCAATGGTAGGATGAAATTGTAGACCCGGTATCTGCAAGTGTGGAATAGTTGGTAAAGTTTACAGAACCATCTTGGCAGCTAATGGAATTATCAACAGTGAAATTGGCTTTAGGAGCGGTATTTATGGAAAGATGCGTATATGCAGTATCTCGGCATCCAAATCCTGCATAAGGTATTAAATCTATATTTAAAAGGCTGTTGCTTGGCGGAGGGGGTGATAAAGTAAGTGTTTGACCTGTGCCTAACTTTTTTGAATAAGTACTGTCGTACCAATTATAAGATTGATACCCATACGGTGCTGTAAGCGTAATGGAGTTGGCATTACTGCAATAAGCAGCCCCGCTAACCAACGTATTACAATCGGTATTTATATCAATATACGCATATCCGAAATGGCCGCCTAATGTGCAGTCTTCAGTAGTAAATTCAAGTTTAACCGTATGGCCTGCAAAGCCGGACAAGTTAATGGTTACAGTAGTCCATGGCTTATAGAGTACATCGCTTTGTCTGGCAGATATATAAAAACCGGGTAAGCCGGAACTTGCCGTAAAATCGAAACTGGCACAGGAAATAGCTTGATTGGTAACAGAATCATATATTTTGGCCCTGAATCGCGGCTGTTCTTGCATGGAGTGGTTGGGGTTCTGAAACACTACTGCATAATTGTATGCAATTACAAAATTATTGTTATTAGACGGGATAGGAATGCTGTAAGTAATAGATTCTGCTTGTGCTCCTGTAGAGGCATTACCTAACTGTATAGAATATTTGCTGCCATTGGGGCATAAACGGGGAAAGTTACCGTAATAGTCTGTAGTTGGGCTCGATAATTTATTAATAATCTGATGCCTTCCGGTTAAAGGGCCTGTTTCCGAAATTCCGAAAACCGTGTTCAGCATAGTTGAACTGTTTAAAATTGCCGATCCTGTAAAACAATGCCAATTTGCAAAAGTGCCTGTTTCTACATCAAGGTTGTAAGGACATGAAGTAGTGGCAGACCCGGAAGTATTATCAAATAAACTAATGGTTTTATTGTTGGTTATGGGCTTTGTCGAAGACGCAGTAACAGGAATAATGTTTTTTTCTTTATAACGCCAAACTGATTGGGCTGAGGCTTTTACAGAACAAAGGATCAACAAGAGAACAAAAGCAGGATAAGGTTTCATAAGTTGTTTGGATACACTACAATGTTTAATAGTCTTTACTATAAAACTATAATTAAAAACAGGACAGAATAAAATTATGTAAATATTCTTTTAAAAGATTCTGTTTCGCTATTTATCTTAAAATTTTATTATGAAAGAGTAATAGCAAATATTTAAAAAAGCAACGCATTAAAATAATTGTATGTAGCCGGCTGTATTGCTTTTATCGGCTTTTGTTGTGTCACTCACTTGTACGGTTTCACACAAAGCGGCAAAGCAAACGAAGCAACAAAGTGTATCGGGTTTTATTAAATAAGAAACCTTCTTTATTCTCTTTGTAACCTTAACTGCTTTGTGTGAAACAAAAGTTCAATAGAGTAGTGAAAGCACAAGTGTGCGACGCAAGGAACGATGCCATACAATACAAAAGCCGGCAACAAAAAAGTATTTATAAATCAAAACCGTTTTGCCAATCGCCTTTTAATTTTGCTGCTTTGCTCAAAACTTCGTTTTGCATTTCTTGTTTATAATCTTGTAAAGCTGCAGCAACATTTTCGTTGAAAGTACCAATAATTTGTGCCGCTAAAATACCTGCATTTTTGGCTGCATTTAAAGCTACAGTTGCAACCGGAACACCATTGGGCATTTGCAGAATGGATAAAACAGAATCCCATCCGTCTATAGAATTGGATGATTTTACGGGAACGCCAATAACAGGTAAAGTAGTAATACTTGCAACCATTCCGGGCAAATGAGCAGCACCGCCGGCACCTGCAATAATTACTTTTAAACCCCGCTCTTTTGCTTGTTGCGCATACTCAAACATTCTAAGCGGTGTACGATGTGCAGAAACAACGGTAAGCTCACATTCAATATTAAATTGCTTTAAAATAGCTGCAGCAGGTTGCATTACAACCAAATCGCTATCGCTGCCCATTATAATACCTACCTGAATATTTGCCATTGAATAGTATTTAATCTGCAAGATACAGATTTACTAAGTGGATTTTTATTGTAACTGTCTTTTATACAACTGTATTGTATTTTCGAAACCCAGATAAATGGCATCGCATATTAAAGCGTGGCCAATGCTAACTTCATCTAACCAAGAAATATTCTGTTTAAAATAATGCAGGTTTTGTAAATCCAAATCATGGCCTGCATTTAAGCCCAGGTTTAACTCTTTTGCTTTTGATGCAGCAGCGATATAAGGTTCTATAGCTAATTGGCGGTTAACAATTGAAGATTCTGTAAAAGCTTTGGCATAGCCTTCGGTATATAATTCAATTCTATCGGTTCCGGTTAACGCGGCACCTTCTACCATTTCAATTACAGGGTCTACAAAAAGCGAAACGCGGATGCCTGCACGTTTAAAAACGGCAATGATTTCAATTAAATATTCTTTATGTTCTATTGTGTTCCAGCCATGGTCGCTGGTTAATTGCCCCAATGCATCAGGCACTAAAGTAACCTGGTGCGGTTTAGTTTCCAAAACAAGATCTATAAATTTTTGTTCACGGCAATTGCCTTCAATATTGAATTCTGTAGTAATAATTTTTCTAATATTTCGTACATCGTCGTAACGTATATGCCTTTCATCGGGGCGGGGATGTACTGTTACACCATCGCCACCAAAACGTTCAACATCCATGGCGGCTCTTACAACATCGGGATTATTACCACCTCTCGAATTGCGAAGTGTGGCTATCTTATTAATATTAACGCTCAGTTTAGTCATGCTGCAAAAATATAAAATCCCGAAGCGATACTGCTTCGGGATTTTATAAAATTAAAATATTTTATTTAGTGCCAACCTGCAATAATTGCGCTGGCAATAGTCATTCCTGCAATATGATACCCATTGTCAATTAAAAATAAAGCCAATGTTTTTTTCGTGTATAAATAATTAACACTGATAGAAGTTGCCACTAATGTAACGCTGACCAGCAGGCCTAATTTTATTCCGCCGACAAAATCAATAGCGGGTAAAACCTGTTGCAGTACAGCTAACCCTGTTGATATGATGAACATTAAAACAAAGCTGCCACCAAATAAAAATCCCATTCCTTTTTTGGCATCGGGATTATCTATGTTGATGTTTGCGGCTTTAATCCATTTCTTTACAAACAAAACAGGGCTGTACCAAACAGAACCTAATGCAAAGTAAGCGAGTGCAGCAACGAGTACATGCAGCCAATGAATATTGGAGAGAACTTGATTGAACATAGCATAAGATTTAGGGTGATGAATAAAACAAGGTACTTACAAAAAACAATTTTTGCAACTACCTATTCTATAACTTTTATAAAAGTTACTCCATGCGGGGCAACTTTAGAACTGAAGCTTTCTGAAAAAGAACTCAAAGCTTTTTGCCTCCATAAGTCACGCACTTTTTTCATACCTTTTTTTAAATCCATATCATTCCATTTAATATTGATGGTTTGATATTTTTCTGAAAGATTAAATATGCCGATAGCATGAGAACCATCTTCCAGATCTTTCATCCAAACCTGATAAAAAGGCGTTGCCAAAACCTGCTTTGCCTGTTTACCGGACACATCTTGATTTACGGCTAAAACTTCATCGTTGCTTAACAGGTTTAGTGTAAAATCATCCATCTTGCTGATATCGCATCCAATTAATAAGGGGGCGGATAATAAACACCATAAACTAATATGTGTATATTGTTCATCTGGTGTAAGCCTTGTCTGGTGCAGGTTTTCGCCCCAACCTACTTGCCCTACAATTAACATGTCGGGGTCGTTCCATCTGCCCGGTTGCGTAAATTTATATTGTACTTTTTGGTTAAAACCAATATTACATAAACTACTCCATATATCTTCAATATCACCGGTTGTTCTCCAGCAGTTTCCATTTACTTTACTGCCCCATTCCCAAACATTTTTCATTCCGTATTGGCATAAGCTGTAAACAATATCTCTTTTTTGTTTCAGCAATGCATCACGCATTACTATGTATGGTTTTTGATAAGAAGCAAGTGTGGTATCTTTTGCGTTAATTTCTTCGTAACTGCACCAATCGTATTTTAGATAATCAATTCCCCAGTTTGCATACGAAGTGGCATCATTCATTTCGTATTGATAAGATCCTACATAACCGCCACAAGTTTTTGGCCCGGGAGAGGAGTATATCCCAAACTTTAATCCTTTGCTGTGCAGCCAATCTCCCAAGGTTTTCATGTCGGGGAATTTTTTGTTGGGAATAATATTGCCTTTTGTATCTCTTTCAGGGTTTTCCCAGCCATCGTCAATATTCATATAAGTCCAGCCATGATCTATCAAACCCTTGTCAATTAAAGCTTTTGCACTGGCCTGTACTTTTTCTGTACTAACAGTTAAGCCCCAACAATTCCAACTATTCCAACCCATGGGTGGTGTTAAAGCCAGTACATCACCCACTTTAATCATAAAATCTCTTTCTGCTTTTCCTTTTGCATTGGTAACTTTTAATTTTATTGTATAGCTGCCTTTATTATTTAAAGTACCGGTAATAATTCCCGAAGCAGCATCGAGTTTTAATCCTTTTGGTAAATTATCTGCAGAATAGATCATAGGTTTTTGTCCGCTTGCTGCAATTTTATATAATACCGGAGAACCGGGCCTTACTCCAAAAATTTTTGCTCCGTTTATTTTGGGTATATCACTTGCTGCAGGGGTTAAAATATAAGGAGTTGTTCTGGTTACGTCAAGTGTTTTACCTGTTTGTATTTCTTCGAAAGTTGCTGCAATAAGATACCTGTCGTGTATATTATTAACAACAGGTATGGTATAATCTTCGCCCGGCTTTACCGTAACGTTTCTGTTTATATTGGTAATTACTTTGTTAGTTTCGGGGTCAATAACGGAAGCATACAATTTACCTTCTACTTGTTTTGATACATTATTGTGAATACTGACAAAACCTTGCGTTAAGGAAAAATTTAAGTTGATGTTGATTCCATCAATCATATCCATAACAGCAATACTTGGCTTGCCGCCGTATATGCCACCGCCGCCTCCGCCATCAAATACTCTTACAGCCAATACATTTTCTGCATCCCATTTTAGTGCCGGATGAGTGCTGCCAATGTGATATTCTCTTACAATATTCCAGCCTTCTGTTTTGCCGATAGACGTACCATTTAAAAATGTTTCATCATTGTCATCCACCTTTCCTAAAATAATTCTTACAGAATCTTTCCACAGGGATTTATTTTTTAGGTCTGACGGTAAATAAAAATGAAAACGGTACCATGCATAACCGTTATAGTCTGCAAACCCCTGATGCTCCCAATTTATATTCGTTTTTATGTTTACCCATTTCGAATCGTCAAATGCTACATTCTTCCAATCGGCATTATCGCCTGTACTAAATCTGGCTTGTTCCAATTTTATTTCTTGCTGGCCATACACGCTAAAACTTAATACAGTTAGAAGCAACACAATCCATTTTTTCATATAGCGAATTTAAAGCGGTGAAATTAATTTAATTTTGTTTGAATAACGGGTTGATTTATTCACTCAAAGGGTTGAAAATTTTATTACTAATCTTTCTTAGCTATGATTTATTCATCTTTAGAAGCTTGCCTGCTGGATTTGGAAAAAAACGGGCAGCTTATTAGAATTAAGGAAGAAGTTGATCCTTATCTCGAAATGGCCGCAATTCACTTACGTGTTTACGAGGCTGGCGGGCCGGCATTATTATTTGAAAATGTAAAAGGCTCGCAATTTAGGGCTGCATCTAATATTTACGGAACAATTGAACGGAGTAAATTTATTTTCAGGGATACTTTTAATTTGGTGCAGCGAATTATTGAAATGAAAGATAATCCATTGGCTGCTTTTAAACATCCGTTTAAGAATCTGAAAGCAGGAGTTGCGGCATTACATGCATTACCTAAAAAAGATCCTTTTTTAAGACCCATCCTCCATCAAAAAATAAATATTTCTGATCTTCCTCTTGTTCATCATTGGCCAAAAGACGGTGGTGCTTTTATTACCTTACCTCAGGTGTATACAGAAGATATAGATGAACCGGGTATCATGAAATCTAATCTGGGCATGTATCGCGTGCAATTAAACGGTAATAATTACGAATTAAATAGAGAAGTGGGTTTGCATTATCAATTGCATCGTGGTATAGGTATTCATCAAACAAAAGCCAATGCAAAAGGGCATGCCTTGCGGTTAAGTTGTTTTGTGGGTGGGCCGCCTGCACATGCTTTAGCTGCTGTTATGCCTTTGCCTGAAGGAATTAGCGAAATTATTTTTGCAGGATTAATTGGCGGTAGAAGATTCAGGTATTTTTATCAGGATGGATATTGCTTTAGTGCCGATGCCGATTTTGTAATTACCGGTGATATTTTCCCTAAAGAAAATAAACCGGAAGGCCCCTTTGGCGATCATTTAGGATATTATTCTTTGCAACATCCTTTCCCGTTAATGAAAGTGCATAATGTATATGCAAAAGCAAATGCCATTTGGCCATTTACGGTTGTTGGCAGGCCACCGCAGGAAGATACCAGTTTCGGTGCACTAATTCACGAATTAACCGGTGCTGCCATTGCAACAGAAATTCCCGGAGTAAAAGAAGTGCATGCTGTAGATGCTGCAGGTGTACACCCTTTATTGCTGGCAATAGGAAGTGAAAGATATACGCCGTACCTTACTGCAAAAAAGCCGGCAGAATTATTAACATTAGCCAACCATATTTTAGGTACGGGGCAACTTAGTTTAGCCAAATTTTTATTTATTACGGCAAATGGTCACGAACATCTTTCTGTGCATCGTGTAGAAGAATATTTTAAATATGTTTTGGAAAGAATTGATTGGAACAGAGATGTTCATTTCTATACCAATACAACTATTGATACACTTGATTATTCCGGTACATCATTAAACAGCGGGAGCAAAGTGGTATTTGCTGCTTATGGCGATAAGAAAAGAGAGTTATGTACTACAGTGCCGCAAGTATTAAAAGAGCTAAAAGATTTTGAAAACCCGCAGCTGATAATGCCCGGTATTATTGCATTACAAACCAATAAATTTTCTGCTTACGAAGATGCAAAAAAAGAAATAACTGTTTTGAATGAACAATTAACCGGCAATGCTCAACTTTTTAATTGTTCTGTAATTATTATTTGCGATGACGCCTCTTTTACTGCTGAAAATTTAAAAAATTATTTATGGGTAACATTTACCAGATGTAACCCTGCGAATGATATTTATGGTATTGATGAGTTTATTGAATATAAACACTGGGGTTGTAAAGGGCCATTGGTAATTGATGCCAGGATAAAACCTCATCATGCACCGCCTGTAGAAATATTGCCTGAAACGGAAAAAAAGATTGAAAGGCTGTTTCAAAAAGGAGGAAGCCTTTACCAGATTGTTTGATAAAGGCTTCCTGTGTTATTGTGTATTATTTTCTTTAAGTTTAAAGAATAACAATTAATGCATAAATTATTGCAGGTAACCAAAATAAGAAGCATAACAGTAAATCAATCCAAAACTTTGTATTAATAGTCTTTTCATGTAAATACACTGCTAATGGTGGTAATAAAATAGCAAGTATTACCAATAAAAGCGTGTTTGTATCACTATCGGCTTTTTTACCTTCTTTTTTGTATTCTTTTAAATAGGCTTTTACTTCTTTAAAACGTGCTCTTTTTTCTTTGTGTGTAAGACTGTTAAACTCTTTCATAGCATCTTTAACAGTGGTTTCTACGTTTACTTTATTGTCAAGCGGAGTTTCCCCGCTTGTGGTTGTTACCAAAGCAGCAAAAGAAGCTGAGAAAAAGAGTGAGAAGATGGGTACAAACAATAGCTTGCGAAAGTGTTTTGTTGTCATGTGTTTAGGTTTTATTAAAATTAGTATTTTTCTTTAAAATATTATAATATAATTTCTTTCCATGTATGATCTGCTAATAATTGCATGGAGGCAACAAACTGTTTAAATGGTCCGCTGCCACCCCATTCATGAGGAGCAACCAAAGATAATATATGCGTACCGTCATCTTTCTCGTATAAATGATAAATGTATCCGATTTGAGGACGAAAGTTTAATTTGGCGTCATAAATCATCATACTTAACTCTTTTCGTTTTCTTATTTCCTGCGCCTGCCTTGCTAATAACTCTATTTGTTCTTTTATCTGGTTTAACTGCATATTCGTTTGTTCTTCCATTGCAGTTAATGCTTTATGTTTAATTACGCCTTCTTTTGTTGGCCTGATTACAACGCTGCCAACAGAAGAAGCATAAGGTAGAACACTTAACTGCTTATAGTAAATTTCAATGTTTGTAAACGGGTTATTGTTGTTATCAAATCCTTTATGTGTAACTTTCATATAGCCGTTGGGAAGAATTTCATTGATTACTTCAAGAATGCTTTTTTCTTCTTTAATAAAAATGGTTGAAATTGTTGATGCGTTTATAATTTCTGCTTTAACCGTATCTGCAAGGTCTTGATTTTCGAAAGAATGAAGATTCCCGTCGGGTACTAAACTGTATTGAGAATAAAAAGCTTCATTTTCTACAGAAACCCAGTTAATACTAATGTTTAAAGTATGTTTGTTATGGATGCTTTCTATTTTGTAATTGCCATTTTTAGGTGCAATCCCGAATTGAAAGTTACATTTCTCCGGAAACAATTGCCAGCTTGCTAAAAAATTATATGCCTGTACCATAAAGTCTGTTATCGCTAATTATAAAAAGAATAAAAACGTATTGTGCTAATTTACCGATATAAAATCTGGCCGTTTCACAAATTGTGAATTATACTTGAAACGGAGATCTGTATTAAATGCAATATT
>Ga0306923_10002413_pt1 | contig 17089 bp, 18 predicted proteins | sample sta12Can44000108_FD_203841 | JGI IMG/M metagenome (GOLD analysis project Ga0306923, IMG submission 203841) | Lab enrichment of tropical soil microbial communities from Luquillo Experimental Forest, Puerto Rico - statanox.12C.anox.44.000.108 (v2)... | ecosystem: Environmental > Terrestrial >... | reverse complement strand
ATCTCGCCGCAGATTCGCTCGTCGCGGTCTGCGGGGCCGGCGCATCCTCGAGCGCACGACCGTGCTCGAGCGGTTGGCCTTCGATCATTCCGTGTCATGCCTTACGCGAGAGCCAGCTCCCGAGTTCCCCGATAGGCGTGAGGCAATTTGCCTCCGCGGCGAGCTGTCGCCTTCGAGCTGCGGCGCAATGCCGCTCAGCGCCAATCGGGAAAGCCGCGCTTGCCGCGTCCACACGAGGGTGGCACCCTTCGAGGCACCGGCGAGCGGGCAATGAAGAGAAAGATCGTCATCGGATTGTCCGTCTACGCGGTCCTGCTCCTCATCTGCGGCGCGTACATCGCGAACACGATCCGGACCGCGACGGAGGACGTCGACAGGCTCATCACGCTCCACCGCGTGGAGATCCTTCGAGGCCATTACCTGTTGCAAATCAAGGGCGTGCAGTCCGACCTCCTCCTGACGGGATCGCAGCACCCGCGGAACCCGAAGTGCGTGGTGTCGCACATTGCCGACATGGGGCGGCTCATCGACACCTGCTTCGGGTGCCACCACTCGCCGCAGGCGACCGAAGGGCTCACGGCGCTGAAGCTCCAGACCGAGCGCTATCGCGATGCGATCACGCGCGTCATGGTCCTGCGCGCGAACGCCACGAACCCCCACCGCGACGAGGAAGTCGCCTTCCAGCTGGGGGAGCAGCTCATCTCGCAGGTCCGGGACGTCGTGGACGTCACCGCCGAGCGGCTCACCCTGAGCACGCAGCAGGCGATGCGACAGATCACCCGGGCCAAGTACGTGCTCTACGCGCTGCTCGGGCTCGGACCGGTGCTCTCGGTGCTGCTGGGCTACGTCTTCATCTCGGGGCTCGTGCAACCCGTCGACGTCCTCCTCGAATCCACCCGCAGGCTGAAGGCCGGCGATCTCGATCACCGCGTCGCCGGGCTGAGGGACGAGTTCGAGGAGCTGGAGGTCTCGTTCAACGAGATGGCGCGCTCGCTCCAGGAGCAGATGCACAGGATGCAGCGCACCGAGCAGATGGTGGTCGTCGGTCAGCTCGCCGCCGGCCTCGCGCACGAGATCAAGAACCCGCTGGCGGGGATCAAGGCGGCGGTGCAGGTGCTGGCCGACGAGGCCGAGCTCTCGGACGAGGACCGCGACGTCCTGAGGAAGGTGGCGCAGGAGGTCGTGCGGCTCGAGTGCCTCATGAAGAACTTCCTCAACTTCGCGAAGCCCGCGAAGCCGCGGCTCGCCGCGCTCGACTTGAACGCCACGATCGAGACGGTCCTCGCCTTCGTCGCGACCACGAGCTCGTTGCCGGCCCGTCACGTTGCGCTCCACATCGAGAAGCAGCTCGCGCCGATCGCCGAGCTCATGGCGGATCCCATGCAGCTCCAGCAGGTCCTGCTCAACCTCGTCCTGAACGCGGCCGACGCGATGCCCGACGGCGGCACGCTCGGCGTGCGCACCGCGCTCGCTTCGCAACCGGGGACCGTCGAGATCGAGGTCTCGGACACCGGTCACGGCATCCGCAGCGAGCACGCCGACAAGATCTTCCAGCCTTTCTTCACCACGAAGGCCGAGGGCACCGGGCTCGGCCTCGCGATCTCGAAGCGGCTCGTCGAGCAGCACGGCGGCTCGATCGCGGCCGCGGCGAACCCCGGCGGTGGGACGGTCTTCCGGATCCATCTCCCGCTCACTCCTACGACGGTGGTGGTGGCATGAGAGCGAAGGGCCGCATCTTCCTGCTCGACGACGACGACCTGATCGTCTCGATGCTCGCGCGGGGGCTGAAGAGCCAGGGGTACGAGGTCCAGGCCCTGACGCGCCCGGAGGGCGCCGTCGAGCAGATCCGGTCGTTCTCACCGGACGTGGTGCTGCTCGACGTGAAGCTGCCGGGCACGAGCGGCATGGACGTCCTGAAGGAGCTCGTCGACCCGCGGGTCGGCACCCAGGTGGTGATGCTGACCTCGGACGACAGCGCCGAGAGCGCCGTGAAGGCGATGAAGATGGGCGCGGCGGACTACCTCACGAAGCCCTTCGACCTCGAGGAGGTGAGGGTCGTCGTCGCCTCCATCCTCGAGAAGGCGAGCCTGAAGCAGGAGGTCGAGTACCTCCGCAAGGTCAGCTCCGACCAGAAGGACCGCGAGATCGTCGGGACCTCCGAGGCGATCCGCAATCTCAAGGAGGCCGCGGCGAGGCTCGCGAAGGCGGGCGTTCAGACCGTGCTCATCACCGGAGAGAACGGGACCGGCAAGGAGCTCTTCGCGCGGTACGTGCACGGCCTGATGTTCGCCGACCAGCCGGGCTGCGCGCCGTTCATCGGGATCAACTGCGCGGCGCTGCCGGAGCCGCTCATCGAGAGCGAGCTCTTCGGCCACGAGAGAGGTTCTTTCACCGACGCGAAGACCGAGAAGAAGGGGATGTTCGAGCTGGCGTCCGGCGGGTCGATCCTGCTCGACGAGATCGGCGAGATGAAGTGGAACCTCCAGGCCAAGCTTCTCCGGGTCCTCGAGGAGCGGAAGGTCCGGCGCGTGGGCGGCAATCACGACCTGCCCATCGACGCGGTCGTGATCGCCACCACGAACCGCGACCTCGTGGAGGGGATGCAGGGGGGCGAGTTCCGGGTGGACCTGTTCTACCGGCTCGCCACCTTCGCCCTGCAGGTGCCACCGCTCCGCGAGCGCACCGAGGACATCCTCCCTCTCGCCCAGCACTTCCTGACTTCCTTCTCCGCGAAGTACGGCCGCCCCGCTCCGACGGCGATCTCGCCGGAGGCGAAGCGGCTCCTCGTCACGTACCGGTGGCCGGGGAACGTGCGAGAGCTCCGGAACGTCATCGAGCGGATCGTCGTGCTGGAGAACGGCGACACGATCCTTCCCGAGCACCTCCCGAAGGAGATGCTCTTCGCGCGGCTCCACGACACCGTGCACGCTCCGGCGCCGATCGTGACGCTGCCCGATGAAGGGGTCTCACTCGACGAGATCGAGCGGGCCCTCATCTCCCAGGCGCTCGCGCGGTGCGGGGGCAACAAGGCGCGCACGGCCAAGCTGCTCGGCATCACGTACGACTCGCTTCGCTACCAGATCAAGAAGTTCGGCCTGGACTCGGGCAGCGCCTGAGGCGCCTGGCCTCACGGCCGGGAGCTTCCCCCGGGCGCCGCGAGCTGGGCGACGAGCCGCACGACGGCAGCGACGTCGAACGGCTTCTCGACGAACAGTGCGCCGTCCGCGCGCGCGCGGGCGAGCTCCTCCTCGCTCGCGTCGGCGCTCATCACGACGACCTGCGCGCGCGGAGAGGTCGCCCGGACGAGCGGGAGGAGATCGATCCCGCAGCCGTCCGGCAGGTGGACGTCGAGGAAGACGAGCTCGAAGGTGCGCACGCGAAGCTTCTCGGCGGCCGCGGCGCGGGTCTGGACCGCATGCGCGGGATGGCCGCACGCGGCGAGCTGTCGTTGCAGCGCCCAGCCGAGGAGCAGGTCGTCGTCCAGGACGAGCGCCGTCGTGCGGTGCTCACCCCCGCTGCTCACCGTCGCGTCGGACGACACCGGAGCCCCCGCTCTTCGGGTGTTCGGGGGTGCAATCAGCAATCGTCGTGCCGTGAAGAACGGCGCGAATCGCCGTGCGAATCGCTGGGACGCGCGACCCGATGACCGGTGATTTGCCCGAGTCACGTTGGCGATATGCCCGGGTGGCCTGGCGGCATTCGTCGCCTCTGGGCTTGGTGAATTGACCGGGCGGGACGTGGTCTTCTCGCGAACTTCCGCGCTGCGACAGAACGTCAACCGGCGTAACTCCCCGGATATCAACCGAGCTTCCACGCGGGTGCGCGTCGGCATGTGCATTGCTGCAGGGCACGGCACTCGAAGAGACGAGGGCGTGGAATGAAGACCCTAAGATTTGTCATCCCGATTCTGATCGCATGCCTGTCGCTCACGGCCCGGTCGGCGGACGTCCAGGTGACCTCCTCGACCCAGACCCCCTGGTTTCCCGACTATCTCTCCAGCAACAAGGGGCTGAGCGACGTCTCGCAATACTTCCGCATGAACGCGACGAAGCTCGATGACGAAGGCAAGATGAACATCTATGCCTACGGCCGGATCCTGGGCCAGGTCACCACGGGCTTCGAGACCCGCAACGAGCTCGCGAACGACGTCGTCGGGCGGCTCTATTACCTGTACCTGGACTACCGGGACGTGGTGAAGGACCACCTCGACCTGAGGGCGGGCCGGACGTTCGTGCCCGCGGCGGCGCTCCCCGGGACGGTGGACGGCCTGCACTTCGACTTCCGGAACATCGGGCCCGCCGGGCCGATCACCGCCGGGCTCACCGGCTTCGGCGGCCACATGGCCACGTTCGACAACCTGGGCGAGATCGGCAACGCGAACGACACGCTCTGGGGCGGCAGCGTGTACTTCGAGACGATCCGGTTCACGCGCCTCGAGGCGAGCTACGGCCGGAAGCTCACGGACGGCACCCTCGCGCAGCAGGCCCTCGCGCTCGACCTCTCCACGACGCCCATCCAGATGGTGAACCTGACGGGCCGCCTGAGGTACGACACGGTCTCCTCGCGATACAGCGAGGCGCAGGCCGGCATCACCGTGTCGCCGCTCGCCGCCGTGGTCCTGCGCGGCGAGTACTACAGCAGCTACCCCACGTTCGATCAGTTCTCCTTCTACCGGTTCTTCAACGTGGGCCATTACGAGATGCTCGGCGGCAGCGCCGAGTACCGGCTCATCGGCGACTATCGCCTCAGCCTGCGCTACGCGCACGAGCGCTTCGACGCCAGCGCCACGGCCAACGTCGTCGAGGGGGGGATCACGGCGCGGCCGATCCGGGACCTGACCCTGCGGGTCTCGTACGAGGGCCGCAACGGCTACGCCGGAAGGCTCGGCGGGTTCCGCGGGTCCGGCGCCTACCGGATCCAGAAGGCGACGCTCCTCGCCGGCATGGACTACGACGACTTCCGCAGGGACGCCGCCCGCGACGGGACGTCCAAGAAGTACTACGCCGGCCTCGGCTACGACTTCACCCGCAAGATCAGCGCCGTCGGCCGCCTCGAGAACAACATCAATTTCTATTCGAACAACCTGGTGCAGGGCTTCCTGGCCCTCAACGTGAACCTCTAGGCGAACGAGGCGAGTCCATGTCCCTCCGCAAGACATCGAACCAGATCCTGCTGGCGTGCACGGTCTGCGTTCTCGTGACGGCACCTCTCGCGCTCGCCAAGACCGACCACAAGGACTACAGGGGCGCGAAGCCGGAAGAGTGCCGGGAGTGTCACCAGTCGTCCGGTGTCCCGGACAATCACGGCGCCTTCTTCCTGCGCGACCATCGCGCGCTGGCGCAGAAGGGGTCGAACAACTGCGAGGATTGCCACCAGCAGTCCTTCTGCGCCGACTGCCACAACGGCGGCAACGTCGACGCCTCCCAGAAGAGCCTCTCGCGCCGGGGCGAGAGCAGGCCGATCTCGCACCAGGCGGACTACATCTCGACCCACCCGCTGAAGGCCGCCGATGGGCAGGAGAGCTGCTATCGCTGCCACACGCCCCAGAGCTGCTCCAATTGCCACGACCAGCAGCTGAAGCAGAACCGGGCCGGCGGGCGCGCTGCGATGAGCATCAAGCCCCACTCCCCGACATTCGCGGCGCCGGGCGTGCCCGATCCGAGCTGGGTCTCGTTCCACAAGTCGGAGGCGCGCAGAAATCTCCGATCGTGCCAGGGGTGCCACCCGCAGAAGTCCGATTGCTCGAACTTCGCCTGCCACCCGGGCCTCGGGGGCAGGTAGCGCGAGCGCGCCTCAGGACTCCTGCGACGGCGTCCAGGAGAGGACCGCCCAGCGGACGGTCCGCGCGGAGGGCAGCCGCACGCCCTCCGCGCCGGCGACGAGCGTCTGGTCGAGCCAGGCGCGCAATCGCGCGACCTCGGCGGCGGAGGGCTCGGGCAACGTCCGCAGGAGCCCCTCGAACGCGTCGTCGCGGCTCGCGTACCAGCGCGTGTCGGGCACCTGGACGAACGCGATGGTGGCCGGGATCCCGAGGTCGTGGAGCACGTTGTACGGGTAGATGTAGTCCGGCCCCGCGACCCACGGCCGCCCGACCGCGTCGAACACGCGCCGATCGACCGGGCCTTCTCCCACCGGCGCCGTGACGAAGACCTTCCGCCGGGCGATGCGATGGAGCTTGAGGAGCGCTCCGCGCAGGTCGTCCACGAGCAGCGAGCGCGAGGCGATCGCCACGTCGCAGCTCCGGATCCCGAGGCCGTCCCAGTCGTCCTCCCAGGCGCCGAGGACCGCCGAGACGTTGACCAGCCCATCCTCGACACAGCGCCCGCGAAGGAGCTCCACCATCCGCGGGGAGTAGTCGAGCGCCGTGACCCACTGGACCTTGCGCGCGAGAGGGACGGCGAGCGTCCCCGCGCCGCTGCCGACGTCGAGCACGGTCCAGGTCGGCTCCGGCTGCAGGAGCGCGAGCATCTGCTCCACGTACTCGTCGGATGCGCGGGTGAAGGACTGCGCTCGACGATCCCACGCTTCTCGTCCCCGAGGCTTCACACGCCGCTGGCGCGCGGCGCGCCAGGCCTCGTTCCAGTCGAGCCGCCCGGTCTCGACCGGCATCGCGCCGACTCAGGCCGGCCGCGTTCCGCGGACGTCGGCCTCGCGGCGCCCAGTGAACGAGAAGTGGCGCCAGGCCGACGTCATGTGCGACCCGATGGACGTGACGACGGTGGCGGCCATGTACAGGGGCAAGCGCGCGCCCTCGAACAGGTTACCGAGCCCGAGGAGCGCGAGCTTCAGCAGCAGCGCGTAGCCGGCGCCCTGCGAGAAGTTGAAGCACCCCCAGTTCATGCACGCGAGGAGGAGGAGCATGCCGCTCGAGATCGTCGCGTAGATGGGGACGCGCAGCGTCTCGTAGGTCCCGCCCATGGCGATCCCGCCGAGCACGAGCCCCATCGAGACGATGTGGAAGGACCGGAGCCCGACCTCGATCGGGCGCGCGTACGCCGGCTTGGGCGGTTTGCCAGACGAGACCATCGGAAGCTCCGGGGGCATGTCCTCGATGCTAGATCGCCGTCGACGCAGCGTTCGTGAGGCAAGGTGACACGGCGAAAGTGACAATCGAGCATTCTCGCCACGGCGTCCCGGGTCATCTCGGCAGCGTCACGATCGTCGCACCCGGTGAGATCCCCAGGTGCTTGGCCTTAACGCCGGGCGGCGGGGCGCCTCTTTCGCGTGAGGGGGCGGCAACCAATTGAAGAAACGCGCCATTCGCTTCGCGGCCCCCGTGGCACGTCGGGTGCTTCTCGTCGGGCCGGCTTCCCCGGTCCTGATCGCACGCGAGCGCACAGCCGGCAGCGACGAGACTGGCCGGGCGGTCAGGAAAGCTCGGAGATTGCGAACGCAACTCAACGAATACGGGACCGCATCGGAGCAAGGAGAGAGCACATGGCAGGGAACGAGAAGCTTCCAGTCGTGGAGATCCCGGGCGAGCTGACGACGTCAGACCAGATCCGCGAATTCATCCACAAGACCATCAGCCGCCGCGACTTCAACAAGGCCATGGGCATCGCAGGCCTGGGCGCGATCGCGTTCCAGTTCGGCTGCGGCAGCAGCACGCAGAACGTCAAACCGCGGCAGATCTACGTGGCGAACGCCCTCGGGATGGTGGTGGCGGACCCGGTCGCGTGTGCCGGCTGCCGGCGGTGCGAGGCGGCCTGCGCCGGCTTCAACCTCGGCAAGGCGCAGCCCTCGGTCTCCAATGTGAAGGTGAACCGGAACCTGCTCTTCGGCACGAAGAACATCTCCAGCGGCCTCCGCACCGACGGCATCTACGGCAACTTCCGCGTGGTCCAGGACACCTGCCGGCAGTGCCCGCACCCGGTGCCCTGCCAGCTCTCCTGTCCGCACGGCGCGATCGAGGTCGTCCCGCCCCTCAACGCCCGGGTGGTGAACCAGGACAAGTGCGCGGGCTGCGGCATCTGCGTCGATGCCTGCCCGTGGGAGATGACGGCGCTCGACGGCCCGGCGAACGGCGCGAACACGAAGAGCCACAAGTGCACCCTCTGCTACGACTCGCTGGCCGCCGGCCAGGAGCGTCCGAACTGCGTCGAGGCCTGCATCACCGGCGCGCTGCAGTACGTCAAGTGGTCGGACCGGACCGCTGAGGTTCCGCCGCGCCACGTCGTCCCCGCGGGGGTCCAGCTCGCGGCCGACGTCAGGGACTCCTGCAAGCAGTGCCACTGATCCCATCCATCGGCTTTCGAACTCTGAACAACGAGGAATCAAATGGCTGAGAACTACGGCTGGGCAGGACAGGTGCTGCGGGTCAATCTGACCACCGGCACGATCACCAAGGAGAGTACGGACAAGTACAAGCCGTACATGGGCGGCACGGGCCTGGCGTGGAAGGTCCTGTGGGACGAGGTCCCGCCCTCGACGGGGGCTTTCGACCCGGCGAACAAGGTCATCTTCTCGGTAGGCCCGGCGACGGGCTCCGGCTCTCCGTGCTCGGGCCGCACGAGCGTCAGCTGCCTGTGGCCGGTGCACGGCGACGAGCTGCCGTCGGCCGGTCACATGGGCGGGCACTGGGGCCCCGAGCTCAAGTATGCGGGCTACGACGCCGTCATCGTCGAGGGCGTCTCCCCGAAACCGGTGTGGCTCCGCATCGAGGACGACAAGGTCACCCTCGAGGACGCGGCGCCGATCTGGGGCCAGGGCATCTACAAGTCCACGAACTACATCGTGAACGTGATCGGCGACGGCACGCACGTGGCGGCCATCGGCCAGGCCGGTGAGAACAAGTCGCGCCTCGGCGCGGTGTTCTGCGACCGCTCGCACCGCGCGGGCGGCGCCGGCGGCGTCCTCGGCGCGAAGATGCTGAAGGCGATCGGCGTGCGCGGCACCGGCGCGGTCAAGATCGCGATGGACAAGAAGGGCTGGCGCGACCTGAACAAGTACTACCTGGGCCTGATGGGCGCGAACAATCAGTGCGTCGTCGCGCGCGCGCTGCAGCCCTGGTCCGAGTTCTCTCCCGGTGGCACGCGCTGGTCGGGCGCTCCGGGCATCAAGTGGGGATCCGCGCTCCCGCCGGTGGACATGGGCAACTGCCCCGACGCCGAGCACCCGATGGTCGACGCCCCGTACCCGGTCAACAAGATCGGGTTCCGCACGCAGAAGGGCTACAACGACTTCGGTGAGGAGGGCCTGAAGCGCACGGTGCGCATGGACGGTTGCCACTCCTGCCCGATCCGCTGCCACATCGCCGCGGATCACCCGGAGCTCGAGAACTACGGCGTCAGCCGGTACAACATGAACACCTGCGCCGGCAATGGCGGCATCCGGAACACGTTGGCGACCGAGACCGGCAGCGGCGCGGGCCCGAACGCCGCGCAGCAGGGGCCGATGCTGGTCGCGTACATGTCGAACCACCTGGAAGGCGACTACGGCATCTGGACCGACTATCAGGGCACCTGGTACCACTGGTCGCTCCTGCTGAACGACGACGGCACCGAGGGCATCGTCGCCGACGACTACGTGCCGGCCACCGTGCCGAACACCCGGTCCGACGCCGCGCCGGGATCGACCATCCCGAACCCGCTGCTCGGCCAGCCGCTGCTCCGGAAGTACCTCACCGCCGCGGAGTGGACGCGCGTGAGCACCACGGCGATCTGGAGTTCCGGCAAGAGCCCGCTCCAGCTCCGGGCGGTGAGCGATCCGCGCTGGCTGCAGTGGTTCGCCGCGGACCTGGCGGCCAACGTCCCTGGCACCATCGGCTGGTTCTTCGGCCGCGGCCCCGCCTGGCTGATCAAGAACGGCGCCGAGACCGCCGCCGCCCGGGCGTCGATCATGTGGACGCCCACCGGCCTGCCGGCCGGCGTGACGGCCACCCCGGTCGAGATCCGCAAGCCGCTGCCGGCGGACTACGGCCTCCCGGAGTGCAGGCACGCGGCGGACGTGGACGGCCACATCCACGCGTGGAAGCAGTTCCACGCCCTGCACCACTCGATCGAGACGCAGAGCCAGCTGGGTGCGTATCTCAATACGTTCCAGGCCTGCCGCGACATGAACAACCACACGCTGCAGAACTTCAACACGAACGGCCTGCCGAACTCGAAGACGAACCCGCTGAAGCTGGCCCTCGCGCAGGAGATCGCCTGCAGCAAGAAGACCTACTTCCAGGTGCCCGATGAGTCGGCGCAGGGCAAGTGGGCCTGGCAGAACGTCGACGTCCCCACCACGCCGGTGAACAAGGCGCGGGCCGGCCTCGCAGCGCAGTGCATCATCTCGTACGAGCTGATGAACAGCCTCACCCAGTGCAACTACACGCTGCCGGTGTGGGCCTCCCCGCTGAAGAGCCGGAACAACGCCTGGACCGACATGACCGGCGAGCCGAAGTTCGACTCGGTCCAGGCGCCGGGCGGGAGCGCCGCGGTCGCGACGCTCGGGTACCGTGGTGATCCCGAGCTCGACGTGAAGGTGTTCAACGCCGTCACGGGCAACAGCTACACGATGGCTGACTACGAGAAGATGGGCCACCGGATGTACACGCTGTGGCGCGTCCTCACCTCGCGCATCATGAGCGCACGCAATGCGGGGGCGGGCGCGAACATGCGCACCAACTTCGACCAGGCGCCGTCGTGGGCCTTCGATCCGGCCAATGCCGTCTCGGCGTGGGGCACGCTGAAGGCCGCCGACTGGGAGCTCTGCAAGGACCTGCTGTACGAGGTGTTCGGGTACGACAAGACCACCGGTCAGCCGACGGAGGCGAAGCTGCAGGAGCTCGGCCTCGGCGACATGATCGCGACGCTGAAGGCGGAAGGGATCCTCCCGTAGCAATCCGCCTGCAGGTATGATTGGAGCCCCCGGATCGCGCGATCCGGGGGCTCCTTCCATTTCCACGGAGCGACCGACGGAGATTGCACATGGCCCCCCTCGATCTCGACCCATCGCAGCCCGTTCCGGACAAGCTCCAGGTCGACTCGCCCGATGCGCCCGCGGTGGATCGCTCCGAGCTGAAGGCCCGGATCGCGGAGAAGGTGAGGAGCGACTCCCGCGAGCAAAGCAGGCTCACGACCGAGGAGGAGATCCTCGAGGTGACGTCGGAGCTCGAGGGCGACGAGATCCGGACCCTCCTCACCGAGATGGCGAACGGCGCCGCCTACGGTGACATCAAGGCGCTCGTGGCACGCGTGGGGCGCGTCTACCTGTTCTCCGAGAAGCACCTCGCCCCGGAGGACGCGCTCGAGAAGGGGCGCGTGGAGGAGGCGAAGCACGCGATCGTCGAGAAGATCCGCCTCGATTCCTCGGCCGCCGCGCTCACGTCGGTCGGCGACCTGGAACCGCTCTTCCCGTTCCCCGAGCCCGAACGGCGCGCTGCGCTCCTCGACGCGATCCGGGCGGACGCTCGCTTCCAGGACATCCAGGTGCTGTGCGTTCCCAGCGGCGAGCGCTACTACCACTCCGACCGCCACATGAGCTCCAACTACGCCGCAATCCTCATGCGGGCGAAGGCCAAGAACCCGTGCCGGGCGATTGCCGAGCTGGTGCGCGACCGGTCCAGCGTCATGCCCGCGCCCACCCACGTCTCGGTCTTCGAGGAGGCGGTGTTCGAAATCGCCCCCGAGGCGCTCGATGCCACCATCGACGAGTTGCTCGGGAAGCCCGATTTCGCGGACATCAAGAAGCTCGTCCACCCGAAGACTTGCGCCGTCTATCTCTACTCGGACCGCTTCCTCGACGCGGCGCGCGCTTTCGAGATCATGGATTGGGACGAAGTGGGCGTGCACAACAATCCCTAGCTGGCGCGCGCCGGTGGGACTCAGCATTCGCTGTTGGCGGCGCTTTGCCACATCCTCTCCGGGTGACGGACGTGTCCATGCTTGCCCGCGAGTCCGAGACGCACAGGAGAAACCCCTCGATGACGACGGCGAAGCGTGGCGACAGCGTCCGGCTGCACTTCACCGGGAAGCTGAGCAACGGGTCCGTGTTCGACTCCACCCAGCACGCGAGCGAGGAGGTCTTCCGTAACTTCAACGGGCGCGGCGTGGCCTTCGAACCGACGGAGACGGTCATCGGCTCCGGCGAGTTCCCTCCCGCTTTCGAGGAAGCCCTGGTCGGCTTGTCACCGGGCGAGGCGAAGCACTTTGTCATCCCGATGGAGCGGGCCTTCGGGCCGCGGGATCCAGCCCTCGTCGTCACGCTGGACCGAGGCGACATCGCGCCGCGTGGCCAGGGCACCGAATCCTTCCGCGTGGCTGAGGGGCGGCATCGTCCGAACCTGTTCAACCCCAGGGTCGGCGACGTCATCGAGGTGAAGAATCCGGACGGTCGGATCTTTCCGGCGCGCGTCGTCGCCGTGGGCGAGGAGACCCTCACGCTCGACTCGAACCACCCGCTCGCGGGCTGGGATCTCCACTTCGAGGTCCAGCTCGTCGGCATCGCCTAGGAGGGCGCGTGATGGCGCTGCGGCAGGTGGTGCAGGTCGAGCCCTCCCAGTGCAACGCGTGCGGCGCGTGCGCCACCGCCTGCCCTCACGAGGCCCTCGACCTGATGACCGGCTCGAGCCGGCTGGTGAACGAGGCGCTGTGCACCGGCGACGGCATCTGCGTCCAGGCGTGCGGTGGCGCGCTCTGGCTCGAGCTCCGGGAGGCGGCCCCCTTCGACGCGACGGCCGTCGAGCAGCATCTCGTGAAGCGCGCCCGGCTGCGCGCGCTCGCGGAGGAGGAGTAGCCCGTGGACCGAAACCTCATCGACGAGCTCTACGCATCCGTGGTCCGCAACGACGTCGGGGCCGTTCGCGCCGCGCTCGCCGCCCATCCCGGGCTGCTGGACGCGCGCGACCGCCTCGGGAGCACGCCCCTCCACCTGGCCGCGTTCCGCGGATCCAGCGGCATGCTGGAGTTGTTCCTCGACGCCGGCGCTCCGGTCGACGCGCTGGAGCTCGAGAGCCGCTCGACCCCGCTGCACTGGGCCGCGGAGGCGGGGCAGGGGGAGATCGTGCGCCTCCTGCTCGAGCGCGGCGCGAGCCTCGAGCAGCGTGACGCCTGGTTCGGCCTCACCCCGCTCGGCTGGGCCACCTGCGTGTTCTGGGTCCCCCGCAAGCACCGGGACCGCTCCGTGGTCGTCGGACAGCTTCGCGCTGCGGGCGCCCGCGGTGACGCCTTCGTCGAGTTGGGCGCGAACGACCTCGACGCGCTTCGTCGGCTCGTGACCGCCGATCCCGCCGAGCTCACGCGCCGGCTCGGCTTCGCCGGGGACGAGATGCAGCCGCTCCACTGGGCGGGGGCCTACGGCCGGCAGGACGCGATCGCGTTGCTCATCGAGCTCGGCGCCGACACCTCTGCGCGGACGATGCTCGGGCTGACGCCGCTCGGCGCGGTTCTGCAGCGCGCGCAGACGGGCTCGGCGGCGGCGTTCCTCCGCGCCGGCTTCTCCGGGGACGAGTCGACGGCCGTCGTAGGCGGCTTCGTGGAGGCGCTGAAGGACGTGAGCGCGGAAATTCTGACACCCGCGCTGGCGTCCCGGCTCCTCTTCGTCGCCAGCAGCGAAGGGCACGACCAGATGATCGAGACGCTGGTCCGCCGCGGAGCGGATCCCGCCGCGCGCCTCCGTCGGATCATCCGCGAGCTCTCGTTCCTGGCGACGCCGCTCCACGTCGCGGCCCAGCACGACTGCGCGAGCGCGGCGAAGGCGCTCCTCGCGGCGGGGGCCCCGCCCAGCGCGGGCGCCGAGGAGGGCAAGCCCACGCCCCTGCACGTCGCGGCGGCGGAGGGGCTGGAGGAGCTCGTGCAGCTCTTGCTCGAGGGCGGAGCGGATCGCGAGGCCCGGGAGGTCGCCTACGACGCGACGCCCGCCGACTGGGCGGACTTCGCGGGCTACCGCGAGCTGGCGATCCGTCTCCGCGCCAGAAGCTGAGGCGGGGTCAGTCCAGGTCGTATTCGCCCTTCAGCACCTGGACGACGCTCCCGCCGACCCGCACGTCGGTGACCTTGTCCCCGTCCTTGCCGGCGCGGACGTGGAGCCGGGACGGACGCTTCATCTCGAGGCCCTGCTCGATGAGGAATCGCTCGTCGGGTTTCGCGAGCCCGTGCGCGACCGCCCACGCCGCAGTGCACCCCGCGGCCGAGCCGGTGGCGGGGTCCTCGCCGCCGTAGAACATCATCCGCGCGTGGAGGCGCGCGGCAGGGTCCACGGTCTCGCGCGTCACGAAGTAGAAGAACTTGCCATCGTGAGAGTCGAGATGGGCCTGGGCGCCCGCGCGGTCGAAGACGAGAGCCTGCGCCACGGATAGCGAGCGCAGCGGGACGATGGTGAAGGGCAGCCCGGTGGAGACCGTCTGGATCGGCAGCGATGGATCGAGCGCGTCCGCGGGGAGCCCGAGCGCCCGCGCGACCTCGACGCGGTCCTGCGTCGGACCGAACGTCGGCTCCACCTGGGTCATCTCGCCGAAGGTGCCGCCATCCGGCCCCTCGTCCTCGAAGCGCACCGTGATCGGGCCGACGTTCAAGGACAGGTGGATTTCCCTGGGCCGCGGCGCACCCGACGCGGCCACCTCCTCGCGAAGGACCCAGGCCGCGCCGAGGGTCGGGTGGCCGGCGAACGGCAGCTCCTCCCGCGTCGTGAAGATCCGGACGCGGATGCCGGCCCTGCGCTCCGTCGCCACGTCGCTGCGGATGAGGAAGGCCGTCTCGGAGAGATTGGTCTCCCGGGCCAGCGCGTACATCTCGTCGATGTGGAGTCCGCGAGACTCAGTGATGACCGCGAGCGCGTTGCCTTCGAGGCGAACCGAGGTGAAGACGTCGACCTGAACCATCGGGAACCGGTGGTACACGCTCTCTCCCTTCAGGCGGCTGATTGGCGCGCGCGGGGTTCATTACGCCACGGAAGGCCCTTCTCGCGTGCCGCCGTGGGGTGCGGCATGGTGCCGTCTGCGAGGCGCGGGCCCGAGGAGCCACCCGGTTCTGCGCTACGATCGCGCAATCGAGACGGTGCCGCGCGAGGTGCGTGCGCGGCCCACCGGAAGAGCGATGGATGCGACGGCGAAGCATGACGCGGCGGCGGCCCCGGCGAACGGGATGCTGACGGGTTCCGTTCGCTGGTTCGACGATGGTCGGGGCTTCGGCTTCCTCGCCCGTGACGACGGCGGCGAGGACGTCTTCTGCCACTACGACGCAATCCTCGCGGACGGCTGCTTCCGGAGTGTCGGCGAAGGGCAGAAGGTGGAGTTCGAGGTGCTCGAAGGTCCCCACGGGCTCCTCGCCACGAATGTCCGAAGAGTATTCGACGACGAGGGCACGCTCGTGACCGTGCTCTGCGGCGACGCCGTTCAGGTCCGCGCGATCTCCTGGGGACGGCCGAACCTCGTCAAGATGGCCGAGCGGCTGCGCGCGTTCGGCGAGGTGCGTGACTCCGCTTGCCTCGTCCGCCTGAAGGCCCCTCCGCACGAGCTCACCTTCTTCGACGACGGGCGCGCGATCGTGAAGGGCACGAACGACGTGAGCCTGGCGCGGGACCTCGTGTCGGGCTGGCTCGGGGTCCGCCTGCCGGAGCCCGACGAGGATTGCGATTGATGGAGACCCCCATGTCACGCGCACTGCTGACGTCCCTCGCGGCCGTCGCCGTCCTCGGGGGGAGCGCCTGCGGCGGAGGCGGCTCGACGAGCAGCGAGCCTCCGGTCCAGACCGGGAATCCGACCACGTTCGGCGCGTGCACCGGGTCTGTCCCCGAGAACGCCACCTTGTGTCCCGGCGCCGACGCCGGTCTCACCGCCGACGCGGCGCGAGTGTTGAAGGCCGGCTGCACCTGCGACGCGAACTGCCGCCAGACGCCGTGCTCCTACGCGTGCGACGCCGGCTTCATCCTGTTGGACGGCGTGTGCCGGCCGAGGAGCCCCGCGTCCGCCGTCGCCGTGGTGGACAACGGCGACGGCACCGTCACGGTCACGGACTCCTACGGCGCACGCGTCTGGCTCCGGGACGCGAACTGCATGGACACGGTGGCCGGCGTGACGCGCGCCGGCCCGATCCCCTGGACGGATGCGGCCGCGTGGATCTGGGGGTTGGGCTCCGGAGCGTGTGGCCTGACCGACGGCTCCTCCCCCGGAGCCTGGCGGCTCCCGAACGAGGTGGAGCTGTCGATCCTGAGCGCGGACCTCGCCGCGGCCGGTGATGCCGCGCGGAGCGCCTTCACAGGCATCCAGTCGCGCGGCTACTGGACCTCCTTCTCCACCTGCATCGGGATCTACGGCGTGGTCGAGATGGGCAATGGGGCGTACGCTGACGTGTCGGCGACCGTTCCGTACAACGTGTGGCCGGTCCGGTAGCGGTGCATGCCTACGACCTGCCTGGTGCCAACGCGATCCATCGAAAGGAGAAGTGAGTGCTGGGACTGAGACTGCCCGAGTTGCTGCTGATCATCGCCATCCTGGTGCTGCTGTTCGGCGGGAAGAAGATCCCGCAACTCGGCGCCGGGATCGGCGGCGCGATCCGGAACTTCAAGAAGGCGATGAGGAGCGGCGACGACCGGGCGACGCTCGAGCGACCCCGCGACTCGTGACGGAGCGGCCGAATGTTCGGCATGTCAGGCAGCGAGCTCCTCATCATCGCGATCCTCGCGCTCGTCCTGCTCGGTCCGGAGCGGCTGCCGGGCGTCGCGCGCACGCTCGGACGCGTCGGGCGTGAGCTCCGCACCGTCGCGAACGGGCTGAAGGCCGAGGTCCAGGCCGGGCTCGGCGACGATTCCGAGCTCGGCCGCACCGCCGGGCAGACGATGCGCGAGGTTCGTCAGGCGGCGGACGGGCTCCGGGCCATGGTGATGTCCGGCCTCGACGAAGGAGGGCGTGGAGCGGCACCAGCCGCGCCCGCACCCGCCACGGCCGCAGAAGCACCCGCGCCCGTCGCGAACAGTGCTGCGGCTCCCCCCACCGGCGCGCCTGTGGCTACCAATTCGCCCGCCCCCGCGGTCGCCGACCTGAAGCCGGTCTCGCTCGGCGAGCTCGCGGCGCTAGCGCGCCCTCTATCCAAGCGCTGAGCCCTCACGCTCAGAGCAGCTCGAAGCCTGGCCGGGTCACCTCGACGTCCACGATCGCGCCGCGCGGGAT
>Ga0306923_10002410_pt1 | contig 17096 bp, 9 predicted proteins | sample sta12Can44000108_FD_203841 | JGI IMG/M metagenome (GOLD analysis project Ga0306923, IMG submission 203841) | Lab enrichment of tropical soil microbial communities from Luquillo Experimental Forest, Puerto Rico - statanox.12C.anox.44.000.108 (v2)... | ecosystem: Environmental > Terrestrial > Soil... | reverse complement strand
TGATACCAGGAGGCGCCAAGGTCCAGATAGGCCAGCATGAAGCCCAGTTGCTGGGCGGTGGCGATGTAGTCGGCGGTGAATTCGCAGGCGTAGAGGTGGCGCCAATGCTCGACCAGCACGCCCTTCAAGGTGCTGCCGGCATCGCCCGCCAGCTTGTCGCCGAACGGCGGAAAGCGGGTGACCCATTCGGAGGCGCCGGTGACCAGCTGCTCGGTGGCGGCCACCAGGTGGTCGCCGTTGGCCTTGATCAGCGACTGGGCGGCTTCGTCCACGGCGAACAGTTCGAGATACTGGACGACCCGTTCCTTCATGCTCATGCCGGGGACGGCGGCGGGAGCCGTGCCAGCAGAATCATCGTCGTCGAAGAACAGGTCGCCGGCAGGCGCAATGCTGGCACCGGAGGGGGCCTCCGCTGCCGGACTATCGCCAAAGAGTTCGAAGTCGTCGCTCATATGTGACTATGACCTGCCGTTGCCCGTGCATTTGCAATCCGCCGACTGGATCGGCCAAGTGCGCAAGGACGGCCACGGCCTCCCTTTAATTCCCCGCAAGAAAACCATAACGGAGCTTCCACGGGAAGGAAAGGGAGCACTTCGGCGGTGCAAACGCAAAGGCGCATGCGTCGAATGCACGGCGCTCTGCAACCTCAGGGTGGCGGTGGTGCCGACGTTGGCGGCACTGTCGATCATATCGTCCCTACCCCGAGGGGCAGTATGACACGGCTGCTCTTTGGGATAAGAGGGGAGCTGCCAAAACGGGGTGTCTTTTCCTTGGCGCGGCGTGTCGAATGCCGTATGAAGTCACCTTTGCGCCGAAGGGGCAGGGCGGGCGCGCATTCCTTTGGGATGCGCCAAGGGCCGGTCTCCATTTCTAGAACTTGATATCGGCCGCGGAAGGCTTTCGGCTGTCGCGGCCCAGAGGAACCGAGCGTCAATGAGCGGATTGCCTGAAGTGCAGGGACTGTATGACCCGCAGTTTGAACACGACGCTTGCGGTGTCGGCTTCATCGCCGACATCAAGAACCGCAAGTCGCACGAGATCATCCAGCAGGGTCTGGAAATCCTCAAGAACTTGACCCATCGCGGTGCGGTGGGCGCCGATCCGCTCGCCGGTGACGGCGCAGGCATCCTGATCCAGCTCCCCGACGCCTTCCTGCGCGCCGAGGCCGCCAAGTTGAACCTTTCTCTGCCGGACCTGGGCTCCTATGCCGCCGGTACCGTGTTCCTGCCCAAGGACGGCTCGCTCCGCGCTGCCTGCGAAAGCATGGTCGAGCGTCTGATTAAGGCCGAGGGCCAGACCGTGCTCGGCTGGCGCGACCTGCCGGTGGACGCCTCGTGCCTGGGCGAGACGGTGAAGCCGACCGAGCCCAAGGTGCGCATGGTGTTCGTCGGTCGCGGCGCCAACTGCCCCGACCAGGATTCGTTCGAGCGCAAGCTGTTCGTCATCCGCAAGCAGGCCGAGAACTGCGTGCCGGCCGGCGCCGACAAGGATTTCTATCTCCCGTCGCTGTCGTCGCGCACCCTGGTCTACAAGGGCATGCTGCTGGCCGACCAGGTGGGCGTCTATTATAAGGACCTGAACGACCCCCGCATGGTGTCGGCGCTGGCGCTGGTCCACCAGCGCTTCTCCACCAACACCTTCCCGTCCTGGCGTCTGGCCCATCCGTTCCGCATGATCTGCCACAACGGCGAGATCAACACGCTGCGCGGCAACGTCAACTGGATGAACGCGCGTCGCAAGGCCATGAGCAGCCCGGTGCTGGGCGAGGACCTGGCCAAGCTGTTCCCGCTGATTGCCGAGGGCCAGTCGGATACCGCCAGCTTCGACAACGCGCTCGAACTGCTGGTCATGGGCGGCTATTCCATGCCGCAGGCCATGATGATGCTGGTGCCGGAGGCGTGGTCGGGCAACCCGCTGATGGACGAGAAGCGCCGCGCCTTCTACGAATACCACGCCGCTTTGATGGAGCCGTGGGACGGCCCGGCCGCCGTGTGCTTCACCGACGGCCGCATGATCGGCGCCACCCTGGACCGCAACGGCCTGCGCCCGGCGCGCTATCTGATCACCGAGGACGACAAGCTGATGCTGGCCTCGGAAATGGGCGTGCTGCCCTTCGCCGAGGACAAGATCGTCAAGAAGTGGCGCCTGCAGCCGGGCAAGATGCTGCTCATCGACCTGGAGCAGGGCCGCCTGATCGACGATTCCGAGATCAAGGCCCAGCTGGCCGGCGCCAAGCCCTACCAGCGGTGGCTGGACGAGGCCCAGCTGGTGCTGGAGGACCTCAAGATCGACGTCGAGCCCAAGGGCTTCGACGGCGCGACCCTGCTGGATCGCCAGCAGGCGTTCGGCTACACCCAGGAAGACGTCAAGTTCCTGCTGCAGCCCATGGCCGTCACCGGTCAGGAGGCCATCGGTTCCATGGGCACCGACACCCCCCTCGCGGTGCTGTCGGGCAAGTCCAAGAACCTGTTCAATTACTTCCAGCAGCAATTCGCCCAGGTGACCAATCCGCCGATCGATTCGATCCGCGAGGAATCGGTCATGAGCCTGGTCAGCCTGATCGGTCCGCGCCCCAACCTGCTGGAGCTCAATGACGATGCTCCCGAGGGCAAGCGCCTCGAGGTCAAGCAGCCGATCCTCACCAACGAGGACCTGGAGAAGATCCGCCGCATCGAGCAGGTGCCCGGTTCGGGCTTCCGTTCGGTGACGCTGGACATCACCTGGCCGGCCTCGTCGGGTGCCGCCGGCATGGAGAAGGCCATCGAGTCCCTGTGCCGCGACGCCCAGGCGCGCGTGGGCGAGGGCTACAACATCCTTGTCCTGTCCGACCGCAAGGTCAGCGCCGACCGCGTTCCGGTGCCGTCGCTGCTGGCGGTGTCGGCGGTGCACCACCACCTGATCCGCGAGGGGCTGCGCACCCAGGCCGGCCTGGTCATCGAGACCGGCGAGGCCCGCGAAATCCATCACATGTGCTGTCTCGCCGGCTTCGGCGCCGAGGCCATCAATCCCTATCTCGCCTTCGAGACGCTGGAGGCCATGCGCCCGAACCTGCCCGAGCAGCTGTCCGGCTACGAGGTGCAGAAGCGCTTCATCAAGGGCGTGGACAAGGCCATCCTCAAGGTGATGGCGAAGATGGGCATCTCGACCTACCAGTCGTATTGCGGCGCCCAGATCTTCGACGCCGTTGGCCTGTCCTCGGCCTTCCTCGACAAGTACTTCCACGGCACCAAGGGCCGCATCGAAGGCGTCGGCCTGACCGAAGTGGCCGAGGAATCGGTGCGCCGCCACAAGCTGGCCTATTCCGACGCGCCCATCTACCGGAATGCGCTGGACGTGGGCGGCGAGTACGCTTGGCGCAACCGCGGCGAAGAGCATGCCTGGACGTCCGAAACGATCCAGACCATGCAGCACGCCGTGCGCACGAACGACTACGAGACCTTCAAGCAGTTCTCGAGTCAGATCGATGAGCAGTCCAAGCGTCTGCTGACCCTGCGCGGTCTGTTCGAGATCAAATCGACCGGCAAGAGCGTCCCGCTGGACGAGGTCGAGTCGGCCAAGGACATCGTCAAGCGCTTCGTCACCGGCGCCATGTCCATGGGCTCCATCTCGGCCGAGGCGCACACCACCCTGGCGGTCGCCATGAACCGCATCGGCGGCAAGTCCAATACCGGTGAGGGCGGCGAGGACCCGGCGCGCTTCCGGCCGCTGGCCAACGGCGATTCCATGCGTTCGGCCATCAAGCAGGTGGCGTCGGGCCGCTTCGGCGTCACCGCCGAATACCTGGTCAATGCCGACGACATCCAGATCAAGATGGCCCAGGGCGCCAAGCCCGGCGAGGGCGGCCAGCTGCCCGGCCACAAGGTCGACCAGTTCATCGCCCGCCTGCGTCACTCGACTCCGGGGGTGGGCCTGATCAGCCCGCCGCCGCACCATGACATCTATTCGATCGAGGATCTGGCCCAGCTGATCTTCGACCTGAAGAACGTCAATCCGGTGGCTCGCATCTCGGTCAAGCTGGTGTCGGAACTGGGTGTCGGCACCGTCGCCGCCGGCGTGTCCAAGGCCAAGGCCGACCACGTCACCATTTCAGGCTTCGACGGCGGCACCGGCGCTTCGCCGCTGACCTCCATCAAGCACGCCGGCTCTCCGTGGGAGATCGGCCTGGCCGAGACCCACCAGACCCTGGTGCTGAACAACCTCAGGAAGCGCATCTCGGTCCAGGTGGACGGCGCGCTCCGCACCGGCCGCGACGTCATCATCGGCGCCCTGTTGGGTGCCGACGAGTTCGGCTTCGCCACCGCGCCGCTGATCGCCGCCGGCTGCATCATGATGCGCAAGTGCCACCTGAACACCTGCCCGGTGGGCGTGGCCACCCAGGACCCCGAGCTGCGCAAGCGCTTCAAGGGCCAGCCCGAGCACGTCATCAACTACTTCTTCTTCGTCGCCGAGGAAGTGCGCGAGTGGATGGCCAAGCTGGGCTTCCGCACCATGCAGGAGATGATCGGCCGCTCCGAGCTGCTCGACACCAACAAGGCGATCGAGCATTGGAAGGCCGGTGGGCTGGATTTCTCCCGTCTGTTCCACAAGGTGGACAGCAAGGGCGAGCCGGTGTTCAAGCTCGAAGAGCAGGACCACGAGATCGACAACGTTCTCGATCGCCAGCTGATTGCCGAGGCGCAGCCGGCCATCAAGAGCAAGACCGCGGTCAAGATCGCCAAGACCGTGCACAACTACGACCGCTCGGTCGGCGCCATGCTCGGCGGTGCGGTGGCCAAGGCCCATGGCGGTGCCGGCCTGCCCGACGACACCATCCACGTCAAGCTGACCGGCACCGCCGGCCAGTCCTTCGGCGCCTTTGCCGCCAAGGGCGTGACGCTGGAGCTGGAAGGCGAGGGTAACGACTACGTGGGCAAGGGTCTGTCGGGCGGCAGGATCGTCATCTATCCGCCCAAGGTCTCGAAGATCGTCGCCGAGGACAACATCATCGTCGGCAACACCGTGCTCTACGGCGCCACCGATGGTGAGGTGTACTTCCGTGGCGTCGGCGGCGAGCGCTTCGCCGTCCGCAACTCGGGCGCCATCGCAGTGGTCGAGGGCGTGGGCGACCACGGCTGCGAGTACATGACCGGCGGCTGCGTGCTGGTCATCGGTCCCACCGGCCGCAACTTCGCCGCCGGCATGTCGGGCGGTGTCGCCTACGTGTTGGACGAGAGCGGCGATTTCGCCAAGCGCTGTAACATGGCCATGGTCGAGCTGGAGCCGGTGACGGCCGAGGAAGAGGCCATGGAGAAGCACGAGGGCATGACCAACGACCTGGAGACCCACGGCCGCGTCGAGCTCCTGGGCGACATGACCCGCGGCGACGCCGACCGCATTCAGGCCATGCTGCGCAACCATGCCCACCACACCGGGTCCAAGCGGGCCCATGAAATCCTGCTCAATTGGGAATATTACATGCCCAAGTTCGTCAAGGTGATGCCGGTGGATTACCGCCGCGCCCTGGAGGAAATGGCCCAGGCCCAGGCTCCCAAGGCCGCCGCCGGCGGAGCCGGCAATTCTTCGGTCTCACGGTCTTCGACCGTGGGCGCGGGAGGCCGCTAAGATGGGTAAGGCGACCGGCTTCAAGGAATTCCCGCGCCAGACCCCGGGCTATGAAAAGCCCGAGGAGCGGGTGACGCACTACAACGAGTTCACCAAGCCGCTCTCGAACGAGGAGCTGTCCAAGCAGGGCGCGCGCTGCATGGATTGCGGCGTCCCGTTCTGCCACCAGGGCTGCCCGGTGAACAACATCATCCCCGACTGGAACGACCTGGTTTACAAGAACCGGTGGAAGGAGGCCCTCGAGGTCCTGCACTCCACCAACAACTTCCCCGAGTTCACCGGCCGCGTCTGCCCCGCCCCGTGCGAGGCGTCGTGCACGCTGAACCTGGAAGACACCCCGGTCGCCATCAAGACCATCGAGCACGCCATCGTCGAGCGCGGCTGGGCCGAGGGCTGGATCAAGCCCGACACCTCCAAGCCCCGCACCGGCAAGAAGGTGGCGGTGGTGGGCGGCGGCCCCGCCGGCTTGGCGGCGGCCCAGCAGCTGGCCCGCGCCGGCCACCATGTGGTGGTGTACGAGAAGAACGCCCATGTGGGCGGCCTGCTGCGCTACGGCATCCCCGACTTCAAGCTGGACAAGGCGGTGATCGAGCGCCGCGCCGCACAGATGAAGGCCGAGGGCGTCGAGTTCCGCACCAACGCCCATGTGGGCGGCACCGTGCCGGTCTCGGAGCTGGAGGCCTATGATGCGGTGGTGCTGACCGGCGGCTCGGAAAAGCCGCGCGATCTGGCCGTGCCGGGCCGCGAGCTCAAGGGCGTCCATTTCGCCATGGACTTCCTCACCCAGCAGAACCGCCGCGTCTCGGGCGAGGGGGTGAAGGCCGAGGAGATCCTGGCTACCGGCAAGCGCGTCGTGGTCATCGGCGGCGGCGACACCGGTGCCGACTGCGTCGGTACGTCCAACCGCCAGGGCGCTGCCTCGGTCACCCAGATCGAGATCATGCCCACGCCGCCGGAGAAGGAAGACAAGCTGGTCACCTGGCCGCTGTGGCCCAACAAGCTGCGCACCTCAACCAGCCATGAGGAGGGCTGCCAGCGTCGCTGGTCCATCGTCACCAAGTCGTTCTTCGGCGTGAACGGCCAGCTGACCGGCCTGAATTGCGTCAAGGTGGACGCCCAGTTCCAGCCGCTGGCCGAGCTGACCATCGAGGCCGATCTGGTGCTGTTGGCCATGGGCTTCGTCCATCCGGTCCACGAAGGCCTGGTGGATGGTCTCAAGCTGGCGAAGGACGAGCGCGGCAACGTCAAGGCCGACACCGTCACCTACCAGACCTCCAACCCCAAGGTCTTTGCCGCCGGCGACATGCGCCGTGGCCAGTCCCTGGTGGTGTGGGCCATCCGCGAAGGCCGCCAGGCTGCCCGCGCGGTGGACGCCTTCCTGATGGGTGCCAGCGAACTGCCGCGCTGATCGCTCCTTGGTTGATGTATTGCGAGGGCCGCCCTACCGGGGCGGCTCTCTTTTTTTGCCCTATGCGTGCATAAGGCGGTACTGCCGAAAGATCGGATCGGCGGAGACGGTTTTGATAAAACGTCTAATTGACCTTAGCCGTCCGGATGGCCCAATAATGCACAAGGTCCATTCGGCGGAGCGTAACCCGGAACAATAACCGGGGGCGCAGGGAGCGGGTATGTTCATCGACAATTGGCGCGTTCGTGCGAAAATTCTCCTGATCGTCGCGGCTTCGTTGATCGGCATGGCGCTGATGGTCACCCTGGGTCTGACGAATCTGCGCAGCGAATTGCTGGATGGACGCCGGATCAAGACCCAGCACATTGTCGAAGTGGGCCAGGGCCTGATCAGCCACTACGTGGCCGAGGCCAAGGCCGGCCACATGACCACCGAGGAGGCTCAGGCCGCCGCCCTGGCTGCGCTCAAGGCGCTGCGCTACGGCGGCAACGAGTATTACTGGGTGAACGACATGCAGGCCCGCATCGTCATGCACCCGATCAAGCCGGAACTGGACGGCAAGCCCATGGCGGAGTTCAAGGACCCCGCCGGCAAGAAGCTGTTCTCCGAATTCGTCGAGGTGGTCGCCAAGCAGAAGGCCGGCTTTGTCGACTACCTGTGGCCCAAGCCCGGCTTCGACCAGCCGGTTCCCAAGGTGTCCTACGTCAAGGGCGTGGATGAATGGGGCTGGGTGGTCGGCTCGGGCATCTACATTGACGACGTGGACGCCGCTTTCTGGAAGGCCGTTACCAACCAGGGCATCCTGATCGGCGTGGTCATGGTGGTGGTGCTGGGCATCTCGTACCTGGTCGGCAACCGCATCGTCGAGGCGTTGGCGGCCATTTCCGGCGCCATGCACAAGCTGGCCGCCGGCGATACCACGGTGACCGTGGCGCTGCACGGCCGCAAGGACGAGATCGGCGAGATGAGCCAGTCCATCGAGGTGTTCCGCAAGAACGCCATCGAGGTCCAGGCCCTGCACGACGAACAGGAAAAGCTGCGCATCAAGGCCGAGCGTGACCGCCGCGAAACCCTGGCCAATTTGGCGCAGGAGCTGGAGATGGGCGTGTCCACCGCGGCCCAGGCGGTCAACGCCGCCGCCGCCCAGATGCGCGCCACCGCCAATACCATGACCGGCACCGCCGACCGCACCAGCGAGGAAAGCCAGGTGGTGGCCGCCGCCGTGTCGCAGACCACCGCCAATGTGGAGACGGTGGCCGCCGCCGCCGAGGAACTGAACGCCTCCATCAGCGAGATCGCTCGCCAGGTGGGGCAGTCCGCCGGCATTGCCCGCCAGGCGGTCGATGCGGCGCGGCGCACCGATTCGGTGGTGCGCGGCCTGTCCGACGCCGCCGCCCGCATCGGCGAGGTGGTCAGCATGATCAACGGCATCGCCGGTCAGACCAACCTGCTGGCGCTGAACGCCACCATCGAGGCGGCGCGGGCGGGCGAGGCCGGCAAGGGCTTCGCCGTGGTGGCCAACGAGGTCAAGCATCTGGCCAACCAGACCGCCAAGGCCACCGAGGAGATCGGCACCCAGATCGCCGCCATCCAGGGCACCAGCACCGAGGCGGTTCACGCCATCCAGGACATCGGCCGCACCATCGAGGACATGAGCGCCATCTCGGAATCCATCGCCGCCGCGGTGGAGGAGCAAGGCGCCGCCACCAACGAGATCGCCCGCAGCGTCGCGGAAGCGGCCGCCGGCGCCCACGAAGTAAGCTCCCACATCACCAACGTCACCAAGGCTGCCGACGAAACCGGATCGGCCGCCCGCGAGGTGCTGTCCGCCGCCGCTTCGCTGGCCAACGACGCCGAGGAGATGAAAGGCGGCCTCGACCGCTTCCTCGACGGCGTGCGCGCCATGTAGCGCAATCCCCTCCTCCCGTGCCACGGGAGGAGGGGAGCATTGGAGCGCCGCCCTAACCCTTCCGCGCCAACCTGCCCGCCATACGCCCTTTTGCCGGGCGATGGGCCGCATGCCACCTTTTGTCCGATTAGGTTATCCGGAGAAAGGGAGGCGCCATGGCTTGCGTCCTGGTCACCGGCGGAGCCGGCTATGTGGGCTCTCACGCCTGCAAGGCCCTGGCTGCCGCCGGCTATGTTCCGGTCACGTATGACGACCTGTCCACCGGCCATCCCGACCTGGTGCGGTGGGGGCCGCTGGAGGAGGGCTCGCTGGAGGATGTCCAGCGGCTGAACGACGCCATCACCCGCTACCGGCCCGACGCGGTGCTGCATTTCGCCGCCCGCTCGCTGGTGGGGGACTCGGTCAAGGACCCGGCGGCCACCTATCGCACCAACGTCGCCGGCACCCTGAACCTGCTGGAGGCCATGCGGCGCTTCGGCATCGAGGTGCTGGTGTTCTCCAGCACCTGCGCCACCTACGGCCTGCCCGAGCGGGTGCCCATATCCGAGGACACGCCGCAGCGCCCCATCAACCCCTATGGCTGGTCCAAGCTGATGGTGGAGCGGCTGCTGGCCGATCACGGCGCCGCCTATGGGCTGCAATGGGCGGCGTTGCGCTATTTCAACGCCGCCGGAGCCGATCCCGAGGGCGAGACCGGCGAGGACCATCGGCCCGAAACCCACCTGATCCCCCGCGCCCTGCTGGCCGCGGTGGGCGAGGTGCCGGCGCTCGACCTGTACGGGACCGACTGGCCGACGCCGGACGGGACCTGTATCCGCGACTACGTGCACGTGTCCGACCTTGCCCGCTGGCACGTGGCGGCGCTGGAGCATCTGCTGACCGGCAAGGGTTCGGTGGCCCTCAACCTGGGGACCGGCATGGGCGCTTCCGTGCGCGAGGTGCTGGTGGCGGTGGAGCAGGTTACCGGCCGCGTGGTGCCGCTGCGCCCCAGCGCCCGCAGGGCCGGCGACCCGCCCGTGCTGGTGGCCGACCCGTCCAAGGCCCTGGCCGTTCTGGGGGCCGAGCCTCGCTTCACCGACATCGAAACCATCGTCGATTCCGCCTGGCGCTTCCTGCAGCGGCGGCGGGGTCTGTCCGACCGGAGGTGACGTCCCATGAACCCGCTACGCATATTACTCGTACTGGTGCCTATCCTTGCGTTGATGGCCTGTTCGTCGCGCGTGGTGCAGCATCCCACCCCCATCGCCCAGGCTCCTACCGCCACCACCGCCGGCTACATCATCGAGCCGGGCGACGGGTTGGATGTGAGGTTCTTCTACAACCCCGAACTGAACGAGGAGGTGACCGTCCGGCCCGACGGCAATATCTCGCTGCCCCTGGTAGGCGAGATGCGGGCGGCTGGCCGCACCCCCACGCAGTTGGAGCAGGCACTGCGCGAGTCCTATAGCCGCGAACTGCGTCAGGCGGCCATCACCGTCATGATCAAGGGTTTCGCCGGTCAGCGCGTCTATGTGGACGGTGAAGTGGGGACGCCGCAGATGGTGAACATCGCCGGCAACCTTACCGCCATGCAGGCGGTGGCCTCGGCCGGCGGCTTCAAGCCCTCGGCCCGCAAGGGCGAGGTGCTGGTGATCCGCCGCTCGGGCACCACCCAGCCGGTGGTCATCCCGGTCGACCTCGACGCCGCCATCGCCGGCACCGACACCAGTCAGGACATCCTGCTGCAGCCATACGACATCGTCTATGTGCCCAAGACCGCCATCGCCGAGGTCAACCAGTTCATCGACCAGTACTTCCGCCAGAACATTCCGATTCCGTTCGGCATCGGCTATGGCCTGAACAACTAGCGCCCCTCTCCGTTCGCGCCTGAAGTTCAGCCATTCGCTACCTCGCATCGCGTGGGCCTCCTTGCCACCATCCAGGGCAGCAAGGAGGTCTTCGCATGTGCGGCATCGCGGGATGGATCGATCGCGAGTCGGCCCCCATCGGGCCCGGGACCATCGACGGCATGACCGCCGCCATCGCCCATCGCGGCCCCGACGGTTCGGGGCGGTGGGACGGGGTGGGCGGCGGTGGCAAGTGGCGGCTGTCGCTGGGCCACCGGCGGCTGGCCATCATCGACCTGGAAGGCGGCGTCCAACCCATGGTGGCGCCGGGTGGCCGGGCGGTGCTGGTGTTCAACGGCGAGATCTACAATTTCCAGGAGCTGCGGGCCGAGCTGGCGGCCGGCGGCTATGAATTCTCCACCCATTCGGACACCGAGGTGCTGCTGGCCGCCTACCTGGCGTGGGGCACCGAGTGCGTATCGCGCCTGCGCGGGATGTTCGCCTTCGCCCTGTGGGACGCGGCGCGCGAGCGCCTGTTCCTGGCCCGCGACCGCTTCGGCAAGAAGCCGCTTTACCTGTGGCAGGACGGCGAGGGGGCGCTGGTGTTCGGCTCGGAGGTCAAGGCACTGCTCGCGCATCCGCGCGTGCCGGCGGTGCTGGACCGCGCTTCGGTGGCCGAATACCTGGCCTGGCGCTACGTCCCCGGGCCGCACACCCTGTTTGCCGGCATCCGCAAGCTGCCGCCCGCCAGCTGGGCCATGTGGGAGCATGGCTACCTGACCGAAGCGTCCTATTGGTCGCCCCCCGATGCCGGCGACCGCCCCACCAAGGTGATCCCCGCCGACCCGGTGGCCGAGTTTACCGAGCTGCTGGACGAGTGCGTGCGCATCCGCATGGTCTCGGACGTGCCGTTCGGGGCGTTCCTGTCGGGCGGGCTGGATTCCTCGGCGGTGGTGGCGTTGATGAGCCGGCACTCGCAGCTGCCGGTGAACACCTTCTCGGTGGGCTACGCCGAGGCCAATTACAGCGAACTGAAATACGCCCGCATGGTGGCCGACCAGTTCCGCACCAACCACCACGAGCTGGTCATCGCCGCCGATGACGTCATCGCCGATCTGCCCCGGCTGACCGTTTTCCGCGACGCGCCCGTGGCCGAACCGGCCGACGTGCCCATCCACCGCTTGTCCAAGGCGGCGCGCGAGACGGTGAAGATGGTGCTGACCGGCGAGGGCTCGGACGAACTGCTGGGCGGTTACCCCAAGCACCGTGCCGAGCCGCTGGTCGCCTTCTACCACCGCTCGGTGCCGTCGGCTCTGCACCGCCATCTGATCGAGCCGCTGGTGGGGGCGCTGCCCTATGGGGCGCGGCGCGCCAAGACGGTGGCCAAGGCGCTGGGCCTGCGTGACCCGCGCCAGCGCTTGCCCGCCTGGTTTGCCGCCCTGTCGCCGGAAGAGGCCGCCAAGCTGCTGGCGCTGGAGGTGCCCCAGCGCCCCCTGGACCCGCGCCCGTTCCGCGTCGCCAAGCGGCAGACGCCGCTGCGCCGGGTGCTGGCCTTCGACCAGGCCTCGTGGCTGCCCGACAACCTGCTGGAGCGTGGCGACCGCATGACCATGGCCGCCAGCATCGAAGCGCGCATGCCGTTCATGGATCATGTGCTGGCCGCCAGCCTGTCGCGGCTGCCCGACAACTACCGGGTGCGCGGGCTGACCGGCAAGTGGCTGCTGCGCCAAGCCATGGAGCCCATGCTGCCCAAGGCGGTGCTGCATCGCCCCAAGGTGGGGTTCCGTGTTCCGGTGAACCTGTGGTTCCAGGATAAGCTGCGCGGCTGGGTAACCGAGCTCCTGCTATCCTCGGGCTCGGCCACCCGTGACTGGTACCGCGTCGACCGCCTGGCCCGCCTGGTGGACGACCATGTCAGCGGCCGGCATAACCATGAGAAGGCGTTGTGGATGCTGGTGACGCTGGAGCTGTTCCAGCGGCAATATCGCCTGCGCTGATAGGGTGGCGCTGCCACGCCAGCGCCGCGTACCCCACCGTCACCATCCACACTGCCACCGTGCCGGTGGGCATGTTGCAGAGGAGCGACTGCTCGGTCATACCCTTCAGGCAGACGTAGATCAGCAGGATGTCGCGTACCGGGCGCGGCGAGACCAGGAACAGCTTCCACTGGGTCATCAGCAGCACGATCATCAGGGCGAAGCCCACGGCCCCCAGATAGAGCAGGGATTGCAGATACATATTGTGGGCGTGGGTGATCTTCCACCGCACAAAGCCTTTGAACAGCATCATGCCCGAGGCGTAGCCGTGGCCCAGCAAGGGGGCCTCGGTGATGCGGTCGATGACGTAGGGCCAGATCTCAAGCCGCCCCGACAGTGACAGGATTTCCACCGAATGGCCCGAGCGGGCGAACAGCGACAGCAGGTCCGCCGGCAGCATGGCGGCGAAGCCACCCATGGATTCCAGCAGCAATACCAAGCCGATGATGATGGTGAGCGTCGGCACCATCATCATCCAGCCGCCGCGCCGGTAGGCTATGAAGGCCAGCACCGAGGCGAACATGGCCAGAGGCGGCAGGCGCGACTGGGTAAGACCCGCGCACACCAATCCGGCGATCGTCAGCACGAAAAGTCCCAGCCTGGCCATCCCGCGGGCGCGGACCATCAGGGCGGTGACGGCGAAGGTGAACAGGGCCGCCACCTCGGCCAGCGGGATGGGATGGTCGGTGAGGCCTCGCAGGCGATCGGGCTCGCCGGTGCTGCCTGGGCTGGGCGGGGTCAGGCCCATGGCGAAGGGGGCGATGCACAAGGACGGCAGCACGATCATGCCGGCCCCCAGCGCCACCGCCTTGAGCAATTGGCGCTCGTCCAATACCTGGGCGGTTGCCAGGCCGAACAGCAGCAGCCAGCTATAGGCCACCGCCGCCTGCACGGTATAGAGCGGCGTCGGCGACCACAAAGCGGACACCCCCATCAGCAGGATCAGCAGGCCGGCGAACACCACCGGCGGGCGTCCGAAAATCCAAGGCGTGGCTGACGTCCGTACCAAGCCCACCAGGCCGCAGCCCATCCACACCAGGCCCTTCACCAGCACCTGGGCATCCACCGATTTGTCGTTCCAGGCGCGCGCCCGGAAGTTGGAGTCGGTAAGGAACATCAGCAGCGCCAGGGCGACGATGAAGGCCCACGTCTCGCCGCGCATCAGGGCCAGCATCAGGGGGACCGCCCAGACCAACGCGACCACCGCCAGCGGGATGCCCAGCAGGGATTGCTGGTCGGGCTCCAGCGCCGGCACCAGCATGGACAGTACGAACGCGCCGATGCCCAAGGTGACGAAGGCGACGACCGCCGGGCGGGGCAGGGGGGTCAGAGAGTGGTCCATGGTTTCTCCCGAACCAGCAGGAACAGGGCGGCGAGGCCGGACCCCACGATGCCGCCGGTGATCCCCGCCATGGCGCCGCCCAGGCCCCAATCGGGCACCAGCACGAAGCACAGGGCGACGCCGATCACCGCCGATACCACCCGGCCACGGAACAGCAGGTCAGGGCGGCGCAGCAGGAACAGGGCGGTTTCCAGCGGATAGACGAAGACCACGGCCACATGCACCGCCGCGAACCAGGCGAGCACCAGGGTGGGGTCGCCGTAGCGGGGGCCGTACAGCATGTTCACCAGCCTGTCGCCCAACAGGATCAGCAGCACCACGTAGGGCAGGGTCATGCCTGCCATGGCGGCGGTGGTGTGGGTCAGCGCCCGACGCAGGCCGGTGACGCCGTGGGCGGCCAGCGCCCGGGCGGCACGCGGCTTGTCGAAATTGTCCACGGCGGTGGCGGCGGTGGACAGCGGCTGGGTGAAATTGCGCATGGCCTGGAACAGAGCCACCGGCCCCGGTCCCGCCAGTGCCCCCAGGATCAGCGGCGGCAGGTGGCCGTAGCCATTATAGGCGAGGTTGGCGGCGACCGACCAGCCGATGAAATGGCCGAGATTTCTCAGGAAGGGGCCGAATTCCGGTGGCTTGTCGGGGGGCGGCAGGCGCGGCGCCAGGATGGCGCACAGCAGGGCGGCGCCGCCATTGGCCGCCAGGAAGGCGGCCGCCGCCAATTCCAGCCGATGGGTGACCACCGCGACGACGATGCCGGCCACGTACAAGGTGGCATAGGTGGCGGCGGCCAGCACGGTGGTGCCGAACCGGTCCAGTTGGATCAACCAGCGGCGGCGGAATTCGTAGGCGAAGGTGGGCGTCACGAAGATGGCTGCCATCACGAAGGCGGTCTCCATCCATTCCGGTGCCTTGAACAGCGGCAGGCAGGCGGCGATGAGGCCCAGTGAGACCGTCGACAATGCGGTGGTCCACAGCGAGAGCCTGCGCCAGGCGGGCGCCTCCTGCTGCAGCACCCCGGGCTCGGCGGTGTGGATGACGAAAGGCACCACCACGGCGGAGCGCTGGATGTTGACCACGAACAGCAAGGTCAGCCAGGCGAACGAGAAGGTGCCGAAGTCGTCGGCATCGAAGCCGCGCGCCAACAGCAGAAGGGCGAAGAAATTGGCGCCCGAGATCAGGCCCTGTTCGATCAGCGACAGCGCGCGCACCCGATCGCCGGCGATGCGGGCAACAAGGGTGGTGACGCCGCCCCACGACGAGGCCGGCTGCATGTTCTGGCGCATGCTTATTCCCTGGCTTCTTCCGGAAGGGGTGCGAACAGGTAGCGGGCCATCTCGGCGGCGCGGCCGTAGCGCACCCGGAGCAATGCGTGGAGTGCCCGCCAGCGCTGCTCGGGTCCGTTCAGCGTGGGCGAGCACAATATCAGCGCCGCCTTGATCAGCGGCGGCGACGCCATGGCCAGGGTGTAGGCGGCCCAGCGCAGACGGAACCACTCGCCCTCGGCCATATGGTTGCGGGCGTGCCAGACCGTGCGCTGGTTCTTCTTCTCCAACTCGGCGAAACTGGCCCGCGCCGGATGGCGCACGCGGGCCTTCTCGCTATAGGCGATGCGATAGCCCAGCCGGGTGGCGCGGCGGCCCCATTCCAGGTCCTCGGGCAGGCGGCCGTCGCGGAACGGCCCCACCGCCTCGAACACCCGGCGCGGCACCAGGATGTTGGCGCCCGCCGCGAAATGCTTGAAGCGCACATAGCGGCGGCATTCGAAGCCGAACACCTTGTCGTACAATTCGGCATCGGTGGGATTGGCTTCATCGGCGGCGAACACCTGGATGTCGCCGGCGACGATGTCCACTCCCGTCCCGTTGGTCAGCATGCCCACACCGTTCAGCAGCCAGTCGGGCTCCGGCCGGCAGTCGGAATCGGTGAAGGCAAGGATCGCGCCCGAGGTGGCGGCCACGCCGCAATTGCGAGCTGACCCGCAGCCGCGCCGTTGTTCCACCAGCCCCGTGACGCGTGGAAAGCGCGCCACCACGTCGTCGATGGGTTTGTCCGAGCCGTTGTCCACCACGGTCACGGTGACGCAATCGGCGGGATAGCTTTGGCGCGTCACCAGCTCCAGGCACTGGGCCAGGCGCTCGTGGTCGTTCAGATGGGGAATGATGACGTCGACCAGGGGCAGCTGCATTCTAGGCACCCTCCGGGCGTGGTGAACTCAAAGCTTGCCCGTCACTTCACGGCGGGGTCTCGTCTCCTCGTCCTCGCGGGCCAGCGCCGCGTAGGCGGACAACAGGCGAGGCACCTGATACTCCCACGACAGCTCGCGCTCCATGCGGCCGCGGCCGATGCCGCCGAGGCGCTGGCGCAGCTCGGGATCGTCCAGCAACTGGGCGAGCTTGGCCGCCATGTCGCGGGCGTCGTTGTCGCAGGCATACAGCGCGGCATCACCGGCCGAGCGCCGGCCCTCGGTGAGGTCGAACAGCACCACCGGCTTGGCCATGGCCATGTATTCCAGGATCTTGTTCATGGTGCACGAGTGGTTGAACTCGTTGGCCGGATCGGGCGAGACGCAAACGTCGGCGGCGTTGAGATAGGGGATCAGCACGGCGTCGTCGGCCCAGCCGGTGAAGGTGCACCACTGGGCGATGCCAAGGTCCTCGGCCCGCTTCTTCAGTTCGGGCAGCATGGGGCCGTCGCCCATGAGCACGGCGCGCACCGAGCGCTTCTGTTCCGCCACCAGCACCTTCATGGCGTCCAGTACGTATTCGACGCCATCCTGGCTGTTCATCACCCCCACATAGGCGATCAGGTGGTCGGCCCCCTGGCGAAGCTTCGGGTCGGGCGGGGTGATCTTGAGCCGGCGCACGTCCGGGCCGCTGCGCACGACGAAGACCTTATCGGGGTCCATGCCGCCGCGCATGATCGCTACCTGGCGGAAGCTGTCGTTGGTGGCGATGGAGACGTCGGCGGTCTTGTAGGT
>Ga0306923_10002408_pt1 | contig 17102 bp, 18 predicted proteins | sample sta12Can44000108_FD_203841 | JGI IMG/M metagenome (GOLD analysis project Ga0306923, IMG submission 203841) | Lab enrichment of tropical soil microbial communities from Luquillo Experimental Forest, Puerto Rico - statanox.12C.anox.44.000.108 (v2)... | ecosystem: Environmental > Terrestrial >... | reverse complement strand
GGAGCAGTCTGTTTTCTGAGCAAGCCGTTCGATGAACCGCAATTGCTCGAATGTGTGGAGCAGGCGCTGATAAGGCGCCCAAATGCGGCTGATCGGCGTGGCAGCGAGTAGTCCTGCGGCCGGTGCAAGGGATTTGGAACTTAACGCGTGACCGCTGCCGCCGCTCAGACCCCGCCCGGCGGTACGTAGCAAAAGACCTGTCCACCGGGCCCAATGAAGATGATCCCGTGTCCGGTCGGGTTTCCTTCATCCCATTTGATCTTGTGGTTCGGGACGACAATCCTTTCTCCCAGCTCCTGGTGCGGGCGGCCGAGCGGCCCGTCCGGGCGCTCGTCGGTGATGATGGCCACATAGCGATCCTCGTCCACCTCAAAGCTGTCGGCCCAATAGGCGTCCGCTTCGCCGCAGCACGACATCGTCGGAACGTCGGGCTGCATCAGCTTTTGAAACCACGTGCGCACCTGCGGCGACTGGTTCTCCCACTGTCCAAAGTCCCGCGCTGCCGCCGGCGATGCCATAAGCATGAACGCAATGATGATGCCGAGCATGTTCGCCCCTTCCAGGCCATGGATCCGACCGCTGCCCTCAATCTTTGGGCAGCCAAGCTACGAATATGCTGATCGCTCTCGGATTTCGCTTGCGAGGAATTGCTGCAAATAGACCGCTTTTGCATCGATCGGCCTACTGGCTCGGGCTCGCCCCCAGCACGATTTCGCATGCCGTCCAGCGTCGAGTGAGCGACGCGTTGGATCGCAAACCAAAGTATCAGCCGGGCAAACGAGGTATGGAGAGCAACCAAACGCGAGTATGCGCGGCCAACACCACAGAATGAGCTGCATTAACCTGCGTACGATTGAGATGCTTGCGCCCGAGTGACCTAATCGCGGTCGAGGAGAGGGGCTTCTTCTCCGAGGGAGGCTGGAAATGAAATTCGTGTTGGTGAACGGCAGGACGCCCCGTCCAGAGAGTTTCTGCGCACTGTGCTGCGAGGCAATCAGCGAAAGCTATCTGCGCGAGCTTGCCACGCGGCTCTCCTACTGCAGTTACCAGTGCTATCTCGGTCAGTGCAAGCTCGCCATGTCGGTACTCAAAGAACGGGCGAGGGCATCATGACGATCCGGGAGAATGCGAACCGCCCTGCGAGGGATGTCGTGCGATCGCGTCAAGTCTGTGATCATTGCGGCGGGCCGTTCGGGATGGTGACCCATCGTTGGTGGGGCAGCAAGTTCTGCAAGCGCAGGTGCAAAGACGCATACCTTCGCGAGATCATGCTAGACCGGAACGCAGTCCATAGCTGCCGCGGGTTGCTAGGCGTGGTCTCGGCGATTGTGGTCGCGCACCGCACTCTGGGATGAAAACCGCAGGCCCGCGGGAACGGAGCTCTAAGATGCAAAGCGCAACTCTGGTTTCCGGGGGCACGAGCCGTTATCTCGAAGAAATTCGCCGCTTCCCGATGCTGGGAGCCGAGGAAGAAAGCCTGCTGGCGAAACGCTGGCGCGAGCACGGCGACGCTGATGCCGCACACAAGCTCGTCACCAGCCATCTGCGCCTGGTGGTCAAGATTGCCGTGGGCTATCGCGGCTACGGACTGCCGATCTCCGAGCTCATCTCGGAAGGCAATCTCGGGTTGATGCAGGCGGCGAAGCGCTTCGATCCGAAGCGGGGCTTTCGCTTCGCCACCTATGCCATGTGGTGGGTCAAGGCGGCCATCCATGAATACATCCTGCGCTCGTGGTCGCTGGTGAAGATGGGCACCACCGCCAATCAGAAGAAGCTGTTCTTCAACCTGCGCAAGGCGAAGAACCGCATCGCGGCGCTGGAAGAAGGCGACATGCACCCCGATCAGGTCAAGCTGATCGCACAGCGCCTCGGCGTTACCGAGCAGGACGTCGTCGATATGAACCGGCGGCTCGGCGGGGACGTCTCGCTCAATAGACAGATCCGCGACGGGGATTCCGACGAGTGGCAGGACTGGCTGGTCGACGAGAGTTCCGACCAGGAATCGCGGCTCGCCGACAGCGAGGAGTCGCAAAACCGCAAGAAGGCGCTCGGCCAAGCGCTCTCGGTGCTCAACGGGCGAGAGCGGCGCATCTTCGAGGCACGCCAGCTCGCCGACGATCCGATCACGCTGCATGAGCTTGCGGCCGAATTTGGTATCTCGCGCGAGCGGGTGCGTCAGATCGAAGGTCGCGCCTTCCAGAAGGTGCAGAGGGCTGCGCAAATCGCGATCGAATACATGCAGCCTTCGCGTTCCGTTCACTGAGCCTGGCCGAATGATTTACTGATAGATCGTCAGGGACGAAGCAAAATGAATTACAACGCGTTCTTTGCCGCAGCGCTGGGGCGGCTGCGAGAAGAGCAGCGCTATCGAGTCTTCGCGGATCTCGAGCGCATCGCGGGCCGTTTCCCGCACGCCATCTGGCATTCGCCAACCGGCCGGCGTGAGGTCGTGATCTGGTGCTCGAACGACTATCTCGGCATGGGACAACACCCGAAGGTAATCGGGGCAATGGTGGCGACGGCGGCGTGCCTCGGCGCCGGTGCCGGCGGCACCCGCAATATCGCTGGAACCAACCACCCGTTGGTTCAGCTGGAGCATGAGCTTGCCGATCTGCACCGCAAGGAAGCGGCGCTCGTCTTCACATCCGGCTATGTATCGAACCAGACCGGGATTGCGACCATCGCCAGGCTCATTCCCGACTGCCTGATTCTGTCGGACGCCCTCAATCACAATTCAATGATCGAAGGGGTGCGCCAATCGGGCTGCGACAAGCGGATCTGGCGCCATAACGATGTCGAGCATCTCGAACATCTGTTGCGTGAGACCGGTGCCGAGCGGCCGAAGCTGATCGTGTTCGAGACCCTCTATTCGATGGATGGCGATGTTGCGCCGGTGCATCGCATCTGCGATCTCGCCGCCCGCTACGGAGCCATGACCTATGCTGATGAGGTGCACGCCGTCGGCATGTACGGGGCGCGCGGCGCCGGCGTGGCGGAGCGCGAGGGCGCCATGGATCGAATAGACGTGCTCGAAGGCACGCTGGCGAAGGCATTCGGCTGCATCGGCGGCTACATTGCCGGAGAAAGCGCACTAATCGACGCCGTCCGCTCGTATGCACCGGGTTTCATTTTCACGACTGCTCTGCCGCCGCCGGTTTGCGCTGCCGCCACCGCCGCAATCCGTCACCTCAAGGGATCAAATTGGGAACGCGAGCGACATCAGGAAAGGGCTGCGCGCGTGAAAGACGTGCTCAATATGGCAGGTCTGGCAGTGATGCCGAGCGACACGCATATCGTGCCGCTTTTGGTCGGGGACCCGCAGAAATGCAAGGAAGCGAGCGATCTGCTCTTGAGCCGGCATGGGATCTACATCCAGCCGATCAATTACCCCACTGTGCCGCGCGGATCGGAGCGGCTGCGGATTACTCCGACGCCCTATCACGACGACGCGCTCGTGGACGCCCTCACCGAAGCACTCGTCGATGTCTGGCAAAGGCTCAAGCTTCCCCTCAAACGGCAAGCGTTCGCAGCCGAATGATCCTCTGCTCATGTAATGTATTGAGTGACCACGAGATACGGAACGTGGTGACGGCATCGCGACAGCAACCGCTGAGCGCGCAGCAGGTTTACGGTTGCCTCGGCTGCAGCATCCAGTGCGGGCGCTGTGCTCCCGCCATCAAACGGATCATCGCCGAGGCCTCGCTAGCCTGCGCTGAGGGCGGCGCCTGCTGCTCGGCCGCCCGCGCCACCGTTTAAGGGATTTCCGACTGGTTGGCCTCAGCGGCGCAATACGAGGATGAGCGCCGGCTCAGTTTCATTGTTTCCGGATTGTTATTCACAATGAGTTTTGCAACTCGAACGTGCCGGACCCGGTTGAGCCCTTGCTGATTTGCTCATGTCAATCGAAAGGGATAGCAAAACGAGCAAAAGAACCGCAACCAGCTGTCTGTCGGCGCTTAGTCGCGAGTCGCAACCTTTGCTCTCGTTTCCTTCCGCACGCGATCCAGCGCCGTGTTCAGGGCGTCCGCGCTTTTGCGGAGTCGCTCGCGTTCTTCCTCCGACATGTCAGGCTCGAGCACCTCGATCACGCCGCGGCGGCCGACAATGCTCGGCAGGGACAGCGTGACGCCAAACTTCTTGTGATAGCTGCCGATCGGAACGACCGCGCGCTCGTCATTGAGCACCATCTCGGCGATACGGGCCGATACGATGCCGATTCCGTATTGGCTAGCATCATGGCCTTCGATGATGGTGATGTTCGCATAGCGCACCTCTCTCTCCAGCTTATGCTGCAGCTCGCCAATCCGCTCGCCGCGCCTCTCGAGCAATGCCGCCACTGGAACTCCGCCGATCCTTGCCGAGGACCACAGGAACACCTGCGAGGTTCCGTGGTCGCCAATCACCTGTGCTTCGACATGCGCGGGATCCGCGCCGAAGTGCTTGCCGAGGTGAACGCGAAATCGCTGGCTGTCGAGATATGTACCTGTGCTCAACACCACCGCCCCGGGGCACGTCTCGCGCGCGATATCGGCGAGCGGATCGGGTGGATCGGCCACGACGAGAAGTACCGCGTTGGGCTCCGCCCGCACGATCCTTGGCACGATATCGCGATAGATTTCGGCGTTCTTGTCCAGCAGTTTGAGGCGGCCCTGTGGGTCGTTGCGATCCGTAGCGCCGCCGGTTTTTTCGTTCACGCCCGCAGTGATCAGCACGATGCCCGCGCCCTCGAGGGCGTCATAATCACCGTCGACGATGTCGACCTTGGGACCGAGCGGTGTGCCGTAGCGCATGTCGGTCGCTACCGCCTCGGCGGTCTTGCGGGTGCGATTGACGAGGACGATCTCGCGCGCGCTGCCGCGGGTGACGGCGGCCATTGCGCACGCGCAGCCAACATTGCCGGTTCCAATAATTCCAATTCTCACCGACTTTTCCATTGCTGGCTTGTCAACCCGGCGGTGATCGGGGCGTCCCGGACAGGTTGACCTGCAAGCAGCTGGCTCTATCCGAAGAAACGTCACCTTGCCGTCAAGTTCCGCCTGTTCTCGCCAACGTTCGCCCTTCATGCCGGGCAAACGAGCCGCTCACTCCCTTGCAACGCGGGTCGCTTCGAACAGGAACCAGGTACGCCGCTCGGCCTCGTAGATCCAGTTCTCGACCAAGCTGGCGCTGGCCACGTCGTCGTGCTTGTCGCAAATCGCGTGGGCCTCGCGCAAGCTCGCCGCCAGCTGCTTGTTGTCGTCGCGCAGCTCCGCGAGCATGTCGAGGGGGGTGACGAAGTCCGCGTCGTTGTCCAACACGCGCTGCAAGCGGCCGATGTGGCCGATCGAGCGCAGCGTGGTGCCGCCGATCTTGCGGACGCGTTCGGCGATGGCGTCGGTGGTCGCGAAAATCTGCTCGCCCTGCTCGTCGAGGAGGAGATGATAGTCGCGGAAGTGGGGGCCGGACACATGCCAATGGAAATTCTTGGTCTTCAAGTAAAGCGCAAACATGTCGGCGAGCAGGATATTGAGCGCGCCGGCGATCTCCGGCACGGCGTTGGGGCGCAGGTCGGTCGGCGTATCGAGCGGAGCGACCCGCAGCGCGGCGGCATCCTTTGCTTTCGTCATTTGTACCTCCTTCTGACGCGATGATGGGGCGCTGACCGCGTCGCCATCACGAGGAAACCGAACTTATGCCGGGGCGGAGAAGAAGTCCGATCGATGCGGATGTCGCCCCACTTCGTGCAATCCCATATATGGGGCCAAGCGCGGCGAGCGGCTTGATCGCCCTTGCTCCATGTTGATCCGCCTTGCCCGGCTCGCGCTCGCCGATCGGCCACGCGATCCGTGCGCCGGTTCGGACCGTGGGAGCGGACCGGGTTTTACTCGCTATTTCGCAAGTTGACCGGCCTTGCCTCGATCCTGCGGGACCGCGCCGGCGCGCTGTTGCAAGCGACGGGCGCGTGGCTCAAGGTGCCGCAGACTGCGATATTGGTGCGCCTGCCTCTTCGGCGGCGATCAGGCCGAGCGCGGTCCAATCCAGCTCCCCGTAACCACGCGCGATTCCGGTTATCATTCGGTCTCGCACCGCGCTCACCGACGGCATCGGCACCGCCGCGCTTTCCGCTTCCGCCAGCGCTAGGCGCACGTCCTTGAGCGCCAAAGGCAGAGCGAATCCCGCCACATAGTCCCGCGCGACGATTCTTTGGCCGTAGATCCGGTGCACGCGACCGCCGAACATCGTGCTGGTCAGCATCTCAAGGAAGCGGCCGGGATCGAGGCCGCGTTTGCGGATCATCGCCACGGTCTCACCCAGCGTCTCGAGCGCCGTCGCGCTCAGCATATTGCCCATGAGCTTGAGCAGGTTTGCATGCGCGGGATCGTTGCCCACGACGAAGGTCTGTTGCCCGAGCTGGTCCAGCAGCGGCCGACAGCGCTCGACGTCGACCGGTGCGCCGGCGGCGACGACGAAGAGCTGGCGGGCCTTGGCTGCGTCCGGGTTGCCGAACACCGGTGCTGCGACGTAGCCCTGTCCGCAGCGCGCATGCGCGCTCGCGAGTTGCGAGGCAGCTGCCGTGCTTACCGTGCTCATCGAAAGATGGACCGCGCCCGGCTTGAGGCCTGCGGCGAGGCCCTTGCGCTCCTGGCGCCCGAAGACGACCTCGCGCACGGCCTCGTCGTCCGGCAACATGCTGATGACGACCTCGCAGCCGAACAAGTCGGCAAGATCGGTGGTGGGTTTGAGCCCGAGCGCCACCAGCGTTCCCATCTGCTCCGGGCGCCGCACGCAGGCGATCACGGCATGGCCGGCGGCGACGAGATTCGTGGCCATGGCCGTGCCCATGCGGCCAAGGCCGACAAACCCAATGTCGCTCTGCGCGCTGCCGCCGCCGTTGGCTCGGGGGTAGCGTTGCTCTGGTGCAGCGTCCGTCGTCGTTGCGGAAGCGAGGCGGGGAGGACTGGACTCGGCCTTCAACATGAGACTGCTCATAAATTGCACGCGTGCGCCCCTGCTCACGCGGCGAATGTTTCAGAAAGGGTTCGAGCGGTCTTGCCCGCGATTGCCGGATTTTATGAGCGCTTGCCGTCTTACCAGCGGGGTCTCATCGGATCACAGGCCAGACACCGACGGACTGTCGCCGCAGGGCTGGAATGACGGCGACCGACAGTAAAAACATGTTGGTTAGACCCGAGTTGGCCCAAGACCCTACGATCAGTCTTGCCGTTCCCATCACTTGGGCAATGCTGATACGTGACGCGATGGCATCTTAGCGCTGATCGCGAGACATGAAGCCGTCCGTCAGCGTTTGCATGAAGCTCACGAGCGCATCCTCCTCTGCGTCCGACAGGCCGAGTCGTCCCACGCGTTTCGTGTTCATATTGGCCGTCGATTCCGGTGCCGGCCAGCACGTCGTGCCTTTGCCGGGATCATTGGCTTGGCAGCGCGGGAGGACATCGCGCGTGTTGTAGAAATGCACGATGGATTTCAGGCTCTTGAAATATCCGTTGTGCGTATATGCTTTCACGAAATCCGGATACGGGCGCTTATCGACGTTGCGCAGCGTCGGCACCTGAAAGCGCGCTTCGTTACCGGGCGCGAGTGGGAGCCAGTTCGTATCCACTGCCGAGGGCTGGCTCAGCAGATGGTTCCGACGCAGGAAACGGCCGACGCCGCCATCGACAAACGACGATCCTGCCGGATTGGCGACATAGCCGCGTGCGTCCGGTCGATTCTCTGCATAGTAGGGAAGTCGTGGGTTGGCGGGAGTTCCGATATTGCTGGCTGTGAAATCGGTGAACAGCGGATCCTCACCGGGTCCGCCGTCGCGGTGGCAGGCGTTGCATTGCCCTTTGCCACGGAACAGCTCGTACCCCAGCTGCTCCTGCGCCGTGAACTGCGCCTTGCCCGCTTGGACCGCGTCGAACTTCGAGGTGAATGTCGTCACCTCGGCCGATACCTCATAGCCGGCGATCGACTGCGCCATCTGGTCGAATGTCGCGGCGGCGCGTCCGCGATCGAGCTCGCTGAGATGGACCGGCATCGGGTCGTTCGCCCCTGGCGGTCCCGGCTGGTCGCAGACCTGCTCCACGTCCTTCGGCCAGTCGATCGCAAAGGCTTGTTTGCCCCAAACACTTTCGAACAGCGCGCGATACGGCCGCTGCGAAGCGCGATAGACCGCACAGGCGATATCGGGCAGCCCCATTTCGACCGGATTGGTCGGCGGTCCTTGCGCCTGTTCGGCCGCCGGGTTTCCCAAACGACGCCCGGTGGCACGCATGTCCCAGAAGTTGCCGCCGACGAGATCACCCTGGCCGGGATTGTAATGCAGCACGGGTGAAAGCGGCGCATACGCGTGCGTTTGCGGCTTGCGGTCGCTGAATCGGGTACGCACCGACCCGGGATAGGATCCGGTCGTGCGGTTGAGCTGCGATACCGGGCCGGTGAAACCCGTCTCGGGCATATGGCAGAAAGCACAAGCCTCGTTGCGGTTCACCGAGAGATGCTTGTCGTACAGCATCAGCTTGCCGAGCAGCTCGACTTGCTGAACCTGATTGTCTGGCGGTGCCGCCAGCCGCTCGAGTGTCTGTCCCTCGATGCGGTCGATCTCGGCTTCGACCTGCGCAATTTCCGCAAGCGCCGCGGGCGTGAGCGTTGTGCTGGGTTCCTCCGCGCTCACGACATCAGCGCCAGGCACGGCAACGAACGCCGCTCCAAACATCAAGCCAGCTACCAAGGCGTTTATCCAGCGCGACCGCGACATCGAGGCCCCTCCGTGGCCCGCAGGGAGAGAGATTCCAGCAACTGCTCCGAACTGCAGAGCGCGGCGATCAATCGATATATCGGCGCGCAGACCGGCCACATCAGAAGTACAGGGCAGTCAGCGATCGGTGAGAATTGCTACGTTCAGTCTACGCGACGACGCCGCTTTCACAAAATAACACCGATGGCATGGAAGTAGCTTTGCCTGCCTTGCCGTGATTTGCGCAGCCTTGCGCAAGAAAACGGAGTCGCTCACCAATGCATCGTTTTTGTCCGCCGCCGACCGCGGCAGATGAGGCGCGAAGGCCGCGTCGCTGACGCGGCCAGGTTCGCAAGATCGCGACACTTGCAGCAAGATCATTAAAGCACGCCGGAATACTGCACATTAAGTTGTCCCTCAAACTCGCAATGGGTCCGGCTCGAGACTCATGGCGCGTCGAAAGTCACGTGATCGAGGCAGTTCCATGAAAAGTCGCCTCAACCCCGAAATCGGGCGCCGCGATCTGCTCCATGTAGTGGCGATCGGCGCCGCCGCGGCGAGCACCGGCGCTTACGCTTCGGAGGAGGCCGGCGGCTTCCCGGACAAGCGCAAGGCTCACTACCAGGCCGATTCTCCCGAGGTGCAAACCTTCTATCGCGTCAACCGCTATCCAGCGAAGTGAGAGAACAGGATCGTGCTGATCAAGAGGGCACAACGCGAACTTCGCCGCAGCACGTTCGGTGCAGCGCTCCCGCCGCAAACAAGTGGCGATCTCGATCGTCGCAGTTTTCTGCGCCGATCGGGCGTCGTCGCCGGCAGCCTCGCCGCGGTCGGAACTTTGTCGGTCGGTGCTGTCCGCAACCGGAGGCCGGTCCACCGCCGGCTCCCGGCGCCGCGGTGACGGTCCGCAAGAATGTCTGCACGCATTGCTCGGTCGGCTGCACGGTCATCGCCCACGTGGCCAACGGCGTGTGGATCGAACAGGAACCGGCTTGGGACAGTCCGATCAATCGCGGCTCGCACTGCGCCAAGGGCGCGGCGGTGCGCGACGACGTGTCGAGCGAACGCCGGCTGCGCTACCCGGTGAAGCTCGTGGGCGGCGCGTGGCAGCGAATCTCCTGGGATCAGGCGATCGACGAGATCGGCAACAAGTTGCTCGAGATCCGCGCCAAGTCGGGGCCCGAATCGGTGTATTGGCTCGGCTCCGCCAAGTTCACCAATGAAGCCGCCTATCTCAACCGGAAGCTCGCCGCCTTCTGGGGCACCAACAATTCGGATCACCAGGCGCGCATTTGTCACTCCACCACCGTCGCGGGCGTGGCCAACACCTGGGGCTACGGCGCGATGACCAACAGCTACAACGACATCCGCAACGCCAAGACCATCATGATCATGGGCGGCAATCCGGCGGAGGCGCATCCGGTCTCGCTGCAGCACATCCTCGAAGGCAAGGAGCTCAACCGCGCCAATATGATCGTCATCGATCCCCGCTTCACGCGGACGGCGGCGCATGCGACCGAATATGTTCGGGTTCGCCCGGGGGTGCACATTCCGACCATTTACGGGATGCTCTGGCACATCTTCCGGAACGGCTGGGAGGACAAGGGATTCCTCCACCAACGCGTCTACGGCATGGACGAGATCCGCAAGGAGGTCGAGAAGTGGCCGCCAAATGAGGTGGAGCGCGTCACCGGCCTCGAGGAAGCTCAGGTCAAGCGCATTGCCGAGATCTTCGCCAAGCAACGGCCGTCGACCCTGATCTGGGCCATGGGTCAGACCCAATATTCGTTCGGGACGGCCAATGTTCGCGCGAGCTGCATCTTGCTGCTCGCCACCGGCAATGTCGGCCTTCCCGGCACCGGCGCCAATATTTTCCGCGGCCATGACAACGTGCAGGGTGCGACCGACCTCGGCCTCGATGTGACGACGCTGCCGCTCTACTACGGCCTTGCCGAGGATGCGTGGAGGCATTGGTGCCGGGTGTGGGAGGTCGACTATGACTGGATGCTTTCCCGCTTCGTCAACAAGACCTTCATGGAGACTCCCGGCGTCACCAGCACGCGCTGGTTCGATGCAACCTTGCTGCCCAAGGACCAGGTCGCGCAGCCCGACACCATGAAGGCCATGTTCGTTATGGGCCATGGCGGCAACACCATTACGCGCATGCCGCAGGCGGCCAAAGGAATCGAGAAGCTCGACCTGCTGGTCGTGTGCGACCCGTATCCGACGATCTGGGCGGTGCTGTCCGAACGCAAGAACGGCACCTATCTGCTGCCGGCATGTACCAGCTTCGAGATGAACGGATCGCGCACCGCCTCGAACCGCTCGCTGCAATGGGGCGAGCAGGTCGTCAAGCCGGCCTTCGAGTGCAAGAACGACTACGACATTATGTATTTGCTGGCGCGCAAGCTCGGCTTCGCCGATCAGATGTTCAAGAACATCAAGGTCGAGAACGGGGCGGTCTCGGCCGAAGATATCCTGCGTGAGATCAATCGCGGCGGCTGGTCGACCGGCTATTGCGGCCAGTCGCCCGAGCGGCTCAAGGCGCACATGCGCAATCAGTCCAAATTCGACTTGGTGACGCTGCGCGCGCCGAAGGGCGCTCCGGAAGTGGGCGGCGAAGTTTACGGGCTGCCGTGGCCGTGCTGGGGAACGCCGGAATTCAAGCACCCCGGCACGCCGGTTCTCTACAACAGCAATCTGCCGGTGAGAGAAGGCGGCGGCACGTTCCGCGCGCGTTTCGGCGTGGAGCGCAACGGCGTCAGATTGCTCGCCGATGGATCCTATTCGGTCGGATCCGAGATCAAGGACGGCTATCCCGAGTTCACCCTGGGCGTGCTCAGAAAGCTTGGATGGGACACGGAGCTCACCCCACAGGAGCTCGTGGTCATTCAGAAAGTCGGCGGCAACAATCCCGACCCCGTCTCCTGGTCGACCGATCTCTCCGGCGGCATCCAGCGAGTCGCGATCGCGCACGGTTGCAGCCCTTATGGCAACGCCAAAGCGCGCACGATCGCGTGGAATCTAACGGATCCCATTCCGGTCCACCGCGAGGTGATCTTTACATCGCGTCCCGATCTCGTCGCCAAATACTCGACATTGCCCGATGCCCTCCAGTTCCGCGTCCCCAATGTCGGCTTTACAGTGCAGAAAACGGCCGTCGACAGAGGCACCGCCAAACAGTTCCCGCTAATCCTAACCTCCGGCCGGCTGGTCGACTACGAGGGCGGCGGCGAGGAGACGCGCTCCAACAAGTGGTTGGCCGAGCTCGTGCAAGAGATGTTCGTCGAAATCAATCCGGCGGACGCGGCCGAACGCGGCATCAAAAACGGTAGCTGGGTCTGGGTCACTGGCCCCGAGGGCCGCTCGAAGGCACGGATGAAGGCGCTGATCACCGAGCGCATCGGCAAAGGCGTAACCTGGATGCCATACCATTTTGCCGGCTGGTTCGAGGGCGTCGACCAGCGCAGCAAATACCCGAAAGGCGCCGATCCGTACGTGCTGGGCGAGAGCGTGAACACGCTAACGACCTACGGCTACGATCCGGTCACGGGCATGCAAGAACCCAAAGCCACGCTCTGCCAGATCAGAGCAGCTTGAGGGGGTGGGACCATGGCGCGGATGAAGTTTCTGTGCGACGCCGACCGCTGCATCGAGTGCAACGCGTGCGTCACCGCCTGCAAGAACGAGAACGAGGTGCCGTGGGGCATCAACCGAAGGCGGGTCGTCACCATTAATGACGGCAAGCCGGGCGAGCGTTCGGTCTCCATGGCCTGCATGCACTGCACCGACGCGCCTTGCGCAGCGGTCTGCCCGGTGAAGTGCATTTTCTCGACCGACGACGGCGTCGTCCTCCATTCGAAGGATCTATGCATCGGCTGCGGCTACTGTTTCTACGCCTGCCCGTTCGGCGCGCCGCAATATCCAAAAATCAGCAACTTCGGCTCGCGCGGCAAGATGGACAAGTGCACCTATTGCGCCGGCGGCGGCGGGACGGAGGTTCCCGGCAGCATCGAGGAATACAACAAGTACGGCGCCAACCGCATGCTCCAGGGCAAGCTGCCGCTGTGCGCGGAGATGTGTTCCACCAAGTCGCTGCTCGCAGGCGACGGCGAAATCATCGCCGAGATCTACAAGGAGCGCGTGATCAAGCGCGGCTACGGTTCCGGCTCGTGGGGCTGGCTGACCGCCTATCACGAGGGAATTGCGGTGTGATCGCGCCAATGAGTGCAATTACACCGGGTCTCGCGATGCACATCCGGTTTATTCCTCTTGGCCATGTTCGGCCATACAGGCCCGGTATTGATAAATTTCCATGTTGCCCCAGTCGTACTCGGGATACTGGTCCGCTAAAACGCTGCACTCGTGAATAGCGTGGGCGCGTTCGGGGCTGATTTTTCGCGGCCGGCTTCCTGCGCGTAGCTTGGCGATGCGAGCGTGCTCACGGTGAGCCCCACAGCAAGCGCAGCCAGACCTTGCTTCAAGTTGATCATGACGAGTCTCTTCCATTGTCGCCCCGTCAGGCGGCACATGTATGCGTCGCGGGAGAACTCGATTGATCCATCTTGCTGCAAAGCGATGCGCTCTTGCGGCTAACTGCGAATGCAATACGCGGAGGGCTGTTAGCATCCCGTATTGACCTGCTTCGGTCGCTGGCTGCACCGAAACGGCAAGATTGCACAAATCCAGGCAATCAGGACCGAGATGGGCTGAACCTCTGTGACTAAACTTAAGCTAAGCGGCCGGGGCCTTGCTCAGGCGTGGTCGCAACTGACTTGAATAGACCAGCACGTAGGAGCATGCGGCATGACGCGACTGGCGGCGTGGCTACGTCTCATGCTTGGCGCGATCGCGCTTGCCGGCTTGATCGCTTTGGCCGCTCCTGCCCTGGCTCAGCAGCAAGGCCAGCTCATCGACCCGCAGTTGAGCGTGGTGAATGAGCAGATCCTCCTTCGCGAGCTTCCGCGGATTCAAGGAGACATCGACCAGCTTGACCCGCGGGCGCGCGTCCTCATTCAACCCGCGGGGCGGGTGTGGGATCATTTCCACGAAGTGACGCTATATTGGATCGGCGCGGTCGTGATCCTCGGCACGCTTGCCGCACTAGCGGCGGCCTATCTCGTCCTCGGACGGATTCGCATCTCGTCGGGGCGATCGGGACGCAAGGTGCCGCGCTTCAAGGCAGTCGAGCGGTTCGCGCATTGGCTTACCGCGGTGTCGTTCGTCGTTCTCGGGATTACCGGGCTGAACATCACCTTCGGAAAGCACCTGTTGCTGCCACTGATCGGCTACAACGCCTTCAGCGCATTCTCGCAAGCCGCCAAGTATGTGCACAATTTCACGAGCTTCGCATTCGTCGTCGGTCTCGTCGTGATCGTCGCGATCTTCATCAAGGACAACATCCCGGATAAGATCGACATTGAATGGTTCAGACAGGGCGGCGGATTCATCAAATCGAGGCATGCTCCGGCGCGCCGGTTCAACGCTGGCGAAAAGCTGGTGTTCTGGGGTGCGCTCGGCGCGGGCATCCTGGTTGCCGTATCCGGCTGTCTGCTGCTGTTCCCGTTCTACGTCACGAACATCGCCGGAATGCAGATCGCGCAAGTGGTGCACGCCGTCATCGCGATGCTGTTCGTCGCCTTGATCCTCGGTCACATCTATATCGGCACGTTCGGAATGGAGGGCGCGTTCGAGGCGATGTGGACCGGCGAGGTTGATTACAATTGGGCGAAGGAACATCACGATCTGTGGCTGGAGGATGAACTTGCCAAGCACGAGGCCGCCGGGCTCGCGCGATATGCGGTTGGACGTCGAATGAGCGCAAGAGGGGTCAAAGCAAAGCAAGCCGGATTAAAACTCGTTGGCCGGGGATGATTACTTGAAGGACGTCGAGGGGCGGCGCAAAATGAGGAATAACGATCATGAAACGCGTTTTTGCGGCAATGTTGGTGGCGGCGGCTTGCGTCGTCGCATCTACTCCCGGCTTTGCCCGCGGGGGCTTTGGGCATGGCGGCGGGTTTGCGAACCGTGGCGGCTTCGTGCGCAATCCTACCACTCTCCTGGGATCACCAGCGCCGCGGATGCCCGCCTTCCAAAACCGGATTCCGGCCCCGCTCGCGGCACCTGCGCAGCCGCCCGTCATCAACGGGCCCTCGGCGCGCAGCCTATACGGGGGGGTTATGTAGGCGCTTAGCCGTTTACCCGCTGAGCATTGCTTACAGCAGGGCGGCGTGGGCGGCGACGCTCGCTTCGCCTGGCCTGCTGCCCATTCTGCTGCTGGTTGGCTCGAACCTATTCATGACGCTCGCCTGGTACGGCCACCTGCGTTTCAAGGAGGTGCCTGGAGTGGCTTGCGCGCAATTGCCGTCCTTGCCGCGATCTTGCGGCAATCTCGATAGCCCTAAGTCGGCGCAGGGGCGGTCAGACATCGGTGCAAATGGCGGTCCGCCTACACAGCCGGTTGCACCCAGGATAGCAACGCCGATCAGGGCAAGCCGGAGAAAGCGATCGCAAGATCGAGCAAACGCTCCTTAGAGGCGGTGAATACATCAACTCGCGGATAGCGGTCGATCCCGCTGACGCAGACCGCGTAGTCTTTGCGCTGCGTGTTGGTACGAGCGAGTCACGAAATTCCACTCTGGGTCGTGACCATAGGTTTCATCGAACGGACGCCGGGGGCGTCAAGGAGTATGTCAAATGTTATGTAAAACCATGATCGTCTTGGCGACGGCTATCGCTCTCACCGCCGGATTGACCGCTGATGCGTTTGCGCGCGGTGGAGGTGGACACGGTGGCGGCTTCGGTGGTGGACACGGCGGCGGCTTCGGCGGTGGCGCTCATATGGGCGGCGGCTTCGGCGGCGCTCACATCGGCGGCCTTGGCGGAGCCCACATTGGCGGCCTTGGCCATGTCGGCGGCGGCCTTGGTCATGTCGGCGGTGCTGGCGCCGCTTTAGCTCGCGGTGCTGCGGGTCACCACTTCGCGGACACCCGCGGCCACTTCGGCCATGAAGGGCACTTCCGCGGCCGGCGTTTCGTGCCGGGCTTTGGTAACGGCTTCTATGACTATGACTACGGGTGCAGCTACGGCTATCCCTATTACACAGCCTACAGCTGCTATTCGCCGTCGTACTACTAGCCGTTGGCGGGGGCGGCTCGCCACGGAATGCCAAGATAAAAAGGTCGAGTCCATGATGATGCGCTTTGCGATGGCGACGGCGGCGGTTCTCCTGGGCTGCGGCTCTGCCTATGCACAAGCGCGCATGAATGTGTCTCCCCTCCCGGCGCTTGGCATGACGTCTCCGCTCGGCATTCCCAATGCGCCAGTCGGGCAAACTGGGATTCCCCTGGGCGCGACCGAGTTTGCAACGCCGGGCGTGAGTCCGACCACGTCCGGCGCGGCGCCCTTGATCGGCGCGCCATGTGCCAGCGCTTCGTCGGCGCCTGCTGCCATGGGAAGTTCGACGACAGCAGCATTTACCGGGCTGGGAAGTCCGATGACGGGAGCGTCTGCCCGGATGGGAGGTTCGACGACAGGCGCGTCTGCCGGGATGGGAAGCTCGGTGCCCGGACTGTCCAGCACCGCGCTCTTCGACGGAGGCAGCATGAGCGCAACCGCGCCGACGACTTGCGCCGCGTCTGCGACGGCATCTCCGCCCTTGGCCTCGTCGATGGGTCCGGGCTCATCCGTCAGCATGGTTGGAATTCCGCTGGGCTCTACCGAACTGGGAGGTGGAGGCCTCAGCCCCCCGTCCGTTGCTCTGAGCCCGAATCCGTCGGCGCCCGGTATAACCACGCTGACCCCTCTTGCTACCACCACGCCGTCCAATCCGTCGTCGTCTCTTTCGACACCGCAGAGGACGACCACATGCGCGACGTCTCAGACCGGTGTTCCTACGATCGCCGGAGTGCCGACGACGTTCGGAGCGCCTTTGACCGGCTTAGCCTTGAGTTTGGAGGCGACGCGCTGCCGCTGACCAATCTCAAGAGCGCGAGGTGTGGGCGAGAATGCCGCGCTTCGCATACTCGATCGCGAGCGATTTGGTCGCGGCATTCAAACTGCCCTTCGTCAGCGACGCGAGCATCGACGGTATGCCGGCGATCGCGTGGTCGACCGGGCTGGTCGTGATCTGCACGACCTGACCACTGCCCTGCGGCGTATCTGACCCGCGCGCCCTTGAAAAGCAGGGGAGGCAAGCGGTGCTCGAAACCGCTGACGCGGCGATCGAATGGCGCGAACCTGCAGGTGGGATCGAAAACGAATGAGCAACTGTGTTGTTGGCTCAGGCGGATCGCGGCTGCCATACAGCATTATCGCGGAGCATAGCGTTGAGGGTTGTGATCATTTTTCGCATGACGGCGACGATGATGACCTTGGATTTTTT
>Ga0306923_10002403_pt1 | contig 17115 bp, 23 predicted proteins | sample sta12Can44000108_FD_203841 | JGI IMG/M metagenome (GOLD analysis project Ga0306923, IMG submission 203841) | Lab enrichment of tropical soil microbial communities from Luquillo Experimental Forest, Puerto Rico - statanox.12C.anox.44.000.108 (v2)... | ecosystem: Environmental > Terrestrial >... | reverse complement strand
CAACGAGATGCATGAGGTGTTTGTGGACCCTCAGATCGAAGCGCGAGGACTTGTCATCGAGCAGGATCTTGGTTCGATGTCCCCGCCCGTCAAGATCATCGGCATCCTATCCGATTGGTACATTGATATATCGCGAGAATTTCCGCTCTTGCAGCATCCGTGCAGCGTCCGTATACTGGCGCATGGGCAAACATGCACGGGGATAGAAGCAGATGTCGGTACGTAAACGAGAGTGGGTGAGCCCGCAGGGCGAGGCCCGTGAAGCCTGGGTCGTGGACTACGTTGACGGCAGTGGGAAGCGCCGCAACAAGAACTTCAAGCTCAAGCGTGATGCCGATGCCTATGCGAATCGGGTCAACGCCGAAGTGCGCGCCGGCACTCACACCCCCGACAGCATAAGCCCCACCGTCGCCGAAGCTGGCCAGCTCTGGCTGCAGACCAGCGAGAATGCGGGCCTCGAACGCGCGACGCTAAACAGCTACCGTGAGCACCTCAATCTGCACATCGCGCCCCTGATCGGCGGCATCCGGCTTTCGCAATTGACGGTGCCGATGGTGCGCGCCTTCGAGGACAAGCTCCGTATTGACCGCTCACCGGCCATGGTGCGCAAGGCTGTTGGTTCGCTCAGCATGATCCTGTCGGACGCCCATGAGCGCGGCTTGGTGGCACAGAACGTGGTGCGTGGATTGCGATCCAAGCGCAGCCGAGGGAGAGAACAGCGCGCCGACAGGCGCCAGAAGGGCAAGCTCAAGGTTGGCGTCGACATTCCTACACCCGCGGAAATCCGCGTACTGATCCCCCACCTCGAAGGACGCTGGCGTCCGCTCTTTCTCACGGCAATCTTCACCGGCTTGCGGGCCTCGGAATTGCGGGGCCTGCGATGGTCCGATGTGGATCTCAAGCGCGGCGAGGTCCATGTGCGTCAACGTGTCGACCGCTTCGGCCGGGTAGGGGCACTCAAATCGGAATCCGCCGAGCGCGCGGTGCCGTTGCCACCGATACTGATCAACACGCTGCGGGAGTGGAAGCTGGCCTGCCCAAAGGGCCCGCTTGATCTTGTGTTTCCGAACGGCATCGGCAACCCGGAAGGCCCAACCAACGTCCTGCATCGCGGACTACATCCCATGATGATCGCGGCGGGGCTAACCACAACGAACGGTGAAGCGAAGTATACCGGCCTGCACGCCCTCCGGCACTTCTTCGCGTCCTGGTGCATCAACCGCCGTATCGATGGCGGACTCGAATTGCCGCTGAAGGTGGTGCAGGCGCGCATGGGGCATTCCACCATCGCGATGACGGCCGACGTCTATGGCCACCTGTTTCCGCGCGGTGATGACAGTGCCGAGCTGGCAGCAGCAGAGAAATTCCTGGTCTAGGCGCGCGCCCAAAAAAGAAGCCCGCCGAAGCGGGCCCCTCACTCACAGGATCACCCATGACAGAACCACAACCCATATGCTGACGGCTATCAGAAGCGCCAGCATCAACCACCGATCAGGCCCATTCATGGCGGTCACCTCACCAACGCCAGGACCAGCGCGGCAATGGCCAGGATCAGGAGCACCTCGAAGACCAGAAGCGAGTAGGCGGGCCGGGCACTGCCGTTGTCCATGATGGGCCGTCGGCCCTCGACGCCGTAGTTGCGCTTTGTCATGCCCCAACTCCATCGATTGAGCAGACCCCGGCCCGAGGCTATTGCCGGGCGACGCACATCGTCTTGTGATCTCGCGCCAGGGATTTGGGATTTCCCGCCAAGACGAGGAGAGCCCGCCGTAGCGGGCCCCTTCAATCATGGAAGCCAGGCCGGGCAGGCCCAGGCGATAAAGCCGATCCAGGCTAAGACCAGGATGGCCCATGAGCGAGAGGAAGCTGGCGACTGTCAGGGTGCCCGGTTCGAGAGGATCACGCACCTCACGACGAGCTGGTTTATCCGCTCCTGAAGTTCACGAAGTTCGCGGATGATGGTCTGCTTGTCTTCGGAGAGCTAAGGAGGCCAGCTGTGCCGTTTCTGCCGGCGCGCGCGTGGTAGTGTCGCAGCACAGGATATCCGCCTCCTGCTGCCGAAGCAGGATGGCAGCTCGCCCCAATCGCGAATGACCCATCTCGGACGTGATTACCTAAGCGGGATGCGAAAAATCTTGAAGCCGGCGATTTCAGGAAACCCTTCCGCCGCGTCCGCAGACACCACGGCCACGACCGCAGCCAGCACCTCGCCCTCGACCAGCCGATCGATCGCCGTCGTGTTTCCTGCGCTCAGTTGGACCGAAGGCGCGCCCGCTGCTGCAATCGCGATCCTGACATCAGCGCCGGATACTAAATACCTGTCATCTATCGCAATGTTTTTGCCAGTAAGATCGGATACCGACTTGATCTCTGGACGCACTATAACAATGGCAACCAGGTGGTCGGCGTTGTTGGGCGCTCCGGTCGCGCCTGTGATTCGCTCGGCGACGGCGGTCGCGGCTGCCACCTGCTCCTGTATGGTTCTGCTTTTCGGCTCAAGTTGTGTCCTCAATGGGGGAGGCGGGGTCGGAGTGCGAGTTGCTGTAGGCTCGTTTTTTGCCGTGGTGCTCGCAGATTTTGCTTTCTTGGTGATGGAATGGGCGGCCCTATCACGGCCCCGAAGAGGCGGCGGCTTTTCGCTCTTGAGCTTGGTTTCTCTCGGTGGACGGGTCTTCAGTGACGCGGGTTCGATCGGCTGATGAGCCGTCGTCCTGTGCAAACAGGCGAACTGGCGTTTGTCAGTGCATGATTCCGAAGCTGCTTGGTGTGGTGGTTGACGGCTGCAGCCGACCAAAGTGGCAGCAAGCGCGATCGCGAGAAGCGTCCTCAAACAATCCCTCCTAGACGAAGAGAATGTCCGCCGTCATTCGTCTTGCGTACTGATCGCCCGCGCTGGGTCTATCTTTTGTGCAAAAATGTTAACGGCGCATCTTAAGCGTCGGGTCCCTTAATGCGCGATAACCCCATATGGTTAATGTCGGCAGATGCTGCCACGCCGCCACCGCGACTTCCTTGCGACGTATCCGGCCTTCTAGGCGACCCGCCGAGCACGGTTCTCGAGGCCACAACTGATCCGACTCAAGAATTTGCCTGCTCGGGCGCGCGCACAAACCAACCTAATTTATCGATCGATAAATATGTCGGCCGCGACGGCAAGGCGTGGTAGGCTCGCGCCCGGGCGGCCCCGCAAAGGAGACTGCGCGATGTCTCTTCCACGTGACACCGACGAACCGGAAGCCACGACTTATTTCCAAATCGAGCAACGACGTTCGGAGAACCCCGAACTCGGCGGTGAGAGTGTGATCTCGCCGACTATGCCGCCGCTCCCGCCCGAGAGCCCATGGGGTCCGGGACCCGGTCCGGGCGACGAGCCACTCATCGACAGGACTGAAGACTCGACGAACTCAACAACGGAAGGAGATTGAAATGGCCCGAACAGGTGAAGGTGGCGGGTACGGCGCGCGCGTCGTGACGCATACCCAGTGCCCGAAGCAGGAGCCGATCTCTCACGCGATCAGCATCGGCGCAGTAAGTCGGATCGGCGCCAAGGTGGGTCCGGGCACACCCAAAAAAGAGTTGTACAGCGGAAAGGGCTTCACGCCGCCGGCGCCGCCGAGCAACGGCATGGGACAGGGGCCGGGATCAAACCATCAAGTCTATCGGGCCGGATCACAGTCCAAGACGCCAGCGCCGCGTCCGATGGGGCCCGGACGCTCCCTGTTCAAGTAGACCCTAACTCGTAGGAGGCAAGCAATGGCTGAGCGCCGTGTTCTCCAGCCTTGGGAAAGAGAAGCCCTCAGGGTGTGCAATACCGACTTGCTGAGGGACATCGTCAACGACAACCGGCCTGCTCCAGTGGCGGCCCCATCAACGAATGTGACTGTCGTGGGTTCGGGGCGTGTGCAGGACTTCGATTACGGCCCGAAGTATCGACCCTATCGGCCCCCGGAAGATGACAACGCCACAACCACCGATCGCTCGGGCTGGAAGGAGGGCAGACCGCTGCGCCCGCCGGAGGGCATCAATTACGTTGATGCCTTGTGCGACCAAGCCGACGCCATCGACAGGGCCGAGCGTCTCCGCAAACTGGCTGAGACCGCTGCAATCCGACGGGCCGAGGCCGCGCTGAAGCAGCGCGATGAGGACCTCAACAAGAAGCCGAAGGGAGGCCCACAGAAATGACCGACCCGCAGTGTGCTGAGGCCGAGTTTCGGAGGGAGGTCTACAGGGCGGTCGATCAGGAAAAGTTCGGAATACAGCCCGGCATTGCACCAATGCGACCGCTGCTTTCAATCTTGGCTGAGTTTGCGGAGGAGAAGGTCAATCGGGAAATCAGGGAGGGCGGCGATTACGGGAAGCCGGTGCAGGCCGCCTACGAGTTGCGTGATGTTCTTACCAGCCTCGTTAATGTTGGATACGCGGAGCTTGCGATCCCTCTCGAAACGATCAGAACCCGCCTGTCCCGTCTCCACGAGGCCAGCCGTAACAGGTTGATGCAGATCTACCTCGATCCGGCAACGCCCCCAGAGGAGGCCGACGAGATCAAGGAGCTGCTGATCGATGTCGCCGAGCACGGTGGCTGGGACAGCTGGCGCGAAGACCTCGACAATGAACTTTGGGACCGCGCCATGGCCAAGATCGAAGCGCTCCGCCGAGAGCGGGCCTGCTGAGCCATGTCGGTCGTCGAAGCGATCGACGAGGCCGAAGACCTAGTCCAGCAATTGCTGGGCTGCTCCGATGATCCGCTGGCCTTCGTCAGGCTGGCCTTTCCCGACATCAAACCCGAGGAGTGGCAGCGCTGGGCGCTGGAAACTATCGGCAATCAGCTACAGGAGAACGCGCGCCTCGATCGGTGGAAGGCTGTGCAGATCGCGGTCGCGTCCGGGAACGGGATCGGTAAAAGCGCGCTTCTGGCGTGGATTATTCTCTGGGCGCTCGTCACGTTCGAAGACACAATCGGCGTTATAACTGCCGGCACAGAGGGTCAACTCAGGACCCGCCTGTGGTCAGAAATTTCCAAGTGGCACTCGAAACTGCCTGATGGCCTGCGTGCTCAGTTCGAATTAACAGCAACCGCGATCTTCAATAAGCAGTCCGAAAAGACGTGGCGCGTCGACGGCCGCCCGTGGACGGAGCGCAACAAGGAGGCCTTCTCGGGCGTCCATAATTATCGGAAGCGCGTGATCATCGTATTCGACGAGTGCTCGATGATTCCCGACACGATCTGGGACGCGACGTCAGGCATGCTCTCGGATGCCGAGACTGAAATCATCTGGTGCGTTTTCGGTAACCCCACGAGAAATTCCGGTCGCTTCCCGCTGCTATTTCCGCCCGGCAAATTCGCCGACATGTGGAAGCATCGAAGGGTCGATAGTCGCGACGTGTCGTTGACCGACAAAGCGGCGATCGAAGAGAAGCTGAGTTTCTACGGGCCGGAAACCAACTACGCGCGATCCCACGTCTGCGGGCTCTTCCCACTGGCTACCGCGACGCAATTGATCCCATCCGATCGCGTCGAGGCGGCAGCAGTACGTCGTGACCCCACGGCGCATTCCGCCGACCCGATCATCCTAGGTGTTGACGTCGCATCTGGTCACGGCACCGACATGAGTGTTGTCTCGGTCAGGCAGGGACCCGATGCGCGCTCGCTCGGCGGCCAATACAAATTCCCCGGAGTTGACCCGAACGCGCTCTGCTATGAGGTCGCGAAGATCGCAAACGAGGTCGGAGCCACCGCGATCCACGTGGACGCCACCGGCATCGGCGATGGCACCGCGGCCCGGTTACGCGAACTTGGTCTGCCGGCTCATCCAGTTTACCTTGGTTCACGCGCGCCTCAGGGCGACGTTCGTTGCGCCAACATGCGCGCGTACTGTTGGACGATGATGGCGCAGTGGTTGAAGGTCGGCGCGATCAAGAACGACGCTGACCTGAAGGCGCAACTCTGCGCGCCAGAGTACAGCGAGACCGAGCGGGGTCTCGTCATCGAAAAAAAGGAACACATGCGCGAACGCGGTTTGGCCTCACCAGACTGCGCGGACGCATTAAGTCTCACCTTCGCCTATCCCGCGGTCACCGCGGCGATGGGCGAGTTGCTCGGACCCGGTGATCATCAAGTCGTTAGCGAATACGACCCGCTGTCGGAAGAGGCCCTCCTCGGCCGCGCTCTACCCGAGTCGAAGAGGCGCTATTACGCGCCCGGATACGCGCGGCTGAGGTCGGATGATTGGTCCTCCGATGATTTGGGAGACGCGATGGCGAGCGATCGGCTCAGGTGGGGACAACAGGATGATGAGGACTTGAAGGGCGGATGGAGCGGGTAGTCCCCCGACCTGCTCTCCGTCCTTCCTTTTTTGGAGGACGCGATGCCAACGATAACGGTGCCTCAGGATGGTCGGCCCCAATTCTCGTTCCTGGATCTCGCCCTATCGAATTATGCTTTTGGGCGGCCGTCTCTCGACGAAGTGCAACAGATCGGCCCCGACCGCTACATCCTGCCGAACGCATGGCCTGCGCCTAAGCCTAGTGTTGGAGGCTTTAGCTCCGCGGTGGCGGCCTCGATGAGCGTGCCGGCGACGAAGCCCCGGACGCCCGGGCAGGCCCTGTGGCCTAACCTGCCATGAGAAACCGAGCGCGGTGGCGCGCGGCGTTGGCGAAGGAAAAGCGCTGGGCCGACGCGTTCGTGGCACACTCGCCGGCAGTGAGGGCGCGGGATCTGGTGCCAGGTAACTCCTACCTCGCAGTGTCTCATCATCGCGCGGGATGCATGCTTTATGCGGGCTGCAGCTTGAGCGAGCTGTAGCCTCTTGGCCGCCCCATTGATCGCTTCGAACCTGTTCGGTGCGCGATGGCGGCCAGTCAGAATCGGCGACAGCATCCCGAATCGCGGGGGACTGCTTACGATGACCGTAAAATTCGTCGCAGTCTCTGCGATCATTCTGCTCGTCTATTTTTCGGCGCGCAGGCCCTAGAGCGCCGCGCGCAACGCCCTAAGTTGACGGGCCACCGTATCAATCCCTTCGACACTGAGATGCACGCCGTCCCGAAGATCGGCGCTCTCCAGGTTGATCTTGACGCGGCGGCAGTTGGCGAAGGCGCGGCAAGCGTCGTCAATCTCCTTGCTAACTTCCTCGACACCGTCAATCTCCGCCGGCATGACGCCGATGACGACGGCTTCGATATTTGGCGGGATCGCGCTGAGGATCGAGCGATAGGACGCTCCGACCCCGCGTTCCTTCAAGAGAAGGTTGTTGATGCCACCCTCGATTACAACCGAGCCAGCGTCCTTAAAAAGGCCGGAAGATCTGGCGTTGACGGCGACCTCGGCAATTTGCTGAGAGGTGGCCCCACTGATTGCTTGGTTGATAACCGGCCGCCCCAAATTGGTTTCGGTGAACGGCTTCATGATGCTGTCACCAAGTATGACGACGTACGGGCTGCACGATCCCCCGACCAAACTAAATATCAGGCACAAGACCTTCACGGCTAATCCATCCTCCGCTTGATCGCAGCGTCAGCCATCTGGTTGACATGCCCTGCGACGATGAGAGCGGCACGATTGAGATCGGCTGCCTTGAGGCGCAGGGCGCTCTCCCAGAGATGCTGGCGAAGCTTGACGGAGTCGTTTTCGATCCACTTGGGGTAATGCCCCGGGCTTCGGAGCAAAGGCGGCGACGATGCAGCACGCCAGAAAGACCAAAATGGCGAATAAGACTTGATTGCGCACGCCGCCCCCAATGGGGCCGCACTTAGCGCAAGGTCAGTTCACTTTTGAACTGTGCGTGAGAGATGCCCCTAGCCGTTTTCACTAGGAAAGAATTGAAGGGCGGTCTTGTGATTTCGGGCCAATTCTTTGGTTCTTTGCGCCATTATCGAAACGTAGGGGGCGACCAATGCCTGATCATGACTTTGATCATCGGCTCGACCGGCGCCTTATCACGATAGCCAGCTAGCCGCGAAAGCCGCGAGCAATACCACTCACATTCTCAGAGGTTAAGATTTGTCCGTCGTATCTGCGCAACTTGCCGGACCCCTGACTAGAGCTATGTAGCACCGGTGATTTATCCACCGTTCTGGAAGTCGATCAAGCAATGTCGCACCAAGAGACGCCGGTGTCGATCGCGGACTTCATCGACGACCACGCCCGCTGATTGGAGACGCATGTTACCATGAGTGGACCAGAAACAATTCCCCGACTGAACCTTGTGAGGACCTGACCTTTGAGTGACCCACGCCCACAGCACCGAACAATGCCCAGCTTGTTGAACACGCCCACGCCACCATTCAACGGAGCCGCTACCGCACTGTATGGGGAGCGCGGACCGCAGCGGGCCCACAACACGGGCCGCCAGGAGCCCCAGAGCCTAGCCGACCATGTCGATCAGTGCCTCGATCGGGTGAAGGGCCTCGGCCCCAAGCAGAAGTTGGCCTTACACAACGAGGTGCTCCGGATGCTGCGCGACATCGAAGTCATCAGGTTGGTGGCCCACAGCGTTAAAGGCCCCTACAGCGAGGCGGCCGTGCAGGATGAGGGTCGGCCGCTGTAGCCCATCGGACCATTTGTGTCCCATCAAAAAAGGCTGATCGGTACGGAGAAGCTCTGCAACGGATCGTCTAGTGGAGCGAGGCTTAGAGTACGCCATGCATTCCGCGTTTGCCGAACGCTTGAACAACAGCCTGCTCCATTTCCGATGCCTTCTTAGGTGCGGCAGGAGGAGGATCGGTCAGTATCTGAGGCGCAGCCGGGATAGGCTGAAGTAGAGGCATTAGCCCCTTAGGGCCCCGTCTCGGATCGAGATCTCGACGAGATCGAAAGTTTGCTGGCGAAGCGGATTCCGAAACCGGTGCCGGAAAGCCGCAGATTCGCATCAGGACGCAAATACTATACCGATCATTGCGATGGCCCATCCGACTAGCCAGATGATCGCTAGCCAAAAAAGAAAATCGTCTCGCCTCAACGACGTCGGGGGCTTTCTTAGGGATTGAGGATCTCTGAACATTTGCGGCGAGCCCGTAGTAGGCCGCAGGCACCAAGCTCTTGTAGGAAACACGCCGACGATCCTTGGCGGAGGCACCCTTCCACGACTACAGCCGCGTTTTGGTCGAAGCGCCATGCCGCAACTGACGGCGTTACTCCCTGCCTCGGGAGGGAACGGTAAAATCCCGGACGACAGAACCTATACAGTCGCCGCGGCGTGCGTCTGTGATATGAATCAAAGTAATGCGGATTTTTGGGGCTTTCTGAACGATTGTTAGGCCGCCGGTTGCGACCTGATCGGGTCGAGCAAGCAGTGGCCGAACAGGAGGCCAAGAGGTTCGCCCGCGAAGAGCAGGACAAGTTGGATTCACAATAACGGCCAGCAAGTGCGGTGCCGACGTGAGGCCGGACTTCAATTGGAATCGGCAACTGCGGGAATTGAAGTGCTATCGGCAGGATTCGCAGGCCCCTCTTCGGCTTCGCGCCTGCCATTGACCACCCATAGGAATAGTCGATCTCTCAGCGCCGGCCGATCGCGCCGCAACATTAGCGCGGCGAATACGACTGCATTTAGCAGGAACCACCCTCCCACAATGATGCTCAAAGCTGACATTGGCATTTCCCCTTTGATGCCAAGACGTGCGCAGCGACTGATTTCTGCCCGTCGCAATCACACGCGAATCAATTGTTCCTTCTACGGAGCAAGCCAAAAGCGTTTTTTCTAGGACATAAGGCGCCTGATCAGCACCTCGCGCTACCAGCAGCGCAAGGTTAACAGAGTATCAACATGGAGGCGCCGGATAGGAGAAGATTCGTAGCACGTTGCTCAGATCTCGCTGCTACAGACCGGGTCATGGAAAGACGAGTTGCGGCACGGAAGCGGGTTCTAAAATGCGGCATGGTTGAGCTGCGCGACAGCGTCCTACCTTGCAAGATTATAGACCTGTCAGACACGGGCGCGGGTTTAGCCTTGTCGGGCGCGAGCCATGTCCCAAACTTCTTCACACTGCTGATACCCGATCACGCGCCGGTTTTCTGCCAAGTCATCTGGCGCCGGCAAGAGCGACTGGGCGTGATTTTTCGCGAGTTGCGGGACCTCTAGGGTTTGGTTTCGAAGCATCGCGACCGACCCTATCAATCCGGCAGGTCAAAGCACTGGATCAGGTCAAGAACCGGACGCACGAGGCTTTCGATCGTGTGCAGGAAGCTCATCGCCGCGCCGGGTAACGCACTTTCATGGTATGCTGTGGCTGTCCGACAGCAGGAGATGCTGACCCATGATGTTTCTTCATCGCACCGCTAGGACACGAAGAAGGGAGGCATTTCATGAAATGGATTCCCAAGTTCATAATTTTGTTCTCGCTCGGAATCTTTGTAGCCTCTACTGCGCCCGCCAGCGCGTATTATCGGGGGTTGCCCAATCGGAATGCAGGGCAGGACTGGGCGACGCGGCCCAGCCCCGTCACCAACGCCGGCACCAAACAGAAACAAGTGAAGCCGGTGAAGACAACGAAGCAGCAGCAGACTAAGTAGCTTTGCCCTAGCTCGGTCGTGAGAGCCCGCCGGTTTACGCCGGTGGCGGCCAATCCCGCGGCCGCCGCCTAGTACATTTGGCGATGCCGATAGGCTCGGCCAGCGCCAGCGAAATAAGGGTTCACCAAACATTGGGCTGCACGACCTGAGGCTGTCGCAGCACATTGACCCATCGATGTGTAGCTACACGAGATGTAGCTACCCCTATTGTCCCAAACCTGTATGCAGACTGGGTAGCGCGGATCATAGGTCTGAGCTGATGCTTCGGCGATCGTGAGGATCGTTCCGACCGCCACGACAATCCAAGCTAGAAACCGCATTTGAACCTCCTTCTCGCTTTGGCTTGTCGAGCCAGCGAAGAGCCGTTGCGCGTTCAAGCTTGAAAAAGATTGAGGCTGCCGGAGGCGGCGGGCCAAGGCAGCCTCAAAGTCGTCGATGGATGATGCCCACCAAAGGGAAGGCATCGCAGCCACGGTGTGTTCGTGGGAGGCGGGACTGTTGATCTGGATCAATGGTCCAGCGGATTGTTGAGATCGCCGAATCGCGCGCCGCCAGTACGGAAGCGACGCGCCTATCGATCCGCTAGATCATGCGGCGGCTGCGGTATTCAGCATCCAAAGGCCCAACTCGGTGACCGCTATTTCGTCATCGAGTTGCTTGATCAATAAACTTAAATCGAACCGACCATGTGCTGACTTGAGTTCGGTCATCAAACGTTGGCGGTGGACTTTCATATCCTCCAACGCCTTTCGATTTCTCAGTTTGACGTATGCGCCGACAATCCGTTCAATTGCTTCTGACATGTGCGAAAACTACAAAACTCCGCGCGGCCGACATGACCGAACGCTGCCCCCGGTCCGCCTTAACCTCCGGATCAACTGGCTCGGCGGGCCGGGGCTCGGACCATAAGCGATACAGCGTTGCAGCCCGATCAGGCATCAAACCGTGAGGTCTACGGCGCCATGTAGGCGCCGTCCCCTACGGGCCCGGTTATGCGCGTTATCCACAGGCCGGACGCGACGATTATCGTTTCCCGAGAAAAGAGGAGATATGGCCCACTCGTTGGCCATAGGCCTGAGAGAAGCCCGTTTCAAAAAGCACAAATAGTTTGCGAGGCCTTAGTGGCCCGCGCGCGGCAACGCGAATTTGGCCCCCGACCCCCGCCCTTCGACCATCCTCGAAGGATGGCCGCAGCGGCTCAGCGCCGCCCCGATGAGCGCGGTGGTGGTTACGGTGTAGAGGGTTGGTGTAGTTGAGCTATATTAGGTAGATCATCGCCTGAAACACAGCTCCACTGGAGCCGCCGCGGGTGGGGCTAAAGGCTGAGCAACGGATCTGTAATCCGCCTCTCCAGAACACCGGTTCGATACGGCAATCCGCCGCGCCTTGGTGCGCATACTCTGGAAATTCTGCAAGGCGAACTCGGAATTTCGAAATCGAAGCTTGATCAATTGATTGAACGAGGGGCGGTCGCGCACGATGGCGAGCGAGTATGAACCTGTACTCGATTGCAAGGTTCTGACCTTCGACGTAGCCAAGATCGCGAAGCCCATCAAGCAATGCCTTCTGCAGGTCGGGGTTGGAGGCAGGGGAACGCGCGCCGCCTTCGAAACGCCGCTCATGGAGCCCCGGAAGGGTTAGCTTCACTTCGCTTGAGAGTGGGCGCTAGTTGGTCTTTCTTTTTTGGCGCCGCTCGCAGTGGTCACCGACCTAGTGCCGGTATCGATTTGAATGCAGGTCACGAGATCCAGGTAGCCTCGGGTTCCCAGCGCGATGCTCTCACTTATGCAGCGCGCGCGAACGGAAGTGGGGGTCGATGGCCAAATGCCGTCTAGCGATTGCCTTGCGTCTTTTTCATCGCGGACGCAATCCGCAACATTTCGTGCCTCCGTAAATTTCATGAGTTTAGCGTCTGCGGATCTGGCCTTGCATAGTGCGCCTACGTTCAATTCCGGCAAGCGATCGGAAACTGGGGTCGTGATGTGGGCTGCGACGAGCGCCAGCGACAGTACTGCATCTTCATTTGTACCGGTCCTTCATTATCGGGGACAAAGGACAAACGGTCTGGCTTCGGTCCCGGTTCCTAGCAGTCAGCCGACCCTCCCGAGTTTGATCCATTGTGGACGCATATCGATGCGACGACGAAGTGCTCATGGCTCTCCCACTTAAGCCGCGCGCTGAAACAACATCGAGAGTTCAAGTGTGAAGTGGACGGAAACACCGGCACGAGTGCAGAGTTTGATGGCGCGGTAAGCGGCTACTGGAGCGCGGCAGCTCTTGACGGTCATGTCTCGTTTGCAACGACTCAAAAGAAGTGATTGAATTTCATCAATTCGATCAATTCAGGCGAGGTGATGCCATGCTCGCTGAAAAGTTCATTCTTGTTCTGGAAGCACTCATAAAGAGCGCTCAGTATCCCGATGGGAGCTATAGGGTGAAAAACACATCACCCCATGTTCCAGTCGAATTACCGACCAAAAAGTGAGAAGGGCGCTCAGTTGGCGGTCTCTCTTTGGGGCCTTCACCGACAGCCCATCGCTGCGACTGTCTTTCTATTTTATTGAAGTTCGGCTTCAATCCGCGCCGCGCTTGCCGCAGGCCTCGTAATACTCATGTCGACGTCTGCGGACTGGTCACCCGTTGATCGCGAGAGAATGCAAGCACTCGTCTCCTCGGCGGGATTCGCAGAAGGCTGAGGCGGTAACGGATTGTTAAGGCTTGGGGCGGATGGCACGTCGCTGTGACCATCCAGTGACGGCTTTTCGCCACCGGACTGCCGCCTCCTCGACGCACGAATCGCGTTCGTTCGATCACCTTTTTCGTGAAGGAGATGCTGACGTGGCGAGGGGGACGGTGAAGTGGTTTAATTCAGTCAAGGGGTACGGATTCATCAAGCCCGATGGTGGAGGCAAGGACGTGTTCGTCCACATCTCGGCCGTCGAGAAAGCGGGCCGCACCGGCCTCGCAGAGGGTGCAAAGATCAACTACGAACTGCTTACCACCCGCTCGGGCAGGACCGCGGCGGCCGCGGCGTTTGCATATTTCGAGGCTACGGGGGGAAGCTGAGCCGTCGGCCCGGTCAACGTTAGACGAACGCGATTGGCAACTTGCGCGCCTCACGCTTCGGCTGCCGCGACTCCATCCTGCGCGATCCGCGGATACCTGTTTGACCCGGTGATCGCCCAAGTGCTTGCATCGGCTGATGAGTTATTCTGGGTTCCGAGCTCGACGAGTGAATGGGCTGATGAGGCAAAGTCCAACTCAACCGATGGCTTCGTCTGCATCTCTTGTCAGCCCAGCAGCAGGCAGACCTGATTCCAAAACCAACAACAGTGCCGACAGTTAGCGAGACGCTGATCAGAGATGCCAAGCTAAGCCCGTCCAGGCCCGCGTTCATAAGGCTGAGTGTTGTGCTTGAGCAGCCCATTGGTAAAGGACCTGCAGGCAGGAACCCGCAGCGCGTACGGAGGTTTCGGGGCGCAACCTTTGGGCAGTCTGGCTGCGCGTAGCCAGCTTTACAATCTCTGCGAGATCGTGAATCGCGCGGCGCTTTGCCGCACACTTTGCGTGCGGAGTTGAGTGAAGTAGGCCACAAAACGCAAGGCGCCTTGGTGCTTAGCTTCGACAACGTCGAGCACCGCGTTTTCATCGCGTTGGAGGAAGTCATGTACAGGATGACGGCATCCGCTTTGCTCGAGTGACTAAGCTGCACCAGAGGTCGGATAAAACAGGAGGGGCGAAAATGATTGCGAAGGGCGATCTGCTCGTCACGAGCCAGTTCGATAAGACTGTCCGGGAGTACCAGGGGATAACCGGTGCGTTCGTTGGGGTGGCTGCGTCCGGCGGTGCCTTGGGTGATCCACTCGGCCTTGCTGTCGGGCTCGACGGCAACCTGCTCGTCTCCGACGGCCAGACCAACCAGGTGAAACGGTACGCCAGCACGACTGGCACGTTCATTGACGTGTTTGCGTCGACCAATCTGGCAGACCCGGCGGGCATGACCATCCACAATGGCGTTCTCTACGTAGCGAACTCAAATTCGCCTCAAGGGGTCCAAAGCTTTGACGCCACCACCGGCGTGAACACCGGTCAGTTTGTGCCCTCGCTGCCCAATCCGAGCCCGCGGGACGTGAAGGTCAACCCGGCAAACGACCGACTTTACGTGCTCTACTACAATGCAGCCACGGTCGAGACCTTTGATCTAACAACCAAGGCGTCGTTTGGCCTGCTGATGCCTGTCGGTAGCCCGCTTGGCTCCGGCGGCTTATTTACTCCCTCGGCGATGGCGTTTGGCCCCGACGGCAACCTCTACATCTCTGGTGGTACCTTGGGGGGAAATCTTGGCGTTCGCCGCTACAACCCGACGACGGGCGCATTCATCGACTTGTTCGCCAATACCGGTAGCAACCTCTACTCTCCAATCGGCATTGCGTTCGGTCCGGATAACAACCTGTATGTCTCCACAGGCTACGCAAACGTGATGCGCTTCAACTATCCAACTGGAACCTTCATGGACTTTTTTGTCCCTAGCGGTGGTGGCGGGCTGACGGGGCCGTTCCATCTGATGTTTGCAACGGGTCCGTCTTCAACCCTTACCTACACCTTGCATCGGGATTGCCTCAACAACGTCGATGACGCGGGGATGCGCTGGCAGATCGAAGGCGGCAAGGTACTCGAGAATGGCGCCCACGTCGCAAACTACTCCAGCGTCAAACGTGTGAGTTGCGGAACGACGGAGCAGAACACTGCCCAGTTATGGGTCACGCTGTTCTTCCTCGGTGCGAACCCGCCTGAGAATATGACCTTGCATGGTGCGCACGACTTCGGCAGTGGAGGCGAGATTGGAAGTGTCAGTGCAGCGTCATCGGCTTTTGCTGTGAATATAGGCAAGCAGTTTAAGCGCGTCGGAAACACTCTGACCATCGGGTAAAGCCGCGATCGGGCGAGCGCCCTTTTTGCCGGACTTGGCGGTTGCCAAACCCTATGCTGCCGCGTGTACAGCATTCGCATTCACTTGGGATCAAGCAATCCCGTTTGACAAGCGAGACCGCGATCTCATTCGCGAAGATCAAACTGGACCCTCAGATATCGAGCGAGTTCTTCTGCCCGTCTTTGGAATCCGATTGGGTCGGCCGGGGCCGACAAAACGGTCGGCGTCCAGCCGAAGGCATGGTCTTTACGAACTGCAATTTCCACGCCTGCCACGTTGATCTTTCTGGCGATCATGTCGGCGAGCTGCTTCGCACCCAGGCGCTCCTTGAGCATAGGCAAACTCCTAAACGAGAATTGCCCCCGATAAACCTTGGGCCGAAACCCTTGAACGATTTGTCAAGAAATATGGTTGATGGGCAAACTGATGCCGCGCAAGCAACGCTCTAGCCAAGCGCAAGCACTCGCACGTTGTGCGCTTGTAGTTTTCTCATAGTCCGAGAACGAGTGGGGCCGCGAACAAGCTTACAGGGACCTTACTTTTCAATTCATATCGATGAACAGTCTCGCGAGGCTGTTGCCAGGTGCAGCAGCCAGCAGGCAATCGACACGTCGAAATTCAAAATGAGCGTAGATGGGAGCGAAACGTACAAGGCCGCAAAACTGGGTGTCGAACAGTCTTTCTAGCGGCGCTCTGTGGCGGGCTCGTGAGCCGTAGACTAATCCTCGTATTCTGAACGCCAAAAACGGGCTAGAATGCCAGCCTTTGGTGCCGGCAAAAATGGATACTCACGCTATAGGCCTTGCTCTGATCGTTGGCGGCGCAGCCTTTCTTTGCAGCGGCCTGATCTTTCTGTTGCCAGCCGGGCGCAAGCTCTCTTCGTCCGAGGCTTCAATTGAAGAGGGCCAAGAAAAGGTCGACTAAGGTTTACGCCGCACGCAGAGCGTGGTGACCTCGAATTTCATCTTCTTGCGGCCGTTCTGTTTTTTCCGGCCGACGTAGCAGATGGATCCGGTCCTATCCTAGTGCTCCAGAGCGAAGATCGTACCCTTCGGGGCGTTCGTGAGCAGGGCCATCGCCAAGCGCTCTTCGGACATGCGCTTTTCAATGTATTGCCGTTCAACCTCGCTCAGGTTGGTTTCGAGAAGGCCTGCATAACGATCGATGTTCTTCTGATGCGTGCGCAGCCGAACAATTCTTGTATCCATTAACGGTACTCCCCCTTACCTTTTTCTTATACGCTCCCTCGCTTTAAAGGCGCTGTTTGGACAGTTTTTGACAAATCTCCGGCCATTTACAGGCTGAAGAAGAGCGGGATTGCCATGATCGGGACCGCAAGCCGGACAAGAGATAAAATAAACAACAGCGTTTTCGGATCTTCCTATGAGGCCGGCGTTCGGCAAGTCCAGCCGTTTCCACAATTCGCAAGCGCCGGCAAACGGCCTTTCAGAACAGATGTAGTGTCGGCACCAATAGTGTGACCAACACCAATGTCACAGATAATACCACGACCAAAGTCGCCGCGAGCGCAAGCTCAAAACCGGGGGGTAGCCGGCGCATTGGAGCAAACCGTCATCAGGGAGCAGGGCGCAGCTCTCTAAATGAAAGCGGTGCGGTGGTCCTGTGATCTCGCGCCTGACTTTTGTGATCCGCCGCCGATGTCCCGCCGGCTGCT
>Ga0306923_10002400_pt1 | contig 17125 bp, 21 predicted proteins | sample sta12Can44000108_FD_203841 | JGI IMG/M metagenome (GOLD analysis project Ga0306923, IMG submission 203841) | Lab enrichment of tropical soil microbial communities from Luquillo Experimental Forest, Puerto Rico - statanox.12C.anox.44.000.108 (v2)... | ecosystem: Environmental > Terrestrial >... | reverse complement strand
CTTTGACACGGCGGATTCCGGCGGCCAGATCAGGGCTCAGAAGGCCAGTGTCGGAGGCTTCATAAGCCAGCCGCCTCACAGCCGCTAGGCGCACGTTGATGGTGGAGGGTGCAAGGTTTTTCTGTTCGAGGAAGAACCGACAGCGAACAACGACAGTGCGGTTAAAGGCCAAACGCGGTTCGGAACAGTACCACCCGATGAATTCGTCGATGGCAATGACCGTAGGATTCTTGCGAACTGGTCGCTGCGAGCGAGTTGAGAACTGCGTTCTTCGATTGCTCCAAGTCGGGCAGCCGAAGTGTTGTTTTGGCCCTACGGTGTTTCGATGGGTTCCGACGTGGCATACTGGCGGCCTCCTATGCCGCAGTCAGTATGGTCGTTCAGTTGGGGCTGATGTCCCCGAAGCCGGTTTCTCGGGAGCTTCACGGACCACTTCGACGGTTTGCCGAAAATAACCGGACATGCTGATTCGCGCCGAATCGCCGACCGGGACGAAGCCGCTGGCGTCTGCTACGCCGAAAGAATGGCCGCAACGTGGATACGCCCCTCACGGTTGCCAGAAAGTGACGTTTTTCGAGAACTTGGGAATAGGTGGCAAGGTACCGGTGCAGGTCAAACCGTTAAGCGGCGTGGATTGATAGTCCGCGCTGTGGAGCCCAGCGGCGATTGCGGCTTCTACGTGCCAGCCCCAACCGCCACTCCGGGCTATAGTGGATCGTTGCTAGTTCTACCCAAAGATATTTGAAATTTTGATCTCCACCGGTTCTTTGTCCGATGATCTTGTTGTCGACGCAAGAGCCAAAGGACAGAACCGATGGAGACATTCGCAAAGCTGTTTGGCAGCCTGCTGTCCCTGGTATACCACTGTTTCGACCGCATCGTCATCCTTGGCCATCTGCCCTTGCTCACTCGCCCCGAGAACATCGTCCATTTCTTCCGTGATGTCCACCAGCTAAAGACCATCGACAAGGAAGTCTTGCGTCAGCGCACCAACGATTACCACCGTTGGGTGGAAGCCTTCGCGAAGAAACGGAAAATCCCTCTCGAGTGGGCAGAAAAAGGGGTCCGCAAGGAAGATTACATGCGCCCCTACCTCAGACGACTGGAACGCCGCAAGCAATTCGGTGTCTACTTCATCCTGAAGAGTATGGAAGTGGGACCTTCCTTCCGGTCCACGGTTCCCAGGTTTCCGGTCGACGATCCTCACTACTGCATCCTGGCCCGCCAGCGCTCCCGCTACACCCACTATTACTTCTACATCCGCGACGAAGTCCTGGGCCCGATCGCCTTGTGCGTAGGCTCCTTCCTGCCCTTTTCCATCACCTACTACCTCAACTGCCATTCCTTCATCGAACGGGAATTGGAGCGCGCCGGCGTGTCCTTTCGTAAAGACGACAATGCTTTTCTCTGGGTAGCAGATCCCCAGGCCTTACAAGCAGCTGCCGACCATCTCAGCGCCCAGATCATTCACCAGCAGCTGGATCACTGGACTTGGGTGGTAGGCCCCAAGTTTTCCCAGAAAGACCGCAAAGCGATTAACCTCAACCGCCACTATTCCCTGCAGCAGGTCGAATACTGTCGCAACTTTGTCTTCCGCCGCAATTTTCCCATCCACAAGCTCTATGAGCGTTCCTGCGATCTCGGACTCTTCCGCCTTACTGCTGACAAGCTGTCGCAGATGTTTGGTTTTCGACTGCATAAGAGGCTGCGCGGCAACCTTACCACGGTCCTGGAGATGATCGATCATGGCCACCACGTGCTTCGGGCCTGCGGTAAAAGTGCTGTGCTGCGTATGTACGAAAAGTTCAGCACCTTCCTGCGCTTGGAAGTCTTAAGCAACAACCTGAAAGATTTTGGACTGAAGAAGTCCCTGGAAAACTTAGAAAGCGTCCGTCAGACCCTGGCCGCGGTCACCGATCGCTTCGCTCAGTTTGAGGCTCAGGCTCTGGACGTCCACGTCGACTTCCCCCTTTTCCAACGTTTGGCTCTACCCATTCCCTCGGGAAGCACGAAAATCCCTGGTATCCGGCGCCGATGTGGACTACGGTTTCGCCTTCTTGAACATCCAAATTCACAAGGCATGCAGCGTGGAACCTCGGCTGTCCATTGTTGATCTGCCGGTCGTCAGCCTACCCAACGGTGATGTCCTGGTACAACAATGCCGGATCATCCGAAGGAGTTTTCAGATATCCGGCTTGAGTGAATACACTCCATGGCCCTGGCCCAACGAACTGCTCTCTAGGTACGGCCGCAAATGCGGCGGTGACTTTCCCGTCACCCAAAACCAGCGCCGCCGGTGACTAGATTCGCAAAAAAAGATCTGAAGACCTCAATTCGTTCCATTGGGTCGTTTTTCCTTCGTTCATCCATTTGCTGGAGGCACGCGCCGTAAATCCAATATCCGCATGTTATCTTACGGGCCTTTCATCGCTACTCTGGAACCTAGGTCGGTGCGATACGCACGAACTTTTCATGACATGAAGGGCGAATAGAACGATTACACCTCAGTTCTGCAAAGGAAGGCTGCCGAGAAAAGCGTTCATTTCGCGGAGCACATCCGCCTCATTCGAGAAGAATACGTAATGATTCGCGTGCGGCAAGCGAACGACCCGCGCGGACGGCACTCCGCTTTCAAATGCTTTCGCTTGTTCGCCAGTGGTGGCCTCGTCACTCGCCTCGAACGCAGCGCGTGCCGTGACGTCGACGCCGGGGAGCGGTCCCAAATCGTGCGGCACAGCATAGATTGCAAGGACAGGGACAGGGATGTTTGTATATTTCTGTTCTCCTGTTTGTATTGCTTGAGCCGCTTCAGGCATCGAGATCGATGCCTGAGCGAGCAAAGCCGGAGGCATTACCTGGAGTTCCTTTTGTCTCTGCTGCAGGTCCCTTTCGAATCCCGGAAGATTTGTTTCGAGCAACTCATGAACCAGTGTCTTGGGATCCTGCATGCCCTTGCCCGGCTGCAGTTTCTTCAGTTTCTTTTGAAGCTCCACTAGGTCGATGTCGAGATTGCCCCGCGAGCGATCGTAGTAGGCGTATGAATATCCGGCATCGAGGTAGATCAGTCCTGCGACTCGTTCGGGATGCCGAGATCCCACGGAACTCAACTCTTCGCCGCCGAGCGAGTGCCCGACCAGCACAGGCCTGTTCAGCTTGAGTGCGTCAAGGACTGCGAGAACGTCGTCACCGAGGCGGTCGGCCGAATACATCGTGTCCCCGGAAGGCGACGGAGCGCTGGACGCGCCGAAGCCCCGCCGTGTGATGCCGTAAACGTGGTACGTCGCGGACAGCTTGGGAGCAAACTTGTCGAATACATGAGCCGTGTTTCCAAGACCTGCCAACAGAACCAATGGCCTTCCCGAGCCACCCCAATCGAGAACCTCCAGCTTGATGTTGTTCTCTACCGCTATGAATTGTGTGCGATGAGGCGACGGGTCGAGCCATGCCGTCTCTTTAGTGGCACGCCTGAATTCGAGGGGCAGCGGCCGGCCTTGCGTCCACATCCCGCTGATGGATGCTCCGTCGGTGCTGAGTTTGCCATCGTAACTGCCTCCTATGACGCCAATCGCAAACCGGATGCTTGAACCATCCAGCAAAAATGAGGTTGTTGGCACGCCGACGCCTCGGTCCGGGCTCTGGTCGATGCTCAGCATCGTCGCCCTCCATTCTCCGTTATCGCTCTTCGTGATTTGCAGGAGAAGCCTGATTTCCTGGGCGCCCGCTTCCAGAGTGCCCTGCCAGTCTCCGGAAATGTCCTGTGCGTAAGCAAGCGATGCCGTAAATACCATAAGTGCTACGACGCGGTTGAATGGTCTCATAGTCTGTGATCTCCTTTTCGGAACATTTCGAGGTCCGGGTTAATCGCAATCGGTCTAATGAGAGCGCTGACGGAAGTAGCCTATCCACATGAACGCCGCCCCAATCCAGATGCATACTGCCTCTGCGAAGCTACCTCTCAGCTCCGGCGAATTGCCGAACACGAAATGCAAGATGAAGGGAATGGGGACCAACGTGAATGAGATCGCAATCGCCAATCCGGCTGTGCGCCAGCGGAGGCGCGCAAAATAGACGAACCAAAGGGACGCCGCCAAGATCCAGTCAAACGCGGCCTTCCAAAGGATGGCGTGATCCGTCAGCGAAGGGGCATGACCCTGATTGAAGTAGTATGAAATCGGAACCAGTGTGAGGAACAGGCTCAGCCCGAACAACCACTTGCGCCGATCGAGTCCGCAACGGACGCTCTCCAGGTCGCGCTTCTCCTTTTCTGAGTCGGCCGCGAGGGGCTGAGCGGCCCGCAGAGTTTCGAGCGGCATCCCGGCGCTGCGCGCCATCCGCTCGAATTCCGGATTCTCACGGAAATAATCCTCGACCAGCGATCTCGTATCGTTGCTGGCCTCGCCGGAAAAATAAACCGGTAACAGATCGTTCACCACTCCCTGTGTGATATTCATGGTTTCGCTCCTGCCGGGGAAATAGCTTCTCCCCACGCCTGCCTGGTTTGCATCAACTTTAACCTCGCTCGATAAACCTTCAGCCTCGCCGTGCCTACCGGGATTCCCAGAGTCTGCGCGATTTCCTCGTACGGCATTTCGTCCAGTGCGCGCATCAGCAGCGCCGTGCGATCTATATCCGGCAGTTGCTGCAATGCCGCAAGCACCGCGCGGACTTCCGCGGTCTGTTCCATGTGCATCTGCGCGCCGATTCGCTTGTCGGTCAGGTGCTCGTCGAGTTTCGCGTGGCGCTCCTGGCGGCGTTGCATATCCCGGTACAAATTGCTCGCGATGGCGAACAGGTAGCTTTTCACCGTTGGCTGACGGATTCGTTCGCGGACCAGCCACGCGGAGACAAAGGTGTCCGAAGTGATTTCATCCGCCATCACGGGATCACCGGATAGAAATAAGACAAATCGACGAACGTCGGGCGCGTAGCGTTTATAAAGACTCTCGATGTCCGTCATTTTTCAATCGCTATTCAATTACGGGCGAACACTCGAAAAGTTACAAAAGAATTTCGCGGCCTCAGCCAACTAGCACTTGGTAGCATTATCCAAACAGTTCCTAGACATCATCGAGCCCTGCCAAGATGGCTATTCTTCCATTTTCCACCTGCTTTTCACGCTTTTTGCGCGCGGGAAGATTCGTCCTGGCGCCGGCTTGTTGCGCGACAGGTAAAACCGAGAACCCGTCGGCTGTGGGTTCGATTTCAACTTCCAGATTTGCCAACGCCCTGGAGCTCTCGGTAGACGCTGCGCCGTCAGGGGGATCCGGCAAGTTCTCCGCGCCTGTTCGTCCTTCTGTTGGGATCGATCAAGAGGTGGACACTTTCATCTTATGCGTAAATTTGCGTTGCTCGTTTCATCACATGGGGTCGCGCGATTTCACGTTTTGCGGGCAGATTCTTGCAAGTCATTGATTGCACAAGCCACTCAATTTCACGCTCAGCGTAACCGCACCTTAGCTGCTGTGGGTGTACACCATAAGATGAAAATCTGCCCCCATGAAGTGAAACTGGATATCTGTTCAGATCACGAGCGACGGCGCGCCGGGAACTGGCTCGCGTGACGCTGGTCACCTCAACTTGCGTATAACGCCCTACCCGTAGATGTGGCTTCCGGCAGTTGTCCCGAAGTCCGCTTGTGGGACATTACGTTGTTGGCGAAATCCTACTGGGGCACATGTCCTCGAAGCCGGTATTCTCGGGAGCTTCACCGACCACTTCGACGGTTAGCCGACTATACGGACATGTGGGGTGCTTTCCAATGTCAGTGAGTGAATTGGAGATTTAGCGCTTACCGATGTCGGCTTCCCTTACTGGTAGTCCTCGTTGACCAAGGCCTCAATTTATTAAGAGTCTGTCGCATTTGTACAAGGCAATGCCCTCGATGCGATGGTGAGATGGGCCTACCAGCGCAGTTGAATCTTCTCGCGATGTGGCGAGCGCAGCGGCCCTGGATTTCAACTCTTGAGGGAGAGACTCATGATCACCGAGCGAAATATGACAGCCATCAAGCGCACGTCAGTTAGCCTGTTGAAAACCTTAACCATCATTGCTGTTGCAATTCCGATTCTCAACTCAACCGCTATGGCACAAACAAATCTACAGGAAAATGCATGGTGCATATCATCGCCGATCGAGGGGGCATGGATCTTCTCTGTTGACAATGGCCCGGTCTCCTTCGTCGCGCTGGCGTCGTTCTCTGCCGGAGGTGTGTTCTTCGGCACTGGGTCTCTCGACCGGGTCATCCCCGTTTCGACATTGACAGGAAGTTGGAAGTGCAACGGTCGGAATCGGTTCGATTCGACGTCCTACTTTTTTGCGTTTGATGCTGCAGGCAATGCTGTCGGGATGCTCAAGACAGACCAGACCTTCAGCCTCACGAGTCGCAATGAACTGGTAGGAGCAGCCCTTGTATATAGCTGCAACCTGCAGGGAGAAAACTGCGTGAGCGTCACACCGGCGCCTGGCAAGATAACTGGTAGGCGAATTGTGGTCGAAGAGTAAGCGACGACGTTGCAGGCAGCCCACTTCGAGCGTATTGCGGAGTGGGCTGCCGTGCTGGCAAACCCCGGGACAAGTGCTCTTTCTGAGGCTTACCAGTAGTGGGGGCCAGCGGATGGCGGGAGTGTCCATAGTCGCATGTCGCCGATGTGCTTTTGGATCTGAGATGGCGAACTTCCGCCGAGAGCGTGAAAGTCTCTGATCATGTGCGCCTGGTCGAAGTATCCGAATTCGTGGGCGATTTCTAGTCCCGACCGGGATGCGAACAGGCTGCTGGCATCAAGCGCCATTTGAAAGCGGGCAGCGCGGGCAAATAGCTTGGGGGTTAGGCCGATTCCCTCGATAAATCTCCGTTCAAACTGACGAACACTAAGGCCGGCTTGACCCGCCAATTTCTCTATACGGATGGCGTCCTTGCAATGGAACACATGATGGGCGGCCCTCATGATGTCAGTACGAAGTTGGGCATTTCGGGCGAAAGGTAGCAGGTAGGTTTCTGCGATTCGGACTTGTTCGGAGAATGACTTGGATTCGGCTAACTGCAGCCAGACTTCGTGAACACTTTTTCCCAGGACATCCGTTCCGTCGAAATCCTGATTGACGAGAGCGAGAAGGGGGATACGAAAAAGTTGCCAGGGCGCGAGGGGCTTAAGGAAGATACCGAATCCAAGGACATTCCCGGTGAAGATAGAAAATCCCGCTGGACTCGTGTGCGCGCCTACGTAATGAACGCGGGGAATTATTTTTGTTTCACCTTTGCCGAAGACAATGCTGGGGCGAGTGCCAAAATCGAAGGCTATCGTATGCTCAAGACAGGTGACATTGGACTGTTTGTGAGAGGCTTCGGAAAGAGCCATTTCGCGTAAAGCGAAGGCGCGGACAAATTCTCTGAGCTCCAGGCGAGGCTGTGATGTTTGAACTCTGTGCATTCAAGGTCTTCCTCCTTCCTTGAAATTTCAAGCCCAATTTATCCGAAAGAGACGACTTTTTTTAATCGCCACCAGATCCTGAATACGAATCCCTCCGGCCCGCCATCATCGCAGCAGCTCCCCAATGAATTCTACAGAACTGGTCGGTGGTAGATTTTTTGCTCCAGCGGGTCGCCCCCGCAACCACGAATTGATTGTCAACTGGCGAACTAACAGGGCGAGGCGCTCATCGAGTGCCTTAAGCGATGTCGCGCTCGGCGACCTCGGTTGGGGGAATCATCGCGTGAAGCCCGTATGCGAGGATTTCGTCCGGGCGAGATCGCGCAAGAAGGGATCAGTCGTCGGAGCGCGGAAGTGGGCATCCCTTATCCTCCGCTAACTCAGATTGGAGTCAGTGCGCAATCGGGGGAGCAGCCGACCCATCGGACCAATTGCCGACCCAGACCATGAGGATTGTGGTCCGCTCCTCGGGGTCATCCGCGGCCATAATCGGCGAACCCGGCAGATCGGCTCCCTAGCTTTTCGCCGCCTCGCCCGAGACAAAAAACATCAGATGCGGGTGCCAGCTCGCGCCTTGGTCGTTTAAATACTACTGCTTCGACATCATGTAGCACATCGCTCCCGGCTCCAGCGCGGGCAGTTCCTTCTTATCCAGTGCCGAAGCGGTCGCCGCCACGATCTCCGCTTTCGATTTTCCTTCCAACACCAGTTTGGTCTTCATCAGGAAGATGCACGCAAACGTTCGTGCGGCCTGCGGATTAAAGCAAATGGGGAAGCGGATTTTGGGATTCCAGAATTCTGGAGCATCGGTGGCGGCGCCCCAAGATCGCTCCACTAGGCAAAGAAAGCCATTCGTGCCTTCTACTGCGGTCGTGAATCCCTTCCGCCCCAGCACCATCACCTCGGCTCCGTCTGAATGGATGCCGGAGCAGCACTGCGGGCCAGCGCAATTTCAGTATTCTCGTCGGCGATCAAATACTCGTCTACGGGAGCCATGGCCGGATAGGGAGCCTTCTCCGCCTGCGCTCGTGCCTGACAGGTTGCGGCGGGTAGGACAACCTCAACAAGGAGTCCTAAAGCAAGGAAACTGAGCATCCTCTTCTGCATGGAACTCTTCGGTAGGCGTATTCTCCTCTTCAGCTTGGGGAAACACGGTCGGAGATCGCCACACAATTGCGGTGTTGATACTACATCAAATGGTCTGTCAAACCGTCACCTCGCCAATCGAAGATGCTATTGACCTGATCGACCGTACCCGCTGTCAGTGCGTGTCAACTGTTGCCAACGGGGGCAATGCGCTTATCGAGCTGTTCCGATAGATGTCTTCCGTAAATTGCCGTATAACGCCCTACCCGTAGATGTGGCTTCCGGCAGTTGTCCCGAAGTCTCATTCTGGTCCATTACGTTGTTGGCGAGATCCTTGTGTGGCACATGTCCCCGAAGCCGGTTTATGGACAATGTGAGGAGCAAATGCTTCGCTGACCACTGTATCTGGTCAAATAGGGTACGACATGGCCGTTCTCGCCAACTATCTGCCGGACAGGCAACTTCCGGGTGGCCGGGCACTTGCCCACAACTAGCGAGAGTGCCACATCGCCGCAGGCAAATTTAGGCCACGACCGACGGGACAGATGGAAAGGGTTTCAGTTGCAATCCCGGATCATAACTGCTACATTCCGTTGCTGATCAAAGCAAGTCGTGTCTCACTTCGTCTGATTCCAGCGGCTCACTCGAGTTGCGGAACTGCTTATGGAGGTGAGAGATGGCAACAGCGGGGCCCCTTGGGGGAGGAATTGGAGGAGGTACTGCGGGGGACCTTGCCCGCAAAGCGATCGCTCAAAAGGCGGCTGAGCCTGAGATCGCGCCCCTGCTGGGCTCTCCGACGGGTGACGTTCAGCCAATAAATGCCCCCGGCGCATTTGAACCCTTCGCACAGAGATTCCAGTTTGGAACTGTCTACTTTTCTCTGGCCACAGGGGCACACGAAACCAACGGAGAGATCAACGCACATTACGATTCTCTCGGTGGTCCAGGAGCGGGCCAAATTGGTCTCATCAACCTCGGTCTTCCCGTCACCGACGAAAAGAAAGCACTCGATAAGGTGGGGCGCGTGAGTGACTTCGAGCACGGATCCATCTACTGGCATCCCCGAACCGGGCCAATCCTGAATCATGATGTCATCAAGGCAGCCTACGGTCCCACAGGCTTTGAAGCAGGTCCGCTCGGATACCCTACCCTGGACACGCACTCGTGGAAAAGGATCGACGCTCAGGCTCGGCTGGTTTGGGGCCTCTTTGAGAACGGCTGCATCGCCAGTAACTTCAAGGCACCCGCCGTCGTTGTCTCTGGCGTCGACAACACAGCGGTGATTGATGCCGATACTCTGAAGACGATGGTTCGGCATGCCATTGACAAGAAGATCCATGAACACGACATTAATGTCGGCCTACACCCCGGCATTGAGATCGTTCATGTTTCGGACTGGCAACACGGCTTTGGCGCCAGCGGAAGACGGATTATTACCTTCCGGCTCTTCGGCTTCAAGGACATGGGTGCGATACTCCCCGATGCGAACTTTACCTTCGATGTTCCTCTGCAGTTTGGCTGGGCTGACGATCCCAATGCACTTGTTGATGACGTCGCGCGTACATTGATTGCACGGTTGATTGGGAACATAACGATTGCAAATATATCGGTTACCAGCATTCCAATCCTGGAACTTGTGAACGTCCTCACTGATCTCCTGGTCGACCCCTCGGCCCCGAACGTCGGTACTACATTTCAGGTTGGCCAGGTCCCGGTTGAACAGGTCATCAATGGTGATGCGGTTCGGGTCATTATGGAGATGATTGTCGAGACCGGAGGCAGTTTGCGCTTCTTCTGCAACCCATCTACTCCATTTGGAGGGACGTTTGGGTCGGAGGTACAACTGCAGATCAATTCGAAGGTATCAGACTTTCTCAGTTCATAGGTGGGTGGCCCGGCGAGCTTCGTGCCGGTTGCCCCACCCTTCTCGCCCGTCTTTGGCGAGAGGGTGGGAACAAATCACTGCGACTCTGAATCGGGGAGTAGACTCGCGGGGTGCCCCGTTCTAGTCTCCTTTGGCTAGGGCGGGGCAGTTAATCTGGGGTCCACCGGGTGCCCCAGAGCCCGTCCTAAGCATGTCGAAGGGTTCGCGCCCCTCTGTTGGGTGGCTACCTGGGTCTTATCTGACAATCGACAACTGGCCACTGGCAACTGATTGTCACACTCTTCCGTGACAGCCGTTTGAAGGAAGCCGCAGCGTGGCTCTCGGGGCTCCGCCCCCTCAGGCTTGTGCATTTCCTGTCTCCTCAAGTGACGCTCACAGACCCATCCTACGCGCCCGATGATCCCTTTTTCGATTTCCAGTCAACCATGCGGGCATGCGCGTTCGCGAGCGACCGCCGGGGGTGTCTCTACGGGGCATCCACTTCGGGGCCCCCTCCTAGCATTTCTCTTTCAACTTTTCTTTGCGCTTCCGCTCGCGCACCGATCGTGGTGAGTGAGCGAGGGGAGGATGGGCGTGCAGGTCGCTCGGCTGTTGGGTTGGGCAGCTTGGCGCGCACTGGCGACGCTGAAGGTTGTGGAAGGCAGGACACAGCAGCCGATCAGCGGAATGGTGAACGAATCCGCAATGACGTCCTCATCGTCTGGAAGCTGGGTGGTTTCGGTCGAAGCCTTAAGCATCTGGTCACGGCGCTGGATGAGCTGGAAGCACTCGGCGTGGCCTTCATCAGCTTGCGCGACTCTATCGACCTGAGCACGCCACAGGGTAAGCTCATGTTGGCTGTAATCGGCGCAATGGCCGAGTTTGAGCGAGGATCTGTGTCAAGAAGACGCGAAAGCGTCGTGCTGTACGAAAGATGACGGTAGGTCCGTCGAAGCCGCCTTGTAGGAGGAGGCTTCAAACCGCCATAAGCTGCTACGGTCCTAAAGTCCGTGGTGGTGAACGTTATGGTTAAAAAGGCGTGGCATTAGATCACGTCAGGTAGGGATAAGAGAGATGAGCGCAAGCGAACCTTCGACGAAGCGTCGAAAAGAACTTAAGCGACACCAAAACCGGAGTTGGTCCTCGGCTCTGGGATCAGCCTGGAAGACACCTACTAACTGACCAGGTGGTGTCCGGCGTAAAGAAGGCATGACTCTTATTCGGGCTTTCGTACGGAACTTGAGAACCGGGTTGGTGATGCTAAAGGAAAAGGCCCAAGTGGAGAACCCACGAGGCCGAAAGTACCGATACACCGACCAGGGGCGGACTGCTTCGTAAGAGCGATGAAACGGGGTAATGCCCGTGGAGCAAAGGGAGCAGGTCACCCACGTCGAGCTGGAGTCAACGGTCAACCGGAGGAGCTCCCTGACTCGGCGGAAGCCGGTAGGTTTCCTCGGGGTGGCACGAGCCGGATGAGGCGAGAGTCTCATGTCCGGATCTGTGAGCGGCTCGGGGTGAGACTCCCCGGGCCGACTCGGCTGATCCGTGAGAGCGTGATGGCTGGACTGGCGATCGCCAGAAGCAAAGGCCGGGTGGGTGAATGTAAACCGCAGCCGGGAGCATTTGCCCCACATTACCCAACGCCTTCGCGGTCTCTCCGGAGCACCAGCTTACCTCATATGACCAGAATAACGAGGAGCCAGCGATGACTTGCTGGCTCCTCCCGTTCGCGACTGGTTCCCGTCGATTACTTCCCAACCTTCCCAGCCACCAGGGTAAAACTCCTCAACGCAGCGAATCCGTTGGCGATCTGGCGCTTTGTTTTGATCGGTTGCATCGGTTGTGGCATTCAAGCTAAATTTCCTGGTAGTTCACTGGCTGCATTCTCAAATAAACTCAATCGGCTCGGGGGAATCCGTTAATGCGCATTGCAAGCATCGGCCATGCGGTCTTCTCGCTCACGATGATCGGTCTCGGCATTGTGGGTCTCCTATACCGTGATTTCGTTCCGGTGTGGAATCCAGTCCCTGCCAGTGTGCCCTCACACGAACTATTCCTTTACCTCGGTACCATCATTTCTCTTGTGTCCGGCATTGGTTTGCTTATTCCGCGCATCGCACCCATCGCCGCCCGGTTGCTTGTCACAACGCTTTTATTTTGGTTGATAGTTTTCCGGCTTCCGAACTTTCTGCACGCACCTCTTTTCGGAGCTTGCTGGTCCGTGTTTCCACATGCGGTCATGTTGGCAGCTGCCTGGGTGCTCTATGTGTGGTTCTCTGCTGACTGGGATCGTCAACCACCTCAGCTCTTTGAGCAGCCACAATGGCCTGCGCATCGCGCGGGTACTCTACGGCCTCGCGTTGATCTTCTTCGGCTTGGCCCATTTCATAGACGTGAAAGACACGCTTTCACTGATCCCTAAATGGCTGCCGGGCCACCTGTTCTGGGCCTATTTCACGGGCAGCGCCTTCATTGCGGCAGGCATCGCTGTGCTCCTGGGCCTCTTTGCTCGATTGGCAGCATCCCTCTCCGCCCTGCAAATCGGACTGTTCTTGCTCCTGGTATGGATTCCTATCGTGGCAGCAGGCTCTAAAATTCCGTTCCAGTGGAGCGAGACCATTTTCAACGTGGCAATGTTAGCTGGTGCCTGGATGATCGCCGATTCCTACCGCCGTACACTTTGGCTGGCCGCCGATAAGCAGCAGCCATCTTTGGTTTCATGAATCATGAGAGCGCAGTACGCCGTGCCATGCCATTGATCGGTGCCACGCTTGGTGACGATCTGCACCTGCGCGCCTGCGGAACTATTGAAATCAGCCGCCATGCCCGCAACATTTACTTTTAATTCTTCCACGCTATCGACTGGAGTTGGCATGACACCGCTGGCAGCTGCTGCCACGCCGTTGCTCTGACTCGCGACGCCTCCGGGTGGGGCGCCAGCGTAGCTGGGCCTATAAATACCCATAGTGCCGTCCATGTCGTTTGTGTTGTCGCCACCGTCGAGTTGGAATGAGCTCTGGTCCACTGCAACGCCGGCGACACTGCCATCCGGTGTAATCCCCGGCTGTAGCGTTGTGAAGGTGCTTGTATCGCGCCCGATGCTGGGCAATGCGTTGAGTGCAAGAGCCGGGGACTCGGTTGCCGACCGTTGCATTATCGCTTTGCAATTCCACACCCGTGGCTGCCACTTCGAGGGTTTGGCTGTCTGAACCAACCCGCAGAATGACGTTGTGAGTCGATAATGGGCCGAGTTGCACCAGATCGTGTGGAATGGACACCTTTGAGAAGCTGGGCTTGAAGATCGTAATGTCATATGTACCAGGATGAACGTTGACGAATACGTATTGCCCGGCATAGTTAGAAGAAGTTGTGCGCACCGCACGTGTGGCAGTGTCCTTGATGGTCACCGTGGCGCCTGAAATGACCGCATTAGTCTGGTCCGTGATAGTTCCAGCAATAGTGCCAAGCGATGTCGTCTGTGCGGATACTGAGTTAGTTGTGAAAAGCAATGCGGACGCACAAAGCACGACGGAGAAAAACCGAGGGCGCCGCCCATGCGTCTTGGGGGAAGGGAGCGACAGCATTTCGCAGGCCGCCACTTTGACGCCTACCGCCGCACATATGCGCCGCGAATTATAGCCCAGAATCATTGGAACGCCTTCTGTTTTGAGGACGGGACCCTAACGTAGGCATTGGCTAAACAACTCGCTCGTGCAATGGCTATTTCCGCCGGAAGCTGGCCAGAAACTTGTTCTGGGAGATTGCTCCGTGAAGTCCGCGTCATGTCAACTTGACGTATAACGCCCTACCCTTTCTTGTGACTTACGGCGGCTCGTCCGCTCTCAGTCGGCGGTATGCCGACAACCCCTCAAACTGGATTGCTCACGAGTAGCCGACGATCCGCTCGGGATGCCTAGGTCGTGGCCAGCTTGACGAGGGTTTGCGGCACTGCAAAACGCGGCTCGAACCCGGATGCGGCGGCGGTTCGCTGCCGACTCCTGCGGCCTTCCCGATACGTGTAGGATGCAAGGGTGCTGAATGGCTGGGAGCTTTTATGGACGCAGAGGATTTCCGAAGGATCGCCCTTAGCCTTAAGGGTGTCGAAGAGAGTTCCCACATGGGGAGTCCGGACTTCAGGGTTGGCGGCAGAATTTTTGCAACACTTGCATCGGCGAAACAAGGCTATGGCAACCTGATGCTCACGCTGGAGCAGCAGGCAGCGTTCGTCGAGGAACTCCCCGAGGTTTTCGTTCCTATCGCAGGCGGATGGGGACGAATGGGAATGACACATATCCGATTGGCAGCGGCGAAGGAAGAAGTGTTGGCCGGCGCCTTGCGTACGGCGTGGCAGCCACGGATCGAGAAGAACGCACAGTCACGCCAGAAGGGCCGCGGTCCTGCAAAGCGGATAGCGAAGAGCGCGCGCAAGAAATAATGATGAAGAATTGTTGTTGCATAGTGCCCTTGGATAGCAAACGGCGCGCTTCCGGTTGTCTGCGCTGCTCCGGACCATTCTTGATGCCACGCCAAGGCTTCACGGTATCCTGTTCGATCTGCCGCAAGTGGTGACCGGCGCGTCCGAGATTTTGACCAACGAAATCGCAGCACGCTGTCAAGTTGTGGGTGGTAATTTCTTCGACTCCGTACCCCAAGGTGCGGATGTTTACCTGATGAAGGGCGTCATTCACGACTGGCCAGACATCGGTGCCGCGAGAATTCTTCGCAATACCCGCAGCGTCATTCGTCTTAACGGAACCCTCCTTCTCATGGAAAGAATCTCTGATTCGGGCACCCACCCCTCCGGCCTAATGGAACTGCTGATGTTAGTGATCGGCGGTTGCGAGCGTACGGAAGCGGATTTCCGCTCGCTTCTGGCGGACACCGGTTTCTCGCTCACCCGCATAATCTCGACAAAGGCATCTACGCTGATCGAATGCCATCCGGTGTAGTGTAGGCCAGCCTTCAGGCGGTCCCCGATGAGCGGGCCTGCGCGCCCCAGCTGAAAACACACGGAGATTAGCCGGTTAAGTGGCTGAGTCACGGGCAAACGAGTTTTATCGGCCCAATGCGGTTCGGAGTGCGACTCATCGGTCGGTTGAAAAGCGACCCACAACAAAGGCGTTCGTCGACAGTTGTCCAGAAGTCCGCTTGTGGGACATTACGTTGTTGGCGAAATCCTACTGGGGCACATGTCCTCGAAGCCGGTATTCTCGGGAGCTTCACCGACCACTTCGACGGTTAGCCGACTATACGTCCATGTGGTTTCTGTGGACGGCGTATGTTGGAGTGATAGGCGCAACAGCCACACATTCCCACAGCCATCTTCGGGGGAACGTCGCGTCTCGCCGACTGTGAACCACCAGCAGGCTCTGGGACTTGCAAGTTCCCACAAGTAGACGTGCCTCTCCTCTCTTCTCCAACCCAAGTTCACTGCAACGTCGGCTTCCGTATAGCCTTCGTTGAGACGCAACCCCACGGCAGCGATCAAAAGCCCAGAATTAAGAAAGTTGGGCAGATGCCGGTGAGAATGGAAACCCCGGCGCTGGTCAAAAAGAAAGATAGATGCTGACTATCCGATTCGATAGCTGGCAGCCTACTCTCTTCCCTCCCTAAAGTCCCGCGGAAACACAAGCTGCTGAAAAGTAAGAGCTGCGAGCAGAGCATCGCATCACCGACTTGATCTGGCAACAGACTTGCAACAAACGTAAGCGCAGCTGACGGAACATCAGCCGACAGGCAGGGTCGAAAAACCAGACTAAGTCATTGAAAACACGTCATGGGCTGGTGTGGTTTTTCATCTAATTTCGCGGGCCGTAGGCCCTAATTGGCAAGAGTGACTCAGCAGCGACAAATTCAGCTTTGGGTTCCGCTGTAAGAGGGGCGCCCGAGGAGGATTTATGAACCTCAAACGGTTTGGGGCCCTGGCGAGAGTGTCCCTCGCCCTCGCTTTTCTCTTGGCGCTCAACCCTCACGTTTTTGGTGCCGCAGTGCCAAGATTCGCCTTCGTCACCAATGCCAATGACAATACCGTTTCGATCTACACCGTGAACGCGATCAGCGGGTTATTGCGAGACGATGGCTACATCTTGGTTGGTACGAAACCGGCAGGAGTAACCGTGACACCGAACGGGAAATTCCTCTACGTGGCGAACTCTGGATCCAGCAACCTGTCGGCATTTTCGGTGAACTTGCAAAACGGCAGTCTCACAGCGGTGAGCGGTTCTCCGTTTGCGGCGAAGTCCGGTCCATCCGCTGTCGTCACCGATCCCCTCGGAAAATTTCTGTATGTCGCAAATAAGACGTCTGGAGACATTTCCGCATACGCAATCAATAGCAGCACTGGAGCACTCAGTGCGGTCCCCGGCTCGCCATTTGCTGCCGGGACCAGTCCAGTAGCGCTAGAAGTTGATCCATCCGGCAAGTACCTGTATGCGGCCAACAGCGGCTCGCATGATGTTTCTGCATACACCATCAACGGCACCGATGGTGCGCTGACCAATATCTCGGGATCTCCCTTTGCTTCGGGAACAACTCCAGTCGGATTGTTGGTTACACCCTCGGGAAAGTTCGTCTATGTGGCCAACAGCGGCTCTAACAACGTTTCCGGCTATAGCGTGAGTAGCGGCGGCGTGCTCACGAAAATCTCAGGGTCGCCGTTCGTGGCTGGAACAAAACCAGCGGCCTTAGCGGTTGATCCTCACTCGAAATTTGTTTACGTAGCGAATTCCGGCTCGAATAATATTTCCGA
>Ga0306923_10002399_pt1 | contig 17129 bp, 12 predicted proteins | sample sta12Can44000108_FD_203841 | JGI IMG/M metagenome (GOLD analysis project Ga0306923, IMG submission 203841) | Lab enrichment of tropical soil microbial communities from Luquillo Experimental Forest, Puerto Rico - statanox.12C.anox.44.000.108 (v2)... | ecosystem: Environmental > Terrestrial >... | reverse complement strand
TCAGTGCGCGGGTGACGGCGGCGTTCAGGACGCTGGCGTCGGCGATCAGGCTGCCGGTGCCGTTCCCTGGCAGGTGCACCACCGTGGCCTGACGGCCGGTGGACCGGATCCGGCGGGCCAGCACGGACAGCGACGCGGTGCTCCCGCCGTAGCCGGGCACCAGCAGGACCGGCCCGGGCCGGTCCTGTGCCGGGAAGCCGGTGGCATCGGGCGCCTGCCCAACGGCGGCCCGGATCACCCCCACCGCCAGCGCGGCGACGGCCACAGCCAGCACCGCCGCGAGGCCAACGGCGAAGATCCGGCGCCGCGGTGAGAGACGGCCGAGCAGGGACGTCATCTGGCCGGGGTAGTCGGCAAGGTGTGCATAGCTGACACGAGAGTAACGCCCACAAGACGGGTAGCTGGGGTAGCTGGTGCGGGTCTGCGCTCGATGGGAGTGCAGGGATGCCGTTGCGTCCCCCGGCCCGGCCTGACCGCGCCCAGCGCCGGCGCCTCCCCGCCGACCGAGGCCAGCCATGAGTGGAACTGCTGGTGCCTGGGCCCCATCCCGCTGAGGACGACTAGGCCATGAGCTGGTGGCGTAGCTACCCGGACTCGGGGTCGCTGCCCACGCTGGCCGGCCAGGGCAGGGGCGCTCCGGTGTCGGCGAGCAGCAGCTCCTGGTCGGCTGCGACTGCCGCGAGCGTGCCGGCCGCGGCGGCAACAGCTACCAGTTGGCCGGGAATCGGCATGGCCGCGCGGCGCCCCATATCGCCTGCCGCGTACACTCCCGGGACGCTGGTCCGGCCCAGGTCGTCGACGGCGACGATGCCATCAGGCAGCATGTCGCAGCCCAGGCTGGCGGCGAAGGGCGCGGCCTGCCGGGCCGGCGGGTGCACGAACAGCCCGGCCCTGTCGAGGTACGTGCCGCCGGTGAAGATGACCTGCCGCAGCCGGTCACCGTCGTCGGCGAGCCGTGCGATCGGCTCGGCCCGCAGCGTTATCCCCGCCTCCCGCAGCATCTCCTGCTGGGCGGGCGGCGGATCCGGGGTGCCGTTCAGCAGCCCGACGACGTCGCTGCTGAGGTGGGTGAGCTTGAGCCCGAGGAACACGTCGGCGGGCCGCAGGATGAGGAATGCCAGCGGCTGATCGCGCAGCTCCCAGCCGTGGCAGTACGGGCAGTGCACCACCGTCCGGCCCCAAAGCGGGCGCAGGCCGTCGATCGGCGGCAGCTCGTCGGCGATACCGGTGGCCAACACCACGCGCCGCGCCCGGTGACACTGCCCGTCAGCCAGCGTGATCTCGAATGCGTCCGGTTTGCCCGCCACCTGGGTCACCGGGCTGCCGGCCATGGTGACATCGGGATAGCCCGCCACCTGCTGCCCGGCCAGGGCGCGCAGCCGCTCCGGCGGGGTGCCGTCATGACCGATCACTCCGTGCACCGCGCGGGCAGCCGCGTTCCGCCCGGTGCCCGCGTCCGCGACTAGCGTTGCCCTGCGGGCCCGGCCCAGCAGCAGCGCCGCCGACAGGCCCGCCATCCCCGCCCCCACCACGCACGCATCGAACCCGGTGGCATCGCCGTTTGCCATCGCTCCAGCACCTCCTGAGACTCGCCCGCACTTCTTTAGTGATCATTGATCTCTAAAAGAGCTATGCCCTCATTCCACAGTCTCGGATGCCCTGGCGTCAAGAGCGCTGCTCGCTAAGTTTGCGATGATCACTTTCTGGCGGCATAATCACTTGGCATGACCACCTCCGCGGTCGGCTCGCCACCGGCGACCCGGCGTGCCCGGCAGCGCCAGGCCACCCTCGGCGAGATCAAGTCACTGGCCAGGCAGCAGCTCGCCGAACATGGCACTGGCGCGGTGAACCTGCGCGCGATCGCCCGGCAGATGGGCACCGCGTCCTCCGCGCTGTACCGCTACTTCCCCAGCCACGGCGACCTGATCACCGCCCTCTGCGCTGACGCATACGACGTGGGAGCGGAGGCGATGGCCGCTGCCCGCGACCAGGTGCCGCCCGCTGACCACGCCGGGCGATGGAGGGCGGTCTGCGGCGCCTTCCGCCTGTGGGCCCTGGCGAACCGGGCCGACTTCGCCCTGATCGCCGGAACCCCGGTCCCCCGCTACCGCGCTCCCTGGGAGGCCACCGGGCCCGCGGCCGCCCGTCACTCGGCCATCCCCGGCGGTGTTTACATCGCCGCGGTAAAAGCCGGTGCCGCCGACCCCGGCCGTACCCAGATGCCGTCCGACCTGCCCACCGGGCCCCTCCTGCGCGACCTCCTCAGCCGCGCGGGTCTCGCGCCCTCCTCCCAGGTCGTCGCGATCGTCGCCAGCGCCTGGGCCTCAGTCCGCGGCTACCTCGCCATGGAAATCTTCGGCAGCCTGCCGCAGATCCTCCCCGACACCGACACCCTCTACCAGGCCCACATCAGCACCATCATGACCGGCATGGGATTCGGCGCGACCCGCGAGACCGGAGCCAGCCAGGCGGCGGAAGGACGCGAGCCGGAAAAGCGTTAGCCACGTGGGGATTCCGTAGCCATCCTGGGTGCGTGTTTCCCGTGCGCCGCTATGGAGACCGCGACCTTGCCACCCTCGCTTGCTGAGCTGCGAGCACGCCTGCCCGGATTGACGCCGCGCGATCAGCGCCGGCTGGGCCGGCGCCTGGAGGATGCCGCCGCGCTGCGCGACGCGGCCGCGCGCGACGAGGCATTGGGCCAGCTCATCACCGAGCTGGAGGCCGCGGCCGCCCGGGTGGAGGCACGACAGCACGCGGTGCCGCCCGTTTCGTATCCGCCGGAGCTGCCGGTCAGCCAGCGGAAGGACGAGATCGCCGCGGCCATCCGCGACAACCAGGTGGTCATCGTCGCGGGCGAGACCGGCTCGGGGAAAACCACGCAGCTGCCGAAGATCTGCCTTGAGCTGGGCCGCGGCGTCAGCGGCCAGATCGGGCACACCCAGCCCCGGCGGATCGCGGCGCGCACCGTGGCGGAGCGGATCGCCGAAGAGCTCGGCACCGAGGTGGGCGCGGCGGTCGGCTACAAGGTGCGGTTCACCGACAAGGCCAGCGACGACACCATCGTCAAGGTGATGACCGACGGCATCCTGCTGACCGAGATGCAGCATGACCGGCAGCTGCTGCGCTACGACACGCTCATCATCGACGAGGCGCACGAGCGCAGCCTGAACATCGACTTCATCCTCGGCTACCTGAAGCGGCTGCTGCCCAGCCGGCCCGACCTCAAGGTCATCATCACCTCGGCCACGATCGACCCGGAGCGCTTCAGCAAGCACTTCTGGGACGCACCGGTGGTCGAGGTGTCGGGGCGCATGTACCCGGTCGAGGTGCGCTACCGCCCGCTGGCCGACCCGGACCGGCCCGGTGACGAGCCGAAGGACCAGGCGCAGGGCATCTGCGAGGCGATCGGCGAGCTTCGCGCCGAGGGGCCCGGGGACGTCCTGGTCTTCCTGAGCGGCGAGCGGGAGATCAGGGACACCGCCGACGCGCTGGCCGAGCAGGCCGACCTGGCGGGCCTGGAAGTGCTGCCGCTGTACGCGCGGCTGTCATCGGCCGAGCAGCACCGAGTCTTCGAGCCGCATCAGCGCCCGCGCGTGGTGCTGGCCACCAACGTCGCGGAGACCTCGCTGACCGTCCCGGGCATCAGGTACGTGATCGACCCGGGCACCGCGCGCATCTCCCGCTACAGCCACCGGACCAAGGTCCAGCGGCTGCCCATCGAGCCGATCTCCCAGGCCTCGGCGGACCAGCGCAAGGGCCGCTGCGGGCGGACGTCCGACGGCGTATGCATCCGCCTGTACGGCGAGGAGGACTTCGGCTCGCGGCCGGAGTTCACCGACCCCGAGATCCTGCGCACCAGCCTCGCCTCGGTCATCCTGCAGGCGGCGGCGCTCGACCTCGGCGAGGTCGCGGACTTCCCCTTCGTGGACCCGCCGGACTCGCGCAACATCGCGGACGGCGTCCGGCTGCTGGAGGAGCTGGGCGCGATCTCGCCCGGCGGCGCTGGCGCGGCGGGACGACCCCCCGGGACCCCCCGCCCGGGCGCGACCCGGCTGACCGGCGTGGGGCGGACGCTGGCCCGGCTGCCGGTGGACCCGCGGCTCGGCCGGATGATCCTGGAGGCCGGGCACCAGGGATGCGTCCGCGAGGTGCTGATCATCACGGCGGCGCTGTCCATCCAGGACCCAAGAGAACGGCCGGCGGACGCCCGCGAGGCCGCGGACGCGCTGCACGCGCGGTTCGCCGAGCCGGGGTCCGACTTCCTGACCTTCCTCACCCTGTGGGACTACCTGGACGAGCGGCAGCGCGAGCTGTCGGGGTCCGCGTTCCGCCGCCTGTGCCGCCGCGAGTACCTGCATTTCCTGCGGGTGCGGGAGTGGCAGGACCTGCACGGCCAGCTGCGGCAGGCGGCCAGGGACGTCGGCATCGGCACCGGCCGTGGCTCGCCGGAGCCGGGCGCACGGCCGCGGACCTCGGCGGACCCGGCGCCCAAGACACCGGTCCGCAAGACAACGGCCCGCAAGACAACGGCCGGAGGGACCCCGGGCCACGGGGCGGAGCCCGGGGCGCGGTTCCCGGCGGACGTCGCGGATCGGGTGCACATCTCGCTGCTGGCCGGCCTGCTCTCGCACATCGGGGTGAGGGACGCGGAACAGAAGCCGGGCGGGAAGCGGCGCGGCCCGGCCGAGTTCGCCGGCGCGCGTGGCGCCCGCTTCGCGATCTTCCCCGGCTCCGCGCTGGCGAGGAAGCCACCGCAGTGGGTGGTGGCGGCCGAGCTGATCGAGACGTCCCGGCTGTGGGCCAGCGTGGCGGCGCGCATCGAGCCCGAGTGGGCCGAACCGCTGGCCGGGCACCTGGTCAAGCGCACCTACAGCGAGCCGCACTGGGACGCGCGCCGCGGCGCGGCGATGGCGCTGGAGAAGGTGACCCTGTACGGCCTGCCGATCGTGACGGCGCGCAAGGTCAACTACGCGCGCGTCGATCCGGCGGCGGCCCGGGACCTGTTCATCACCAGCGCCCTGGTCGAGGGCGACTGGCAAACCCACCACAAGTTCTTCCACCGCAACCAGCGGCTGCTCGAAGAGGCCAGGGAGCTGGAGGACAAGGCCCGGCGGCGTGGCCTCGTGGCCGACGACGCGGCCCTGTTCGACTTCTACGACCAGCGGATACCGAAGGACGTGACGTCCGCGCGGCATTTCGACACCTGGTGGAAGAAGGCGCGCGTCGAGTCCCCCGACCTGCTGACGTTCACGCCCGCCGACCTCGAGGGCCCAGCCGCGAGCCAGATCCGGCTCGCCGACTATCCCAGCCAGTGGGGAGAGCTCCCGCTGTCGTACGAGTTCGCGCCCGGTGAGCTGGACGACGGGGTGAGAGTGGACATCCCGCTCGCCGAGCTCAATCAGGTCAGCGGCGAGGAGCTCAGCTGGCAGGTGCCGGGTCTGCGCGAGGAACTGGTGACCGAGCTCATCAGGTCGCTGCCCAAGGACCTGCGCCGGGCGTTCGTGCCCGCGCCGGACACGGCCCGCGCCGTGGTCGCCCGGCTGGGCGATCCGCACGGCAACCTGCTGGACGCGCTCGGCGCGGAACTCGGACGCCTCGGCGGCGTGCAGATTCTGCGGGATGCCTGGGATCTGTCCCGGCTGCCCGCCCATCTGCGGATCACGTTCCGGGTGGTGGATTCCGGCCACGAGGTGGCGAGCGGGAAAGACCTATCCGAGCTGCGCCAGCGCCTGCGGCCGCGGCTGCAGACGATGCTGAACGAGGCGGCCAGCGACATCGTCCGGACCGGGCTCCGGGACTGGAGCATCGGCACGCTGCCCAGGGTGATCACCCGCGACCGGGTCACCGCCTACCCGGCGCTGGCGGAGGCCGGGGACGCCGTCGACGTCCGGCTGTTCGACACCGAGGCGGAGGCGGCCGCGGCCATGCTGCGGGGCACCCGCCGGCTGCTCCTGCTGCAGGTGCCGTCCGGCGTGCGCTCGATAGCCGACCGCCTGCCCAACGAGCGGAAGCTGGCGATGAGCCGCAGCCCGTACCGCAGCATCGGCGCCCTGCTCGATGACTGCGCGGCGTGCGCGGCCGACCAGGTGATCGCGGACGCTGGCGGCCCGGCCTGGGACGCTGACGGCTTCGCACGCCTAACGGCCGCGGCGCGGGACGCCCTGCCGCTGGCGACGGCCCGGGTGGTGGACGTCGTCGGCCAGGTTCTCGAGGCCGCGCACGAGGCTGAGGTCAGGCTGCAGCGCGCCGCCACCCCGGCGCTGGCCGGGACGCTCGCCGACGCACGCGACCAGTTCGCCGCGCTGATCTACCCGCGGTTCGTGAGCGAGACGGGCCTGCGGCGGCTGCCCGAGCTCGTCCGCTACCTGCGGGCGATCAGCCGGAGGCTCGACACCGCGGCGCAGGACCCGGGCCGCGACGCCGCCCGGACGGCCGTCGTGCGCGAGGTGACGGAGGCCTACCAGCGCGCCGTCGCGGACCTCCCGGCGGCCCGGCGCTCGGGCGCGGACGTCCAGACGGTCCGCTGGCTGATCGAGGAACTGCGGGTCAGCCTGTTCGCCCAGGTGCTGGGCACGTCTGGGCCGGTATCGGACAAGCGGATCCACGCCGCGCTCGACCGGCTGATGGACACCCGCTGACCGGCGAGGTTGCGGCATCTGGATTTAGTCAGTGAGCGGGGCGGTGGGCCAGCCTGGCCCGTGACCCGCCTGGAGCTGCTCCCGCCCGCTGCCATAGCCAGGCCAGCAGGACCTCCGTGGCCCCGGCGGCGGCGATGGCTGGCTGCATGACGTGGTACCGCTGCAGCACCAGCATCTGGACTGCGATCCACGCCACCAGGCCCAGGCCCGCCAGGTAGCCGCCGGCCAGTGCCCACCGGTGCCCGGACACGATCAGGCCCAGCGCCGTGAGCTGAGGCACGGCCACCCCGATCAGCAGCGCGATCCCGGGCAGCGCCCAGCTGGTGAACGGCGTCTGGTGCAGCCAGCTCAGCGGCATCCCAAAACCGTCCCGCACCAGCGAGATGCCGCCGAAGATCGCCGCCGCCCCGACCAGCAGGAGCATCGCGGCCAGGATCCAGGCCGGCCAGGAATGGCGCTCAGCCACCGGGATCCGGCTGGCGCCTCGCGTCGTGCCCGGGAGGCTGCGGAACAGGTAATAGGCGGGCACCAGCCCGATCAGCGCCAGTAGCCCGAAGGCCGGCGTGAGCGCCGCGGACGCCACCGCGGACTTCAGACAGAAGGATGGTCTGCGCCCACCGTCCTGGCCGGACGCCAGGCTCTCCGGCCAGTGGCCGGATCGATGCCCTGCTGGCACTGATGTACGACGGTCTCGTTCACCCGGATGCTCACCGCACCACCGGCGCCCACGTGCGACCGCGCTATGCTGCGCAGACCCTTGCCGAGCGGCGGCCGGCCCGGCAGCTCATAGCCGACGCCGCATCGCGGGCAGGTCGCGGGTACACCCATGCGACCAGAGTTGCATACGATTGTGGCTCGCTGCCAGGGACCCGGATAAGGCTAGGCCGATCTGTGATCCCTGAGCCGATGGCTGGGCTCGCCGATAGACAGCGCCTCTCACTGCCCGGCAGGCACACTGGCGCCGGTGATGGAGGGTGCGTTCGCCGCGGCCAGCTTCAGGAACGCCGCTGCCGCGCCGAAAACCTCTCCGACGGTATGGGCGGCCAGCTGAGCCTGATACGCCTGGTAGCGCGTCATCTCCCAGGCCTGTCCCCGTGCTGGCAGCGACGCGACCGCCGGCTCGGGTACCGGCTTCCACTTCCAGCCCGTGACGGACCCTTCGCCCGCGCCCGGGCCGGTCTCGCTGGGCTCGATGAACTCCCCGATGTCACGTTTGCCGCCGATCTGGTTCCGGACGAAACGCAGCCCCGCCAAGGTGTTCTCGACCAGCTGGCGTTCGGCCGGAGCCTGGGCTGCCATGGCGGCGTCGTAGGCCCCCGCGTGATGGCGCACCAGCGTCGCGTCCACCATGGTGACCCACCACACCTCCTCATCGATCACCGCGAACGCCCGCGCCCGGTCCCACGTCCCCACCCGCGAAAGCCGGCTCGTGGTGTCGCTCATCGCGGTGATGGCCCACTGCAGCGCGCTCGTTTCGGCGCTCAGATCGCCCATGTGCTCGCGGTTCCACGCGACGCGGCAGCGGACGCTGCAGAACCGGGCATGCTCACGGCGCGGCACGAACGAGGTGCCGCACTGCTCACAACCCCGGAGATCAGCCACTACTCCCGTGTTCCACGCTGAGTGCCTGTGCGCACTGCCGGTCAGCGCCACCAAGGCCAGCGAAAAGTGATCAGCGCTGGGCCCGCGCGCCCCGGGTGGCCTCGGACCGCTGACCTCACCATGGCAGGCCCCGGTGAACACGGGGTTACGGTGCCTTGAATCCACCATCCACGTTAGCCACTTGAGACTCGTGGGGTCATGCCAGAATCAGGCGGCGGAGCGCTCGCCGAGCGGGCGGCGGCGCAGTTCCGGCGCTCCAACGGACTTAGCAGCAGGCTCTAGGCGGGGCGCTTCAGCCGGTGGCGTGCAGCCAGCGCACCGGGGCACCGTCCCCGGCGCACCGGAACGGCTCGAGCTCGTCGTCCCAGGGCTGCCCGAGCAGCCGGGCGATCTCATCCTCCAGGCTGTTCACCGGGTCCGGGTGTGAACCCGCCGCACCGGGATCCGCGTGGCTCACGAGATCCGTGGCGGCGGCCACCAGCATCGCGGCGCGCAGGCGGCTCTCCGGGATGAGGATGTCGCCGTTGGCGCTCGTGACCGCGGAGAACACACCCAGATCCGGGGTGTAGCTGTAGCGGACAGCGTCACAGCCGGGGCTGGCTTCCTCGGTGACCTCGAACCGCAGCCGGCCCCACCCGGCCAGCGCCGAGGTGATGGCCCCGGCCGCGCCAGGACTTCCCTGCCAGTCAAGCTCGGCCCGCACCATGCCAGGTGCTGCGGCCTGATTCACCCACGGCAGGTCTACGGCCATGCCAATAACCCTCGCCACTGCCCATTCGACATGCGGGCAGATCGGCGCGGGCGCCGAATGGACCTGCAGTACACCGCGAACAGACACAGACCCTCCCTGCGAGCGACCGAGGTGCGTCTTCCCCAACGACCTCGGCACCGCGCGCAGGTACACGGGCATGCGCCCACGTGGCAGGTGCCACTAGTCCATCTGTTCGTATTCTGCCCTACAACCCAGGCGCAGCACCAGTCCTTACCGCGTGTCGCGTTCGCCGGGCAGCGCAGGCCCGAAGATCACGGGCCCATTGCGTGTCCGCATGTTGCCCTGACCTGGCCCTCGGAGGACCATGCAAGCAAAGACCGGCCGTCGACAATAAGGACGTGGAGGGCCGTGACGGGAGGGCAGGCGCTGGCTGTCGTGCTGGCGCTGGCGGGAAGCGGCTGTTATGCCGTTGCCGCGGTGACCCAGCAGACCGTCGCGTCGCGCCTGCGCTCGGGGCGGGCGTTCGACCCGGCGGTGCTGCTGCGGCTGATCCGCCAGCCGGTCTGGCTGGCAGCGCTGGGCGCGGTCGTCGCCGGCTTTGTGCTGCAGGCGGCGGCGCTGGGAATGGGACGGCTGGTGGTGATCGAGCCGGTCCTGGCCAGTGGCCTGCTGTTCGCGCTGGCGCTGGCCGCGTGGCGCGACCGGCGCCAGCTGAGCCGTGCGGAATGGGCAGCCACGCTGGCGGTCGTCGGTGGGCTCGCGATCTTCCTCGTGGTGGGCCAGCCCTCGGGCGGCCAGCGGACGGCCAGCGCGGCGGTGCTCGGGATCACCGCTGGCGCCGCGACCGCGCTGGTCGGGCTGTGTGTCGTGCTGGCCGGCCGGTTCACCGCCTCCCGCCGGGCACTGCTGTTCGGCGTGGGCGGCGGCGTGGCCGCCGGGGTCACCGATGCGCTGATCAAGTCGGTGACGGTGCTGGCCACCGGTCACCTGCTGGCACTGCTCACCGACGCCCGGGTCTACGTGCTGATCGTGGTGGGCCTGCTGACCTACACGATTCAGCAGAACGGCTACCGCGCCGCCGGTCTCGCTGCCTTCCTGCCCGCGTTTTCGGTGCTGGAGCCGGTCACCGGGGCACTGCTCGGCCTGGTCATCTACCACGAGCGGCTGACCGACGGGCCGGCCCAGATCGCCATCGAGCTGGCCGCCGGCGCCGCCATGACCTGGGGCATCGTCCGGCTCGCCCGCTCGGACATGGTCAGCGGCGCCCATCCGGCCGCCGGACCGGCCCCGCTCACGCCCCCTATTCCGCCCGCCCCGTCCACCACCCCGCCAAGTCCGGCCGCTTCGCCCAACCCGTCCACCACCCCGCCAAGTCCGGCCGCTTCGCCCAACCCGGTCGCTCCGCCTGGCCGGGTTGTTCCGCCCGCCTCGGGGGCTGCGCCGGGCGCAGCCGTTCCGCCGGGCCCCGCGGTTCCGGCGCTGGGCACCCTCCGGGCCCGGCTGAGACCAGCACGGCTGAGCCGGCCGCGGCCCCCGGCCGGGATGTGAACGCCGGCGCCAGCCTCCCCCTCCCTTGTAGTCCGGGCCGGGCCGGCTGCTAGAACGGCGGCATGGCTCCTCGCACCGAGGCCGATGTCATCGTGGTGGGCGCCGGCCTGGCCGGCCTGACCGCGGCCAGGCGGCTGCAGGAGGCCGGGTACAGCGTTCTGGTGATCGAGGCCAGGGAGCGTGTCGGCGGGCGGGTGCTGAACCACAGCCTGGACGGCGGCCAGGTCGTCGACGCCGGGGGCCAGTTCGTGGGGCCCGCCCAGCGGCACATTCTCGGGCTGGCGGCCGAACTCGGCGTGGCGACCCATCCGATCTTCACCAGCGGGCTGACGATCCTGGAGTTCGGCGGGCGGCGTCACAGCTATCGCCGGGTCCCGCGGCTGAGCCCGCTGCAGCTGGTGGACTCGGGCCGTGCCATCTTTGCGCTCGAGCGGATGGCGCGGCGGGTGCCGCCTGACGCGCCGTGGCGGGCCCCCCGGGCAGCGCGCGCCGACTCCCGGACGCTGGCGGACTGGGCCCGGCACAACGTCAGGACGCGGCTGGGGCGGTTCGCGGTCGAGGCGTTCAGCCGGGGGGTGCTCGCCTGCGAGCCAGGTGAGGTCTCGCTCCTGCACGTGCTGTTCTACCTGCGGTCGGCGGGCGGGTTCCGCCAGCTCACCGAGACCGCGGGGGCCGCGCAGCAGGACCGGTTCGCGGGCGGGTCGCAGCTGATCGCGATCAAGATGGCCGGGCAGCTCGGCCCCGGCAGCGTCCGCCTCGGCGCCCCCGTGTCACGGATCGAGCAGACGCCGTCGGGGGTCACTGTGCACGCGGCCGGCCTGGTGGCCGCCGGGCGCCGGGCGGTGATCGCCGTGCCGCCCGCCCTGGCCGGGCGGATCAGCTACGACCCGCCGCTGCCCGCCGACCGCGACCAGCTGACCCAGGCCGCCCCCATGGGCTCGGTGATCAAGTGCCTGGCCGTCTATGACGAGCCGTTCTGGCGCTACGCCGGGTACACCGGCCAGGCGACGTCCGACGGCCCGGCCGCCCAGGTCACGTTCGATACCGGCCCGCCAGCCGGGCCGCCCGGCATCCTGCTCGGCTTCGTCACCGGCGCGGAGGCCCGCCGGCTCGCCCGGGCCGGCCCGGTGCAGCGGCGCGCCGAGGTCCTCGCCTCCTTCGCCCGGTACTTCGGCCCCGCCGCGGCCCGGCCGGCTGATTACGTCGAGCACGACTGGACCGCCGACCAGTGGACCCGCGGCTGTTATGGCGCCCATTTTCCGCCGGGCACGTGGACCCAGTTCGGGCCCGCGCTCCGCCGGCCGGCCGGGCTCCTGCACTGGGCGGGCACCGAGACCGCGACGCACTGGAGCGGCTACATGGACGGCGCGGTCCAATCCGGCCAGCGCGCGGCCGGCGAAGTGCGGGACGTCCTGGGCTCGGCGCGGGTGTGAGCTACTCGGCCGCGCCTTCCTGGGCCCGTGCCTGTTCTGGGCGGCCCGCGCTGCTGAACACGGGCGACCCCGCGGCCCGCGGGTGCGCGGCGGCAGCCTCGATCGCCGCGGCCCGCTCACGGGCCACGGCCGGAGCCCGGTGGGCGAGCATGGCGATCCCGGCGGTCATGGCGGCCAGCGACGCCACCTCGGTGACCACGTCCGCCGGGCCGCTGGCGACGTTTTCGTTCAGCCACAGGTACCCGATCCCGATCGAGACGAGCGCGGTGACCGTGGTGATGACCGCGAGCGCGGGCGCGATCAGCGTCCCGGCCTGGAAGGCCTCCATGTTGAGCAGGAAGCCGACCGGGCCCACGACGGCCAGCGCGTACAACGGCCATTGTTCCAGCGGCTCGCTGAACCCCTGCGCCAGGGAGAAGGTCACCAGCTTGAGCAGGAACGCGGCGACCCCGTTACAGACCCCGCAGGCCAGCCCGAGCACCAGCGGGCGCGCGGTCCGCGGGCCAAACTTGGCCCAGGGGAGGCAGATGGCCAGGACCACCCCCAGCAATATGGCCAGCGGGAGCACGGCCGGCAGCGAGACGACGGTCTCGGCGCCGGCGGTGGGCTGGGATACCGCGAGGAACACGGCGACGCCCGCCGTGCAGAACACCACACCGGCGAACATCACCCGGTCCGGTGCCTTCCGCCGCAGGGCGGACGCGATCAGGACCGCGAACAGCAGATCGAGGACCAGGATCGGCTGCACCAGGGCGAGCGGCCCGAAGTGCAGGGCGAGGGCCTGCAGCGCGGCACCGATGACGGTGGCCACGATCGACGCGAGCCACAGCGGCCGGCGGGCCAGGTCGACCAGCAGCCGCGGGGCGAAGACGCCCCGCTCGGCCACCTGATGGACCGAGCGCTGCTCGAGGACGGCCGACACGCCATAGAAGAACGCCGTGGCGAGCGCCGCAGTGACAGCGACTAGCAGGAACACCACGGATCCCCTGTCCCGCCCTGGGCTCGCGGCCTCTGGCCGCCACCCGCCACGCTCCGGCTCCCCATGCAACCATGTTTGCACAGCCGGCCAACTTACTTGCCGACCGGCTAGCGATTCATGGCCCGCCAGGCTAGGCCGCCGGCGGCGGGCCGTCAAGTCCTATTTCGCGCGCCCCGCAGGGGTGCGCGGCGGGCGGCGACGTGGACAGCCTGGCCCGGATCGAGACGGGTGCCCTCCTGGGCGTCCGCCTTGCTCCGTGGCAAGATCGTGCCGTGCGTCATCACTGCGGAACTTCGGGCCGCGATCTAGCGCTGGCGGGTGGGCCGTGCCGAACCGGGCGGTGATCCTGTCCGGCTCCCTGGGCTCGGGTCACGATGTCATCTGCGAGGTCGTGACCGGCAGCCTCGCGGGCCTGGGGTGGGAGAGCCGCACGCTGGACAGCATGGGCATGCTCGGCCGCTACGAGGGCCCGGCGGGCGACTGGGTGTTCCGCCGGCTCATGGGGATGCCCGGCGTCTACGACGCGCTGCACTTCGCCCACCTGCGCCCGGGTAGCCGGCTCGCCGAGGCCATGGACAAGGCCGCCACGGCCCGGCTGGTGCCGGCGCTCCGGGACGAGCTGCGGCGCGAGCCCGCGGAACTGATAGTCGCCGCGTTCGCCACCGGCGCCTCCGCGGCGGCGAAGCTCAGCGGGATGGTCCCCGGGCTGCGCACGGTCGCGCTGTGCGCCGATGCCGTGCCGCACAGCGCCTGGGTGCGGGAGGGGATCGACCTGTTCCTCGTCACCTCCCCCGCGGCCGCCGCCTGGGTCTACCGTTATGTCCCCCACGCCGCCGTCTGCGTGGTCCCGCCGCCGGTGCGCCCGGCCTTCTACCGCCCGCTGTCGCAGGCCGAGGCCCGCCAGCCGCTGGGCCTGCCCGCGGATGCGCGGTGCGTCCTGCTCATGGGCGGTGGCTGGGGACTGGGCCCGCTGGAGGATGCCACCCGCGCGCTGGCCGACGCGGGAGTGCAGGTGCTGGCGGTGGCGGGCAACAACCGCCAGCTGGCCGCCCGGCTCGCGGCCCTCGCCCGCGGCGTGCCGCGGATCCACGCGTTCGGCTTCACGGAGCGTATCGTCGAGCTGATGATCGCGTGCGATGTCGTCGTTACCCTGCCCGGCGCCACCACCTGCGGCGAGGCGAGGGCGGTCGGCCGGCGGCTGGTGCTCCTGGACGCGATGCCCGGCCACGGGCGGGAGAACCTGCAGCACGAGCTCGAACTCGGCGGCGCCGATGCCTGCAACCCGCGGCCGTCGGACCTGACCGCCAGTGTGCTGGCCGCGCTGGACCGGGCCGCGGACCCGCTGCCCGGCTTGCCGGCCGGCGAATGGGACCGGGCCTTCGCGGCGGCGCTGGCGAGCATCGGCGTCGAGCCAGCACCGCGGCCGCCCGGCCCGGCCGGTGACGCGGCCGCGACGGGAACCGGTGATAACCGACGAGCACCTCAGGAGGCTAGCCACCCATGATGCGCACGCTGTGCTTGCACCCTCCTTCCTACGAGGGTTTCGACGGCGGGGCAGGCTCGCGCTACCAGGCCAGGCGCGAGATCCGGTCGTTCTGGTACCCGACCTGGCTGGCGCAGGTAGCGGCCATCGTGCCCGGCAGCAAGCTGGTCGACGCGCCCGCGGCCGGCCTCGGCCTGGACGACGTGCTGCCGCTCGCGCGCCGGTACGAGCTGGCGGTGCTGCACACCAGCTCACCGTCGTTCGCCGGGGACGTGCAGGTGGCCGAGGCGCTCAAGCGGGAGAACCCGGCGCTGAAGGTCGGCTTCGTCGGCGCCAAGGTGGCGGTCGAGCCCGAGGCCTCCCTGCTCGCCTCGCCAGCCATCGACTTCGTCGCCCGGGAGGAGTTCGACTTCACCATCGCCGAGATCGCCGAGGGCCGTCCCCTCGCCGAGGTGGATGGCGTCACCTTCCGGGACGACGCCGGCACGGTGGTGGCAACACCGGACCGGGCGGTGCTGGAGGACATGGACCGGCTGCCGTACGTCACCGACGTCTACAAGCGTGACCTCAACGTCGACGACTACTTCATCGGCTACCTGAAGCACCCCTACCTGTCGCTGTACACCGGGCGGGGGTGCCGCTCACGGTGCACCTTCTGCCTGTGGCCGCAGACCGTCGGCGGCCACCGCTACCGCACCCGCAGCGTCGAGCACGTGCTGAGCGAGATGGCCCGCGTCCGCGAGCTGTTCCCGTCGGTGAAGGAGGTGTTCTTCGACGACGACACCTTCACCGACGACCGGCGCCGCGCCGAGGAGATCGCCCGCGGCATGGGCAAGCTGGGCCTGACCTGGTCGTGCAACGCCAAGGCGCAGGTTCCTTACGAGACGCTCAAGATCATGCGGGAGAACGGCCTGCGGCTGCTGCTGGTGGGCTACGAGTCCGGCGACCAGCAGATCCTCATCAACATCAAGAAGGGCGTCCGGGTGGACCGGGCGCGCCAATTCACCAAGGACTGCCGCGATCTCGGCATCACCATCCACGGCACCTTCATCGTCGGCCTGCCGGGGGAAACCAAGGAGACCATCCAGGAGACCATCCGCTTCGCCAAGGAGATCAACCCGCACTCGCTGCAGGTCTCGATCGCGGCGCCCTACCCGGGTACCGCCCTGTACCGGCAGGCGAAGGAGAACGGCTGGCTGCCCGAGGAGGACGCGACCCTGCTCGACGAGCACGGCGTCCAGACCGCCACGCTCAGCTACCCCAACCTGAACCGGACCGAGATCTACGACTCCGTCGAGACCTTCTACAAACAGTTCTACTTCCGGGCGGGGAAGATCGCGGAAATGTCAGCGGAGATGCTGCGCAGCCCGCACATGATGAAGCGGCGGCTGCGCGAGGGCGTGGAGTTCGTCAGCTTCCTGCGGCACCGGGGCAGCTGACGGCCGGCCCGGTTCCGCGCGTCGGTGACGTGCGCGGTGGCGGCGTGATGTAGTGGTCGGGTGACGACCCCGGCTCCCGCCAGCCCGGCCACCGCGGCCTCCCCCGCGCGTCTCGACGAGCGCGACATCGCGGGGCTGCTGTTCGTGGCCGAGATGTACGGCGTCCAGCTCGATCAGGTGGCCGCCGTGCTCGGCACCGGCGAGTCACGGGCGCGGGCCGTCACCGCGTCGTGGCGGCGGGCCGGGTACGCTCAGTCGGCCCGGCTCGGGCCCGGCGGGCCGTGGCTCTGGCTGACCCGGGCCGGGCTGGCCGCCTGCGGCCTGCCGTTTCCCGCCACCACCCCGGCCCTGTCCCGGCTGGCGCACTTACGCGCGGTGACGTCCGTGCGGCTGGCTCTGGAAGCCGCCTCCGGCTACCGCGCCGCCGGCGCGTTCTGGCGCAGCGAGCGCAGGCTCCGCGCGCGGATGGGCGGCCGGGTCGGCTTACGGGAGCACATCCCCGACGGGGAGGTGCACTGGCCGGACGGGACGGCGGCGGCATGGGCCGGGGAATGCTGGGCGGTCGAGGCCGAACTGACCCGCAAGACCGTCGCCCGGACGGCCGCCATCATGAGGGAGATCCTCACCCGGACCGGAGACTACGGCTGCCCGGCGGCCCAGGCGCGCGTGCCCGGCCAGCCGCCGCGTCACGAGCGGGCCGTGTACCTGTGCTCGCCGGCCGCCCGGCCGGTTGTGACCCGGGCCCGGGACGCGATCGGCGCGCTGGGGGCGCGCGTCGAGATCCGTGATCTGCCGGCCGGCGCCGAGCTGCCCCGGGCCGGCTTATCCCGGGCCGAGTTGCCGAGGCCCAGCCCACCTGGGACCGGACCGTCCCGGGCGGGCTCATCGCGGGCCGGTCCGGCCGGGCCGCGGCCATGACCCGCCGCCGGCGCCGCCGGCCGCTGCTGCTGGCCGCGGGCCGCGTGCTCGCCTGGGCGGCCGGGGTGGCGGCCGGGGCCGCGCTGGCCGTGGCGGCGGCCCCGGTCACCCTGGTGGCGGCCTTCGCGTTCGCCCTGGCCTGGGCGACCGGGTGGGCACCGCGCCGGCTCTACCAGGCAGCGCTGTGGTGCGTGCCGATGCTGGCCGCATGGGCGGCCGCCATCGCGCTGGCCGCACGGTCCTGGCTGCCGGTGGCCGCCGCCCCGTACCTGGCCTGGCTGGCCATGTGGCACCTGGCCGCGGCCGGGTCGGTACTGCTGGCCGCGCTGACGATCGCCCCGGTGGCGGTACCGCTCGGTTTGCTCGCGGGCGCCCTG
>Ga0306923_10002398_pt1 | contig 17131 bp, 14 predicted proteins | sample sta12Can44000108_FD_203841 | JGI IMG/M metagenome (GOLD analysis project Ga0306923, IMG submission 203841) | Lab enrichment of tropical soil microbial communities from Luquillo Experimental Forest, Puerto Rico - statanox.12C.anox.44.000.108 (v2)... | ecosystem: Environmental > Terrestrial >... | reverse complement strand
CGGCGTGTTCGCGTTCCTGGCTGCTCCCTTCATCAGCAGACTGCTGCCGCTTTTTCCGCCAGTGGTGACTGGCACCATCATCATGGTGATCGGCATCTCGCTGATGCGGGTCGGCATCAACTGGGCGGGCGGCGGATTGCCCACGCTCACGAAAGTGGTGGACGGGGTGCCGGGCGCCTTTCCAAACCCGGCCTACGCCCAGCTGCAAGGGCTTGGCATCGCGCTGTTCGTGCTGATCGTGATTCTCTGCCTCATCCGGTGGGGAACAGGCTTCCTTGCCAACGTGTCGGTACTGCTCGGAATCATTGCAGGCGCGATCCTGGCGGCGGCGCTCGGCCTGATGCATTTCGACAAGGTTGCTTCTGCCCGCTGGGTCGATTTTGTAGCGCCGCTTCGTTTCGGCATGCCGCAATTTCATATCGTACCTATGGTCACCATGTGCATTGTCATGATCGTGGTCATGATCGAGTCGCTCGGCATGTTCCTGGCCCTGGGCGAAATGACCGGAAAGAAGATCGACCAGGAGGCGCTGGCGCGTGGCTTGCGCGCTGATGGGGTCGGCACTCTGATCGGCGGCATCTTCAACACGTTCCCCTATACCTCGTTCTCGCAGAACGTCGGGCTTGTCGGCGTCACCGGGGTGCGCTCGCGCTGGGTCACCGCGGGGGGCGGCGTGATCATGCTGGTGCTCGGGTTGTTGCCGAAAATGGCGGCGCTGGTCGAGGCCATCCCGCAGGTGGTCCTCGGCGGGGCCGGGCTCGTCATGTTCGGCATGGTGGCGGCGACCGGCGCGCGCATCCTCACCGCGGTCGATTTCAGGAAAAACCAGTTCAACCTGTTCATCGTGGCGCTCTCCGTCGGCTTCGGCATGATCCCGCTGGTCGCGCCCAACTTCTTCAAGAACCTGCCGCATGAGCTGCATCCGCTGCTGGAATCTGGCATTCTCCTTTCTGCCGTTGTGGCGGTGCTCCTCAATGCGTTCTTCAATGGCGTCGGCAGCATGGAAAGCGCGCACGCCGAAGCACAGGCGGTCGGCGCTGCGGCAGAGCATGTCTGAGCCAGAAACGCAGGCCACGTCGGCGGGCCAGGAAATCTCCGGACCGCAGGGCTCGCCGTTCTGGCGCTTCTCGCTTCGCTTTTACCGGCAGCCCGGGGTCGCGGACGCGTGCATTGCGCTGCAGGACGGGGCCGGGGTCGACGTCAATCTGCTGCTCTTTCTGCTTTGGCAGTCAACTCTTAAACGAACGCTCTCTGCGTCGGAGGTGGAGGGTATCGAGCAGCGCATCGGCCCATGGCGGCAGACGACTGTGGTTGCGTTGCGCACCTTGCGGCGCGCGCTCAAAACGCCGCCGACGCTGGTCGCTCCCGAGGCAGCCGAGCTCTTTCGCACCAGAGTCAAAGCGGTCGAGCTTGAAGCCGAGCGGCTTCAGCAGGAAGCGATGTTCGAGCTGGCGCACAGTTCCCCTCTGGGACGCGAGGCTGCCTCGACGCAGGAGGCCGCGCGTGCCAACGTGGCGAACTATGCCACTGCCGCGTGCGCAGCCTTCCCGCAAAGTGCAATTGAAACCGTGCTGGCGGCGTTGGCGCAAATTTAGGTTTAACGGGGCAACGCTGTTCGCAAACGAGTTCAGTACGGAGGAACGTCCATGGATAAAGACACTTACGATCGCGGGCTCACCATGCGCCGCAAGGTGCTGGGCGAGGAGTATGTGGATCGCGCGCTCAAGAGCGCGGATGATTTCAATCGCGACTTTCAGCGCTTCGTCACCCAATATTGCTGGGGCGAGGCGTGGGGCGACGACACGCTCGCCCCACGCGAGCGCTCGATTCTCAACCTCGGCATGATTGCCTCGCTCGGCAAGATGGAGGAATTCGCGACCCACGTGCGTGGCGCGCTGCGCAACGGATTGAGTCCCAACGAGATCCGCGCGGTGCTGACCCAGATCGCGGTCTATTGCGGAGTGCCGGTCGGGGTCGATTGCTTCCGCATCGCAAAGAACGTCCTCGCCGAGGCGAAGAAAGCATAGGAAAGGGTCGGCCGAGCTCGCTTCGGGCGCGCGAGCGAGCGCGAGCAAATGGTTGATTTTCAATGAATTCCTGAGGCGGTCGCGACCGAAGGAGCGGCCATTTTTCCACCCCGTCGTCTTGAATGCGCCTTGTTCGTCAGCGATTGAATTCGCTCAAATATTGGTGCTTCGAGGGGGATGGGAATGAATTTCCGCACAGCGGGTGCGGCCGCATTGACCGCGCTACTCGTCGGGCTGGCAGGTCGCGCTGATCGCGCCCTGGCGCAATACTATCCGCCTCCGCCGCAGTCTTATCCCCCGGCGCAGAGCTATCCGCCACAGCAGAATTATCCGCCGCAGCAAGCCTATCCTGCAGCAAGTGGCCAGCCGTCTTATCGTCCCGTTCCCGTCGAAGACAATGACGGCCCATTCTATGACCCATCGATGGTGCAGCAGAGGTCATTGCCGCCCCTCGGTGAGCCGCAGGCCGTGGCTCCGCAGCCCGGTATGCGCGGCGCGCGCCGGGCTCCCGTAGATCCGAATGACGAGGTCGAGCTGTTGCCCCCGCCCCCGGGCTACATGTACCGCGAGGGCCCTCAGGGCTACGAGCTTTCCGCCGACCCCAATGCGCGCCCCGGCCGTCCAACTTACGCAGCACCCTCTGGGACGCCACCAGTGCTGCCGCCGGCAGCGGGCGCGTTACCCGGCTCACCCGCGCCGGTCGAGCAGGATGCGGTTCGCCCGCCTCTGCAGATCGGCCCAGCTCAGGTGGATGCCAATGGCGCGGGCAGGGGCGACATGCGCCTTGCGGCGCTGCCGCCCGATGTGCGGCCTGAGACTGGCCCGGCGAAGGAGCTGCCGGCCCGCTTCCGCCGAGCCGAGATGGAATACCGTACCAAGGAGCCCGCCGGCACGCTCATCGTCGATACCCAGAACACGTATCTTTATCTCGTGCTCGGCAACGGCCGGGCCATTCGCTATGGCATCGGTGTCGGCCGCGAGGGGTTCACGTGGGCCGGGACCGAGAAGGTCTCGCGCATGGCGGAGTGGCCCGACTGGCATCCGCCCGAAGAGATGATCGATCGGCAGCCCTATCTGCCGCGCTTCATGGCGGGAGGTCCCGGCAATCCGCTGGGCGCGCGCGCGCTCTATCTTGGCAAAACGATCTACCGCATCCACGGCACCAATCAGCCGTCCACCATCGGCACCTTCGTGTCCTCCGGATGCATCCGGCTCACCAATGAGGATGTCACGGACCTCTACGGACGGGTGAAGGTCGGGACGCGGGTGGTTGTGCTGCCCGGTAAGGCGCCAGCGAACGCTGCTGTGACGCCGGCTGCGCCTCCGTCGTATTATGGCTCCCCCACAACGGCGAGGCCGGGCGCGCCGCCCGTTGCCGCGGCGCCGGTTCCGCCGCCAACCGCTCTGGCGCGATAAACGCGTAGGGGGCGACGCACGCGTCGCCCCTACAAGACGCGCACCGGACTGCCATCGAGATAGGCGCGGATGTCGTCGACCACGCCCGAAAAATACGCCCGATAATTCTGCAGCGAAACATAGCCGAGGTGCGGCGTCAGCACGACGTTGTCCATCTTGCGAAGGGGATGATCGACCGGCAGCGGCTCGATGTCGAAGACGTCGAGACCGGCGCCGGCGATTCTTTTCTCGCGCAGCGCGGCGAGCAACGCACCCTCCTCGATGATCGGCCCGCGCGAGGTATTGATGATGTAGGCCGTCGGCTTCATGAGCGCGAGCTCTTTTGCGCCCACCAGGCCCCGCGTGCGCTGCGATAGCACCACATGAATGGTGATGAGATCGGATTGCCGAAAAAGCTCATCCTTCTGCGCATACTCGACGCCGACTGCCTTGCACTTCTCCGGGGTGAGATTCTGGCTCCATGCCATCACCTTCATCCCGAATGCCTGCGCGATGCGGGACGTGCGGGCGCCGAGCTTGCCAAGCCCAATGACGCCGAGCGTGAGGCCTTCGAGGTCGAGCCCTATGGTGCTTTGCCAGGGAGCCCCGGCCTTCAGGCGGGCATTCTCATAGCCGATGCGCCGGGTGAGCTCGAGCATGAGGCCGATGGCGATGCCCGAGGTGGGATTTCCCGTCGCCGGGGTGCCGGACACGACCACGCCATGCTCCCTGGCCGCGGCGACGTCGATCGAGGCATTGCGCATGCCGGTGGTGATCAGGAGCTTGAGATCGGGCAGCTTCTCGATCACAGCGCGGGGGAAAGCGGTGCGCTCGCGCATGGCACAGATGATCTCGAAGCCCTGCAGCGCCTTGATGACGTTCTCCTGGCTGCCGAGGTGCTCGTTGAAGATCTTGCAGTCGAGCTCGGTAGCGACTTTCGACCAGTCGGCCGATTTGAGGGCGACGTTCTGATAATCGTCGAGAATCGCGCAGCGACGGCGAGGCATTGCAGGTTTCCGTTTTCGGTGGGAACGGGCGGGTCAAGCGAAGCGCCCAGCTATAGCATGGCTCAAGCACCGTGCCCGCGCGGTTTCGCGCCCCGCGCGCGGATCAGCTCAGCACCGGTTCGAACGGTTTGCGGTCAGCGCTTCACCCGCACGCGTACGAGCGCGGGCATCATCCGAAGCTCTTGCGAGCCGGCATGCTTGGCGTGCCAGCGCGGGCCAGGCCCGCGCATATAGTGCAGCTCCGGCCGGTAGGGGTCCGCCAGATCGCGCAGCAAGCCATGGAAAAACTTGGCCAAATCCTCGAAGAGGCGCGGCGCCTGAGCGCGGGTAGAGCGTGCAATCGTACCTCTGGCCATGATCCCCTCCGGTGCCTCCTGCGGACCCGGTAGAACGGTTGCCTGCCGCTTTTCTGATCGGCTTGCACGGCCATCATCGGACCAAATTTGTTAAAAAGCATTACGAATTCGCCTTAGATTTCAACTTTGTCGGAGATAGTGGCAAAAAAGATACGCCGAGGGTTAACAAGCCCCTGCATTGGTCACACCTGACGGGAATTGGCTGCGAGCTCCGGGGCCGGCGCACGCCCGGCGACCTTGTTTGGCGAAAAGCGGCTCGCTAAATGAGGGCGAATTCCCTTGACCCGGCGATCCGCAGCGGCGCGCTGCCTGCGCGACCTGCGTGCGTTTCCCAATTCGCGAGCTAGGGGCGAATGGCCCGTCAATTCATCTACCACATGCAAGGACTCTCCAAGACCTATCCGGGCAATCGGAAGATCCTGGAGAACATCAACCTGTCCTTCTATCCCGACGCCAAGATCGGCGTGCTCGGCGTCAACGGCTCGGGCAAGTCGACTCTTCTGCGCATCATGGCCGGCATCGACAAGGAGTTCGTGGGAGAGGCATGGGTGGCCGAGGGTGCGACCGTCGGCTATCTCGAGCAGGAGCCCCAGCTTGATGCGTCAAAGAACGTCCGCGCAAACGTGATGGAGGGCGTCGCCCCGCAGCAGGCGATCCTCGACCGCTACAACGAGCTCGCCATGAATTACTCGGACGAGACCGCGGACGAGATGACCAGACTGCAGGACGAGATCGAGGCCAAAGGATTGTGGGACCTCGACGCCAAGGTCGATCAGGCCATGGAGGCGCTGCGCTGCGCGCCCGATGATGCCGAGGTATCGACGCTCTCGGGAGGCGAGCGGCGGCGGGTCGCGCTGTGCCGGCTGTTGCTGGAGCGTCCCGACCTTCTGCTGCTTGATGAGCCGACCAACCATCTCGACGCCGAATCGGTCAGCTGGCTCGAGGGCCATCTGCGCAGCTATCCGGGCGCGATCCTTATCGTGACCCACGATCGCTATTTCCTCGACCACGTCACGGGCTGGATTCTCGAGCTCGATCGCGGCCGCGGTATTCCCTACGAGGGCAACTACTCGGCCTGGCTCGCGCAGAAGCAGAAGCGCCTCGAGCAGGAGGGCCGCGAGGAGGAAGCGCGCCAGCGCACGCTTGCACGCGAGCAGGAATGGATTGCCGCATCCCCGCGCGCGCGGCAGGCCAAGTCCAAGGCACGCTATCAGCGCTATGAGGAGCTGGTGAAGAAGGCTGCGGAAAAGACCACGCAGGCCGCCCAGATCATCATCCCGGTCGCGGAGCGGCTGGGGCAGAACGTGATCGACTTTGCGCATCTGCGCAAAGGCTATGGCGACAATCTCCTCATGGACGATCTCACCTTCAAGCTGCCGGCCGGCGGCATTGTGGGCGTGATCGGCCCCAATGGCGCGGGCAAGACCACGTTGTTCCGCATGATTGCCGGGCAGGAGAAACCGGACGCCGGCACAATCCGGATCGGGGAATCCGTCCATCTCGGATATGTCGACCAGTCACGCGATTCTCTGCAGGGCCAGAAGAATGTCTGGGAGGAGATCTCGGGTGGCAACGACATCGTGCTGCTTGGCAAGCGCGAGATGAATTCGCGCGCCTACTGCTCGGCTTTCAACTTCAAGGGCGCGGACCAGCAGAAGAAGGTCGGTCAGCTTTCGGGCGGCGAGCGCAACCGCGTGCATCTCGCCAAGATGCTCAAGTCGGGCGCCAACGTGCTGCTGCTCGACGAGCCTACCAACGATCTCGATGTCGATACGCTGCGCGCGCTCGAGGAGGCACTGGAGGATTTTGCCGGCTGCGCCGTGATCATCAGTCACGATCGCTGGTTCCTCGACCGGATCGCGACCCACATCCTGGCGTTCGAGGGCGAAAGCCACGCTGAATGGTTCGAAGGCAATTTCCAGGACTATGAGAAAGACAAGATGCGGCGGCTGGGAACGGATTCCGCCATCCCGCATCGCATCAAATACAAGAAGTTCAGCCGCTGACCGCAGGAAACTCCCGGGGCCGTCTGCAAGGAGGCATGACGCTTGGAAAGTTTTGCACCAGGCTCACATTCCGATTTTCGTTGCGGCTTACAGCTGATCGAGCCCACTCCGGTTCGGCGCAATTGAGCGGGAGCCGCGTCTCGTTCAGCGTCCATATCTTTGGCGCTTTTGGTGCTTTCCTTTGCCAGGAGCGGGTCGAATCGTGACTGCGCGGGACCGCGCGAGCGATCACAGGAGCCATCAGACATGTATCCATTGCGCGCTTATGCGGTGCTCCATCTTTGTCTCGGCGTCCTCCTCGCGGGGGCGGGGACGAATTCGGCGCACGCGGCAGCCGACCCGCTGTTCCAGCGATGGCTGCAGGGGCTGTGGCCGCGGGCGCAGGCGCTCGCGATCTCGCGCCGAACCTTCGATGCAGCAACGCAGGGAGTGGAACCCGATCTCACGCTTCCCGACCTCGATATTCCCGGCCGCGAGGGCGCGCCCCCGCCGGGACAGGCGGAGTTCGTCCAGACGCCTGCGGACTACATCAAGGAGGCAAACATCGCGCGAATGGCCGAGCGTGCGAAAAGGCTCGCTGCCGAGCATGGCCCTACCTTGGCCGCTATCGAAAAGCAGCTCGGCGTTCCCGGCAACGTTCTCCTGGCCATCTGGGGGCGCGAGACCGACTTCGGGACCTATCGGCTGCCGAAGAATGCAATCACGGTGCTCGCAACCCAAGCCTATTACGGGCGCCGAAAGGAGCTCTTTCAGGAGGAGCTGCTCTACGCCTTGAAGATGCTGGAGGAGGGGCATGTCAAGCTCGCCGACATGCGCAGCTCCTGGGGTGGCGCCATGGGAATGACGCAGTTCCTGCCCTCGGAGTTCTACAAATACGCCGTGGATTTCGACGGTGACGGCAAGAAGGACATCTGGCATTCGGTCCCGGATGCGCTGGCCTCGGCCGCCCAGCAGCTGGTCGGCAAGGGTTGGCAGCGCGGGATTCACTGGGCTTATGAGGCGCACCCGCCGGCGGGGACTGACTGCACGCTCGGCGTGCCGGAGATCACCAGGCCGCTTGGTGAATGGCTACGGCAGGGCTTCGTGCTCGCCTATGGGCGCAAGCCGAGCGCCGCGGAGCTTGCTGAGCCCGCGTCGTTGCTACAGCCGGAGGGGACCTACGGCCCGGCCTTCCTCACGCTCAAGAACTATTTCGTCATCAAGGAATACAATTTCTCTGACCTTTACGTGCTGTTCGTCGGGCACCTGAGCGATCGCATCAACGACCCGCGTCCGTTCGAGACGCCTTGGAGCAAGAGCTCGCAGCTGCGCACCACTCAGGTCGAGAGCATGCAGCGCACCCTCGCCAAGCTCGGGCTTTACAAGGACAAGATCGACGGCAAGGCGGGAATGCAGACCCGTGCGGCGCTGGGCGCCTATCAGAAGGCGAACCGGCTGAAGCTCGATTGCTGGCCCACAGCCGCGGTGCTGGACGATATGCAGCGACGGCCGGCGAGATAGGAAAAGAAAAGGCCCGGCGAGGGCAGCGCGCCCGCCGGGCCTCAGATTTGTTTGCGCTTGCGTCGATCAGGTTATGGGCAGACCGCCACGGGGCGACCGCGCCAGCCGATCACGTGGCCGTAGCCGTCATAGACGGGCCGGCGCGTCCAGTAGCAGGTCGGGCCCGGAAGCGGAGCGCCATATTCGGCATAAGCCACATAGCCGGGAGCCGGCGCCACCACATAGGCGGGCCTTGGCGCGGCAAGCGCGCTGCCGACGATCGCACCCGCCACGAATCCTCCTACCAGCCCGGCGCCTACCCCGCAGCCGTAACAGCCGGCAGCCGCCGGGGTTGGCGAAGCGGCCGTGGCAAGCGCCAGAGCCGATGCCGCAAACAGAACCGTAAGCGTCTTCTTCATCAGTGTCTCCTTGCACGCCGGCTTGCCGCCATGCGCAGATGGTGAGTTAGGATGTGAGATAGCCCCGAATGACCCAGAACCCCCGTTTTGAGTCACCCTCAACTAAGCCCGGCCAATTTGTTCGGAATTTGGTTCGAATTGGGCTCCGTAGTGACGGCTTTATGATGGGCAAATGCCGCAACGCGATCTGCGCGCGCACCCAGCGCGTGCGCTTCGACTCGCATCCCGGCCCGGTCGCGCGCGCTGGCTTGGCGTCAGCAGGCCCGGCGGTACCCGTAGCGCCATGCCCAGCACCCGACATAAGGCTGCGGGGCGTAGTAGCCGTAATAAGCAGGTCCGGGGAGATAGTAATCGTAGTAGACAGGACCCGGCGCGTAATAGCCGTATCCGTAGGAATATGGCCTTGGAAATGCGCTTCCGATAATGGCTCCTGCCACAAATCCGCCGGCGACGGCGGGTCCCCACCAGCCGTATCCGGCTGCGGCCGTGTTGGGCGTCGCAATCGTCGCGGCGGCGATCACCGCCGCGCCGGCGAGCGCGGTTACAGCGTTCCTCATGGCTTTACCTCAGCTTGGCGATCCGTCCTCAGGTCACCCTTGCCTGCACTGTGCCATGGCGCCGCTGAACAAAGACTGAATAATGCGCACGAGAGAGGTTACGCGTGCATGATAGACGAGCTCATGGCCCATCATTTTTTGACGCATCTGGTCGGCATTGCAGCGGCCGCCGCCAGCCTTTTTGCGTTCTACGCCAGGACCATCATCCCGCTGCGCGTCGCTGCCATCATCGCCAATGTCTTGGCGATGGCATACAGCACCATGCATGAGAGTTATGCGACGGTGGCGCTCAACGGGGTCCTGCTGCCGCTCAACGTGTGGCGGCTGCGGGCCATGCTGCGCCTGATCCGGGACATCGATGTCGCCACCAAAAGCGACATGAACGTCGACTGGCTTTTGCCCTATACCCGACCCGCCTATTTCAAGGCCGGCGACCTCATCATGCAGCGCGGAGACTACGCAACCGCGGCCTATTATGTCGTTACCGGCGAGATCGAGATGGTCGAGATCAATGCGGCCTTTGGCAGGGGCACCCTGATCGGCGAGATCGGCCTGTTCGCGCCCGACGGCAGGCGCAACATGACCGTGCGCTGCAAGACCGACGTTCATGCTGCGCAGATCGACTATGATCGCTTCAAGGAGCTCTATTTCCAGAATCCGCAATTCGGATTCCGGCTGCTGCATCTGATCGTGGCGCGGATGCAGGGCAGCCGCGAGCTGTCGCAGCCTCCCGTTGGCGCAGTACCCGCAGCCGGGATATTCTCGCCGGGATGACCGCGCTGCCCAAGCACAAGATGACCGTCGACGAGTACCTGGCCTGGGCGCAGGACCAGCCGGGACGTTTCGAGCTCTATGCCGGCGTCGTCTACGCCATGACGCCTGAGCGGGCCGGGCACGCCAGGGCCAAATATGCCGTGCAGACGGCGCTGCGCGAGGCGATTCGACGAGCCGGCGTTGCCTGCCACATGCTGCCTGATGGGATGACGGTGCGGGTGGATGCGCATACGGCACACGAGCCCGACGCATTGATCTATTGCGGAGGGGAGATTTCCGACAGTGCCGTGGAGGTTTCCAATCCGGTGATCGTGGTCGAGGTTCTCTCACCCTCGACGCGGCAGATCGACGCCTCGGCCAAGCTGGCCGGCTATTTCCGCATCTCCTCGGTCCACCACTATTTGATCGTCGATCCGGACCAGCGCCTCGTCATTCACCACGCCCGCAGCGGTCTCGACACGGTCATGACACGGATCTTGCACGACGGTCGCATTGCTCTCGACCCCCCCGGGATCGAGGTCGCCGTCTCCGATTTCTACGTGCGCTGACCGACTACAGCGCCCGATTGCTCTCCTTTACCGCGGCGGCGTCGACGTAAACCTCGCTGCCCAGCTCGCGGAATTTCTGACTCATCTGCGCCATGCCCTGCTCGCGGTCGTTCAAGCTGGCGGCATAATCCCGCACGTCCTGCGTGATCTTCATGGAGCAGAATTTCGGGCCGCACATGGAGCAGAAATGCGCGACCTTGTGGGCCTCCTTGGGCAGTGTCTCGTCGTGATATTCGCGCGCGGTGTCTGGATCGAGCGAGAGATTGAACTGATCGACCCAGCGGAACTCGAACCGCGCGCGCGATAGCGCATCGTCGCGCAGCTGCGCCGCCGGATGACCCTTGGCGAGATCGGCGGCATGTGCGGCGATCTTGTAGGCGATCACCCCCTGCTTGACGTCGTCGCGGTCGGGAAGCCCGAGATGCTCCTTGGGAGTCACGTAGCAGAGCATGGCGGTGCCGAACCATCCGATCATGGCGGCCCCGATGGCCGAGGTGATGTGGTCATAGCCGGGTGCAATGTCGGTGGTGAGGGGCCCGAGCGTGTAGAATGGGGCCTCGCCGCACTCCTTGAGCTGCTTCTCGACGTTGACCTTGATCTTGTGCATTGGCACATGACCGGGCCCTTCGATCATCACCTGGCAGCCCTTGTCCCAGGCGATCTTCGTGAGCTCACCCAGCGTCTCGAGCTCGGCAAACTGCGCGCGGTCGTTGGCATCGGCGATCGAGCCTGGACGCAGCCCATCGCCCAGCGAGAAGCTCACGTCGTATTTGCGCATGAGATCGCAGATCTCATCGAAGCGCTCGTAGAGGAAGCTCTCCTTGTGGTGGGAGAGGCACCATTTGGCCATGATCGAGCCGCCGCGCGAGACGATGCCGGTGACCCGGTTGGCAGTGAGGTGAATATACCCAAGCCGCACGCCGGCGTGGATGGTGAAATAGTCGACGCCCTGCTCGCACTGCTCGATCAGCGTATCCTTGTAGCACTCCCAATCGAGCTTCGCCGGATCGCCATGCACCTTTTCCAGCGCCTGATAGATCGGAACCGTGCCGATCGGAACTGGGGCGTTGCGGATGATCCACTCGCGCGTGTTGTGAATGTTGCGTCCGGTGGAAAGGTCCATGACCGTGTCGGCGCCCCAGCGGATCGCCCACACCATCTTTTCCACCTCCTCCTCGACCGAGGAGGTCACGGCCGAGTTGCCGATATTGGCATTGATCTTGGTGAGAAAATTGCGGCCGATGATCATCGGCTCGAGCTCGGCATGGTTGATGTTGGAGGGGATGATCGCCCGTCCGCGCGCGACCTCCGCGCGCACGAATTCCGGCGTGACGAATGCCGGCAGAGCGGCGCCGAAGCTCTCGCCGTCGGCCAGCGCCGTCTCGGCGCGCTCGAGCCGCTCCTTGCGGCCGAGATTCTCGCGCTCGGCGATATAGACCATCTCCTTGGTGACCACGCCGGCGCGCGCCCATTCGAGCTGCGTGAGCGGCATGCCGTTCGCCGAGCGCAACGGGCGCTGATTGGTGGAAAAGCTGCGCGCCAGATGCTTGCCGCTCACGGAGCCGTTGTCCTCCTCCTTGATGCGGCGACCATCATACTCCTCGACGCCTCCGCGCTCGCGCACCCAGACCGTGCGCGCGCGGGCAAGACCCCTCTCGACGTCGATCGTTGCCTCGGGATCGGTATAGGGGCCGGTGGTGTCGTAGACGGGCAGCGGCGGCTCGCCAGCCGCCTCGGTAAGCAGAATCTCGCGCACCGGCACGCGCAGCTCAGGCGCTGCATCGGGCGTTGCATAGGCCTTGCGGGAGGCAGGCAACGGCCCGGTGGTCACCTTGGGCGTCGAGATGTCGGGCTGGTGGATGTTCATATGGTTGCTCCCATTGGGGCGAATGGTCCAATCAGACGATCGCAGATGGAGACGCAAACTCGCGGGCCGCAGGACGCGACGGTCTCGGTGGCTGCGCTGGCAAAATCGCTGGAGGCACGGATGGTCCTGTCCCTTCGCCGGCATGACCCGGATCAGGTTCAAAGGGTTTTCGCGGCATCCGCGACGGATCGGCGAACTCTCAGCTCCCTTGACCGGAGCTCCCCTCGGAACACGCCTAATCTAGGTTCCCGGCTCATGGTGTCAACGAGCCTTGGCGCAACTCAGGCCCGCCGCCTGGGGTGGCGGCGGTTCCACTCGAGCAGGGCTCGGCAAACAGCTACTGCGATGCGTCCTTCCCGGCGGCGTGCCAGCCAACCACTGCCTCAGAAACCGCGTCGGTCGAAGCAAAATATGGCTTGATGTCGAGGAGGGGCGTGCGGTCGAGGCAGTCGAGGCCGACCACCGAAAGCCGTGTCCCCTCCACCTTCACAAGCCGCGAAACGCTCATGGCGATGGGGTTGGGCCGCGCCGGTGAGCGCAGAGCGAACGTCCCCCTTCCGACGCCGTAGTGGCGTGGTACCTGCAGCACGAGATCGCGCCGCGAGCGCCCCATCCAGTAGAGCACGATGAGATGGGTGCAGCTGGCCACCCCTTGCAGCGCAGCTGCCCAGCGTGGATCGAGCTCGATGGTGCATACCGCATCCGATTCGCGTGCGTTCTTCGGGCAGCTGTCGCGATCGAGCCATGGGGTGCGGATCTCGCCGATGAAATAGACGCAGGCGTCAAATTGTTTTGGGAGCTCGACTGCGATCTCCCCTTCCTGGATGCCGAACGAATGATCACCCATGGACCACTCCTGTTCGCAGCGAGCCCCCGGCATCACAGCGCTTGCAAGCCCCGCTGCCGTGCCGCACCCCATCCTGCCCGACGGCCGTCTGCCTTGAAATCGCCGCTCAACCGTATAAACAAATCTTTACACAGAGTACGCACTGCATGCAGCTCATGGTCGAGGTGGACGGCCTCGCGGCAGCCAGTATCGTTTGAGCCATTCGTCGCTTATGACCAATTCTTTCCCACCGGGCCCGCGCGCGAGCCGGTTTGTGCATGCACCCGATGAGCGCCGCATCCGGGTCTCCTTCGAATTTTTTCCGCCGAAGACCGAGGAGATGGAGCGTACGCTCTGGGAGTCGATCACGCGACTGGCGCCGCTGCAGCCCAATTTTGTCTCGGTAACATACGGGGCCGGCGGCTCGACGCGCGAGCGCACTCACGCGACCGTGAAACGAATCCTGGCGGAGACCACGCTTTCACCCGCCGCGCATCTTACCTGCGTCGCCGCGGTCCGTGGCGAGGTTGATGGCGTAATCCGCGATTACTGCGCGGCCGGGGTGCGCCATATCGTGGCGCTGCGCGGCGATCCAATTGGCGGCGTCGGCGAGTGTTACGCGCCGCATCCGGGAGGCTACTGCAATGCTGCCGACCTGGTGGCCGGGATCAAGCGCCTTGCTGACGTTGAAGTGTCGGTGTCAGCCTATCCGGAAAAGCACCCCGAAAGTTCCACTGTCGAAGCCGACCTCGACATGCTAGCTGCCAAGGTCGATGCTGGCGCAAGCCGTGCGATCACGCAGTTCTTTTTCGAGAACGACCGGTATTTCGAGTATCTGGAGCGCGTGCGGGCACGGGGGATCGACGTGCCGGTCGTGCCGGGAATCCTGCCGGTGCAGAATTTCAAGCAGACCAGAAACTTTGCTGCGCGTTGCGGCGCGTCGGTTCCGGACTGGCTGGCAAGGCGTTTCGACGGCCTCGATGATGATCCGGCGACCCGCAAGCTGATTGCGGCGGCGGTAGCTGCCGAGCAGGTGCTGGATCTGGTTGACCGCGGCGTCACCGACTTCCACTTCTACACCATGAATCGCGCCGATCTTGTCTACGCGGTCTGTCACTTGCTAGGCCTGCGGCCGAGCGCGGGAAAGGATGTTTGCAGTAACGGAGCGGCAAGCTCCCTGCGCTCCGTCTCCCCGCTTGGGGAGACGGCTGGGGTGAGGACCTGAGCGCGAGGCAAGGTTAGTGCCAAACTCTTCAGAGCGCATCTCCCCCGCCGAGCAGACGCTGCGCGAGATCGCGCACGAGCGCATCCTGGTGCTCGACGGTGCCATGGGCACCATGATCCAGGCGCTCGGGCTCGACGAGGAGGGTTATCGCGGCGCGCGGTTTGATGCCTGGAACCGCGAGGTGCGCGGCAACAACGATCTGCTCAATCTCAGCCAGCCGGAGAAGATCCGCGAGATCCATCTCGCATATTTCCGCGCCGGCGCGGACATTGTGTCCACCAACACCTTCTCCTCGACCAGCATTGCCCAGGCCGACTACGGCATGTCGGGGATTGCGGCGGAATTGAACCGCGATGGCGCGCGGCTCGCGCGCGCCGCGGCCGATCAGGCGCAGCGCGGGGACGGCCGGCCGCGTTTCGTGGCCGGCGCCATTGGCCCGACAAACCGGACCGCTTCGATCTCGCCGGATGTATCAAATCCCGGGTTTCGCGCCATCACCTTCGATGCGCTGCGTGCCGCCTATGCCGAGCAGGTTGCAGGCCTGATCGAGGGCGGTGCCGATCTCCTTTTGATCGAGACCATCTTCGACACGCTCAACGCCAAGGCAGCGATCGCAGCAATCGCTGATCTCGCGGCAGACGGCGGTCAACGGCTGCCGATCATGATCTCCGGGACCATCACCGATCGTTCCGGACGCTTGCTCTCCGGCCAGACGCCGGCGGCGTTCTGGACCTCGGTGCGGCACGCGGCGCCGTTCTCGATCGGGCTCAACTGCGCACTCGGCGCACGTGAGATGCGCGCTCACATCGCCGAGATTGCGCGCGTCGCGGACACTTTCGTATGCGCCTACCCCAATGCCGGGCTGCCGAACGAATTCGGCGGCTACGACGAAGGTCCGGCCTTGATGGCTTCGCTGCTGGGCGAGTTCGCGCAGGCCGGTCTCGTCAATGTCGTCGGCGGGTGCTGCGGCACCACGCCCGAGCATATCCGCGCTATCGCGGTCGCGATCGCGGGCAGGAAACCGCGCACGCTGCCGTCGCTGCCGCGTCGGTTGCGGCTATCGGGACTCGAGGCATTTACACTCACGCCGGAGATCCCGTTCGTCAATGTCGGCGAGCGCACCAATGTCACGGGCTCGGCCAAATTCCGCAAGCTCATCACCGCCGGCGACTATGCCAGCGCGCTCGCAGTGGCGCGCGAGCAGGTCGAGAACGGAGCCCAGATCATCGACGTGAACATGGACGAGGGCCTGCTCGACTCCGAGCAGGCCATGACCACGTTTCTCAACCTCATTGCCGCCGAGCCCGACATCGCGCGCGTGCCGGTCATGGTCGATTCCTCGAAGTTCTCGGTCATCGAGGCCGGGCTCAAATGCCTGCAGGGCAAACCGGTGGTCAATTCCATCTCGCTCAAGGAAGGCGAGGCGGCGTTCATTGCCCATGCCAAGGCGGTCAGGCGCTACGGCGCTGCCGTCGTGATCATGGCGTTCGACGAGCAGGGCCAGGCCGACACGCTCGAGCGCAAATGCGCCATTGCGCGGCGCGCCTATCACATCCTGGTCGACACCGTGGGCTTCTCTCCCGAGGACATCATCTTCGATCCCAACATCTTCGCGGTGGCGACGGGGATGGAGGAGCACAACGGCTATGGGGTTGCGTTCATCGAGGCCGCGCGTGCGATCCGCCGCGACTTGCCGCACGTCCACGTCTCCGGCGGTGTCTCGAACCTGTCGTTCTCGTTCCGCGGCAACGAGCGCGTGCGTGAAGCGATGCACTCAGTCTTTCTCTATCACGCCATCAAGGCCGGCATGGACATGGGCATTGTCAATGCAGGGCAGATCGCGGTCTACGACGACCTCGAGCCCGAGCTGCGCGAGGCGTGCGAGGACGTCGTGCTCAACCGGCGCGCGGATGCGGCCGAGCGGCTGCTGGCGCTCGCCGAGCGCTATCACGGGCACGGACGGGAGAAGAAGGAGGCCGATCTGGCCTGGCGTGAGCGGCCGGTCGAGCAGCGGCTCGCGCACGCGCTGGTGCACGGAATCACCGATTTCATTGCTATCGACGTCGAGGAGGCGCGGCTCAAGGCCGAGCGTCCGCTGCACGTCATCGAAGGCCCCCTGATGGACGGAATGAATGTCGTCGGCGATCTCTTCGGCTCCGGCCGCATGTTCCTGCCGCAGGTGGTGAAATCGGCGCGGGTGATGAAGCAGGCGGTCGGCCAGCTGATGCCGTTCATGGAGCAGGAGAAGAAGGAGCGCGGACTCGATCAGCGCAGCGCGAACGGCAAAATCGTGCTCGCTACCGTCAAGGGCGACGTGCACGACATCGGCAAGAACATCGTCGGCGTCGTCCTGCAATGTAACAACTACGAGGTCGTGGACCTCGGCGTGATGGTGCCGGCCGCCCGCATCCTGGAAACCGCGCGCAACGAGAAGGCAGACATGGTCGGACTTTCCGGCTTGATCACGCCCTCGCTCGACGAGATGTGCCTGGTGGCCTCCGAGATGGAGCGGCAAGGATTCGATCTGCCATTGCTGATCGGCGGCGCCACGACCAGCCGGGTCCACACTGCGGTGAAGATTCATCCGAACTACCGGCACGGGCAGGCGGTGCATGTCAACGACGCAAGCCGCGCCGTCGCGGTCG
>Ga0306923_10002393_pt1 | contig 17146 bp, 16 predicted proteins | sample sta12Can44000108_FD_203841 | JGI IMG/M metagenome (GOLD analysis project Ga0306923, IMG submission 203841) | Lab enrichment of tropical soil microbial communities from Luquillo Experimental Forest, Puerto Rico - statanox.12C.anox.44.000.108 (v2)... | ecosystem: Environmental > Terrestrial >... | reverse complement strand
AGCCCGATTGGACCCTATCTCACTGATAATAAAATGCAGAAAACTTGGAACACTCATCCTGTCATGAATATCACTTGACTAGTAATGCTATTACGGTTACGGTAACCATCAGGCCCTCGACTACTGCTTGGCGGCACAGGGCATCTGGCCGACTGTGCCGTCTGAGTTTCTTTGATTGTTGCTCGATTTTGCAGAACGAGGACGCCACTTTGTTAAACAGTAATCCTGCTGTAGTAACACAGCCTATTCCTGCTTACCAAAATCATTCGGCCGACATTTTCACGGAGATTGTCCACTACATTATGGACCACCTGTGTGACGATTTGTCGGTCTCAACCTTGGTGAAGAGATTCTCCTTGAGAGAAAGCGTATTGCTGTCCGCATTTGAATCACAAACTGGCATTGCCCTTGACCAGTTTGTGTTGCGACGGCGCATCGAGCGCGCACTGCATCTTCTGAAGCACTCCAGTGCCACTGATAGAGAAATTGCGATGAGCCTCGGATGGAGGTCAGCGCCTGCCTTCCAACGCGCATTCGCCAGCTACTTAGGGGTTTCGCCAACCGATTATCGGAGGAGTTTGCGCCTGAAACAGCAGGCTACAAGCGTGAAAAGCCACAAACGCCGGTGCAAGTGCGCCTGCGTAGGACTGGAAGAATCCTGTGCTCGGGCGGTGTGAGCATTTGCACTACAGAAACGACCAGGACTGCCGGCTGTCGTGAGCAATCGGCCGTTCAAGGGCTCGTGCACATGACAATAGCTCAGCCGTGAACTGTCTTTTTGGCGATGAGTTTGACCGTCATATTACTCTGATCGCTTTGTGGCGAGAGGACAACACATCGGGGGTTTAACTCCGCAACTAGACAGCGCCCCACCTGCGGGCGCGGATTTATCCAACCAGCAATGCGTCCCGTTTTCAGTATCGAAGAGTGTACAAAGCCACGGGCGATGAGGCTATGGGCGGCCTTTGTGTGTGTTCTGGTGCTTTGGCAGTTGGCCTCGACTGCTCTTATAGCTCGCGGGCTTGCCCTGACCCTAAACAGCGACCTCATCAGTTTTGTCCTGATGCTGTCAGCGGCGCTTATGTTCCTGAGAAACGCGGTCACAAGCACTGGCCGCCTTCGCCTTTCCTGGTATCTGCTCGCTGCCTGCTGGGGCACCAGAACTATCGTCCAGCTTATTTGGATGTATTTCGACATAGTGCTGCGACAGGAAACGCCGAATCCGTTTGTGGGAGACATCCTGCTGTTTCTGTCCAATATCCCAGTTTTGGCTGCACTGCTCTTGGAAACGCAACAGGATTCGCCCGATTGGCAGAAGCCCCAGGAAAGGGTTGATTTCTTTCTGTTGCTTTTGTGGTGGCTTTACCTGTATTTGTTCTTCGTCATTCCCTGGCAATATGTTGTCTTGGACCCGGGTCGCTACGGTTCCAGCTATGACCGACTTAATGGCCTACTTGACCTGGTGTTGCTCTTGATGTTGGGTTTGGCGACACGGCAGGCATCGGGAGGCTGGACATGGTTCTACGGCATCTTCTTCTCCGCCCAATTATTCATATCCATTAGCGGTTACGTTGCCAACTGGGCCATCGACCAGCAGAGCTATTATCCTGGCAGTATTTACGACTTGCCTTACACCGCTGCTCTGGCGGCGTTTACGGTGGTCGGGTTACTTGGCGGGGCGCTATCGGCCACTGAGCCGGTCGCGAGCATGCGGGTAAATAAGCTTCCTCTGACCAAGCTTGGTGTATTGGCCCTCCTGTCATTACCTGTAATCACCGCCTGGACAGTTCTGTACCAATCTGCGCCACCGCCCGTCGTCCAATTCCGGCTATTGGTGGTGCTGGTCACAATCTTTGCGATGACGCTTCTGCTCGTCAGCCGGCAGTCACAACTAGCACGCGAACTCGCCCGCGCGGCTGACGTCCTCCAGGAGGCTTCGGTTACGGATCCTCTAACCGGGGTCAGAAACCGTAGGTTCTTTGAGGCTGTAATACCCGGCGACACGAGCAGCCTTCTGCGCACCTATGCTTCGTCCAGGGAAAGCCTTGGTCGCGAGCTGATCTTTTATTTGCTGGACCTCGACGGCTTCAAGGAGGTGAATGATCACTATGGCCACACCACGGGAGACAAGCTCTTAGTAGAGGTAACGAAGAGGATCAGAGCAGCGATTCGGGAATCTGACATCCTGGTTCGATGGGGCGGTGACGAATTTCTGATTGTGTCCCGATACTCTGATTCGGCCGAAGCAGAGACAGTTGCATCGCGAATACTCACTGCGGTTGGTGATCCGCAGAGATACATCTCAATCGGCGGGCTTCAGATTCCCCAAACGTGCTCGATCGGCTGGGCGGCTTTCCCCTGGGATCGCCAACAACCTATGAAGGCATCGGTAGACGTGGTTTTGGCTCTTGCGGATCGTGGCCTGTACGAAGCAAAGGTAAAGGGGAAGAATCGAGCAGTCGGGGTCTCACCGTCGAAGAGCAGTAAGTTCGTGTTGACTTTGGCTGACGGCGATCAACTCTCTACTTACCCAGTGAAAACGCTGAGCGTACTCGGCCCAACACAGTCTGGGGGGCCCTTTGCAAGGATATTCCAAGGCCACTTAGAATCCGGCATGACCAGTCCAGGCCCGATAGGGGTGTGAATAGATGATCTGGTCCACGACCGCACATTCCACTAACTGGTTCCAGTCGTAGGTAGCCCAAGGCTGTGCATCGCGGAACAAGAGTAAGTTGAGGTGTGCCTGAAACCTGGCCACCTGATCGCCCTGCTTATTCGACACCGCTTAAGTCGGCGGGGCCCTATTTTGTAAGACCATGCGGATTGACATGCTTGGACTCGGCCACGAGATCGTGGTGTCCACGCCCCAGCCGATCACCAATCTGCAAGCATTGCAGACAGAGTCAATTGTGCCGTCGCAGTTCCATCGTCGGGAGAACGGAAGTCCGGGGGAAGTGCGAAAGGTAAAGATCTGGGATTCGGGTCCCCCCGAGTTCTCGGTGCGCAGCCAACCGTTTCGGGCGCCTGATCATCCGCCTGGAGCTTTTAACTGGTCCAAATTTGCGGTCGCGAGCCGCTTGTGACTTAAGTCATCGCTGAGCAGGTTCCACGCTTCATACCATGTCTAAAGAGGAGTCGGCTTCGGCTTAGCGGATTGGAGGGGTATCATCAGTGGCAAACAAATGGATGCCAGTAATTCTGGAGAGTGCGTGTACTGGCTGTGGACTGTGCGTGGAGGCCTGCGGTCCTAGGTCGCTTGCGATGGACAGTGGACTCGCGGTACTGGCTTTCCCTGACACTTGTGGGAGTGAGGAACACTGCGTCTCGGCATGTCCGGAAGATGCAATTCAGATGCGTTGGCTGCCGTTTTCAGGAAACAGGGATGTTGGCCGTTGGAATACTGAAAAAGCCTACATCGGCGATCAATTGAGTTGGTCGCTCAAGAATCGCACACCTCCGCCTCCTGAGACCGACACGGTACAAAGTGGTTCATAAGATTGTGAGCGTATCGGAGCGCGAAACGAAGAACGATGACTTTTGACACGCTCGCTCGACATTTCGAGACCTTATTGCCAAACGGCGTGAAGTTGAGAGTTGGATTAGAACAGAGTGGAAACATACAAATTGTCGGCCGTCGACTTCATCCCTCTGGCAAAAGTCATGCGTATTAAACAATTCAGCTCTATTGTGCGCACCAAATAGGCCCGCAAGCCGGAGCGTCGGGCCACTAGGGGATGAAAGGCGCGGGTTTGGTGAGCCCCTCTGTGTATTTCGGAGTCGAGTGCCGACGGCGTGACAATCGGATTCACTGGCCGAAATCATCTCCGGGCCCAGAATCTAGTGGTGGTTCTTTCGCCGTGGTCCACCGTTCGAAGTGCGCTGCAACAAATGCGGCTTTTCCCGAGCCTACCGCTATAGACACCTAATCGTATTCGAGGCACACACAATGGAGAATTTTGAAATGCACTGGGCCTTTGAGAACGTGTGACTTGGGCAACGCGCTCACACGCGCGGCTGTGGTCAAAAGAAGGAAAGTGGCACGATCGAATCAGCTATGCCGGGTTCTTCGTCTCCGCTTCAAGGGCATTCAGATCTCGAATCAGCACGGTCCGGCCATCGACCTCAAGCACTCCTTCCGCCTGCAAACGGCTGAGGTTCCGTGATACGAGTTCGCGTACAGTCCCAATCTGCGCCGCGAACTCCTGGTTGCTGGCAGGCAGCAAGATTTCTATGCTGCCATTCTTGCGTTTTCCTTCCTTTCGAGCTTGCCGAAGCAGAAATGATGCCAGCCGATGTCGCACCGTAGTGAAAGACAGCTCCTCGATGATTCCAACGAGGCGCCGCAGACGCGCACCAACAACGCGCAAGACTTTGAGCGCCACTTGAGGATGAGCCAAACAGAGCGCGTGGAAATCCTGTTTACTGATGAACAGCAGCGTGGCCTGATCAACGGCGGCTACCGAGGCGGGGTAATTGCCTCCATCAAACACTGGAAGTTCGGCTACGGAACTGCCAGGCCCATCCACGCTGAGCACGTGCTCGCGCCCGCCGGACGAACTCTTGAAGATGCGCACGTGCCCCGATTCCACAACGTACAAACCCAGGCATGGCTCATCCTCACTAAAGACGATCTCACCCGCCGCATAGTGACGCGGAACCGCGCGTTGTGTGAGAAAAGCGAGCTCGTTCTCGGCCAGCCCTGAAAACATCGGGACTTTCGCGAGCGTCTGAGCATGGTTGACCTTGGTTTCCAGCATGCCGTTTATTGTACGAAACCATGGCAAAAACCCAGACGCTGGGTTGCCGGGCCGTCAAGGCTTAAGGACTGGGGCCGGAAAGGGCATTGTCATCGCCGCCATACGACCGGGCGCGCTAGGCTGCGGGCGGGATGCATTCAGTTACCGCCCGCTACGGTCTTTCCCGCCACTTCTTCACGCGCCCGCGCCAGCTCCGGCCGGTCCGACGTTGCACCGGCGCAGTTCTTCACCAATTGAGCATAGTATTTCTGGGCTGCCGCGGGCTGCCGCGCCATCTGCGCTGCTCGAGCAGCGCCATACAGTCCGTTGAAGCGATCGGGGTCGATCTTCATCGAGTGCTCGTACTCGGCGAGTGCTTGCTGCGGATGGTCGGATTCGAGCAGAATGTCCGCCAGCATCTCGCGCGCGGGAATCTCCACTTCTCCCTTGCCGTATTCGTCCTGCTTGTCGGCAACGCTGCGCATGATCTTCGCCGCATCATCGTTCTTCTCCTCGGCAAAGGCGACCCATGCCCGAATCTCATCGCGGCCGGTGTCCATGTACTCGGCGATATAGGCGTCGGGACCTTTCTTCACCTCTTCCACCATCGCGTCATAGTGTGCAAGGTTCTCCTTTGCTGAGGCCGCATCGTGCAAGTGCGCGCCACCTATCGCGCGTGCCCAGTAGATGATGGCGACATTCTCCGGCTTTGTGGCCATGCTCGGATCTAATGATGCAGCCTTATTCCAATGCCGCATCTCGATCTCGTAAGTCGTGGCGAATCCCGCCCGCGCTATGTCGAGATATTCGTGCATATCGTGGCCTGCCATCGGGTCCATCGTCTGCACTTTGGTGACGATGGCCTTCGCCTTGTCGTCCTCGCCCACTTGGAGGTACGCGTAGTTCAGGAAGTCCATCGCATGCAGCTCATGCCCATACGAGCCCGACGCCTCAGCGGCCGCTACCGACGCCAGGTTCGCATGTATGTCTTCCTGCCACATGCCGAGCCGCGCGAAGATGTGTCCCGGCATGTGCGCGGCGTGCGGTGCCGACGGCGCGATCTCTCCATAACGCTGGGCCGCCTTCAGACCTTCGGCTGCCATCTGTGGGCTGTCGCAGCTATGAATGATATAGTGCGCCACCCCGGGATTGTCCCCCACAATCGCAAACTGCTCGTTCAGCACCGCTAGCGCCTTCTTCTGGTTGGTGAAAGTGGTGTCCCGCGGCGGCGCTGCTGCCAGCAGGGACAGCGCATAGTACGCAGCTGCCTCATGATCCTGCGGATAGGTTTCGTGCAGCTTCGCCATCGCTTTCGAATATGCCCCTACACGCGTTTCGAAACTTGCGTTCGTGTAGTTCTGGTAGAACTGCGCCAGGGCATTGATGTAGTCACGCTCGCGCTGCGTCTTCGCGCCGGCCTTCTGCGCCTGCTGCACCAGAGCCAGTCCGCGTTTCAGCGTTGCCTCATTCGGACGATCCCAGATCTGGTGCCACAGGCTCATCGCTTCGCCCCAGTAGGCCATCGCACACGTTGGATCAGCCTTCACGATCTCCTGGAACTGATGCTCCGCCCGGTCGTACCAGAAGTCGTGCAAGAGTGCGATTCCCCGATTGAACGTCGCCTGCTGCGAGGCCTCACACGAGACCGGAAAGTCCACCGTGCCAAGCTTCTCCCCGCGTGTGGGTTGCAGCTGCTGACTTGTGGCGGCGATGACGACTGCGCAGCACAACGCCACCTGTAGCAAAACCTTGGTGTGTAGTTCCATGAGTCACCCCATGATGCTGGCACGAAGCATAGGGTCGATAGGGGCACAAGTCAACTTTCGGGCGAACGTGGTCGGTGATCGCAGAAGGTCGGCAAATTCTGGTCCCAACCGGCGACTTGAGGCAAAGGCTGTGGCCTTGCTCCTGTTCTGTGGGACGTTCGTTCGGAAGTTAGTTGAATCCTGGGATCCCGGTAGGGATATCACTCGCGTGATACCCCCCGGACGGACCCGGAGGGACGCTGATTAGCGCATCCGGTTCTTATCTTGGATGAGTAGCGGCAAAGCGGACTGCGGGATAAGGATGGAGCACACGTGGTCGAGGAATCCATCGGTCACCCAGCTTGAGCAATGCGGTTCCAGGGCACGCGTTGTTGACTCCGGCGACACAAGGTGTGCCACCAGAGCGCAAGCAACCGATACCGGAATAGACTCAAACTGCCGATGTTTCCAGGTACCGCGTGGTAGTTGAAGTAGCCTTGCACGATTGTCTTGAGCCATGCGCCAGTTTGTCGCACCGGATCGTGCATGCGCTGACGGAGCTGCTGCTTACTCTCTCGCAGTTTGCCCCGCATGCGCTTGCGGATCGTCAGGCGCCTCACCGCGAATCGCCCTAGTCTGTTCTTCCCACCGATGTGTTTGAAGCCCAGAAAGTCAAGCGTCTCCGGCTTACCTTCCCCTCTTCGTTTCCGGTTCTCTTCGGCAAACCGCCCGAATTCGATCCGGCGCGTTTTATCTGGGTGGAGTTCCAGGCCGAACTTGCTCAATCGTTCCCGCAAATTCACCAGGAAGCGATCTGCATCCGTCTGGTCTTGGAAGCCCAAGACAGTGTCATCCGCGTAGCGGACGACCACCACTTCGCCTCGCGCCGATTTCTTGCGCCAGACGTTCACCCAGAGATCGAAACAGTAGTGCAGGTAAATATTCCGAAAAAGCCTTTGACATCGGCGTCAAGCACGTAATTCACCTTCTTCTTCAAGAGCGCATACGACAGCCCATCCAGCGCATCGTGCTGACTGCGCCCCGGGCGAAAGCCAAACGAAAAGCCGAGAAAGTCCTCTTCGTAGATCTGGTTGAGGATGGTGACCACAGCGTACTGGACGATCTGGTCTTCCAGAGCCGCTACCCCAAGTGGACGTTGCCGTCCGTCCTCTTTCTCGATGTACACTCTTCTCGAAGGCAGCGCTCGGTACGCTCCCCGATGGACCCGGCTATGAAGATCGACTAGCCGACCCTCAATCCCGGTCTCGTACTCACCCCAGGTAACCCTGTCCACTCCAGGTGCGGCTTTCCTCTTCAGCGAGTAGAAGCTCTCCTGTAGCAGATCGACCGTCAAATGGTGGAGCAGAGCGGTGAACTTCATCTCCTTATTTTCCCTTGCTGCTTTCCGCACGCCTGCCAACCCCTGTGACACGCCCTTCCCGCTCTGCGTCGGGTACGTGTTAGGTTGCCTGGCGTTCTCCTTGATCGACGGCCTTCCCTCCCCACTCTCCGCTGACGGTATTTTGTCTTTGTTCGAATAGTTCATAGGTACTATGCCACCCTGTGACTCCTCGGGGACGTACATGTGGGCCGTGCGGCTTTCGCCTTCTCCTACCGTCCTGTTACCTGGTTTGGCAGCAGGTGTCTCCGAGGTCTCCCGGTTCTCGTGCTGAAGTTTCTAGGCGTGCCTGGGGTCTTCGACTACGCCGGACCGGACAGGAACTCGCGTTATCGCTCCTGTTCGTGTTGCCTTCCGCCCATTACAAAGTCGTCGGCGTCCGGATTTACAGTTTACGGAGCTGAATACCCACCCCGCCTATACCCCTGTTTACGCTTCGTTGTGCACCTCGCGATGCACAACGCAAAACTCGGGGCCAAGCGGATCGCTAGTCCTTTCTCGTGAGGATTCTTCCTCCTCTGCTTCATGCCGGTTTATCCCGGCGCACTGCAATTGACTGTTGATCCACTTCGGTCGCCGTACGTTGAGAACTTTGGTGATTGAGGCTTCGGGAAAAGGTTACTTCCATTATTTGTGTAAATATCCGCGGCCATGTTGAGGCCGTGAAACGGAAACGCAGGTGAAGCGGTTGTTAACCAACAGCTTGCTTTCGTCCGGGTCCACGTGGATTAGAACCCTTTGCGCAGTCCGTCCCTGGCTGCGGTTGCCGGTCGCTAAGTAACGGTGGTCCAGATGCGGATGCTCCCGGAGGTGAATCGAACTCTCACGTCCTGGGTCCATGCGGATTTGGAGGTCGCCGGCGTGGTTGATGTTCTCGATGGTGCCGAGCTCGCGGTATGCAACATGCAAGTCCTTCGACTGCACCCGGTCGCCTTCGGAGAACGCGCGCTCTACTTCCTGATACGCCGCCACACCCGCGAGTCGGCGCGGATCGTAGCTCTGATGCTCGCCGTCTTTGCCCTGTTGAGTCGCCGGCTGGATTAGCGCTTGAAGTAATACGTCCAGCTAAGGCCGAAGTAGGATTTCAACGGAACCCCTACCACTCGCTCACACGGCGCGGGTTCATTGGAGAGCGCGACCACTTCGGTGGTCTGTCCCGTATAGCCGCTGGCAATCAGGAAGTTGGCTGCGATCGACATCCGGTTTTCCCCAAAAGCACGCAGGACAGCGCCGCGAATTTCGTTGACGGGCACACCGGTAAATCCGTCGCCAAGCGGTTTAGCCTTTACGAATTCGTACTCGCCACGCAGCCGCAGATGCCACGGCAACTGGTTCAGCGAGGCGAGGGCGTCAACTATAGTGCGCGGTGCTTCGGGCACTGGCAGACCAGTAACTGCGTCACGCGCGTCAGCCTGCGCGTAGGAAACATACAGGCTTCCACGAGAGAAGTTCCGTTGTGCCGAAATAGCAATAACGTTATTGAGCGAGGGACCCACAACCTGCTGCAGCCCAGTATCGGGGTCGATCTTCGCCAACTCCAGCGAGTTCGAGACGCGCCGCAGGGTCAGGTAAAACTGCGTCTGCTGGATGACCTTCGATAGGACAAGTTGATATGCGCGAGAGGGCGCAAGCAGTGTCGGTTGGTAGGTGCCGTTTCCGATACGCGGATCGTTCGTGTGAAATGCCTCTCCGTAACTGAAGGACACAATCGGCAGCCACCATCGGTCCGGCGGCAGCAGCGTGAGCGTGGCTTTTGGCAGCGTCAGGGTGGCCAGCTTGTCAAACGAGTTCTGCGGATTGATGAAGTCCTGGTTGTTCACCCAGACCTCTTCCTGGCGAACACCGAAATTGAAATGCAAATATCGGCTGGCTGTTCCGTCGAGGGATGCAAACGGCTCGACAAACGATAACGTCAAGTTGTTGCTGGTCACCGGTTGGAAGATGCCGTTGTTGTCGATCTTTTTGAGGTCCAGCTTGCGCGGGGCGTCCCGGCGCAAGTCGACACCGGCCATCACCGCCAGCCAGGAGCGCACGCTCTGGATGTACATCGCCTCTCCGCCATACACGTTGCGGGTCTCGCTCTGCTGGATCAATCCGTCGCCAAAATTCGAGCGCAGCTGCAAAGCATAGTTGCGATAGAAGCCCGAGAAGGAGAGCTGCCGCTGTTGACTCAGCTTCCAATTGTCGGTCGCGACCGCCAGCAGGGTGTGCGTGATGTCGCGCTGGCGGTTGTCGATGGTGTCGCCGGGAACCGGAACAGCGATGGGAATCAGACCAGGAATGTAGGAAAAGCCATAGTAACCAACACCAAACAGTGTCAGGTCATGGTTGCCAAGGTGGTATTCGCGAAAGCCGTTGAGTTTATACTGCTGCCGGTGCTCCAGGCGCGTAAGAAGGCCGTTGCCGAAGGCAAACTCACCAGCGATCCATGCGTTCGTGTCGGGATTCGTTGGGCTCCAGCCTGCCATGATGTCGGCGTCGCGATAGTCGCCCGTGAGCTGGTAGAAGCTGTTGAAACGTGGCCGTGAGAGGTAAGCCGCAGCCACATCGATTGAGTTGTTCCCTTCCCGCACATTGAAAGCGGCGCCGTCCACATCGACTGATTCGATGGTCAGCGGAATCAGCATATTCGGGTCGGCATAGCCGTTGCCGTGGGCATTCGCGGGAAGATTGTTGGGATAAAGAAAGTTTCCGATCTGAAAGTACTGCGCAATGGGCTCGCCGTGATCGCCGGCAACGCCAGGGGCAAAATACTGCGGCGCCTTAATGCCTCCGGAGGCAGTCTCGATCGGCAAGCCCGGAATCGAAATTGGCGCGCCCGGACGCCCGGGATTGGCGTCCAACACCTCATCGTGTACCACGATGTTCTGCGAGGGATCGGGAGTGAGCGAAGACGGAGCCGAGGCGACTACCGTGAACGACTGAACAGTATTTGAGATTTGCTGAAACTGAACCGTAACCGACTGCTGTTGTCCTCCCGAAACCGCTACATCGACGATGACGCTGAGGAATCCGTTGGCTTCAGCCGAGATTTGGAACGAGCCGGAATCAATGCGGTCGAACACAAATTCACCTTGCGAATTGTTGAGGGTCTCGCGAACTGTGCTCCCGGCTGCGTTCAACAGCGCAACGTGAGCGCCTGGGACAATCGCGCCTTGTGGATCAAGTACTCGGCCCGAAATACGACCCACCGGTGGCTCGGCTGCCAAGCTTACGCAAAGAAGGAGAGGAGCTAACCAAACCAGGGCAACCCACCACCTCGCTCGAACAGAGATTGGATTTGGCGCAAGCACTCGGTTGGCTCCAAAAGCAAAGGGATCACTGCTGACGAGTGGATACGGTTGCCCCGTTTTTAAGGACGGATGTCACCTTTCTGTACGAGCAGGAGCGTCGAAATGGATTTTCGAACCTACGGCTCCGCCACAATCCGATATAGCGCCGAGGCATGCGGGCGTAAAGTGATCTTCAGGGCTTCCGCTGTACCCAAATCTTTCGCCTCCATAGGTCCTGGACCGCGTAAGTGCCTTTTGGTAGCTCCAGTCTTGTCCAGTGGTAAGCCAGGGATTGCGGGGTATTGGCCAGATTGAATGCTGCCACTCATGGCCACACCTCAGAGGCGCATTGGGGAACAACTGCTCTACCGATATCCACGATTCACCCATAAACTACAAAGATGGAAGCGCAATCGCCACTGTGGGGGGCGACGGATCAGATAGATCGGCTTGCCGAGCTTACCGCAAGCAGGTCACAGGCCGGCAAAGACGCGCCGTTGCGGCGCGACGTGCGATCACTGGGCATTCTCCTCGGCAGAGTGCTGAGGGAACAGGCTGGGCCCAAACTCTTCGGCACTGTAGAGCGTTTGCGGCGTTTGCTGATTGAGCATCGCGAGCAGGCGGCGGCCAACGAGGGTTGCGATCGAGCCACCCTGCTGCTGAAGCAAGCGCGCGCGACGGTCGCCGCGTTAGATCTCGATACCGCCTATCGCGTAGCTAAAGCCTTTGCGGCCTACTTCGAACTCACCAATCTCGCCGAAACCAATCATCGCAAGCGCCGTCGGCGGGCAGCCGAGTTGCACGCTGACGAGCCTCCCCTGGCTGGATCGTTTCGCGGCACCCTGCTTCGCATGAAGGAGGCCGGCATCGGATTGGAGCAGGCGATGGCAGCGCTGAGCGAAATCGAGGTCCAACCCGTGTTTACTGCCCATCCTACGGAAATTACCCGGCGCGCCGTGCTCCTGAAGCGGCGTCGCATTGCGGCAGAGTTGGAAAAGCTTGATCGGCTTCCACTTACAGACGCTCAGGCATCGAGTTGCGAAGCGGTGATCCTCGGCACGATCACGGCGCTTTGGCAAACCGATGAGGTTCGGCTGCAACAGCCAACCGTTATCGATGAAATTCGCACCGGAATCAGCTATTACGTGATGACTCTATTCGAAGCGACCGAAAGAGTATACGAAAGCATGGTTTCTGCTTTTCGAGATGTGTACGGTGCGGAGGTGGCCAGTATCGACCTGCCCCTGTGCCTGCGCTATGGCTCGTGGATTGGCAGCGATCGAGACGGCAATCCATTCGTCACTCCAGAGAGCACCCACAACGCCCTGGAGTTGGCCCGGGCAATGGTGTTGGCACATTACATTCGGGAGCTGGGGCAGATCGTGCGACAACTGACAGTCTCGACTCACCAGGTGCCGGCATCAGCTGAATTGCTGAACCGCCTGGAGAAGTACGAAGTGGAGATTGCTGCGCCAAGTGCTGAATTGTCGCGCACCCCGCGGACCGAAGTGTACCGGCGGCTTTTGCTGATGATGGGCGAGCGTCTGCGGCTCTCGCGCGAACAGAAGTCGCACCCAAACGCATACCAATCGGCGAACGAGTTCCATGACGACCTGATGACCATCCGGGGTAGCTTGTGCAAGGAGCACGGCAAGAGGATGGCGGAGGAGCTGCTCGATCCATTGATCTGCAAGCTGCGGACGTTTGGCTTCCACCTGCATACATTGGATATCCGGCAACAGGCGCGCGTGCACCGGCAAGCGCTGCAAGAAATCACGAGGATCAGTACCGCCAATATCGCCGCAGCTGATTTGACCGCCCTTTCGCCGGCAAGTATCGAACTGCTCGACACCTTCCGCACCATCGTAGAGGCCAAGAGTCAATATGAGCCCGAAGCAATCATGCGCTACATAATCAGCGGTGCAGAGTGCGAGGAAGACGTCTTCGGGATGCTCCGGTTGTGTGCTTTGGTAGGACTGCGTGCTGGGGGAAATGGAGAAGATCCCGGCCTCTTGCTCGTTCCGTTATTTGAATCGATCGACGCCTTGCAGCGTGCGCACGAAATCATGCGTCAGGTCTGGGGGTCGCCCGAATACCGATCGCTGCTGCCCTCGTGGCATGGATGGCAGGAGGTCATGCTGGGTTACTCCGACTCAAACAAAGACGGAGGCATGCTCACCAGCACGTGGGAGCTGCACAAGGCGCATCGCGCTCTGCATCAAGTGGCGCGCGAGTGTGGCGTTAACCTGCGCATCTTTCATGGCCGCGGTGGTACGGTGGGCAGGGGCGGCGGACCAACGCACTCGGCAATTCTCGCACAGCCGATAGGCGACTTCACGGGACGCATTCGGATTACCGAGCAGGGCGAAGTGCTGAACTGGAAATATTCCGACACGGCATTGGCGGAATGGAACCTCGAGATCCTGATCGCCGCCAGTCTTGGCGCCTATGTGCGCCCGACAACCAAGGCGGACGAGGAAGAATCTCGCTGGTCCGGCGTCATGGAGCAACTCTCGAAGTCAGCCTTCGCTTTCTATCGGCAGAACATTGCCGAGAACTCGGAGGTCTTGCGCTATTTCGAGCTGGCAACGCCGGTCGATGAGATGGACCTGGCGCGCATCGGCTCGCGCCCGGCGCGCAGGGGCAGCACTCGCAATTTGGAGGATCTGCGCGCAATCCCCTGGGTCTTTGGCTGGATGCAGAGCCGACACGCCGTTCCCGCGTGGTTTGGAGTGGGACACGCTTTGGAGCAATTCACCGCCCTTGGCCCGCAGGAAGAGCAGATCCTTCGCGACATGGCCGCTGAATTTCCGCTATTTTCCGACATGGTGCGCAACATCGAATTGGCCATGGCGAAAGCCGATTTCTCCATAGCTCGCCTGTATGCGTCGTTGGTCGATGACGCTTCGCTACGGGAAGGCGTGTATGGCATGTTGCGCCAGGAATTTGAGCGGTCACAGCGGATGATTCTGCGGATCACCGGCCAGAAGGAGTTGCTCGAACGAAATCCTGTGTTGTCGCGCTCGATTCGCCTTCGCAACCCTTATGTCGATCCCATGAGCCTGATTCAGGTCGAGTTGCTGCGGCGAAAGCGTACCGATAAACCAAGCGGCGAACTCGACTACGCCATAGGAACCACCATGAATGGCATTGCCGCTGGCCTGCACAACACGGGCTGAGCGGGTCGTGGTTCCCAGGTTGTGGCCTCGGCACAACGAGGGCTGCAAAACCTCTGTCTGCAGCAAAGCCCATACCGCGACACCGCTTAGAACAGCCTCCCGATGCGGAAGAAGAACTTAGCATGACCGGAGTTGCCATAAGCGCCTCCGATTGCAACCGGCCCGAACAGCGTATTTACCTCAAAAATGCCGGCCGCATCGCCCACAACTGTCGGCAGATTGGGAATTCCGTACGCCTTCCCCACCTCGGCACGAAAGTTGAAATACAGCTTCCCCCCTAGAAAGGGTGGCAGTTGCGACAGTGAGCGCAAGAAGCCCGTCTGGAATAGGAAGTACTGGTCCGTCAGGATCTCATTAATACCCCAAGCGGAGAGCCGAACCGTTCCACCGAGAGAGAAGGGAGGAAGTCCGGCGTTATACCCGTAGGTCGTGCCGCCAAAGGCATTTAAGTAGAGCGACGTCGTTGGCTTTATCGGGAAATAGTTGAAGGAAGAAACTTCGGAAAGCGGGAACCCCTTCGGTGCTCCGGGGTTCGCGTTGTAATAGTCAGAATGGAAAAGCAGATAATTTCCGGCCGTCGGAATGGCGTTCGAGTTCTGCGTATCCAGTACGAATTGCACCCGAGTAAAGCCAAATGAGCCGGAGAGATTCGGGAACTCAGCCGCACCGATCTGCTTCTTGAAGTTTTCCCGGCCTCCCTGATAGCCGGCCTGTAATTGAGCTGAACGGCCAAAGATGTAGCCCACATCGACGCCACCTCCGTACGTCTGCTGCCGGTAATCGGCAACCAATGTGTTGCCGTCGTAGAGAGGGAAATTGTTGGTGTTGGCGTACGCTTGCGGCGCAATGAACCAACTGCTGTTCGGCGTGAAGGGGTGAAAGTACTGGGAAAGGATACCGTATTGCGATCCCAGAATTACGTCATTCCGCCACTCTGAGCGGAAGCCACCGATGTCCATAAATGTGACCCGCGCGCCAACGCTGAACGTAGGATTGTTGTACTGCGAGCCATCGATCAGAATCAGCGGGCGAACGATGGTTCCATACTGTTTCTCCTCGGCGTTGATTAACAGTCCCGGCTGTCCATTGCGAGTCGTCATCTGGTAAGTCACATTATTGAAGCGACCCAAGCCTTGCAGGTTCAGAATCTTCTCCTGCAAGGTCGCCGGATCGACGGGCTTGCCGTCCACACCGGTGAACTCCTCCTCGATGTCTTGCTTGACTCCTCCGGTGGTACCTACCACTTCTACAAATTGCGGCAAAGAAGCGGTTCTCCGTTTGGCCTGGCGATCGGCAATGTATTGCTGCCAAGTGGCGTCATCCACTGAGAGCGTTGCTAGAATTGCGGCTTTCGCAGCGGCGGCCTCGTAACCCACCTTGATGATCGCATCGGCCTTGTCGTAGTCCATCGCGGTGTACTTATCGAGGGGCACGGCCACCACGATGTCAGCCATTTCCATGCTGCGCAACTCGTTGGCTGCGATCACAGTTGAGATCGATTCACCCACCACACCAAACGCAGACAGATACTCCTTGGGCTGCAAGGGAGCGACTTGCAGGTGAATTGCCAGCGTCAGTTCGGCGCCCATGTCCTTGGCCACGTCGACCGGCAGGTTATCGAGCAGGCCTCCATCGGCAAATACCTGCCCGTCGGCCCGAACGGGGGCGAAGATCGCCGGCAGGGACATGGTCGCCCGCAGAGCAGTCGCCAGCGATCCGCTGCGAAAGACCCACGGCTTGTTGGTGACCAGATCGCTGGCAACGCAGCCGAATGGCGTGGGAAGATCGTTGAAGGTGTTCATGTCCGAATACGGCAACGCCACCTGGTCGAGAATGAACGAGACTTGCTGTCCGGAGTTGAATCCCTCGGGCAGACGAAGTCCATCGTGGATACCGAATTCCAGCGAGCTGGGATACAAAAGCGCATCTTCTTTGCGGCGGAAGGCGAGATCCCGAAACGGCGTTTTGCCGGCGAGAACCAGGTCCCAGGGAATCGTCTTCACCAAGTCGCGAACTTCGTTGGCTGAGTGACCCGTCGCATAGAATCCACCGACGAGCCCACCCATGCTAGTGCCGGCAACATAGCTGGCGGGAATATGGTGCTCCTCCAAATATTGGAGTACGCCGATATGGGCCAACCCGAGCGCCCCTCCACCTTCCAGAACCAAACCGACTTTCGGATATTGCTTGCCGGAGCTGGTTTGCTGCGGCAAACACGGCAGCGCAGAAACAACAACCAATAAGACTGTTAGCGCGCAATTTCTGTAACGAAGGCAACATCTGACACGTGAAACAAATTCCATGGCAACGCCTGCCTGAGGTGCGGTGGCACCAATTCATCCGGCCCTTCCCTTCCGACACTTCGGGTGCAACGAAGAGCGCGACACCACTGCCGTGGCTGGGCGCGGGACCCGGCAATTCGTGAGGGGTAGGGATACCTAAAGACTACGAGTTTGAGCGCGAACTTGCCAGAGGCGCGCGACCGCTGAAGAGTGGCATTTTTAACAACCGACAGACCAACGCCTTTTTCGCACAGCAGATGCAAAACAGCGAGGAACAAGCGACGAACCTAGGGCAATTGGCTACAATGGGGCGTCGCCACGAGAATCTCGCTGAGAATTCTGGGCAATTGAAGAAACTGTCGCACCGCCTTTCGGCATCGTAGTTCTGAGCCTTGGAATCGCAGCAGTGATTCGCCAATACCCCTCCACCTGTGCGAAGCTCCAGAGTTTGCCGAATGCGACGTGACAAGAATCCGTGAAATGGCAGCCGAATGCTGCCCAGACGCTGTCAGCCAAGAAATGAATGAGGAAAG